>Ga0210406_10000257_pt1 | contig 79065 bp, 60 predicted proteins | sample IncBWC30MmetaG_FD_155454 | JGI IMG/M metagenome (GOLD analysis project Ga0210406, IMG submission 155454) | Forest soil microbial communities from Barre Woods Harvard Forest LTER site, Petersham, Massachusetts, United States - Inc-BW-C-30-M | ecosystem: Environmental > Terrestrial > Soil >...
CCAACAGCATTCGATCCTTCTGTCTTCAGCGGTGGGTATGCGTTGAGTCTGACCGGAGCCGATGCGGCAGGCGGTAGGATTGCCGCGATCGGCTCCATTTTCCCGAGCGGAGTCGGCACAATTTCCGGAAGCAGTCTCGATGTGAACGATGCGGGAGATATGATGCCCACCTTCGGCACGTTCTCGGGGACTTACGGTGTGGATGGCACCGGGCATGGAAGCGCCACTCTCGTTATTCCCGGTTTTGACGGAGGCACGTTCAATTTCGCGTTGTGTGCGATCTCGGCAAACGAATACTTTATCCTGTCGATCGATCCGCTGAGCGCTAACAATCCGATTTTTGCTGGAACGCTGGAGGCGCAAACGGGATTGCCCTTCCTGACCTCTTCCTTCACAGGAGCGTCTATCTTTGATTCAACCGGATCGAGTGGGAACCTCGCTCAGGTAACCGTAGGCCGGATGCTGTTCGATGGAACTGGAGGCATCCAAGTGCAATTTGACCAGAACCAAGGGGGAAACATAACCATTGCTGGATTGCTCACGGGTGCTTATTCGATCCAACTGAACGGACGCGGTGTTCTGAATTTAGATAACGCACAGAACGGCGCGCAAAGTGTTTGGATTCTATATGCGATTGCACCCAATCGAGCCTTTGTGCTGAGTTCGGATGGTTCGGTCGGCAGTGGAGAGGTGAAGCCGCAAGCTCTGGCGCCGCCCTTCGAGACCGGCGATCTGGAAGGCAATTTCGAGTTCGGAGCAGGAGAACCCGCGTCCTATCAGACGGCATTACTGTCCGGCACAGTTTTCTTCGACGGCGCCAGCACTTTCTTGGGAGCCGAGGATGAGAGCCATTCCGGTGCTCTCGCCGCAGACTTGCCACTGAGGGGCATGTACGCGATTTCACAGGTGTCCAACAACGGCCGCGGAGTTGCCATGCTGACTTCGCCAGCTGCTTCTACCCAAGCTCTATGGGTCGTGAGCGGATTGGAAGCTGTGGGGTTGGATGTTAGTTCGGCGAACACGACTCCAACGGTTCTGCTATTCGAGCAGTAGTTTCGAGACCATGAGATCAGGAAGCGGAGCGCTTCCTGAGAAGTTAGGAATAAGGCTTCGAGGGAGGAAGAAATGAAGAGAATCTTTCTGGCTGGTGTGATGGTTCTTGTTTGCAGTTGGATGGCAGCATTCGGCCAAGATACAGACTTGCTGCAAAAGGCCAACGCGGGCGATGGGGCCTCACAAGTGAAGCTGGGAAACCAGTATGCGTTAGGTCAAGGTGTAGCGCGCAATTCTCAAGAAGCTGTTAAATGGTTCAGACGGGCAGCGGAGCAGGGCTATCCCGACGGTCAGTACCGGCTCGGCGGGATGTATGAGGTGGGCTTTGGAGTTCCGCCCGATTTCGCAACGGCCGTGAAGTGGTATCAGCTAGCGGCAAAGCAAGGACTCGTAGACGCGGAGTACCGGCTCGGCATCATGTACGAACAGGGTCGTGGCGTCGCCAAGGATGATGCGCAAGCGGCGAAGTGGTATCAACTGGCGGCGAGCCGCGGTCGTGCCCAAGCGCAGTTTAAGCTGGGAGAAATGTACGAGGCTGGCCGCGGACTGCCGCAGAATTATAAGGAAGCCTGGAAGTGGTATTTCCAGGCTGCCCAACAGAATCGCCCCGAAGCGCAATTCAGGCTTGGCAAGTTGTACGAGCAAGGCCTGGGAGTGCCCCAAAGTACGTCTGAAGCGATCAAGTGGTATCAGCAGGCCATCGCCAAGGGAGATTCTGAGGCTGAAGAATCTCTCAGAGCGTTGGAAAAATAGTTGTAGGGTTAAAAACAGATCAGTGATCGCGGACCTGAACGAGCGAACTCGATGGTATTCGTGATCTTTTTCTGGAGTTTTGTCCGCTAAGCCCCTCCCCTTTGAACAGCGCGTCGATCTCGACGCGACGTTGAATTGTTGCTACTTTTGGGAGGCTATATGGACGGTTGGTGTCAAGGAAAGGCCATTCAATTGACTCCGCGCGAGCGGGACGTCGTCGAACTTCTGCGGCTTGGATGTGACAACATAGAAATCAGCAAGAACCTCAATATTGCTCCGCGCACAGTGAAGGCCCATTTCAGCCGGCTCTACCTTCGGTTTGGGATTGCCGACGGGATCAAGCGGGTAAAGCTTTGCAACCTTCTTAGCGCGGAGGGATTTATGAGCACAGACCGTAGTGACAAGTCATTTCTTGTCAGTGAACGAAAGCAGCAGGTGATCGAACTCGTCGCGCAAGGGCTCAACAATCGCCAGATGGCAGTTCTGATGGGGACTTCTGAACACGTCATCAAAAATTACCTGCGCTCTATCTATGACAAACTTGGACTCTGGAACCGGCTGGAGCTTGCTCTCTGGTATGAAGCCCATCGGCATCAGGAACTGGACAGTTGACAGTAACAGAACACCGTTCCGGTGGGAATCTGGCGTCCGGATGGAACTCGCTCCCGAATCATCCTTTTGGGCTAGGACAAATGTGCTATTCCACTCAGGCGTCCTTGTTAGTACATTCCAGCCCCCCGTTCTTTTGTCCCAGAATGTCCGATGGGCCTGAGGCTTGGTAAAAGTAGCGGTCATCGCCTATCGATGAGTCGTTCGGATTGTATGGTGAACAGCTCCATATTGCGGTTGAGTGCTCTGGGCTCCGGCTCCCTAGGCGGCGCTCGGAGCGCCCTTGAAACTGAAGGCGACGGGCACGCAGGAAACGTACCGCCACCTCACGAAGTACCCGATACGTCCCCCGAACGCCCACCTAGAGCTCCGGACAAGGCGATATCGGAATCCGTAGTGGATGTTGCACTCGGCTTGGTACTGAACGAGATTGCGCACCAGGCGCGCTCGATCGCCAATGCCGCCGGGGCCGCGGTTTTGCTGATCCGGGGGGGAGTTCCGGTCAGTCGATCGACTTCCGGTGCCACGGCCCGAGAAGCATCCGCTTACCTAAGCGAGTATTCTGGCCTTGCCTGGCGGGACGGGGCGCCGCAACATTGTCATGACGTCGAAACCGATTCTCGATTCGATCTGGCGTCCTTCCGGCGGTTGGGGATCCGATCTTTCCTGATCGTCCCCGTCCAGGACGACAAGAAAACGGTCGTGGCAATTATCCAGGCTTTTTCTGCGCGTCCGCAGGCCAGGAACGATCGCGATCTATTGGCCTTGCAGGGTCTTGGTCGCCACATCGTTGATCACCTCGAGGCTGCCGAGCGGATCTTCGCCCCAATCCCAAAGATCGTGGCAAAGGCCAACCCGCAAATCGCTCAGGGGAAAAGGACCCTCTCCCCCTTCGTTCAATGGTTCAACACCGCGAAGCTCACGATTTGGGACGAGCGTCTAAATCTGACGTTGAGGCTACTGATCATCATTCTGGCGATATTTTTGGGCTGGACAATCGGCAGCAGCGAGCGCAAGAGCGCACGCCACAATAGAGATGGTTCACGTGCAGCTGTCGTGAACCACCCGCAAATCGCAGTCACGCCGTCGGAGTCAAATAGCGCCAGCCTTGTTCAGGTCGCGAATCAAACTACACCACCCGCTTCATTGAACGATGCTTTGGCAGTTAATGCCAAGGAGGAACAATCTCCGTCCGAAGCTGAAAGTCACAGAAATCATGTGAAGCCGAGGCATGCCTCGGTTTCGAAGTTAATGCCTACTGACGCAACGTCCGGCAGTCTGGTGATCTTTGAGAGTGGAAGACAAGTCTTTCCCAAGAAGTCGCTGCAATCGCAGCCCTTCAGCGACGCTTCGCCAACTGGCGAAAGAAAACAGGCCGAATCAAAATCGAAAGATCAGGAAACTCCGGTGACCGTCAGCGAGGATATTGCGGAGGAGCATCTGCTCAACCGGATCGAACCGGACTATCCGGAAGAGGCACGAGAACAACGTTTGCAAGGAACGGTCATTCTTGACATTAATGTCGGCAAAGACGGTGCGGTACATAGTCTCAGCCGAGTTGCCGGAGATTCCCAGCTCGCTCTGCTCGCTGCCAAAGCGGTTCGACAGTGGAAATTTACTCCGCTGGTTCGGGACGGTGCTTCGGTAAGTTTTGAAAGCCGAGTGACGTTGAGTTTCGCATTGCCATGAGCTTTTTTCCAGCTCAACGACCGATTCATCCCAGGCTACGCCGCTCCGGAAATCCAATGCTTCTGCGCCAAAAACCGCTCCCGTTCAGAGTGCTTTTGCAAAAAACGGTTGCGTTCCTGAGTCTTCCGTTGCTTTTTCTCTTGACCGTATCTGGAGGCAGGGCTGACAGCGCAAAACTCAAAGCACACGAGTCGGCCGGCGCACCGAATGATCCTGCGACCGTGTTGCGGTTGAAACTTCAGCTCGAAAAAGATTCCCCGATTCTGGAGATTCTGGCTACCCGTCCGGTGCGACCGGAAATCACGACAACTCAGGACCCGCCGGGTCTGCGGATCGATCTTAACAACGCACAAATGTCGGTTCACCATAAAGAAATCACCCTTCAAAACGCTCTGATCGGCGCCATTCACCTGGATCAGATTGCGCTGATTCCCCCGGTTGTGAGCATTGTAGTGAACGAGCGAAAGCCTCTGAGTTATACCTGGGATGCTGCCGGCAACCGGCTCACAATTCGACTTCATATGGAATCGGAAGAGGCAAAGGCTAGACCACCCTCGGTATCCGCACTACTCCCCCACACAGAAACCGAAGCTGTTGCCGTTCCAGTAAGCACAGGCGGACATGTTATGTTCGCGGACCTACAAGCCTCCGGCTCATCGTTCTCAGCGGAGTTCAATACCGAGACGCTTCGCCTGTCGCGTGGAGGCGAAGTGCATATCTGCCCAGGAACCACAGTTTCTATAATTCACCCGAAAAATGGCGGGGATTTGCTGCTTGCCATGGGAGTGGGCGCACTGGAAACTCACTATGCCCTGCAAGAGTCCGTAGACACGATCCTCACGCCGGATTTCCGCATTCTGCTCCGCGGCCCAGGCGAATTCCACTATGCCATCCGTGCCGATTCGCGGGGGAATACCTGCGTACGGGCACTGCCAGGCAACACCGCCTCGGTCCTTGTTTACGAGTCCATCGGCAACGGTCAATTCGAGGTGGTGCCTTCGGAAAAGCTGCTCTTTCACGGGGGACATTTGAGCGCCACGGACACGGCTTTTCACTCCGGCCAGCTTTCCGAGGTTGAGACCGTTGTTCCGGAGGATTGCGGCTGTCCGGCACCGGTACCGGTTCTTCGTGCAGAGTTACCAGCGACGCCCCCGTCATTGGAAAACAAGATCTCTTCTGGGTCCGCGGCTCCGCAGTCAACAGTGGAGGCAGCGTTAACTCGGCCAGCCGTGCTTCAGAACGCGTCCGATGGTACGGAAATTGCGCCCTTGCCGCCGCCCGGTGCTGAAGAAAAAACACCCGAATTCGAAGCTACCCTTGTATTTTCCAAAAAGGATCCTCCGCTGCCGGAGCCGGTGGATTTACCCCTTTCCGGCCGCCAAGTTTCCTTTCCTGCGGTTACTGTTGCACCGCCACCGTTGCCTCAAGTCGTGAACCAAAAGACCCACAAAGGCGTGCTCAGAAAGGTGAAAGGATTCTTCTCGCGGATCTTTGGTTAGGAACTGCTTCCACGAAATCGCTTGGCTGGAGGAAGCTTCTGCGTCTGCATTCAATTCACGCGGGCTTTCAGCCTTTAACCTTTCGCGTAGTGCGACCGGCAGGTTCAACCTACCACACACCGGGAATTGCCTCTCACTGAGGATGGCGAGCCGGAACCAGCCCGATTAGCAAGTTCGCTAATCGCGGTCGCGTCTCGGCAAATCTGTCCCCTACTGTTCAGAAATTCCTGTTGATGTTCGGGGGTTACAAATGCATGTGTCACCGCGGTAAGCCTCGCGGCCTCCTCTTCGATTCTCTCTAGCTTCTCTAATAGAGTGGCTAAAAGATTCTCACGGTGGACTCGCCGCTACAGGTGCAGTCTTCGGGAACCTGCGGCAAAGCCCGATTCTGATCGAATCGGGCTCTGTAGTCTTGATAGTGCCTCACTGACGTCAGAAGCTTCTCTCGATCCGGCTTGCGGAAGTCGATCGCATCGGGGATGGGCTCAGCTCCCCGCTTTGGCTCCAGGTAAAACCAGTCCAACAGTGCCTTCTCCGATGCTGCAACCTGGTACATCCCTGGATCGACGACAAAAAAGTGCGATTCGTGCAGCACCGCGCGGCAATTACTGAGGGCGAAGAAAGTCTAGGCTCTGCCTAGCTTGATGACGCTGCGAACTGACGCTGCGAACTGATAAGGACAGTAGAATGCTCGTCCAAGATGGTCAGTCTGTTCGCCGTTCGAGGATTGGAGTTAGTGCAGCACAGCGCGGGGGGGGAGAAGCCCTCCGTCCGGTTCGTCAACTTGCAAGATCTGGTCTGCTTTCACATCTTTCAACCTCTGCACAATGCCACTGGGCCAATGAATTTCCACGCTCTGTGCCACAGTCTCAGTTCCTAACCCAAAGTGGGCTCGCTTGTCGCTGGATGACAAATAGCTTCCGCAGGTGGACACGGTCACCAGTTGATTCATTTTCGGCGTGGATAGCCGCACTTCGGCGCCGATGCCATCACGGTTACTCTTGTGCCCGACCAGCGACAACGTCAGCCAGTGGTTGCTAGTCGAAGTCTGATTGTAAAGAACATGCGGTGCACCGTCGTTCGTGGTGACGACTGCGTCCACGCGGCCGTCATTATTAATGTCGCCAACGGCAAGACCTCGACCTACCCATCGCTGCTCGAAGACTCTGCCCGACTCTGCCGAGACATCAGTGAAGCCTTTGCCTGTGTTGTGCAAGAGCAACATGGGTTCGCGATAGTGCAATTGAGGAAACTGCCTTTCGATCGTGTCTATATCATGTCCTTGCGCGATCAGCAGATCCTTCCATCCGTCGTTGTCGTAATCCAGGAAGCGGAAGCCCCAGCCAGAGTGGCTTTGGGTGATGTTCCCCAGTCTCGAGCTAGCGGTCGTATACTCAAAATTGCCATTCCCGTCGTTTTGATAAAGCGCATACATCTGGTTTGCCAAATCCGTCACGAGAAGGTCGGGCAACCCATCATTGTTATAGTCCGCGAAATCAACCCCCATGCCCGCAAACGTGTGTCCGTCGCCATCGACCGCGACTCCTGAGGTGAGTCCCACCTCTTCAAACCTCCCATTTCCCTGGTTGTGATAAAGAAATTGCGGCATGGAATCGTTAGCTACAAAAATGTCCACGCGCCCGTCTCGATCATAGTCGGCGAGCGCAATTCCCAGGCCCTTGCCAGGTTTGGACAACCCCAGCATCGCCGCCATCTCCGTAAAATGGCCGTTGCCGTCGTTATGATAGACCAGCGGCGATATGGGCTGGAATGTATCAGGGTGGCAGTAAGCCCGATAACCCGCTTTATGTTCGCCACAATAAATGTCGCTGAAATCCCATTGCAGGTAACGCAACACCACCAGGTCCAATAACCCGTCATTGTCCAAATCCACCCAGGCGGCGCTGGTGGACCAGCCACTGCCGGCCACGCCGGCTTGCGCAGTCACATCGCTGAAGGTTCCGTTTCCATTATTGCGATAGAGGCGATTGCCCCCATACGCGGTGACGTATATGTCCTCATAACCGTCATTGTTGTAATCCCCCACAGCGACTCCCATGCCGTAGCCTTCTCCCTGCAGCCCGGCTTTCTCGGTAACGTCCTCGAACGTGCCATCAGGCTTTTGCTGATAGAGACGATTCCAGTAAGCAGGGCCGGTTTTACGCGGGATCGCATCTTTCGACAGAGGAGCAGTGATGGCGGCGCCATTAACCAGAAAAATGTCGAGCCGGCCATCGTTGTCAAAATCGAACAGCGCCACTCCCGCACCCATGGTCTCCAAAAGATATTTCTTGGAGCTATGCTCAGCCAAATACTGAAAATGCAGGCCAACAGATTGCGTGACATCGCGGAACTCGGCCGGAATTACTGGACTCTTCCGGGCACGGCGCGGACCTTGCGGAGAAGATAGGACGCTGAAGAGCAGGATGAGGGGGATGAACCAAAGTGCATGAGGCTGAGCGCCAGTTCTCACGTTATTGAGCCGGTTGTTTCGCGGGAGCTGCGGGGACGGCTGTTCCTGTCCCTTCGGTCAAGGTGCGAAACCCATCCACCGGAATGTCTGCGAATCGCTCCGTCAATCCACTTGGCCAACGAACCTCCACGGAATCGATACGAGTGGCCGATCCCAATCCAAAATGGACCCGCAAATCGTTTTGTGAAATATAGCTCGAGCCGCTGCGGACTTCATCCGCCAAAACTCGTGTGCCGGAGCGAACCGTGATTCTCGCCCCAATCCCGTCGCGATTCGTGCGCGTGCCGACGGTTCGAAAGGCCACCCAGTGATTGCCTGACTTCACATCATTTACCAATAAGCTCGGGGTGGCATTCATATTGTTGATCACCACGGAAATTCGACCATCGTTCCACAAGTCACCGACCGCCAGCCCGCGTGATGAGGACGGGGTCGTGATGCCCGTTCCCGCGCTTGCCGTGACATCGGTGAACCCGCCGTTGCCGTTGTTGTGGTAAAGCAATCGCGTTTCTTTGTAATCGAGCCCCAAATGGAATTTGTCCACTTCCGGGTACACATGGCCATTGACTTGAATGATGTCCGGCCAGCCATCGTTATCGAAATCGAAAAACATGGTTCCCCAGCCGAGAAATTGCAGGTGCTTTCCCAGGCCGGCCTCGAAGGTAACATCCGTGAACGTTCCGTTTCTGTCGTTCCGGTAAAGAGTTGGTGTGTCGTCGGAAAAGTTTGTCTTGAAAATATCAGGCCATCCATCGCCATTGTAGTCGGCAACCGTGGCCCCCATGCCCGCTTGTTCGCGGCCGTCTTCGTTGAACGCCACTCCCGACATTCCGGCTACGTCAGTGAAAGTGCCGTCGTGATTGTTGTGATAGAGGATGCTTGGCGTGCTATCGCACGCCATGTATATATCGGGCCAGCCGTCGTTATCGAAGTCGGCCGTGGCTACACTAAAGCAGTATTTCCCATCGGTTCGGTCGAAATGGGCCTTAAGGCTCACGTCGCCGAATTTCCCGTTGCCCAGGCCTTCGTACAGTGTATTTCTCCCGCCCGGCAAACCGCGCGGACCACACATCACCGGAACGCCCTTCCACTCGCAAAAAGTTCCATTTCCGGGTGTGGGTGCCGACGCGAGATCAAATTTCACGTAGTTCGCCACAGCCAAATCCAGACGCCCGTCGCGGTTGTAGTCCACGAACGCGCAGCCGGTGCCCCATTCTTTTCCCGATCCCGCCACGCCGGCTTGTTCGGCTACCTCGGTGAAAACGCCGTGGTCATTGTGATAAAGCCGGTTCTTGCCGTAATAAGTGACATAAAGATCCTCCCAGCCGTCGTTGTCGTAGTCTCCGACGCACGCACCCTGTCCCCACCCGCTGGCGGCTAATCCGGCCTGTACCGTGACATCCGTGAAGGTGCCGTCGTGGTTGTTGCGGTAAAGATGGTTGGTGGGCGCCGCTTTGTCATCCGGGAATCCTCCCAGCTTCGTTCCGTTCACCAAAAAAATGTCTGGCCAGCCATCGTTGTCATAATCGAAGATCGCTACCCCCGTGCCGGTGGTTTCGATGATGTATTTCTTCGTGTCTAACCCGCCAAACACATTCGTCATCGTAAGGCCGGCTTTGGCAGCGATGTCGATGAAATTTGCTATGGAGGAGGAGGATGCAGGTGAGGTGCCGGCAGTGGTCTGGGGCCTCGCCAGGCAGGAACTTAGACATGTCCCAATGACGAATCTGAGCAAGAATTTCAGCCCAACGCATTTCTTGTTTTCGGGAGACTTTACTTTCAATGCGGGATTCTCGGATTGGCAAATAGGCTTGAAAGTTATCTTGATTGTACGCAGGGGGTCCGGCGCCAGCAAGAGACGGAGTCTACCGAAGAGCTAGCCATGACGTGCGCTACTCGGCAGTTGACCCGCGGGAGTAGAGGAATTCCAAGCGGAGCGCCTCCCGTAGTCTCTACCAGGCAAGCTCATGGTGCGGGCAGCAGCTTGATTTCAAGCAGCGTTACACTGAATGGCGAGAACGAAAACGAAAGCTCGGTTCCCTTCAAATTGACCGGTTGTGTGACAGGAGTGATGCGGCCAGAATCGTTCTCAGAATTCATGGCTTCAGAATCGAGCGCATTCTCCCGATCCTTAAGGATCATAGCTTCTCCGCCCGCCGCCGCGCCCAACCCATCTAAGTAAAAATTTGTTTTCTCGGCCTTAGCCGTCGAATTTACCGCGTAGATGCGCAACATCTTGCCATCGGGACTGATGGTCGCGCTGAAATCTGGATCCTGCAGCGCCCAGGATTCTTTCGAGGTACGATTCACCTTAAGTGGATAGCTCCCCGCCGCCCGTTGATACATAACTTGAACGTAGTATTCCGGAGACAAATACATCCAGCCTGCGCCGGGCTGAATCATTCCCGAGCCAAAACTGTCAGATAGGTTCGAGCGAATCGCGATCTCCACCAGATCCGCATACCGGTGCATCAGATTCTGGTAGCGGGAGTTGGTGAGAGCGTTTCCCAGGGTGAGCAGGATGCCGCGGGTCAGCCCCATTTCCCCCGCCGTAGAGTTCCATTCTGTAACGGCGACGCTCACCTTCTTCCCACTGCCGTGTTTGGCGACTTGGTCCTTGAGGAAATCGAAGTCAGCGGCTTTGCCGAGGAGATCCCCGTCTTCGTAGTGGTGGGGACACAAGTAATCAAGATACCCACCTCCCTCGCTTAGAGTCTGGGTAGAAGGAAATGAGGACAGAATCTTGATGCTGGGATCGACTTTGCGCATAGCTTCCGCGAAAGCTCGCACTGAGTCGTCATACTGAGCACCACCCACTTCGTTGCCGATCTGCCAGTATTGAACTTTGTAAGAATCAGGATGGCCATTCTGTGCCCGCAGCTTGCCCCACTTGGTATCAATGCCGCCATTCATGTACTCGACTTCTGCCGCGGCGGCTTCCGGTCGTTGGTCGCTCCACCGCATGCAGATCAGAGGCTCTGCGCCCAGATAGCGAGCGAGTTGGGTAATTTCTTCGATGCCCACGAAGTTGGGATCCTGCCCGCCCCATGGTCCCGTCGTGTAGGGAACACGCTGGTCCCAGGGGCCAATGGATTTGTCCCATTCATAGACTTCGATCATACTGCCGCCGAAGCGGATGATGCCGGGATTTTCGGCTTTCAGCGCTCGGATGGCATCGGGTCGCCACAATCCAAGCACCGCATCTTGGCCAATGAGAGACACGCGATCCAGCCACAAAGTCCCGGGCCCCTCGAACTCAATCGTCAATGTAGCATCGTGAATCGTCTTGTTGGCACGGAGCAGAGCCTCCGCTCCCCTCCAATCGCTTCCCGTGCGCCCCAATAGCATGGGGCCGGCAATCAATCCGCCATCTCCGCGCAGCGACGCCCAAACTTTCACGTCTCCCCGGCCACGCATGTGCAGGTGAAGCTTGTATCCCACTCCTTGCGTCAAATAAAAACCGTCTTGCGAGATGCCTGCCCTGGCGTGCGCCAGCGGAAGATCAATTCTTTGTGACCGCTTGCCGTTATAGGGATTTTCCAGTTCGTAGGAAAAAGTTGCGATATGCACCGCGCCGGCCGGGTACCAGGGACGGGAAGGCCAATCCACTCCTCGCTTGTAGGTAGGTTTGCATGGTTCTTCTTCTTCGAAGCTATCCCCCTCCACCTGTTGAGCCAACATGGATGGAATCATATGGCACAAGGGTTCGATGAATTGACCACCCTGCTTCAGATCAATCGGCCGCTGACTCAGCTTGGCGTTTGTGATGTGAACCTCTGCGTCCAGGGGTATGGTCACAGGTTCCAGGTGAACGTCGTCCATCCATAGCTTTCCAGCCGACGCTGAGCGCAAAACGATGTGCAACTTTCCCGGGGAGGGCACACGAAACTCGAGTTCTTCAGGCGTCCAATCGAAGCTGCCTAATGGCAAGGCCGCCCTGCCCTGGTCGCCGACTGGAGTTTCAATCTCGAAGGCCCCCCCTTCGGTCGCTCCCTCTCTTCCTCGCAGACCTTCCGCCTTCACCCAAGCGCTCACTTTCCATGTGGTGCCCACAGGAAGGAATAGTTCCTGGCTTACCGCGGAGTCCACCGGTTCCTGGCTGTCGATCAGCAGAGAATGATTGCCTTCTTTGAATTGGCTGCTGTCGATCTGGAACTGAACCTTGCTCGTGGTTTTCTCTTCGGTCCAGACTCGCCATCCCGAAATCTGCTGGGAACCCGAAGCGGCAGATTCGAAGCCAGGGTTTTGCACTTGGGAAGTGCTTTGCATCTGAGGAGCAGCCCAGGCCATCAACAGAAGCATCCAAGGAAACATGAACTCCGCCTCACTCTAGCTGTATTGATATAGCAACTGTTCTGCTTATTCCTGGAGTTTTGCCATTCGGCAAGCGGCATGCTTTATATAAGCCAGCGGTTTGACCCAGGGGATCCTGCCGCCGTGCGACCAGCAGACCGGCGCTTCGTCCGTCTGACTCGGCGCCGGTTATGGTTACGGTGTAGTCGGTTTCGGCGGATCTAGAATTTCAAGTCCCCCGAAATTTGCAGCACTCGTGCGGTATTTCCCTGACCGTTCATGTGCCCGAAATCCGAATTGCTGCCAGGTCCGAAAGTATCCAAACTGCCAAACAGGGTTCGGTTAAAAATGTTGAAAGCGTTTCCTTGAAGGGTAAAGTTGATGCGCTCGCTAAGCTTGATCTCCTTTGCCAAGCTAACATCTTCGTTGTACCAAGCAAAGCCCCGGACGCTTAACGTGCGCGGAGCATTCCCTAGAGTGAAGGGTGCTGGCTGGGAAAAGGCTAAGGGGTTCAGGTAAGTATCGGCGTAGGGATTGAACCTGCCCCGCCATTGGTTTTTGATGGGCTGTCCGGTAACCAAATTGGGCCGCAGTTCATTGTTGATCAATACATCGGGATTTTCGGGCATTTGCACACTAAACGGCGTACCGGATTGGTAGCGTTGAATAGCCGAGACACGCCATCCTCCAAGAACTGCGTTGGCGGCGCCCGAATGCGGCCCAAATTTCTTCCCACGACCGAAGGGCAACTCATAAACGTAGGCAAGATTAAATACTTGCGGGGGAAGGGAAGTGGATGGACTCAATTCCTTGCTGTAGTCGAAGGAGTTCTGAGAACCACCGTTTCCATCCAGGTACTGATGCTGTGATTCTCCTGTCGTCAACAGACTCGCATAGGTGTAACTCAACAACAGGGAAAGGCCTGCCCTGAACTGCCGCTGTACTTTTACCTGCAGGGCGTTATAGTGCGACCACCCCGACGTTTGCATCGGCTGGCCGATGTAGTTGTACTGAGGATAGGGCCTTAATGCTTGGTATACCGTTCCACTAAAGGCTGGCCACGGATAGGGAACGTTATATTGCGTCGAAATAGCAGGGGTCAACTGCTGGAGAAGAACATTTCCCATCGACAAGTACTTGGGATTCAACTGGTCCAGATTTTCCAGGTTAGAGGAGATGTGGGTGGCATGGTTACCGACGTAGCCCACGTCCAGAAGGAAATTGCCGGGTAGACGGTGTTGCACGTCAGCATTCCAGTAGTAAACCCGCGGCGGCGTTCCGTCTGCTGGTTGGATGTAATTGATATTGTTTCCGTTATCCAGGCTTGGATCCAAGAACGGCGGCTTGGGGAAGGCGGGGAAGCCGTTGTCGATGGAGAACGCCGGTGTGATTCCGTTATTCGTTGTGTTGAAATTCGGCGCAGCGTTGAAGCCATCGCTGAACACGCGCGATCCGTTTTCCAGAACATCGCCGGCCGAACCCTCGAATATTCCAATCCCACCCCGCACTACGGTGGAATCGTTAAGTGCGTAAGCGAAGCCCGCACGCGGTTGGAAAAGATTGAACCGGGTATTGCTAAAGCGGGTGCAGTTGCAGTGGTTCGGACCTGAGCCAGCAAAAACCAGAGCTCCCGGAATTCCACCAGCACCGGGGTTGGGAACGTTCGGTTCGAAGCTGGAGAAAATGTTGTGCTTAATGGCGCGTGTCCAGGGAATGTCGTACCGCAGGCCAAGATTGAGGGTTAGTTTACGGTTGATTTTGTAGTCATCTTGAAGATAGGTCCCCATGTACCAGAAGTGGGAAGTGATCTCGGAAAGCGCATATTGCTGGCTCGCACTGTCCACGGAGCCAATCAGGAAGCTGGCAAACTCGTTGCCTGTATCGCTGACGATCGGCGCACTGGGATTGTCGGTTTCGTTCGAGCTGAAGTTAAATGCAGAGGAACTGATTGGAGTGGTGTTGTCCTGGTAGTGCCGCACTTCGCCTCCAATTTTCAGGGTGTGCTTGCCGTGGATCCAGGAAACAAAATCGCTTACCGCGATTCCGTTCTCGATAATCCTTTGCCCAGGATCACCCCATCCTGCCGGGCCATACTGCCCCAAACCGAACGCCGGAGTCACGTTGGGGATGTTGCCAATACCAAACGTGTGCGCGCTAAATGTCCGAGGAGAGGTGTAAAGCGCGTTGTCGCGGTTGTATCCGATCGCAAGATAGTTAAGAACAGTATTGGAGAAGGTGTGATCCTCGCTGATGCGCGCAATAATCGAGTTATCCGGCTCCTGGAAGCCAATCCCGGTGAACGGAAACTTGTACACTTCCGTGGGGTAGTAAACCAGGTAAGGAGACTCGGCGTAAAAGCCGTGCAACATATCTTTGCGGCCGAAGTAGTTGTCAATCTTGATTCCCCAACGGTTGTAGCTGTCGTTGGTCACGCCACTTCCTAAAAAGTTGGGTTGTCCATTTTCATTATTGTTCAAATAATTTGTCGGAACGTAGGGAATAAACTGTTTGGCGACGCTCGAGAAGCGGCCGGGGCAAATCACGTTCAAAACCCCATTGCAACTAAACTGCTGGCGCACATATTGACCCGTTGCGGCATTGAAGGTGGTCGTGGCCGGATCATAGATTTTCACTTGACCGTCGGCATTGGTCAGTCCTGAGAAATCACCTTGTACTTCAGCCGCAGAAGGAATCAGGGTGGGGAAGCTAGGCTTGGTGGAGGTGAAACGGAAGCCGCTATAGTAGCCAAAAACAAACGTTTTATCCTTGCGGATCGGCCCACCCATGCTCACACCGAATTCATTCTGTCGTTCGGTGGGAACTGTGGTGTTAAACCACCCGGTGGCGTTCATGGCGTTATTTTCGTTGTACTCATAGGCCTCACCGTGCCAGCTGTTCGTCCCAGAGCGCGTGTTGAGAGAAATGATGCCCCCCGGAGTTCTCGAATATTCAGCGGAAAAGTTGCCCTGCACCAAGGTGAACTCGGAAATTGCCTCGACCGGCACCGGCTGGTAACGATAGTCGCCCGCCACGTTGGTTTGCAGCATAGCTACGCCGTCATAGTAAACCTCAGAGGCCAAAGTCTGACCGCCATTCACGGTCTGGGAGAAGATTTGGACTTCACCGGGCTCGCTGAAGCTGGAGCTGTTGGTCGGGGCGGTGGCCACGCCCGGCATTAGATCAGACAGTGCGGTTGGACTGCGGGGTGCCCCAGCCAGAGCTAACGGCAGGTCGGCATAGGTGCCCTGATCGAAACTCGTGCCTTGTTGAGCCGTTTCCGTCTCCAGATCAACGGACGAAGCCTGGACCACGACGGTCTCCGCCGTCGTTCCAATCTTCAGGCTAATGCTTTCTGATGTGGCCTTGTTGGGAGCAACGTTCACGTTCCTAACGACGGCCTGGGAAAATCCTGGAGCGGTGACATTGATGGTGTAGTCCCCGACAGAGACTACGGGAAAAACAAACTGACCGGCAGATGTCGTCGTTGTCGTCGCTACCACCTCGGTCGCATTATTTGTGAGGCGAACGGATGCCCCGGTGACCGTCGCCCCCGACGAATCAATCACGCTACCGTTCACACTTCCTCCTAGGGAAGACTGCGCCCAAAGATTCAGACCTGGCGCAAGGACAACCAGGAAAAGGGATAGCAGAATACTCCGCACCATCGTATTCTTCATCTCCGACCTCCACTTTTTTCTTGCATGTCAAATTCGAGCTGAAACACCCGGGCAATGGAGAGGCGCCTGTCCCGCGGGGAAGTCAGCGCCCACACGCCGTTCCCTGAAGCACGAAATCAATATCATCCTTCCCGGGCGACTGTCAAGCGGTTTGTAACGTTCTAATAAAGGGGTATTCTGGCTTATAGCGTTATAATAGCTTTGCCTCCCCCGAATTAAGCTCGTGTAGAATCTGGCCTTGCGGGGTCATGCATTTCCTACGCTTCGTGCAGCCTATGCGGAAAACAGGCGACAGGATTAAAAGAGGCGATTCCGGCGGGACCGGAACCCGTTTGAAGGACGTAGCGCAAGCCCTGGGCGTGTCGATTTCCACAGTGAGCGCGGTTCTGCATAAGAGGCCGAACTTCAACCAGGCGACCCGCGAACGCGTGCTGCGAAAAATCGAAGAGTTGAAGTACCGTCCCAATTGGCTGGCGCGTGGCTTGGCCACCCAGAAAACTCACGTTCTCGGAGTTGTCGTTCCCAATCTTTCGCGGCCATTTTTTCCACTCGTGATGGACGGCATTGATAAGATCACCTACCCGGCGGGATACAACCTGTTGGTATTCAACAGCGAGGATGATCCCGCACGCGAGGAAGAAGGGCTAGCCACTCTGTTAAGCCGCCAGGTGGACGGCGTCATTCTGGCTTCGGCCCGTGATGTAAGAAAGAATCCATTCTGGAAATCTTTCGGGAAGTGGACCGCTCCATTTGTTTTCATCGATCGCTTCTTCCCGTCGGTTCCCTTCGTGGGCGCCGACAATGAGCACATCGGCTTTATGGTGACGCAACATCTTATCAAGCAGGGGTATCGCTCCATTGCTCACTTGGCAGCGCCGGACGTGGCTACCGGCCTGGGTCGCTATCGCGGCTACTTGCGGGCTCTGCGCGAGGCCGGAATGCGCATGCGGAGGGGCCACGTCCTCACCTTGCCGGGACGCGAGTTGGAGGGGGGATACGAAGGGGCAAAGCGGCTTCTTGCCCTGAAACATGTACCGGACGCAATTTTTGCGGTAAACGATTTGGTCGCCATCGGAGCCATGATGGCACTGCAGGAACGCGGAATTCGGATACCCGAGGAGTGCGGCCTCATCGGCGTGGGCAGCGTACGTTTTGGGGATTGTTTGCGCGTTCCCCTGAGCACCGTGGACTTGCATCCCACGGAAGTAGGAAAAACCTCCGCCCGCATACTTCTTACGCTTATCAATGGGGAACCCGCACCCCCCAGTCCCGTTTTCCTAACGCCGAAACTGATCGTGCGCGAGTCAAGCCGTCGTATCCGACTTGATGGACTGCTTGCGCCGAATCGAAACGCCGACGCGATCTTTGTCAGCGAACAAATTTGACTTTCCCAGAGGATGGCGGGGCTGCGTGGTAAACTCGCAGAGCTTCTCGGAAGTTCGCTAGTGGTTCCCTCTGGAAGTTGACGGAGCAGCTCCGCTCGAGAGGTCTTTCGCGTGAGTTTCGGGAATATTTCCATCGTTGCGCTCTTGTTCCCAGTCTTTTTTTGTCCGGCACAGGTTTCCTCCTCAGACCATCTTCAGGAAGTCAAAACCCTAATCGCCAATCGGCAACTGGATGCCGCCGAAAAAATCATTGTTTCGCAGATGATGAGCCAGCCGCAGGACCCCGAACTAATCACCTTGCTCGCCGAAGTCAGAATGGACCAGGGACGTGCCGGGGAAGCGCTGACGTTGACCGGAGACGCGGAGCGTCTGGGCGGCGTCACCGCCTTGCGGGCTCAGGTTGCCGGGCTTGCCGACAGCGCTCTCGGCCGTCTTGATCTGGCGGAGCCACAGTTTCGCCGGGCCATTCAACTCGATCCCAAATTTGTGGCGGCGCATTATTTTCTGGCGCGCCTGCTTTACACTCGGAACCGCTTCGATGAGGCCATTGCGGAAAGTAAGACTACCATCGCGCTATCTCCAGACTTTGTCCGCGCGTATGAAAATCTGGGTTTGTGCTACGAAGGCAAACACGACCTGAAAGAGGCTGAGATTTGGTACCGCGAAGGCATCCGCAGAAATGTAGACAGCACGACCAAGACAGAATGGCCTATGCTCGATTTGGCTACCATGCTGATTCACGATGATCGCACTCGCGAAGCACGGTCCTATTTGGAGCAGGCCCTCGCTATCAACCCTCACAATGCGCAGTCTTTGTTTCAAATGGGAGTTCTGCTGGAAAAGTCAGGAGATCGAGAGGGAGCGTTAGCCGAATTTCGCGAAGCCATTAAATATGATGAAACGTTAGCGGGGGCTTATTATCATGCGGCGCGTATCTGCCAAACGTTAGGAAATCACGAGGAAGCTGAACGCTATTTCGCCAAGTTCAACCAGACCACGGGGAAAAAGCATTGAGTGTCTCATCAACTCACTGTTTGTCCGCAGTGATTCAGCCTCAACCCGCGCCAATGACACGCCTGCCCCTCCGTGCTTTCCTTGACATGTACCTGCGTGTGGCCGGCTTACTTGTATTGCAGTCATTATCCTGTGCTCTGTATGGCCTCGGCCAGGGACCGACGACTACGGACGATCGACTGAGTGCACTTTTTTCCCAGGCGCAGGAGGCTCAACAAAGAGGTGACTATCGCAGCGCCGCCGACTCGTACCAGGAGATTGCTAAGATTCGACCGGATATCGCCGAGGTGTGGGCGAATGTCGGACTGATGCACCAGTTCCTGCAAGAATATTCGCAGGCGGATCAAGCCTTCCAAGTGGCGCTGAGGAAAAATCCTCGACTTTATGTTCCGAATCTTTTCCTCGGCCTCAACCGGTTGAGAATGCAACAGCCTCGTAACGCCTTGCGCTATCTCAAGCTGGCGGTAGATCTCAATCCCCAAGACGAGCAGGCCGCACTGGGACTGGCCCGGGCGTACAGCGCCGTACGGGACAACAGCAACGTGGCGAAGTGGTTCGAGCGCGCACGGCAAATCAATCCAGGCGATGTGGACGCGTGGTACGGACTCGGAGTGAGCTACTTGAGCCTGCAGGATGCCGCTGTGCTTCAACTCGGGAAGTTGGATCCAAATGAGGTGCATGCTCGCGCGCTGGTGGCCGACGCATTTGTGGAGCAGGGCCGAACCAACGATGCCGTCAAGATCTACGAACAATTCCGTTCGGCGACCGAGCCACCGTGCTTGCTCGCTGCGCTGGGATTTGCGTATACCCAACTGGGTTCCGCTTCCCAAGCCCGCAACACTTTCCAAGACGAGATCCAAGATCGTTCTGGATGCCTTCTCGCCCACCTCGGACTGGCCCGCCTGGCAATGACCGACGGCGATTTTGGGATAATGCTGCGCGAGGTAACCATAGTTTTCGAGGCGGACCAAAACTTCCTTCGTGCCAACATACAACGTGTTTGGCAGGGAGCAAATGATGACGGCCTGACGAAAACGATCGCGTGGCTGAGGCAGACTTCGCCCGGGCCACGGGCTTTTGCTTCGCAGTTGGCGGATTTTATGGAATCGGGAAAATGGAATGGGACCGGTCCCGGCGACTCTTCCGGCCGCCCAAATCCAGACCTGCAAGACAGCCCGCAGAAGCTCTGGGCGGAAGGCCGTTACACCGCATGCACATATAAATTACGAAAGCAGAAAGGCCCTACTTCTAATATCTCAAGCTCCCTGCTTGAGCAATGCGCCTTTTATTCCGGCGACTACCGCAGTAGTCTGGAGACCAGTGAATTGGTCCTGCGTGCCGCTCCGGGAAATTTCGCGGCCTTGTACTGGGAAGCCAAGTCTGCGCAGGAATTAGCGGCTGCTGCTCTGGCAGAGGTGAGCGCACTGGCGCCAGAATCGTCCAAAGTTCATCTGCTGCTGGCTGAGTTGCACCGGTCAAGGGAAGAGTTCGGCGCGGCTGAACTGGAGTATCAGACAGTCCTCCGTTCCGGAGGAGAAGAGATTTCCGCTCGGTTGGGACTCGCTCAAGTCTATAGCCAGAACTCTGAGGACGATAAGGCGCTCGAGCAACTGAACGAGGCACTCAAGTCGGACTCGACCAACCCGGAAGCCCATGCATTATTAGGACAGATTCTGGTCCGCCGTCATCAATACGACGAAGCCGTTCCCCATCTCAAGATCGGGTTCAACGGTTCTCCTCTTGCTCTGCCGCAACTTCATTCGCTTCTGGCAAAATGTTATGCAGCCCAAGGAGCGTATGCCCAGGCATTGGAGGAGTTGAAGCCTGCTCTTCGCGCCGACATGATGGGAACGTTTCACTACCAGATGTACCAGATTTATCAAAAATTGGGAGATCAGAAATCCGCGGCGGCAGCCCTGCGCAAATCCGAACAGCTTCGCCGCGAAAAACTGGAGGCTGAACAACGTCAAAGGCTTCCCGCGGAGCCTTGAAGTTTGCCGCGACAATGTTTGCTGTGCCAGCCTCCCAGACCTCACTCCCGCTGCCTGGATCGCCCAGCATTCATCGACCCAAGCGACTGGCGTGTCCAGTGAAGGTGGTTTTGCGACCACAACCGCATCGCTTCCTGTTTACCGACCATCCGGGAACTCGGCACAGTCACTGGTCGCAAGGCGTTTGCCGTTACTAATCTGCGGGAACCGGCTCTTCGGGAACGAAAACTGAGTTGAATGCGTAAATAGGGCTCGCCAGTTGAGATTTAGTTCCGGATTGCCGCCAGACAGACAAGGTTCATTGGCGAGAAGTCCTCGAGCCCTTCCATCTTGCGAAATCTCGAGGGACATACCGTGCCTCTCCAGAATTGTCCGAACCTCTGCTCCTGCGGAAACCCCTTGAAGATTGACCTTCTTGATTTCCGCCCATGACGTTAGGAATTGGTAGTTTTCTAACCCGAGTGCCCTTGAGCGAAAGCCATGCGAGCCCTTCCAACCCTAACCCTAACCTGCTCTATTCGGACCCTTTTTTCATTGACATGCGGAACAGGCTCACCTTAGATTTGGCCGCATCGAGGGGGCACGCAGGTGACTATGCTCAATGCAGAGAGCAGGCGGTCCGGAGGTTCTCTTTGAGGTGTTCGAGCATTGCGCGTCTAACGGTGTTGGTATTTCTTCTTCACCTGCCCTATGCAAGTTTTGGGCAGGAATTGGAGGAGAACACCGCTCGTCACGGGGCTGACTTTCGCGACTTCGATTTGCCCTCGCCCGATCCGCTGCTCTGCCGGAAGGCATGCGTCGAGGATAACCTGTGCCGCTCTTTCACATACCTCAAGCCTAACAACGTCTCCGGCTCGCCGCAGGTGGCACACTGCTGGCTGAAGGCCGGCATTCCGGCGGCGAAACGCGATCCGGCCTTCGTATTCGGCGTTGTGCCGGAAAAGACTCTGCCCCCGGGAAAACCCGGCGACTGGCTGGTTGAAACGTCGTCGTTCAGCGTTATGGATGGACCTTCGAGCGACTTAATAACAGCTGATGGCCATTTCCGTAGGAGCTACCGAGGCAAGTCCCAGGAGGGGTCCGTTCCCCCGGGGGCTTTACGAAAACTCAGGGAGAGAATTCTAGCGGCAAAGCTATCCACCTGGAAGGCTAGCTATAACGGCGCTTGTAGCGACTGCCCCCGTCAGACTCTTCGGTTGGAACTGTGCGGTGGTGATGGTAAATGGGTACGCTATTTCGGTACGATGGAGTCGCTTCCCGTGCCGCCGGCAGATATCGAGGCAGTGTTAGCGGCGATGAACTTTTGAGTGCCTTGTTGGTCGCATCGACGTGGCACTCATGTGAGTATGCTCGAATGCAGATAGAAAGCGGTCCGGGGGTTCTCCTTGAGGCACTATTGGATTGCGCGGCTAGCGGTATTGGCATTGCTTCTTCACCTCGCTCATGAGGGATTTGGGCAGAAACCCGCCCCTCCGGAAATGCCCGCCCCACCGGAAAAACAGGAGCGTCCAGGAAAACCCGGCGACTGGGTGGTCGAAGAGCGGTCGGCTGGCGGTCTACACGCTAGGGTTTCGAGCGTCTTCGTAACGTCGGATGGACATGTCCGCAGGAAGAGCATGTTCCAAGACAAGCCGCAAGAGGGATCCGTTCCCCAGGAGGCGCTGCGAAAACTCAATGCTGCGGTTCTGGCGGCAAAGCTATCCACCTGGAAACCTAGCTACGGTGACGGCCTCTGTAACGACTGCGGCAGTACGACTTTTCGGTTGGAAGTACGCGGTGCGGATGGTAAGTGGGTGCGCTATTCGGGCAGTTGGCAACATCCCCCGCTGCCGCCAGATCTAGAAGCGGTGTTAGCGGCGATGAACTTTTGAGTGGCTTATTACCGCACCGAGGTGGTACTCAGAGTGAGTATGCACGAAGGGTGACAGCAAGGCAGGCGGAGGTTTTCCTTGAGGCATCGCAGGATCGCGCAGCTAACGGTGTTTGTGTTGCTTCTGCACCTACCCCATGTAGGTTTTGCTCAGAAATTGGAGGAGAACACTGATCGTCATGGAGAGGACTTTCGCGACTTCGATTTGCCCACACCCGACCCGCTGCTCTGCCGGAAGGCATGTGTCGAGGATAATCAGTGCCGCTCTTTCACCTACCTCAAGCCCAATACCGGCCCTGGGTCGCCGCAGGTTGCACACTGCTGGCTGAAGGACGGCATTCCGGCGGCGAAACGCGACCCGGCCTTCGTATCCGGCGTTGTGCCGAAGAAGACTATGCCCCCGGAAAAAACTCTGCCCCCGGGAAAGCCCGGCGAATGGGTGATCCAAGAGCGGTGGGCAGGCGGATTATCAGGCGGGGCTTCCTCCTTCTTGATTAGGTCGGACGGCCATTTCCGCAAGGAAAACAAATTCCAACGCAACAAGCCCCAGGAGGGGTCCGTTCCCCCGGAGGCTTTACGAAAACTCAATGCGGCGATTCTGGCGGCAAAGCTGTCCACCTGGAAGCATTCTGATGGAACCGCCGGCTGTTGCGACCAAGTTACAACGACTTTTCTGCTGGAAGTTTGCGGTCCGGACGGTAAGTGGAAGCGCTATTCCAGCACGTTGTATGCGGGTTCCTCGCTGCCGGCAGATATGGAGGCGGTGTTAGCGGCGATGAAGTTTTGAGTGTCTTGTAGCGGCATCGACGCACTCATGTGAGTATTTCGAATGCAGAGGCCAGGCGCCGTGGAGGTTCTCCTTGAGGCATTTCAGGATCGCACGGCAAACGGTGTTTGTGTTGCTTCTGCACCTACCCCATGTAGGTTTTGCTCAGAAATTGGAGGAGAACACCGATCGTCACGGGGAAGACTTTCGCGACTTCGATCTGCCCTCGCCAGACCCGCTGCTTTGCCGGAAGGCATGTGTCGAGGATGACCAGTGCGGCTCTTTCACATACCTCAAGCCCAACTCCGGGCTCGGCTCGCCGCAGGTGGCACACTGCTGGCTGAAGTCCGGCATTCCAGCAGCGAAACACGATTCTTCCTTCGTGTCACGGCGTTGTGCCGTAAAAGACTCGGCCCCCGGGAAAACCGGGGGAGTGGGAGGTCGAAGAGCGGTCGGCAGGCGGGATAGCGGGAATGGTTTCCACCATCTTGATCGCGCCGGATGGCCATTTCAGCAGGAAAGACACGCGCCAGGGAAAGTCCCAGCAGGGGTCGGTTCCTCCGGAAGCTTTGCGACAGCTCAATGCGGCGGTTCTGGCAGCCAAGCTATCCACCTGGAAAGCTAGCTATGGCAGCGGCGGCAACTGTAACGACGCGTCCGCACGACTTTTCGGTTAGAAGTTTGCGGCGGGGATGGTAAATGGGTACGCTCGGGTACGCTATTCCGTCGCGTTGAATATGCTTCCGTCGCCGCCGCCAGATATGGAAGCGGTGTCAGCTGCGATGAAGGTTGATTGCCTTGTCGCCGCGAGTTGACTCGCCGACGGGTCCAAAAGCCGTTGGCCTTGGTTTCAAAATTCAGCTCACGGCGTGCCAGATAACTACACTAGTTATGTCGTAGAACGTGACCCACTCTTCGTACATAAAGGACGGGGCTCCTTGTCCAAATACGACGGCGGTGAGTACGCAACCGGCTAGCTTCTCTTGTGCGGTTCCCAGCGGCTCCTCAGACGTGTGGTAATCCCAAAAACACGCCACAAACGAGAGGCCGACCCATGCCGCCTGCAACCACTCCTCCATTGCCTGGCCCCGTCCGCCGGGCATCACCCCTCTAACTTGACCCGACGCAGGTTCAAAGCGCCACCATGCAACCTGCTGTCGTCCATCGAGAAGCAAAGGGCTTACGGGCACCACCACGTCATCTCCAGTCGCCAACGTCGCGGACAATTCCGCCTTCACCGATTCAGAAAGCGATGTATCGGCAAGCTTTCTGAGGCTATCAACGCCTGGCCGCAGCACAACTAAAGGCACGCCGTCCTTCTTCGCAGCGTCAAATACTCGGGTCGCATTGAGAGGAGAAGACTCCGTTTCGCTGTGATTGGGATCGCTTGCCATCAATGCCCATTCCAGACGTGTCGCCAGAACGCCGCCCAGAAGATGCAACGATGACGCGTCTCGCCGGATCCCGTCCGAAGGGCTGGCGGGGTTGCCTACGACGCGGTTTGGGAACGTAATAATATCGTAGCCCCTTTTGAGACGATCAGATGTTTCGCTGGTTGCAGTTTCGTATGCAATCAAGGCCGGTCCTCCGAAGTAACTTGTGACGCTGGCGAATCGAGTTCGGAGGTTATTTTCCTGCTGCATAGTTGATTGTGCAAGCAATAGGTTGGTTATGGGCGGCCGGTTCGACAGGCCAGGGAATGTCCCGGTCTGCGACATTCCAAACGCGATCTTGGCCAGCGCGTCGATCGAATCCCGATTCTCCGAAAATGACTTGGTTGCCAAGTAGCCGGGGTAGTCCACAACGATCGCGCCGGTTACGGGCAACAGTTCTGTCGACCAGAACAAGCGTCGTCGGAGCGCCTCTTTCCCGAGGCTGGTGGAAACCGTCTCCGGACCCCTCTCGACCGTCCAAGATTTGACTTTCAGGGGCGCGATGATATCGCGATGATAGTTTTGGACAATCGGAGGTCTGCCACTCGCTACGGGCGAGGTCAGCTTATAGTCCACCCACTCGCCCACTATCCGAGTCGCAGCACCTTGCGAGGTGTCGCCGCCCAGCGAGCCGCCAATACCGCCGCCGAGACCGCCAAGAGACCCTCCGACGCCGCCCGCGGCACCCGCCGGGCCCCCGAGTTGGTTGGAAACCCGACCGTCCAGATCGAAATATTTTCCCGCCACGGTCTGGGTGCCGATTTGGATTATGGTCTGGTAACCCCTGGTAGCGGCCAGGGCATCGCCCGGGTGTGCCACCCGGTTCGCCATATCTGGCGCTGGGACCGGTACATTCGCGAGGGATATGTCTTTTCCTTGTTGCTCGGCAACCCGCAGGTCTTGATCGAGCAGAAGCGTATCGTCGGTTGAGCTGTCATTTCCGTCTTCAACTTGCGCCACGCGGAGCGTCAGCGAGATATGGAGGTGATGGTAGAGTTCTTCAGGGACCGCATTTGAGGCAAAGGTGTTTGTTGCCGACACAGCTGTTTTTCCGGGCTCAGCGTCGCTAAAGGCGGAGTCCAGGTCTAACCACTTCCCATCCGAATTCTGATATTGAACCCAGTAGTGTTCACTGGCCTCTGCCTGCAACTGTTCGTTCGGGGTGATCACGCCCGCATCGACACCGGCCTTGTTGAGGAGGTTGGATAGATCGCTGGTTGCAATGTCGACGTAATGCACGAGATTAGTCTTCTGTCTCTCTCCGTACTCGTGTACTTCGTCTGCGATTCTCAAAAGCTTCGGCTGATCAACCCCTATCGCGAGGGTGAGATCGGGCGCAAGTTCGGCGAGGGTTGGAACAGCTCTGGGTACGGACCTAACGGGTTCGAACAAGCGGTTGACGAGGATTCGGGCCTGTTCAGCAGTGAGTTGTCCGCTCGCTATCTGCGTCGTGAATCCCGCTTTCTCCAACAGGGCTGCTAGCAGCAGGCTGCGATCGAGCGAGTTGCCAGCCCGGCAAAGCAGCGTGCCCACCGCACCGCGTAGCACGCCCGTGTAGGGCTCATACCGGATCTGATCCCGCACGAACTGAAATATTGCGGCCGGATCTGGACCTAAGCGAGCTGCCAGCGCGTCGATCTCGAACAACGAGCGGTCCATTTTGCTGCCAACCACGTCTAACGCGGTGTGCATGCGATTGAGCTTTTCGCTCACCAGCTTGTAGCCAGCCTCTCCTTGCAGCAGTTCTTCGTGGCCCCCCCGAAGCCAAGTGGGAGTCCCGTACCTCTCCGAGTCACGATCTGCCGGGATCCGAATGGCTGCGACCGTGATCATCACGCTCATGCCCAGAGCGACAACCCTGAAGGCGAAGTCTGAAGTCCTGTCGCGGGTGATTTGCCGCAAACCAATGACAATTTCCAACAGCAGCGCCAGAGGAACCAGGAACAGGCAGCCCACCGTAGCGCCCTGCAGCCAGGAGGGAAGACGCGTCCACTGACTGCCGCCATGAAATAGAGAAGAGTAAGACGTTCCGGCATTCACCGCCAATAGGAATGCCATTACTCCATAGGCGGCGAGCAATCCTGCAGCGATCTTCACCGCCCGAGGGATGAAGCGCAGGCGAACGAGAAAGACCCCGGAAAGCGCAACCACGACCGCACTCACGACAGCCAGGACAATCGAGGTAGGCTGCCGGAACAAGTTCAGACCCTGCTCCAAGCCGCCCGGCATCCAGGCGGTAACCGTCATGAGCGCGAGTAACACGATCAGCGAGAAGCCTGCCTGGTTCGCCCAACTTAAACGCCTCCACAGCTTCGGCATCAGCCGCCAAACCGCCACGCAGAGTGCCAGGTACAACACCGCCGCTCCAACAACCCACCAGCGCAGCGGAGACTGACTTAGAAAAGTCTCGACTGCGGCGTCAGCGACGCTCAGGTAGAGCAGGACAGCCACGGCCGCCCAACCCAGTTGTCGCCAGCGCGCGGATCCACGTTTCACATTTTGAGTGTCACCAGCGTTGGGGAAGCGATCAGCTGAACTCGTCTCCGGCGGCGTCCGAGGAAGCCCCGCCGAAGCGAGGGGCGATGCAACTTGATCGGAATTCTCAGAGCCGGCATTCAGCGGCTCGCCGCAGGCTTCACAGAATCGTTCATCCTTGAGCAAGGATTCCTGACCGCATGAGGGACAGCGCATGGGACACCTGTCTGAAGCTGCGGGATTTTACCGATTGCATGGCAAAGTGCGATCTGCTGTTAGGGCCGAGAAAACTGGTAGAACCGAGCCTGAGTTTTAACAATAACTACCACCAAGCCAGAAACTAGCGTAGACTCCCTGATCGATGGTAGCCAATGTAAGTAGGGCCTCCCTTGGCGTCAAGCGAAAAGTTCCTCCACTAACTTTGCCGTAACGGGTCATGGGCTGTGCGAGCAGTCTCGACAATCTCCAGGGAGGTGTACGGACTTGGAAATCTTACTGGCTGAGCAAGGCATTTTCGTACTTCCGGCCAAGGTAACGCCGGACCGGGCGAAGGAAAAAGCCTGGGAACAGAAACTCAACGTATTCGGCACTTTTGCCAAGTTCCTCATGCGACCCAAAGGGGACGATATCCAGGTAACTCTGCTGGAACTGCGCTATCAGCCCTTTTGGCATGCCATCGGCCATAAGCACTTCCGCTACGATCGCCGTGTCCAATACTCGGTTCCCGTCTCCGCGGATGTTCACACGACGGAGATTGCCGGGCATGTCTACACTCCCGTTCAGGGCAAGCTCACTTTACAGGGCGTGGACCACTGTCTCTTGGAAGAGCGGCACGAGATCTTTCTGGACGGTCTCACCGGCGAGGCTCAAGATCTGCGCCGCTACCTGACCTTCGACCGAACGAAAGCTGACAGCGATGGTGCATTACCGGTCGACCTGGAACTGGTAGCTCCTTCAGTGCGGGCGTCGGCGGTGGTGCGCCAGGTGCTGGGCGACGTTCTTCGTCCACCCTCAGCCGACCAGATCCTGGAAGAAGAAGTGGTGGTCGACTGTCTGGACCTCTACTACCGTCCGGTCTACGCGTTCGAATACGTGTGGCAAGCCAAGGACAAGCGAGCCACGGTGGAAGTGGACGGGCTGACCGGAGAGTTCAAGCCCACCGGCAAAGCGTTTGGGAGCCAGCTGATGCGCGTGCTGAATCGGGATATGCTTCTGGAACTCGGTGCCGATACCGTGGGGTTGGTGGTCCCCGGCGCCTCGATCGCGCTGAAACTGACCAAGGCCGTCGTCAAGGTAACAAACCCGCAGCAAGAAAACTTGCGTTGATGGCGACGAAATAGACCGATGCGCTGCCCTTTCGTGGTCATGAGAAGCAATCGGGGGTGCAGTGCAAGCGAAGAAATTTGTGCTGTGGAAAGGAGATGAGCATGGGCCGTCAAGCATCATTTCTCATCATTCTGCTGGCTCTGGGGTTGACTTCCTGCCATCAGAGTACGTCAGTGGCAGTGGGAACTGGAGCAGGAGCAACGGGTAACGGTATGAGTGCACAGTCTAACGGCGGCTCTGCAGCCGCGAATCACAACCCGATCACGGACCTGCCCGGCATCACCTCGGAGAAAGACTTGGCGTCCGTCGCCGTGGTGCTCAAGCCGGCGGATGTGCAGTTCTATATCAAGAACATGCAAGCGACTCTCGACCGATACCAGCATCCGACGCCAAAGGACCTCGCAGATATCGCCGAAGCCAAGCGATTAAACCAAGTCGCGTTGCTTGCCTTGTCCAAAATGGGCGAGGACATGAAGGCCGGCAACACGCAAAAGGCGATGAACGAAGACATGTTTCATCCGACGCCAGAACAACAGGCGACTATGGATCGCGGCGGCGCGTTATCTTATGACGGCGTGGCGGAAATCGTGGCAAAGGATGCTGGCATGCCTGGCGGGCAGTGGTTGGCACTGTGCAAAGCCGTGGAGTTCGCCGCAGGTGTAGACGCAGGTGTAGGTATTTACGGTTCCGCCGGCGACTCGCCCACGTCCAATCCGACGCCGGAACAAGTAGCATTCCTGGCTAATCGACGGCGAATTACGGCCGCTGATCAAGCGCTCGTGGCGCCTAACGCTCCCGAAATCAAACGCCTGCATGGTCTCGTGATGCAGGCTGCTTCCGACAGGCAGGCCAACCTAACACAATAGTTTTTCCAAGAATCGAATTACTCTTGTTTCGTCCCGGGTGCGAGCACGAAACGATGAGGAAAAGGCCGCAATGCAACTCGGGCTTTCAACCGGCATAGAAACCGTTCCAGTGCTTTTCACCGCCGCGGGGCGCTCGCTAATGTGCCATTCCGCGGAGCCTCTTGCAGTTGCTGCAGTTGCAAGGTGACTACTGCCAATGACTAAGCGACGCATTCGTTGGACCGCAATTGCGCTGACATTCATGGCCCTCGCTTTGACTTCAAGCTGCCAGCGATCATCGCGAAATTCCGCTGAGCGTGAGAGGGGGACGGGTTCGTCCGGGACCGGCGCGCCGCCGGTCGGATCGGCGCCGGCGCCTGGGGCGGGCGGGGTGGGAACGACTGGACAGTTGGCGTCGAGCGCTCCGATGAACCTGATTTCGATGGCCGCGGGCACAATCACTCGCGAGTGGCCGCCTTCAGCGACCGATCAGGGCGGAGGGCCGAATGCATTCATCCTCCACAACTCCTGGTACTCCAAGAGCGGTGCACCCGGTCCCTATGCGTTCGTGTTTGAATTTGCGGCTCCGGCGGAAATCCACTCACTGGTATTTCAAGCCAATGAGAGCAACCCGGCTCAAGCCGTCCGAGTGGAAGTCTCGACCCAGAGTTCAGATTCCGGCTACAGCACTTTGGGTAACTATGCTCTGCAGGCCATCACTGACGAACAGACTTTTCCACTTCCTCGAGCGATCGCGGGGCGCTGGCTGCGGGTTACGGTGCAGCAGAGGCTTGGAGCCGAGTACACATCCCTGAGCCACTTCTTCGCCTATGGCAAGATTCAAGCGTCGGTGGCAGCGAGTCCGATCTCCGGCGTGTGGCTCTACGATAACGTCCCCGGAAACGGCGATGACAAGCTCTTCCAGGGTTCCGGCAAACTCGATGCCGTGCCCGACCCGGCGCTGGTGAATGAAACGTACGGGATGCTGCAGATCGTACAACAGGGCAGTGAGTTCCGCGCCGGGCTCTGTCACGCGACATCGGTCAGCGGGATCTGGAGCGGATCGCAAGCTGGTACGCGGGTCACATGGGCCAATCTTCCGAACGCAGATGCGTTGCGCGATGGAGTGCTCAATGCCGAAGGCAAGTTGATCGTCGGTGCCACTCCCGACGGTAATGGTGCGTACCTTTTAATGCGTCTCGCCCCCGGCCCCGACTGCGCTCATGTGGCCAAACCTGTGGGCTCGGGCCAAACCGTCTTGGTTCTGAACGAGGATGGCCACTTTACACCGTATCCACCCCCCTTAGCCAAGCCAGAGAAGTTTGCGGGGAACCGCTTTGTGCCGCTATCGATTGCTGTATTCACGCCCGAGGCGCTGGCCGGGGTCGACACCGTGGTCCTGGGACAAATCTGCGACTTAGGGAAGAGAATCGCGCCTTGGCAAGCGCAGGCATTGCTCGACTTCGCTCAGGCTGGACACAAGCTTATCATTCACGATGCCGACAATTGCACGTCCACCGATTACAGTTTTCTGCCCTATCCCTTCCATACCTCGAATCCCGGTAGACAGGGGGCGAGCTCACCCGACGTCATCCTCGTCGAGGCCAATACACTCGGCAATGACACAAAGGACTCCAAGCAGAGTCTTGATCTGAAGGCCTGGTTCTCGGATCCCGGTAACGAAATCGGTGATTCCAATACGGTCACGACGAGCGATTCCCACTGGTGCGGGCACCTGATGGCCAGAAACACACTGAATGTCTACGGTTTCGTGCACATGTACGCACCTTTCGGCCAGGGCCTTTTTATCTATAACGGCTTCGACAAAGATGATCACGAAGAAACGGCATACGCCAAGGTGCTGTTGCTTGAATTGCAGCAACCGGTGCCAGCACTGTTGCCTTGTACGGAGTCGGTCGCTCGGAAGTTTCTGATTGCGCCGAGCAAGCAGGTGCCGTTCGCATCCGGGCGTGCCCAACAGGTCCGTGTCGCGCTCCAGGTCATTGCCAACCTGGGATATGCGGATACGATTTCGCTCGCCTCGAAGGCGCCGGTGGATGCTCAGTGGAAGACGGCGCTCTCCATAGCACAAGTCACTGTGAAAGGCGATGCGGCCCCGTTGACTCTTACGATCGACGTCCCCGCCAATGTGGGGCCGGGCGGGCATGAGTTCCTGGTGAGCGGCCAGGACGGTCAGGGGAACACGGCCACGGCGACGATCACCTTGGTTGCCGCCGCAGTGGCGGAAGTTGAGAAGGTTCAGACGGTGGCCAACGGGTGCACGCAGCAGTTGACGGTCGGCTCGGATGCGCTGTTCGCTTTCGCCGAGGCAACGCTGACACCCACAGCCCAGAAAACACTCGTGGCGCTGGGTCCCGCGATTCAAAAAGCCGGCGATCATCCGGTGCAGATTCACGGCTACACGGACTCGATAGGATCCGACAACTACAACCAATTGCTCAGCGAACAACGGGCGCGAGCGGTGCGTGACTGGCTTGCGGCACATCACTACATTGCGACCACGACCCCCATACAAGGATTCGGCAAGAAGAACCCCGTCGCTCCCAATTCGAATTCCAACGGATCGGATAACCCCGCAGGTCGCGCTCAGAACCGGCGGGTCGAAGTGTTGATCGATACCTGCAAATGAAGCTGCGATGCGGGGAGTCTGTTTAGTTACGATTTGTCAGGCAGCTAGCGCGAGATGATATAAGGGAAGCCTCATGGAACTCCAGCTTCTGGAGCGGCTAAGAACGGTTTCTGCCGTCTTCGGGGCGGTGGTGTACTCCTTGACGTGCCATGCAGCGGAGCTCCCCGCGAGTCCTGTTATTGCGGCAATCCAGACCGCGACCGGAAATTATCTAACGGCAGTGAACGGGGGAGGGTTGGGCGGCCCAACCACGGGGCCGACTTCTGTCCCACTGCACACCGACGCGACCACAGCGGGTCCGTTTGAGACGTTCACGATCATCTGGCTTAACTCGGCGCACACGCAGTTCGCCCTGAAAACATCCAACCGACACTTCGTCACAGCGGTGAACGGTGGAGGGTTGGGCGGCCGGAACGACGAATCGTCGCCAATTCATACCGATGCGAAAACAATTGGAATTTGGGAACGGCTGACACTCAACTTCTTGCCCAATAACCAACTCACGATCAAAGTGCCGAACGGCCAGTTTCTCACCGCAGTCAATGGCGGCGGGATGATTGGGCCCAGCAACTCCCCGGTCCAGACCGACGCGGCGCAGCTCGCCGAGCGGGGGACCTTTACGTTGGTCACGTTGGGGGAATCATCTGCCAGCGCGAGGACGAGTCCCCGGCGCGACCAGGATTCAAGGCAGACCGGTTCTAAGCAGGACACCGGCGAGTGCTTTGACAAGCCGGCCAAGGGGAGCAATCCGGTAAATCTTTTCTTGCAATGGAAGTGTCCGCCGCTGTTCGATTCGAAAACCGTAACGGCGGATGCGGTCACCCAGGCAGCGCTCGATTTTCTCGCCAAGTACGCGGACGTGTGGCAGATGGAGAACCCGCCGAAAGAACTGAAGCGACGCTACGCCCAACCCGACTGGGATGTAGAGTTTCGGCAGTGGAACGGTGGGGTGCGTGTGTTCGAGGCCGAAATCCACATCTCGTTCATTGGTGGCGCCCCCTCCTGGGTGCGGTCGGAATACATCCCCGGGCTTGACCCGGTCAAAAAGTCGGCGAAGCTCAGCGGCACACAGGCGATCGAGGTAGCGCGCAAGCATGTCGCAACCTCCGCCCGTATACCGGTCGACGCGATTCGCGCCGACGGTAAGCCGATGCTGGGGATTTCCGTCGCCCGAAACGATCAGCCGGCAAGGGCTCCTCGCCTTATCTATCGCCTGACGCTCTCGTTCAGCGGGCAAGTCTCGGCGCTCGGTCCAGTGTCCGGCGCGAATTGCGAAATCGACGCCCGTACGGGCGAGGTGGTCAACGAGGGCTACATCACGCCTCTCACCGGAAGCCCCTTCGTCCAATGAGCGCTCAGGGGCTCAGCCCCGATGCAGGATTAGATAGGAAGATGGGGCCCGATTGGAGAGGTCAGGCTATTCAGAACAGTAGACTTCGATTGCTCGAAGCCAATTCGGTCATTCACGGCATTATGAATCCTAGAAGAAGGTCGTCGACCTGGGGACCTGCCGCTTCTGCCGTTCGGCAACGAGCCGTCAACGTGAATGGAGTTGGCCCGGGTGTGACGCTGACTCCAGAAGCTGCTTCGGTGGCGCGAGCGCAATTAAGACAGCGCCGATGATCACAAGAACCGCCACCCCAATCAGTTCTCCACGCGCGACCATGTTGCGCCATGCCTGGGTGCCCATGAGTGCGGCATGAGCGAAACTCGACCACGCTGTGAAGGCAATCACGCTGCGACTCGCCGACGGATTGCGGATGGCTAAAAGTAGAAAGACGCCCAGTGTGACGTAGAGGCTGAACTGCATAGAAAGTGCAGGCTCTTGTCGGATAAACACCACCATGGGGTAGCCCAAAGCGATAAAGAGCAATCCCACCACCGCCAGCACGATTTTCAATGCCAATTCACGTTTCATGGATCCCCTCCGCATGGCGGCCTGACAAGCCGGAGCTGCGACCTGTTGACGCGATTCCTCTGCATGCACCGAGTCTGCGAGCATCATACACAGGCCAACTCCTGTAGTCCTCGAGAAGCTCGCACACCTCGCTACCAGACGGAGCCGATCATCGGTGTTCAAAAGTCGGCTTCGCGACTGAAATCTCGTGACCGAGTCCCAGAATGAAAATGAACGGCGCAATGGGCGTTTATCAGGAGCAATCTGCCAACCCTGAGGCATTACTTCCGGTTACCTCGTGATCGTGCCCGCGCTGAGGATACTGGACCCCTCGTTTTGACAGTGGCCATGCTCATGACTTCAGTAGCACCGTTCGCAATGCGAAAGCGAGGAAGCCTGGAGCCCGGGGGATATTTCAAAAAACGCTACGCGCTGTCGAAGGGGAAAACAATCAGTTTGTCCTCTTCCCGTAGTGCTCGCCAAAGAAATCACCAGGATTCCATGCCGGCTTTTCGGTCTTCTGCGCGATCAAATATCCCAGAAAAAAATTGTACCTCGCGTATTTTGCCCCTGATTCAAAATCGAACGGCTGATTCATATCGTCCTGGGGCTTGTGGTAGGTTGTTTGGCGCCATTTCGTGATGATCTGCTGTGGCTTGATGCTCGGATCGCTCGACTTTGTGCCTACGCTCGGAAAGACCGAAGGTATTCCCTGCTTCACGAAGGAGTACTGATCACTGCGAATGAAAAATACCAATTCCGGGAAGGGATCAGGGCTCACGTCCAAACTCAACCGCGCTGCGGCTTTTCGTACAGTTATGCCGAGAGTCGAATGCTCGCTGCCCCGTGCAATTACGTCCTCGATTGGCCATAGCAAGGCAAGATTGCCATCTATATTGATGTTTGCTATAAGGCGGTCTTTGGGCACAGTCGGGTAATGCGCAAAATAATCTGAGCCTAGTAACCCGGCCTCCTCTGCCGTTACGGACACAAAAAGAATCGAGCGGCGCGGACGCGGCTCCATCTTGCTGTAAGCCCGCGCGATCTCCAGCAGACATGCTGACCCGGAAGCGTTGTCTAACGCTCCGTTATAAATTCTGTCCCCGTTCACTGGCTGGCCGATTCCAAGGTGGTCTAAATGTGCGGTGTACACAACGTACTCGTCTCGGAGTTTTGGATCACTGCCGGTAACGCGAGCCACCACGTTGGGGCTACGGAGGTCACGGAATTTCGATACGGTCTTTATCTTGGCAGACACAGGCAGAGCCATGGACGACGGCTTTCCTTCTTTCGCTGCGGCAAAGATCTCTTCTGGGGATTTGCCGCTGCCTTGCAACAAACTCGCTGTTGCCTCCATGCTCAGAAAGACCCCGCCCCGTAGTTCAGGAAAATAATCATTGGGTTGTCCTTTTGTATCGAGCCACCGCATATCCGGAAAGGCCAAATCGCTCACGCGCTCTTTGAAGGGATGGATTTGTTCGATGGCAGGGCTATCGAGCACGATTGCTCCCACGGCACCGTGCGCTGCAGCGTTTGCTGCCTTCACCGCTCCGGAACTGTAGTGCGCCCGCATCGTGGGTTCGAACTGCGGAGGAGCCCCAGAGACAAGGGCCACAATCTTTCCTTTCACGTCGATACCCGCATAGTCATCGTAGCTCTGCTCCGGTGCCCTCACCCCAAAGCCAACGTAAACCACCGGCGCTTCCACGGAAACTTCTGTACGACCTGGGTCTACTAAACTGATGAAATCCTGTCCGAAGATCAGGACTTGCTCTTTTTCTCCTCGCCAGAGGCTCAGAGTTGAACGCTCTTGATCCGGCTCGATCGCGCGCAGCGGCACGCTTTGAAAGTAGCTTTCGTCGTCGCCGGCTGGCGCGAGGCCCATGGCTTCGAATTCCGAAGCCATGAACTTTGCGGCAATTTCATGTCCACGTGTCCCAGTCCCGCGCCCCTCAAGCAAGTCGTCCGCAAGGAACCTCATGTCTGCGCGAAGAGCTTCCCCCCGGATGGCAGCCGAGGTTTCGTCGGCAGCATCCTTGCCGGCAAGAACTATGCGCGTTCCCCCCAACATGGCAAAGACAATCAGGGCACCCATGCAGAGGGCAAGGCGGTTCTCGGCGTAAGACTTGTTCATGAGGGCACCGTTCTTTTGAGAAGTTCTGTTGGAAGGTGGCAAGCATAGTGCTTGCACGTATGCGGGTCAACCAGCGCACCTGAGCTCGTGCACCTGAGCTCGCTGTTTGCTTTCGCGCCGCAACCCCGACGAGCTGTCCAGGCGCGATCCTCGGTTGACGCCAACAGGCCAAAGCGCTCATCCAAGGCTCATGAAAGCTCACTTTGCGGGCGCCTTCCGATTCCTGCGAGCGACTGGTTTTAGAGACCTGTTGATTCGTGTGCTCGCCCCGTAACGCAGGCCATCTACCAGCAATTCGACCATTCTGCGCGCATAGACGGGTTCTTCCCCGTGTGGTCCGTGGCATAAGGTCGCGACAGCTCGTAACAGATCGTCGGCTTCAATACCTGGGCGCACTACGCCCGCTGCAACAGCCGCTTCCAGCAGTGTTTCAACGGCTGGCCGCAGGCGTTTGTCGAAGTATCCAGGCAGAGCGTTATAGGCCGGGTCGCCCGAGTGCAGCGCGGCTGCAAGCCCTCGCTTGGTAGCGACGAAGTCCATGTAGCGATGCATCCAGCGAGCCAATGCTCACCAGGCTCGTACCTGCTTGCGAGGTCAGGGGCCGCATCCGCACAAGCCTCCATTTGGGTCCTAAAATACGCGGTTACGTTTGAACGCAATCGAACCGGGATTCAGCCCCGAAACCGGCCTCGGACGTGATGCCCCCGCCTTGCTGCGCTTCCTCTCGAAGTACGTCCTCTCGCTGCTCGCTCCTTACATCAAGTACTGGACCACCTCGAAGCTCGCCGCGTCCGTTATCACCAAGGTTTTGCTCAATGAATCGGGCGAGACCGGCCTGTACTACGACGAGAAGGGATATCCGATGCTCGGCTCAGTGATCGTGCGCGACCCGGAGTTCCAGGACCGCGTCGTCGCTGAAACGCGCGCCCTGCTCTCGGTGACAGCAAAATGAAAAGAGGAGGCTTGGCCTGTCTGAGGTCAGTCCTGATCAGTCGGCTTCTCGTCAGGAAATCAAGCACTGACGAGCTGGGCGTTGATGGTTACTAATCCTCCGCCTGCTGAATCGGTTGTGTCGCGCGAGGCGAGTTGGCAAGAGCATGCCATTGATCGCATGACTTCTGGAATCGTCCGTATGTCTAGAGCTCTGGCTCTTCCAGCGATTTACGACTCGCGGAGGAGCCTTGCGGGGTCAATGGCGAGGGCGCGGCGGGCGGGGACCCAGGTGGCGGCGACGCCGAGCAGCATCATGGTGAGAGCGACGCCGAGAAGCAAGAGGGGATCGCTTGTGCTCGGGAAGGAGATAAGGTGTGCCAGCAGGTGCACAGCCAACACGCCGCCGATGAGGCCCATGCATGCGCCGCCGAGCAGGATGAGGATGGGCCGGCTGAGCGTGGAGCACATGACCTGGAAGCGCTGCGCGCCAAGGGCCATGCGGATGCCCTGCTCCCGCATGCGCTTCGAGACCGAGTAGGAGGCCATGCCGAAGATGCCGGTAGCGGCGAGCAGAGCGGCCATGAGTCCCATGATGCCGAGAGCAATGGCGGCGGTGCGGGCCGGCATCATAGATCGATCGATGGCATCGCTCCAGGAGAGGACGGAGATGGGCGCCGTGGTGACGAGTTGGGAGAGCGTGTTATGCAGGACGCGCGTGATCTGATCCTGCGGTAAGTGTGAGCGGACCAGCACAGTGACAGGGCCGGAGGTGATGTACTGGCCGATTCCCTGTGCGTAGGCCAGGAAGATCGCGGGCTGAGGATCTTCGCCAGGGTCTACGTATTTCCCGTCTTCGACGACCCCGACGATTTCAAATCTGGCGGGGTCGAAGAGCTTGAAGCGTTGTCCGACAACGCCGACGGTGCCGAAGAGGCGGCGGGCGAAAGTCGCATTCACGATGGCGACGGCAGGCGCCCCCGGCTCGTCATGCGGTGTGAAGTCGCGTCCAGAGAGAAGATGCGTTCCGGCAACCTGGAAATAGCCGGGAGAGACGAGATAAGTCGTTGCGCCAAAGGCGACGTGCGAGGGAACAAACTCGGTGGTGTCCCAGGAGTAGACAGACCAGCCCCAGTGGCCGAGGAAGGGAACGAAATCGGCAGTCGCGGCCGCAGTCACTCCAGGGATGGCCGCCGCCGTGTCCAGCAAGCGCTTCTGGACAATTCGAGATTGCGCATCGGGGATTCCGGCCACCTGTAGGTCGACCTGAGCGAGCGTGACGCCCCTGGGAACGATACCGAGCGGCGCGCGCAGCCTTTGGACCATGCCGCGCACGGCGACCAGCGCACTGGTAACCAGCAGAGTGCAGACGGCGACCTGGACGAGAAGCAGGGCATCGCGCATAGCGAAGCGGCGGAAAGAGCCGGCAGAGACGTAGTTGCTTTTGATCGCCTGGACGACATCCGTGTTCCAGACCTGCCGCGCCGGAAGGATGCCGAAGACCAGGCCACTGGCGGTGGAGAGAGCGATCGCGACGAAGTAAACGCGTAAGTCGGGCGCGATGAGGAAGTGGGCGGGAAAATCGTTGACACGGATATGGGCAAGGGTGATGAGTAGCAGGCGGGCTAAGAAGGTTCCCACGAGGCCGCCGATGAGCGAGATGAGGACAGCTTCGGTGAGCAATTGACGCGCGATGGTCGAGCGGCTGGAGCCGATGGCGAGACGGATCGCGAGCTCGTTGCTGCGGTCGGCCGCACGTGCCGCGAAGATGCTGGCCAGATTGGCGCATGCGGCGAGCAGCACGAGCAGGGCCAGGAGCGTCATGCCGAGCAATGCTTTCTTCGTGGGGTCGTTGCCGTTCCCGGCGGGTCCGGGTTTGTGCACGGAGAGGGTGAGGCCCTCATCGTCTTTATACTGTTTTGCCATCTGCCAGCCGATCGCTTTCATGTTTTGCGTGGCCTGCTGCTCCGTGCTGCCGGGTTTGAGTCGGCCGAGGAGGGTGAATTCGCGGTGACGTCGCCAGTCGAAGTCGTCCCAGCCGGTGACCGGCTGCGCATTGACCACGGGGATCCAGTAGTCGGGCCAGAAGAAGTAATCGGTACCGTGAAAGTTCTCCGGTGCGACGCCAATGATGGTGAAGGGATGCTGGTTGAGCCTGACAACTTTGCCGACGACGTGCGGGCTGGCGGCAAAGCGGCGCAGCCAGAAGTCGTAGCTGAGTACGATGTAGGGTGCCGAGGCGAGGCCGTGTTCGTCCGAGGCATGAAAGAAGCGGCCGAGGCTGGGCTGAAGGCCGAGCACGTCGAAGTAATTGCCCGAGGCCGCGTTGCCCCAGCTTGGGGAGACCGATTTGTCGATGTCGATGCCGACGTTCAAGACTTTGTAGGCAAGCATTCCGGCGAAAGATTGATTGCGGTCCTGATAGTCGCGATAGTCGGGATAGGACTCGTACTCTCCAATCTGCAGGAGGTTTTCGGGATGGGGAACATCGAGGGGGCGTAGCAGAATGCCATTGAGCATGCTGAAGACGACGACGTTGGCGCCGACGCCGACTGCAAGCGTGAGTAAGGCAGTGAGGGCAAAGACGGGCGAGTGGCATAGCTTGCGTAAGGCGAATTTGATATCAGCGAGGAAGTTTTCGGCGCGCGGCCACATCCAGGGCTCGTGGCCGGACTCTTCGATGCGGGCTACGTTGCCGAACTCGCGCCGGGCGGCGTGTTCGGCGTCGTTCGGACTCATGCCCTCGGCCATAAGGGCTTCGACTTTTTCGGCGAGGTGCTGTCGGATCTCTTCGGTGAGATCTTTATAGATCTGCCGGCGATAAAAGAGCTGTTGTAGCCAACGCATAGCGGACCTTTCAGGATTCGGCGGGGGCGAGAACGAGATTGATGCCTTTGAGCATCTGCTCGAAGCTGGAGACTTCGCGGTCGAGATGACGGACGCCCGCGGGCGTGATGCGATAGGTGCGGACGCGGCGGTTGGTGGCCGAGGTCTCCCATTGCGCTTTCACGAGGTTGTCCTTGAGCATGCGTTGGAGAGCAGGGTAGAGCGAGCCTTCCTCGACCTGAAGAAGGTCGTTGGAGCGCTGCTTGATGTGTTGGACGAGAGCGTAGCCGTGCATGGGCTGACGGCGGAGGGACTGGAGAATCATCATCTCCAGCGCGCCGCGAAAGAAGTCGCGCTGATCGGATTTTCGGGCTGGGGTCATAGGATTGTTCCAAATATGCCTAGATTGAAACAGTGTATGCGAGTGGTGGTCAACAACAAAGCAGAATTGCGGTGGGTTCTGTATATTCGGCTACTCGGAGGGTACCGCCGTTTGTCTTGGCTCACGCGAAATCGCCGAGGCACTCATCGGTGAGTACCGAAATGTCGGCGAGTGTTTACCAAAGCGAATGCGGTTCTGGATTTCGACTGCTGCCCACGTGACTCCGCATCCGCGCCGGTTGCGTCCAAAAGGTTCGTGCTCGCGGATGCTCTGCGCGAATGAGCTGTGTCGGTACGGAATTCCATCTCCCTTACGCTAATATGGGTGCGCATGCTACAAGTCGCCGCCTATGTGGAATTGGGCCTCTGCTGGGTCGCCTGGTCGCTGGCCTTCGTCAAACCGAGCAGGCAGGCCGCGAGCCAGAAGGAAGCTGCGAGCGCGCCGGCGTCGCGGTGGGGCATCTTTCTGGTGATGGTAGGCTTCGCGCTGGCATGGGCCTATGTGCGGCCTGTTGGCTTTCAAAAGTCCACCACCTCGCTGATCGCCTCTATGATTCTCGGCCCGCCATCGGTTGCGCTGGGGTGGGCCGCTGCCCGCCACCTGGGCAAGCAATGGCGCTACAAGGCAGCGTTGAGCCAGAACCACGAACTTATCCAGACCGGTCCCTATCGCTGGCTGCGCCACCCCATTTACGCCTCAATGCTGGGCATGCTGGTGGCGACGCTGGCCGCCTGGACCTGGTGGCCGATGGCGATCGGGTCAGTGATCACATTCCTTGCCGGGACAGAAATTCGCGTCCACGCCGAGGAACGCCTGCTCGCCGAGCGCTTCCAGGATTCGTACGGCGCTTACCGCTCGCGCACGTCGGCCTTCATTCCGTTCATCCGCTGATGGCCGTTCGCAGTCCGTCTCCAAAACCTGAATGGCTGGGCTGTTTCCGCACTGGAGGCCGCTCTCGCGCCTGAGCTATCCATTCCAGCGCCCTGACGACAATTTCCCTATGCCCGTTAAGAAGGGGGCCTAGGGCTGTTGATGTTGTTGATGTGAACGTCCTTTATCATTCACGATCCAGATGGGACCTGAGTGCCTCCTTGCGAATGTCTGACTCCTGCGCACAGCCAACTCGAATGATCAGATTCAACGGGCGACAGATTCGATGCCGGGCGACGGCTTGTTAGCCAGAGGCCTCGTTGATGAACTGAATCGCCAGATTCAGCTGGCTATCGCTGGCTTCTTTCAAATTGTTCGTGTCGCTGGCCATCCCCACCAAGCTCATGGCCTTCACCGATCCCCATGGTGTCTGCGTATTCTCCGCTACCGTCTCCTTTATCGTCTCCTTGGCTACCTTCTGAAGTGCTGCCAGAACGGCAGCGGAGAAGCCCGCGGCTTCGTCACAAGGGCATTCCTACGAATTGATCCGCCAAGGGAGCAGACTATTGCTGATGCACGCCAGCCTCCGTCTCCCACACTGGTTCTTATTACTCCAGACGTAATTGCGGGCCGTGTCCAATCGAGTCCATATTGGGGTTGAAGGCGCTAGACGCCTTATAAGAGGAGAGGCAAAATGACGACCCTAATACACGAAGAGAAGGAAGTGACAACCCGAACCATGAGGAAAACGGCGCCGCCCGAGTGGCTGCTCGCTATCTGGAAGGAAATTGATGACAAAACCTTCGGCAAAGGCTTCGACTGTTTCACCGAAGACGCAACTTGCAATCTTGGCATTGCAGATTGGCATGGACGCGAGCAAATTCGCGAGAATCTCCGCGCCTTCATCGATACGGGTTTTACCGCCCTGCACGATGTTGTCGAATACTGGGACGGTGGCTCGTTGAAGGTATTCCGCGGTACGGTTACGATGACGCCGGATGATAAAACTAAACCAGTGGTGAAGCCGGTTATGACGCACTTCTTCTACATGGATGAGGACGACCCGACGAAGGTCCGAAACTGGTTCGGCGCCGTCGGTCCCATCCAGTTCTGAGGTAATGATGCAAACGCAGGAACACGTCAGGGAACATGAACTTGGCGATCTGCTTCGCTATTGGAGGCACGAGCGGGGCAAGAGCCAACTCGATTTGTCTCTTGATACCGGGATCTCGCAACGGCACCTCAGTTTTGTGGAGAGCGGCCGTAGCGTGCCGAGCAGAGACTTGCTGTTGATTGTTTCAGAGAAGTTGGACATTCCGCTGCGCGACCGGAATGTCCTGCTGCTCGCTTCCGGCTACGCACCCATCTATGAAGAATCCTGGGAGGTTTTTGAGATGGCTGCGGTTACAAAGGCGATCGATCGAATGCTGCTCCAGCAGGAGCCTCACCCTGCACTCGTGTTGGACCGTTACTGGAATGTGATCAGAACGAATGACGCAGCGCCACGCTTCTTCGGCTCCTTTGTTGATCTGGAGGCGCGCCAACACCCGCGCAACTTGCTCGACCTGATGTTTGATCCCGCAGGGATGCGGCCATTCGTCGAAAATTGGGAGGTAGTTGCGGCTGGACTTCTACAGCGGGTTTATCGCGAATCCGTTGGCCACATTGTGGATCGAAAGACAGTGGAACTACTGACGAAGCTCGAAAACTATCCAGGCGTGAAGACTCTAAGCGCGATTCCACGGACTCATACTCCGGTACTGCCTATCACGTTCGTAAAAGGCAGCGAGCGTTTTTCTTATTTTTCGCTCGTCACGACGGTTGGTACACCGCAATCCATTACGGCACAAGAATTGCGGATCGAGTGCATGTTTCCAATCGAACCCGGGAAGTAAATAGGAATATTTTCGATATGGACACGCCCATCACGATTTCAGACAGAAACAAGCCCGCACTCCAAAGCCACCATTTGACCATCGGCGCTCTGATTTTTCCTCGGCTCGATCAGATCGACTTCACCGGCCCGTTCGAAGTGATGTCGCGAATCCCAAACTCAAGCATTCATAGGATGGCGAAAACGAAGTCGCTGTCACACCAGCGGAACGCGCTCACCATTGAGGAAAGCTAGATTTTGCGCCGGTACGCTCTTGGGCTCATGCCGAACTCAGAACGGAATGACCGATTGAAATGCGAGATGTCTCCGAAACCGCATGCGAGTGCAATATCAAGCACTCGGGCGGATTCAGTTCCCAATCGGATCGCTGCACGGCGAAGTCGCGCTCGCAGCAGATACTGATGCGGCGTTGTGCCCGTAAGGTCCTCAAACATTCGAAGAAAGTGGTACGGACTCAGTCGGGCAATTTGCGCGAGGCTACTCAAGCGGTGCGGCATGCTGGGTTCATTGTCGATCATTCGCACAACCCTTGTAACGCGCGCCAAGGAACTTGGTTCTGCACCTGCTCTTCTCGGCACCGCACTCTGTGTGATTTGTATCGCCTTAGCTGCCAGTTGAAGGCCCAATTCTTCGCACGTTACACTTCCCGCGCCTGCGAGGAGGGCTGAAGCCTTCGCTACCAGGGGGGCGAGAGCTCGGATCGGCGGGAGCCGTGCGACGCCAAAACGCCACCCGCCTCCGCCGGCATCCGCGGAAAGGGGTTCGAAGAATTCGGGCTTATACGATACGGCGAGACACCGGTCCCCGGTACCATGCTCATGACTACAACAAAAGCGCTCACCTGGGTTGCCCAACAATAAGGAACCCGGCGTCATCAATTCGCGGCCGATGGCGGAGCGGTATTGAAAAGTCCCGCTCACGACGATGGCGATGGAAGTTCGCGAATGTTGCTCCTCGTAGGGTTGATCTTGGGGACCGGCTGTGCAAACCACGTCGGATACGATCCAGCCGTCGCCGGATGCCAAGTGGTGTGTTCTGGGCGGCTGAGTGGTTCCCACATGTTCCCCCGATCTGGCAGCAATTTTCGCCAAGAAGTGCACCCCCTCCACGCCTTATAACCGTAAGTGTATTGAGCAGCGAGAGCCCTCGCAACTCAACGAATCAAGTCAAATCGGAAGGATGGCTGAACATGGCGGCGAAAGCTGAACAAGGGAATGCATTGACGACGCTCCTGGCGAACAGGTGGGAGCAAGTCCCCCGAAAAATCGAACGTCTTGCTGAAATACTGCCTGAGGACGGAATCGAGAAAACGCCAGTGAACGGTATCCGCACTTACAGCGCTGTGCTGCGACACATAGCCTTCTGGAATCAGTACGTCGCAGACTGACGTCTCTCGGCTAGGCAAACGACTCAGATCGGAGAGGAATCATGGCTTCTATTCGAAAAGAACTCTTGACCAAAGCGAGTGTCGACGACGTCTGGGGGGCCTTGCGAGACATCGGCGCCCTACACACCAGGCTCGTACCCGGGTTTGTGATCGATACGCAGCTTGAACCGGGACAGCGCATCGTGACGTTCGGAAACGGTTTGGTAGTTCGCGAGCCAATCGTCGACATCGACGAAACCGCGAGGCGCCTTGTCTGGTCGGCCATCGGCGGATCTCTTACGCATTACAACGCGTCCGCGCAGGTCTTCGCAAACCCGGATGGCCAAACTCGATTGCTTTGGATCGCCGACCTCCTTCCAAACGAGGTGGCTGGTGCGATCAGCCTAATGATGGAGGAAGGCATGACTGTCATGAAATCGACTCTTGACCGTCTTGTAGATGAGAAGTAACGGTCGAATCGAGGTGTTCCATGGATGCCCTCCAGAGGTCGGCTTCGAGGACATCGCTATTGATTTCCTCCGAGCCCGTTTCTGGCCCTCGTTGATCCGCCGCTCCCGGAAGTGCTGACACGGCTCCCGACCGCGATTTCTAGCGCATTCCTTTGGCCAACCGCGCACTGCCGGGACGTTTCCGCAACAACAGCATGGCAGAAGCGCCAATTGACGGGCCTGGAACCAGGATGAGAAATGTCCACTGCCAAGAACCCAGGAAAGCAGCCATCCGAGGCACCAGCCAAATTGCCACCACGGTAAGCGCAAATCCCAGGCCGAGCTGAACGGAAAGTGAGGTTCCGACAAAGCGCTGGTCGGCAAGTTCAGTAATCATTGCGGAAAACTGGGCGGAGTCACCGATGACAGAGACGCCCCAGATCACCAGGATCGTGATGAATAGCCATGACGGCCCACCAAAGGCAAAGCCGATCGCAAGGGCGCAGGTTCCCGACACGATCATCATTCCAGCGGTGGTCGCTGTGCGTCCGATACGATCGGACAGAATCCCTCCCAGGAGGCAGCCGAACGCCCCCGTCCCGATCGTCACGAAGGTAAGAAAAGACGCCCGGCCGAACAACCACACGTGCTGGGCTCCAAGGGCCTCGTTCACGTAGAGCAGAAGCCATGCCCACATTGCGTAGAGCTCCCACATATGTCCGAAATAGCCGAGATTGGCGAAGAGGAGGTCTCGATCGCGGAAAACAGCCCCAGCCTGCCGCGGATCGAATATAGCGCGTCCGAAGGGATAGGGTCCCTCGCGGGCGAAGAGCCAAAGAAGCACTCCTCCAACCGACGTGGCAAGGGTAGATATCTTGACGACCAATCGCCAGTCCACCGCACCGGAAAGGCTGCGAAAAAGATGCGGCATTGACGACCCGATGGTCAGCGCACCAACCACCGTCCCTAGCGCAATACCTCGATCACGGTTGAACCAAGTGGATATCAGCTTAAGAGCGGGCGGATAGACGCCCGCCAAGGCCAATCCCGTTACGACTCGGGCTGCAACAGCGCCCACGGGACCATGCGCGGTCAGAAGCGTCGCATTCGATGCTGCCGCCAGCAGGGCAGACAGCGCCATCAGCCGGTTGAGACGGACAATATCAGGAAGGTTGACTAGGCTGGCGGCCAAGGCGCCACAGACGAAACCGATCTGCACGCCAATCGTCAGCCAAGAGATGGCGAAAGGTGAAAGGTACCATTCTCGCTTCAATTCGGGGGTGATGGCTGTAGCCGAAAACCATGTCGTCAGTGACATGACAATTGCGATTGATAGTATCGCTAGGACCCCCCAGCGCGAAGCGTCAGAACTGCGGTGCAAATCCGATGCGCAGGTAGACGGCGTCGTGTGCACGTGGCTTCGGTGTCTCCGGAGTTGGTGGTGGGCGCTTGGCTCCAGTCTACTCGATCAAGAAGCGAATCGGCCGTGGATCCGGGGCCGACCCGGGTCGATCGGGAGTTTTCCCGGACCAGAGGTCCTGTCCGAGGAGATCATGAATCGATTGCCCCCAAGGCCGTTTCTTGCCAAGCAACAATAAGGTTGAATGTTCGGCACCTACGGCAGGAGTGCCATGAAAAACTGGGCGAGCGCTGATCTTGAGAAAACTGTCAGACTTTCGGGACGTATTACAAGAATGAAAAAGGCCTGCCATCCCTAAAGAGCAGGCAACACTTACTGCAACCTTATAATAATGAGTGAGAAAAACTTCAGTTTATCCTCTCGTCGCGAGCGTAGTTTTTGGCCGAAATCCACCACTGCCTGGCCGAAATCAACCACTGTAAGTCAATCAAAAGAACGGAACTTCCCCCCATTCCCAGTGTTCAATCTAGTAACAGGAATTCTGGGGGACATTATGAAAAGCAAGCTATCTAAAACGCTTCTTACCGCGGTGTTAACGAGCGCAATGGCGCTCGGTACTGGCACTTCGTTGGCGGCGCAGGACCAGTCGATGGACAAGCCGTCAGCGGGGGTGAGCATTCAGGCGGATCCGGGACCGCCGCCAGAGCAAACCGCGCCGCAGTACAACGCGCCGCAATATAATGCGCCGGACCAGAGCGCGCCTCAGGATCTCGCGCCTCCATCGCCGCAAGATCAAAATACATACCGGGACCAGGAGCAGGTGGCTCCGCCTCCAAGCGGGCCGGATCAACGGCAGTACGCACCGTTGCCTTCGCAGGAGTTGAACAAGCTGGTAGCCCCGATTGCGTTGTATCCCGATTCGCTCGTGGCGCAGATACTGGCCGCGTCAGGGTATCCAACGCAGATTGTAGAGGCGGACCGGATGGCACGGGAGAACCCGGGGCTGAAGGGACGGGATCTGGCCGAGGCAGTGGACCGACAGGATTGGGATCCGAGCGTGAAGTCTCTGGTGGAGTTTCCCACAGTGCTGGCGAACTTGGACAGGGATTTGTCGTGGACTTCTGAGCTGGGCGAAGCCTATCACAACCAGCCGGATGACGTGATGCAGGCGATCCAGTACATGCGTCACAAGGCTTACAACGCGGGCAATCTGCGAAGTACGCCTCAAGAGCGCGTGTACGAGCAGGGGCCGAATGTAGACATCCAGCCGGCTGATCCGGATGTGGTGTATGTGCCCACTTACAACCCGGCGTATGTGTACGGATATCCCGTAGGCTTGTGGCCTGGGTTCTATCCGTGGTGGGGAGTTGGCGGCCCGTACATTTCGTTCGGCTTTGGCTTCCCGATCTCGCCGTTCTTCGGTTTCGGCTGGGGATGGCATGGATGGGGTATCGGCTGGGGCTTCCACGGTGGAATCTTCTTCGGCGGCCATCCTTATGCCTTCCGCAGCGGAGCGTTTTATAGCCACGCCGCGTTTGTGCGCGGGAATTATCGAGGATTCTCTTCCCCGCATGGCGCATTTGGAGCGCACCCATTTGCGGGTCGCGATGCGCACGGATTTGGCTCAGCGGAAGGTCACGGATATGCGGGCGCAACTCGAGGCTACGCGGGGGCGTCCCACGGCTTCGCCGGCAGTTATCGCGGGGCAGCCGTTAACCGGGGCGTCGAAGGAAACCGAGCCTACGCAGGCAATCGGGGATTCTCCGGCGGCGAACGAGCTTTGGCTGGACGCGAATCAAACGCTCCGCGCGCTGGTGGTTTCAGCGGCAGCCGCGGCGCTGAGTCGCGCGGATCCTCTTCGCATGGAGACTTCGGCGGTTCGCACGGTGGCGGGCACTTTAGCGGCGGACATGCCAGCGGTGGACCCAGCAGCAGTGGAGGTCACAGTGGCGGCGGACACGGCGGCAAGCGCTAAGTGTCCCGTATAGTCGTCACCATTCCAGCCCAAATCGAAGGCCCCGCTCTCACGAGCGGGGCTTTTCTTGGCGTGCCGAGCATGTTCGACCGCTTGGAAGTGCAAGTCCTCTTCACAACGTGATGGACGTGAAGCGCAACGGTGAAATCACACTCGCCGCGAAGGCGGGCCGGAAAGAAGCGCGGAGTAAAGATGCGAGCAGCCGGCGAAGATGGTCAGGAAGTGAGGGGGATCATTTCGCCCGCGTGAATGCCGCTGCGAAATGCGCCCAATGGCATTCCTAGAGCCTGGCGCGTTTTCGGCGAGGAATCCATGGACTGAGCTAAGATTGCGGGACGGCGGCGTTCAGCAATGAGCAAAGATTCCGTGCTCGAAATCCAAGAGAATGGCTACTGCGTTCTCCGGCAGCATTTCTCGCAACCTCTTATTGACACCTGCCGGGAAGGGTTTTGGCCGATGCTGCTAGCCTATCTCGAAGCCCACCGCGACACACCGAACCGCGGGCCGCACCGTCATTTTCTTCCGATGCCATTTACAGCGCCCTGCTTTGTCCCCGAGTTCTTTTTTGATGAGACGGTGCTGCGCATCGTGCGCGAGGCCATGGGCGACAGGGTGGTGGCGGATCAGTGGGGCTGCGACACACCAGTCCGGGGCTCGACTCACCAAGGTCCTCACGTGGACTATCAACACCCTCTGTTTGCGGAGATTCCAGACCTTGATCTGCCCATTTACATGCTGGTCATTAGCTTCGGCTTGGTCCCCGTGACCCAGCTCAACGGCCCCATTGAAATTGCGCCAGGTACTCACCGATTACCTCGAGGGGAAGCGCTTCGAGCAGTCGTAGCCTCTGAAATCGCGATGCAGTCGGTCCCCCTGGAGATCGGTGATGTTTTGATTCGTCATCCTTGGGCCGTGCACCGAGGCTCGCCGAACTTGACGGACACGCCCCGCGCGCTGGTTAGCATCCGCTATGTCCGCCGCTGGTATGCCGACGATAGCAGAGAGGTTAATTCAATCCCGCAGGCGGTCTGGGAATCTCTGACGCCAGGCCAGCAAAGCATGATGCGCTATCCCATTTGTTCCACCTCGTCGGCTTGTCGGAAGCGTTGTTAGCGATTGCGGAGGGATCGGGCAAACAGGAAGGAATCGCCTAGAACGAACGCTGGTTTTACCGTTTTGCCAACGCTGGACGGGGAGTATTGGCGAAATCAGGGTTCCGCCGCCTCAAAATTTGTCGGTGAAGTGGCGAAGTCAAGCTGGCTGCGGGTTCAATCTGTCCACCCTGTGTTTGGTCTGACACTTATCCTGCACACTGAACGTTCGAGCGCGTGAGGGCCAGGTTGATGTGTCGCCCATAGACTCTTTTGACGGCACTCAGCAGTTGGCATACCATCCGGCGAATGAGTGTTCAAGCGCCGGTGATTCGGGATCTGCCAGGTCACTACAACAAAACACCTGCGGGAAAGGCCCTTTCGCTGACCGGCCTGTCACGGGCACTTCTAGTCTCCTGTTACTGAGGCTATCGGTGTTTGTGTCGCTTCAAGTCCCCGAGGAAGCCGCGAATGCAGATCGCGGTGAAGACGACTGCAAATAAACAAATACCAACCACTACGGATTCGAGCATAGTACCTCCGGCAGGTTGCTCCTCACATTGCACCACCGACCGGATAAACAAGTCATAAACAGATCATAAAAAGGGCGTAAAGAACGCACTCATGCGGGCTTGCCCTCAGGCCCGCATGCACAGGCTTTCGGCGAGTCCGGACCCCCCTGTGGTCGTGCGGGAACAGCGTCCCCGAGTTGCAGCCGCAGGATCTGGATCGTGAAGCCACGAGTATTCAACCAGGTGTTGCTGCTTTCAGCAGGGTCGAAGCGACTGTTGAGACTTCGGCCGCGACGAAGACGCTCGCCTGCTTATCGCCAAAGTTGATTTCTGTTGTGCCGCTGCCGTAATCGCTGATGTGGTTGACGCGGTCGGGGTTGATGAATGTTTCCCTGCCGTTGATGTCCTCAAATCGAACCAGCTTCATGTGGGCCTCCTCGGTTGCTCGGCGCGTGCCTTCCCCTTCTATTACTGGCCTGCCTTTTCACGAATGCAGTACATAAATCCCCAGTCCAACGAATATCAGCGGTACCACCCAATGACCCCACTGGGCGACGGAGCGCAGAATGAGCGGGTGGTTCCCCAGCCACCAGCCGACGAAACACCAGAGAGCCACGAGCACGGCGTACACGCTCAGGATCAGCCACAGGTTCGCTCGGGCAACAACGAAGAAGGGCACGTAAACGCTGATGTTGTCGGCACCGTTCGAGAAAGTCACAAAAGCGATGGAAGCGACGCTCTCCGAGTCGGCGTGAGGCTCGCCTGCTGGGCGCGCCTGCAACAGGCGTTTAATGCCGATCCCGAGCGGTAGCAGGCCGAGAAAGTGAATCCAGCGATGCGGAATTGCGAGAGCGCCCCAGGCGCCGATCAGGCTGATGCCAACCATGGCGGCAAAACCCACGTACTGGCCCGCTACGATGCGCGGTGCCGAAATCCTGCGCGCGAAGAATAGAGTCAACAGAAACGCGTCGTCGATATTTGTGGCAGCGAAGGTAGTTGTGCTCGCAGACAGCACCGCCAGATATTGATTCACAAAGGACTCTTATCTTTCCCAGTCGTGAGCCGGGGCAGGGAATATCTTTCTTGAACCTGGCTCCGGACTCCCCCCGTATTTCTCCGAAACCCAGTTCAGCGGTCGCGAGCGTTGCTGACCGACTCCAGAAACCGGCGCGCGAGTTCCGCGATGCGATCTGGCTGCCGGCGGCGAATGGCTTCTCTCGGGATCAGTTCTCCGCCCACCCCCAGCGCAATTGCGCCGGCAGCGATGAAGCTGAATGCGGTGCGCTGATTTACACCACCGGCAGCGATCATGGGGACATGGGGAAACATTGCCTTGAGGTCCTTGATGTAACTGTCACCTCCGATGTGTCCACAGGGGACAATCTTGACGAAATCCGGACCCAGCTTCCACGCGGTGATGACTCCGGTCGGGGTGAGGGTTCCGGGGATCACGACGACGTTCTGCTGCACGGCGAACTTCACCGTCTCTGCATCAAGACCGTCGCTGGAAAGGAATTTCGCTCCGGCGTCGAGGCAGCGGCGCGCGGTCTCAACATCGTGGACGCTGCCGGCGCCAACGATCACACCGGGAGCGTGCTGCACCACTTGCGCGATGACTTTGATCGCCTCCGGCACCGTCAAGGTGACTTCGAGAATGGGAATCCCGCCGCGGGCGATGGCCTCGGCAGCGAAAAGCGCATCCTCCGACGTCGAGACGCGAATGGAGGGAATGATTCCAAGTTGTTCGATCCGGCTCCGTACGTCTTGTTTGTTCAACGTTCCGGCTCCTCGGGCGGCCGCTGCAATGGCCGCGGTATGGGCGTTAACGAAAGCGCAGGTAAAGCTGGGTGGCGAATCATTGCAAATCCCTCGTACCCACGGCCTGGCGCAACTGCTCCAGGGCGAGCAAGTATGCAGCGAGAGACTGACGATAGGCAAGCTGAGTTGCGCGATAGTTGCGCTCGGCGTCCAGAAAGTCGAGCAGGCTCACGGCGCCGCGCTGGTACGCGTACTCGGCGATATCGCGGTCTTTTTGCGCGACGTCGAGATAGCCCGAGCGGTAGAGTTGGACGATCCGGTCACCCACGCGCAATCCTTCATAGGCATCGCGTACATCGGTTAGGGCCTGACCGTTGGTGGCTTTCTCCTGCTCCTGCGCTTGGGTGATGGCAAGGCGCGTTCGCGCGATTTCGCCTTGGTTGCGATTAAAAATGGGGAGTGGGATGCTGCCAAGGACGTTAGCGGCATTAATACCGTTGACGTGCGAATAGTTGCCCTGCACCGTAACATCTTGCTTGCCAATCGCCTTTTGCAGTTCGAACTGGCTCCTGGCAGCGGTCACTCCTTGTTGGGCTGCACGGAGATCAGGCCTGTTCTGCAAAGCCTTCAACTGGAAGTCTTCCAAATTGCCCTTCAGCGGCTGGTAGTCGAACGGCCCTGCCACATCGTAGTCTGGAGAAACGGATTCGTAGCCAAGAAGCTGACGCAGGTCGGAGAGCGCCTGGACTTTTGCCAGTTCAGCCTGCTGATCGTCTGTCTCGAACTGCAGCAGCTGGAGTTTGATCTTAAGGTAGTCGTCCTCGCTGATGGCGCCTTTGTCGTAACGAAATTGGCTGAGATCGACCGTTTTCTGAAAACTCTTCAAGTCCTTCTCGGCGAGTTCAATGGTCGATTCGGCAAGCTGCACATTGACAAACAGTGAGGCCGTACTGAACGTAAGGCCGCGCTCATTGTCGGTAACCAGCGAGCGCGTCTGCGCGGTAATGTCCTTGGCTGCCTGCAACCGGTGTTGTCGCTTCTTGCCCCGCTCGATCAGGTAGCTAAGCCCGACATCGCCTTCCGTGTTGTTCTTCAGATAATCGTTGGTCGAAACATTTGGATAGAGGTTTGGGTTCTGATGCGCCGGCGACCCCAGAGGCAAATATTCCCAATCAGCAAACAGGGTCGGATTGGGACGGAGGTTGGCTGTGACCTCTTCCGCTTCGGCCTGCTGGATCGTGGTCATTATGGCCAGCATGTTGTGATTGTGCTGGAGCGCCATTTGGATGGCTTCGTCTAGCGTAATCCTTGTCGGCCCGGTGCTTTGGGCGATTGCCGAACTAGTCAGCGCGCATGCCAACATTGCGCTGGTTCGTAGATGGGCGCCGATTCTCCGGAACAGTGCAGAACTATTCAAGGGCCACCTCCGGTAGCGGAAGTTGATCGCCGTCTCTCGCGATCCACACGTAGAAGGTGGGCAACAGGAAAATACTCAAAAGCAGATCGGATATTAGTCCGCCCACGATTACGATTGCGAACGGCCTTTGCGAATCTGATCCGATGTCATGCGACAGCGCTGCCGGGAGAAGTCCGAGAGTCGCCACCAGCATTGTCATCATGATGGGGCGAAGCCTCAGGACCGCCCCTTCGACCGCGGCGTCCGGAATCGAGTACCCTCGGGCGCGAAGCTGGTTGATGTATTCCAGCATGATGACGCCGGTCTGCACCGATACGCCGAACAGCGCGAGCATGCCCACACCCGACGAGACGCTGAGATAGGTTCCAGTGAGCAGCAGAGCCAGGAAACCTCCAACCCGAGCCAGGCCGACGTTCAACAAGATGAGCAGCGCCCATTTGTAGGAGCGAAACATAGTGTAGAGAATGATGAAGATGACGAGGATCGTCAGGGGAACGATCAGGGCCAGCCGCGCTTCCGCTCGTTTCTCGCTCTCGTATTCGCCCGACCAGCCAAGGCTGTAGCCCGGCGGCAGCTTTACTTTTTCGCCGATCTGTTTGATCGCGTCTTCGACGGTGGTGCCGAGATCGCGGCCTCTGACGCTGAAGGTCACCGCCACATACCGGATGTTGCCTTCGCGAAAAATGTCGTAGGCGCCATCTTTGACTTCCACACTGGTTAACTGCGCCAGCGACACGCGTTCGCCGGTGGGGGAGAGTAGACGAACTCTCTCAATGGCCTGTGGCGTATTGCGGTAGGGAGCCTGGTAGCGGACCACCACATCGTAGCGCTGCTCGCCATTCAGCACCTGACTCACGGCATTGCCGCCGACAGCGGTCTGGACCGCGTCTTGGATGTCGGTGACGTTGATTCCGAAGCGAGCGGCCTGGCGGCGGTCGATCGTCAGGTCGAGATTCGGCTGGCCAAAATCGCGTAAGAGTTTCACATCGTGCATGCCCGGAATGCTCGACATTACGGACGTGACTTCCTCGCCCTTCAGCTCGAGAGTCTTCAGGTCGTCCCCAAAAATCTTGAGCGCCAGCGAACCCTTGGTGCCCGTCATCGTTTCCCCAACGTTGTCTTCGATGGGCTGGGAAAAATTCCAGATCGCGCCCGGATATTTTTCCAGCGCACGATTCATAGCGGCGATCAGCTCTTCTTTGTTTTTGTGAAAGACAGGGCGCCATTGTTCGTGCGGCTTCAGATCGACGAAATATTCGGTGTTTCCGAAGCCTCCCGTGTCAGTGCCGTCATCGGGACGGCCCACCTCGGAAACCACCGTTTTTACTTCCGGAAACGATGCGAAAACATAGCGACAGTTGGTGGTGAACTTTTCGCCTTCGGAAAGGCTTGTGCTATTGGCCAGAGTGCCGCGGGCCCAAATGGCGCCCTCATCGAGATGCGGCAAAAACTCCGCACCGATGACACCACCAAAACCCAAGTAGAGCGTTCCTGCCAAGGCGGCGATGCCAACGCCCGCCACGACCCAGCGATGCTGAACCGCCCAACGCAGCCGCTCTCGATACCGCTCCGTCAGATAATCCAGCACTCGGTTGCGCCGTTCAACGACGCCTTTGCGGAAGAGTAAGCCGGCAAGCACGGGAGCGACGAGAACCGAAAAGGTCATGGCGCCCAGCAGCGCGAGAGCCACGGTCCAGGCCATGGGGCGGAAGAGCCGACCCTCCACGCGCTGCAGCGTGAAGATGGGCAAATAGGCGGTGATGATGATGGCGATCGCATAGAAAACTGGCCGCTGCACTTCGTGCGCGGCTTCGCGAATGGCCTCCGCCGGCGTTTTCTTATTCGCCGATCCATGTCCGTTGTTCCGGCGGCTCATGTGTCGAACGATGTTTTCGACCATGACCACCGCGCCGTCCACCACCATCCCGAAATCGAGTGCGCCAAGCGAGAGAAGATTCGCCGGAATGTGGCTCAAGTCCAGCCAGATCGAGGCAAACAGCAGCGAGAAGGGAATTGTCAGAGCGACGATGAGAGCGGCACGAACGTTGAGAAGAAACAGGAACAGGATCACGCTGACCAAAATCATGCCCTCGGCCAGGTTGTGCATGACCGTGTGCAAGGTGAAATAGAGGAGATCGCTGCGGTCGAGCATGGGAACGACCTTCACGCCCGGGGGCAGCAGGCCGTGATTGAGTTCGTCCACTTTCTTGTGAATGGCATCGAGCGTGGGTTGTTCTTCGGCGCCTTTGCGCATCAGCACGGCGCCCTGGATGACGTCGGGTTCGTCGATGATGCGCCCGTCCTCCAGGTGATTGGCTCTCGCCATATGCCCTAAACGGATCTTCGGACCCTGGGTAACTTCTGCAATATCTTTCACCCGAAGCGCGGTACCGGTTTGAGTTTTTAGGACGGTGTCTTCGATGTCGCGCACGCGGGTGAAGAGGCCGAGAGCGCGCACATTCATCTGCTGCATTCCGACTTCGACGAAGCTCCCCCCGGCGTTGATATTGTTATTGGCGAGTTGTTGCTCCACCTGGCCGATGCTCAATCCGTAGGAGACCAGCTTGTTGGGATCGACGCGCACCTGGTACTCGCGGACCGTTCCCCCGAAGTCCGACACATCCACCACATTGGGAACGGACTTGAACTGCTTGAGCAGAACCCAGTCTTCGATCGATCGGAGCTCCATCAGGTCGTAGCGGGGATTCGTGCTTCTTAGCGTGTACCAGTAAATCTGGCCCGTGGTGCTCCAGTCGGTGCCGATTTGCGGCTGAAGGTTTTGACCGGGCGGGAGGTTAACCTGGGTTAACCTCTCCAGGACCTTCTGGCGATTCCAGTCGTTGACCGAGCTGTCGTCGAAGATCATGATCACGAAGGAGAGGCCGAAGATCGATTCGGAGCGCAGAAAGCTCATGTGCGGCATTCCCGACATTTGAATCTCAACGGGAATCGTGACTTGCTGTTCCACTTCCTCGGCGGAGCGGCCGGGCCACTGCGTAATCACCGTCACGTAGTTGTCGGCGATATCGGGATAGGCTTCGACGGGCAGATTGTGAAACGAGATTGCGCCCCAGCCGGCCAGCAAGACGGCAACGGCCAGCACCACAAATTTGTTGTTTAGCGCAAAGTCTACAAGGGCCCGAATCATGCGTTGTCCTGTTTCGTTTGCCGATGCGCCTGCTCAACCGCCCCAGAGGGCTGCTAATTCTCGGAATGTCCTCCATGAGCCGTACTCGCGAGGCCGGATATCCCTTCAACCTTCCGCTATTGAGCGAGCACGTGATCCAACACCAGCGCGTTGGTAACCACTTGTTGTCCTGGCTTGAGGCCTGATTTGATTTCCTGCAAATTCGTGTTCTCGGTCAGCACGTCTCCGCTGACGACTTCCACCCGGCGAAACTTTTTGTCGGGGGCGGGAACGAAGACAAAATCGCGATCATGCATCCGCAGCACGGCCGATGCGGGGACAACGGTGTGCATTTCCGTAGTTTGACCGCGGAATGTCGCCTTCGCGAACATGCCAAGTCTCATCATTCCGGGATTCTGCACTTCGATTCGAACCTTGGCCGTGCGAATGCTGGGATCGAGGACGGCGCCAAGATTGCTGACCTTCCCCCTGAAAGGCCGATCAGGATACGCGTTTAGCGTGATCTCCGCGGTATCACCCAGCCGGACGTTTGGCAGGTCATTCTCGTAGACGTCGCAGACAATCCACACGGACGAGATATCGGAGATCGTAAAGGGGCTAGGGGATGAATAGGCCTGCACGGTCGCCGCGCTGGTAACTTCCTGATCGGTGATCACACCGGTGGTAGGGGCAACGATGTCCACCATGCCCATGGGTTTGTCAGGATCGTTGCCCAAGAGCCGGAGATGTTCGGTCGCGGTCGCAAGGGTGACCTTGGCGTCATCTGCGGCGTCTTGCGCAACCTCGAGGTCTTGCTGTGCGATGGCGCCGTGGGCGTAGAGGTCGACGGCGCGATTCAACTGCTTTCGCGCGAGAAGCTCGTCGGCAACGGCCTTGCGATAAGAATCGAACCCGCCGGCGACATCGTCGCTGCGAATGGTGAGTAAGAGCTGGCCTTTTTCGACCGTGTCTCCCAGTCGGGCGTGAATACCAACCACGCGCCCCGAGGCGAGCGAGACCACTGGGATGTTGCGCGCGATATCAGGAGCTACCGTGCCCGTGACCACCAACTCGGATTTCGTGGGACGCTCGAGCGCAGCGGCGAGCGGAAATTGCTCGGGATGATCCACCGTGAACAGACCAGGGTCGGCTCCGGGCACGATGTTAGCGGGTGGCGGCGCCTCCGCGGAGGGGTCGGCGTGCGCGCTGCAGCCGACTAGCGCCAGCAGAGCCAGCAAACAGAGAAACAAGAAAAAACGGAGCAGGCCCGTGATTGGAACCAATTGTTGAACCCTGCTCCGGTCCATTTTGCCCATGTAGGTGTTTCTTCTCCGTCGTTGCCTAAGCTAGAACTTCACCATGATCGCGTACCGGAAGCTGGGTTCATCTTTTCGCAGATCGGGACAGAAACCCGCGGCTCCAGCCACGCACGTGAAACCCGGTGTGGCCGACAGCGTGGGGCCCGGCACGAACGTAGTGCTTCCCACCACAGACCCGGCGGATGGATTGGGAACTGTACTGGGAGTGAGGTTGTCTCCGGGAGTGATTCCTCCGCGTCCTGTCCAGTACGGTACGTTGGCGTGGCGATACCCGTACTCTGCACGGAAAGTGATGTACTGCCTGGGCATCCAGTCGAAGGTGAGCGAAGCATCCCAGGCTTTGTAGGGATCGCCGGGATTCTGCGTGAAATAGGGCGAGCCGGTAATCGCATCGGCTCCATTGATGGGTGGAAGCAGGGTCAGGTAACGCCCCGGATTGGCCATCGCTCCACCGCCCAGGGTTATGCCATACAAATCCTTCTTGAACCACCATCGGTTATAGAGCATCCAGCCGGCGAAGGTCTGCTTGCTGCTCGTAGCCGTGTTGTGGTGGCAATTCACGTTGTTATTGATGGTTCGACCCTGCGCGCTGACGAATGATCCGTGCCCGCCATACTCGCAACCGAGGTCTCCGGTAAGAGAGAACGCCATTTTGTCTAAGAACTTTTGTGGGTGGTCGTAATATTTGACTTCCACGCTGTCGTCGGTGTGAATGCGCGACCGTCCGAATTGGCCGTCTCCATTGCCCAGCGTATCTTCGCCCATGCCGTAGTTGTTGAAAACCAGCGAAAGCCACGGCTTCGGACGATATAAGATTTGTCCACCCAAACCAGGTTTGCTGCCCAGTCTGCCGTAAGATTGCCATCCGTTAATGATCCAGGGCTCGATCTTGAGTTTGTCAGTTGGGAACCACTGAATTCGCAGTCCGTTGAAGAACCAGGGCGTATTCGATGAGACATAAGACGGCTGGTAAGTCCAGTTATCGAAATTGTAGTAACTGAAGAGACCGATGTAGGAGACGAAAATTCCAGCGTCAATGTTGAGCCCATGGTTGACGTCGAAGTGATAACCCGCATTGGCCTCCGAAACGTATTTGTATGCCCCCCGAAGGTCCCACTGACCGCGCCCGGCACTAGCATCATTCCGGGGCGTGGTGACGCCAAACATTCCATTCATGGTCAAGATGCGGGCGTTAACGTTTTGCCAGTGGAAGTTGCCGCCAAAGCTGATTTGCTCCACCTGAATTTCATTGGAGCGGAAGATTTCCGTCGAACCGCCCATGGTGTCGTCTTTCGGATGGTTGAGATCCTGTATGTAATGAATGTCCATACGGATTTCGGGAGTGAAGAATTTCGAATCCCACACCGCATCTTTGTTGCGCGGATTGCCATTCAGCCAGGTCCAATCGGCATAGGCGAAGGGTTCTGTAGGCTTTGGCTTTTCGGGCAGTCCTGAACGTACTTGTGTCGCATCACCGACCGCGCTCACCGATGCGGACTCGGCGATTTTTGGCTCCGGCAGTGCGGCCGGCGCAGCCGGGGTTGGCACAAGGGTCGGAGCGGCCGGAGCTGCTGCAGCGGAGGTTCGGCCCTTCAGTTCCGCCCTGAGCTCTTCGATCTCCGCCTGCATCGCCGCTAACTGCTTCGCCACGGCCGGCGATATTCCCGGGTCGAGCGGGGCCGGTGCCGGGGCCGTCTTTCCAGCCGCATTGTCCGTTTCGTCCCCAGCCCGAACCGTTTTATCGGAATCGGAATCGGAATCATGCAGCGCTGCTACATTTGCCGGAGCAGAAGCCTGCGTCTGCGCAACACAGCGTTGGGTGGGAACGGCAGTTAGGCTGAGAATTAACGCAACTGGCCAAGCTGCGAACCGTAATGCTTTGCACGATCTAATATCGACGGTCATCATGTAGCGATCTCCGGTTGTTCCAGGGTTGACTGCATTGAGTGGGACCGATCGCTGTCACGTCCGCTCCGGCGCAAGCGAGTCTTTTCCGACACTTCTTTCGCGATCTCTCAAATTGCATCATCAAAGTCATAAAAATTGCGTAAAGAATTCGGCAAGAGTTTATAAAGATTGGCCGAAGCCCGAGCGGTCACACAGCTATTGCGCTGCGTTGAGAGCCATGCGTCACGACAACTACAACGTCAATCGGTTGGCTTGGACAATACAATAAGGGGCATGAAGAATTCGTGAAGACCTGATTCATAATTTGACTAGCTTTGATCAGGTTTCTTATGGCGGCAGGATTGGAATGGCGTGGATTCTTCCGCCAGAATTTGAGAAAAGCCTGTTTCGTGTGGGGAGTTCGTTAGACTACGCCGCGGGGTAGGCCGGATTTTCCGGATCACATAATCGGTAGCCGACCCAGGGCTCGGTGACGATATATTGCGGCTCCGAAGGATTCAGCTCGATCTTCTTTCTCAGGGCTTTTACGAAGGAGCGCAGATACTCCAGCTCAGTACCGTACTCAGGTCCCCAGATGGAACGTAACAGCTTAACGTGAGTTACGGGGAAGCCTCGATTTTGCATCAGAAGCGCTAACAAGTGGAACTCGGTCGGAGTAAGATGAATCGGCTCTCCGTTTCGGCGGAGTAGGTAACGTTTCATATCCAGTTCCAGTTCGCCGACTCGAAGAACAGCGGATTCAACAGGGTTATCAGGTTGTATTCGTCGCAAAACTGCTCCAATGCGCGCGAGCAGTTCACGGAAACGCACCGGCTTGATGATGTAATCGTCAGCGCCGGCCTCTAGCGCCTGCACGATATCATTTTCGGCGTCGCGGACACTTACCATCACAATTCCGATGTTGAGCAATTGGGCGCGAATCTCATGACAGGTTTTCACTCCACCGATGCCCGGCATATTGATATCGAGCATCACCAGATCAAACGACCGCCGCCGAAGAATTTCCAGAGCTTCCTCGCCGCTGCCGGCCTCCTCAGTGCCGTATCCGCTGGTGGAGAGTGAAGTCTTCAGCGCTCTGCGGAAAGCGCATTCGTCATCCACAAGTAGGGCGGTGATCGGTTCGGTAGGCATGGGGATCAGCTTGTCAGCATTTCCGACCGGGCGAGCGGCAGGGTCAGACGGAAGACGGTTTTCTTGTCGGAGACAGTACTAGCCGCCTCCAGTTCTACTCTGCCTCCGTGGGCGCAGATAATCTTGTGTGCGAAATAGAGGCCCAGACCAGAACCGGGTGTTTGACGCCGGGTTTCCGAGCACCGATAAAAACGTTCAAATATCCGCACGCGTTCTTCCTCCAGAATCGGACTTCCGCTGTTCATGACTCGTACCGTCGCGTGCTCGCCGCCGCTTTCGATACTCACTTCGATCCCCGTGCCCGGCGGCGAATACTTGCAGGCGTTGTCCAGCAATTGCTTCAGAGCAAGTTCGAGCAGATTGGGGTCCGCCAATACTTCAGTATCAGTAGAGATGCTTCCGTTCGTCATTCGGAATTTGCGGTCAGTACCTTCCCGGCAGTGCTGATGGACCAGGTCAGTTACGAGCCTGATGATATTCGTTCGCTCCAGACGTGGTTTAATTTCGTCCTGATCTAACTGGCTGGTGCGAAGCAGCTGTGACGTGAGTCCATTGAGCCGCGCAGTCTCAGCCTCGATCAATTCTGCCAGTTCCTGTTGCTGCGGCAGCAAAGAATGAGTCTCGCGAAGGCCACCGGCTGCGGTGAGGATCGTCGCCAGGGGAGTCTTGAACTGGTGTGCCAAAGCGTCGAGCACGGCGGCGCGGAATACTTCCGCCTGCGCCGCCGCGGCAGCCCGGCTTGCACTCTGAAATGCTCGAGTTCTTTCCACCATCGCTGCGGCGAGTGCCGCGAGTGGCCCAATCGCTAATTCATTGCCATACCAACCCTCGAACCCCACCGATCCGATGTTTTTCCCAGCGCCCCGCAAACATCGAAGTGAGGTTCTGATCTCTGTGTCATCCGCATCTGCTCCAAGATGACACGCGGACTTGGTTCTCGCCGCCAGATCTTGGCGAGAACTGCCGGCAACATAGAACTTTCCGTCGACGGCATCGAACAAACACACCGCCTTCAGATCAAACACTTCCCGAACCCGTTCCACTGACCCCTGGAGAAGATCGTTCTCGGGGTCGAGAGCGAGCAATTGCGTCGCCACCTGATAAAGCAGATCGACCACACGCCGATGGTTGTTCGAGATTGCTGCCTCTTTGCGAGCGCGCGTAGTCAGTCGCGTGATGACTAACCCGGTAATGAGATAAGAAATCAAGGCCAGAATGTCCAGTGGGTTCGTTATTTCAAACGAAAAAAGTGGCTGCGTGAAAAAGAAGTCCAAGCAAGCCACCGTCAGCAGCGAAACCAGCATCGAGGAGGCGAAATTGCCGAGCAGTGACTGCAGCACGACAACCATCAAGTAAAGGAAGCTGGTTATCGTAAGGTTCAAATGGAACCGAAAGCAGACGTAGGTAATCGATCCGACCGCAATGCAGCCGAAGATCGCTGAAACCGCGAATCCGGAGAAGTGGATCCTGTAGCTTTTAATCAACTTTTCATCCTTTCCAGAACGAAATAATCAGGCCGCCAGCCACAATCAGGAAGCCGCCTACGAGCACAGGCGGGCTGATGGGCTGATGGAATCTCACCCTGGCAACGGTTTGCGCGATGACAAAGAAAAAGACCACGTACACGCCCAGCAGCTTTCCGAAGTTCCACCCTGGCAAGTTCACCACCAGTCCGTAGGTAGAGAGGGTGGCCGCCCCTCCGGCCATGAAAATCCATCGCGATAATCCAGACGAACGATGGACCGCCGACTGGAAAAATGCGTCGCCCAATACCTCCAAGGTCGCCGCGACTATGAGTAGCAAATACACCGTTCCCGGCGCAGCCAAAATCTCATCCGGAGATCGCATGCGGTTCATGTCCTTTTCACTGCGAAGTTGCAACCCTTGCGTCCTGAGGGTCTCCCGACATCTACCGGGCCCACACCGCCGTCTAACTTTGCCGCCAACGGTTCTTCGGCAGCCTGCAGTGCGCGAAAGTAAATCGAGACACGGACTGCGTCCAATAGATATTTCTTATTGCAATGATTTAAAAATGGAGCAGTCAAGTGCCTCCGCTAAATTAGAAGGACGAAGGATGAGGGACGACGAACGCCGCAGGACACAGAGCGGGACGGGAAATCGACTGGCTTGGCCGGATAATCAACGCGGAGCTTCGGCTTGAGAGGCTCAGGCGTCCTTTACGACATCCTTTTCCAACAAAAGCTTTGCGAAAGTGGCTGGCTGTTTATTGTGCGCTGGCGCGTTTATTCGCCGGAAACTGCTGGTCCAGTTCCAGGTTGAGCTCGAGCACATTGACTCGCGCTTCGCCAAGAAATCCTAGCTGCCTTCCCTCGGTATGTGTTGCCACCAGAGCCCGTAATTGCTCGACCGTGGTCCCACGTTCCTTGGCGACGCGAGACAATTGGAACTCGGCAGCCGCCGGCGTGATGTGAGGATCGATGCCCGAGGCCGATGCGGTCACGAGATCGATTGGCACAGCAGCGCCAGGATGCTCCGCTTGAGCACTGGCGACGTCACCCTTCACTCGATCGATAAGCTTCTGGTTTGTCGGCCCCAATTGTGAACCATTGGTATTGGCCGCGTCGTAGCCATTGCCTGCACTCGACGGTCGAGAATGAAAGTAAGCTGCGCCCGAGAATCCCTGGCCGATAATGCTGGAGCCTACAGTCTTGCCATCCACCTGGATCAGTTGGCCATTTGCTTTCTTGGGAAACAGGACCTGAGCGATTCCGGTCACCACCAAAGGATAGATAATCCCCAGCAGGATCGTGGTCATGATGGTCATCAGCACCGCTGTAACTAGATTCTTTTTCATTCTCAATTCCTCTACGCAAGCCCGATATGGGTAATGATGATGTCGATGAACTTGATTCCGATAAATGGCACCACGATTCCGCCGGCGCCGTAAATCCACAGATTGTTTCGCAGCATGGCGGCTGCCGCCATTGGCCGGTACTTGACGCCGCGCAAGGCCAGGGGGATCAGAGCAATGATGATCAGGGCGTTAAAGATCACCGCCGATAGGATCGCCGACTGCGGCGTCTGCAGATGCATGACGTTCAATGCGTTGAGCACGGGAAATGTGCCGGCAAACATTGCCGGGATGATGGCAAAGTATTTCGCCACATCGTTCGCAATCGAAAAGGTGGTGAGCGCCCCGCGCGTCATCAACAGCTGTTTGCCGATTTCGACGATCTCGATGAGCTTGGTTGGGTTCGAATCCAAGTCCACCATGTTCCCGGCTTCTTTCGCGGCCTGCGTGCCGGTATTCATCGCGACTCCGACATCCGCCTGGGCCAGCGCCGGCGCATCGTTGGTGCCATCCCCCGTCATCGCGACCAGTTTGCCGTCCGCCTGTTCCTTCTTGATCAGGTCCATTTTGTCTTGCGGGGTCGCCTGAGCCAGAAAATCGTCGACCCCGGCTTCCTGCGCGATCGCGGCGGCCGTGAGCGGATTATCACCGGTGATCATGACGGTCCGAATTCCGATCGCCCGCAATTGATCGAATCTTTCTCTCATCCCACCCTTCACGATGTCCTTCAGTTCAATGACGCCCAGGGCGCCGCGGCTCTTCTCGGCCACAACCAGCGGCGTGCCTCCTGACCGTGAGATTTCTTCCACAGTGGCTTTCAGTTCGCTGGGCAGTTTGTTTCCGTTCTGGGTCAGATATTTTGCGATGGCGTCAGTTGCGCCCTTGCGAATCTCAAAGCCGTTGAGATCCACGCCAGACATTCGTGTCTGCGCGCTGAAGGGAACAAAGTGCGCGTCATGGGCTCCGAGTTCGCGTCCACGCAAGCCGTATTTCTCCTTGGCCAGCACGACGATCGATCGGCCTTCGGGAGTTTCATCCGCCAAAGACGAGAGTTGTGCGGCATCTGCCAATTCCTGCTCGGTCACTCCGGGAGCAGGCACAAAGCGCGACGCTTGACGATTTCCCAGGGTGATGGTTCCAGTTTTATCCAGCAAGAGCGTGTTGACGTCGCCTGCCGCCTCCACCGCGCGGCCGGACATAGCCAGGACGTTGTGCTGCACCAAGCGGTCCATCCCCGCGATTCCGATGGCAGAGAGTAATCCGCCAATCGTCGTGGGAATCAGGCAGACGAGCAGCGACACCAGAACGAATACGGTTTGCGGCGCACCCGAATAAATTGCGAATGGCTGCAGGGTCACGACCGCGAGCAGGAAAATAATGGTCAAGCCGGCCAGCAGAATGTTCAGCGCGATCTCGTTCGGCGTCTTCTGCCGCTCGGCGCCTTCCACCAGGGCGATCATTCGGTCCAGGAATGTCTCCCCGGGATTGGAAGTTATCTTTACCTTAATCCGGTCTGACAAAACTCGTGTGCCGCCGGTAACCGCCGATCGATCCCCTCCGGCTTCGCGAATCACCGGAGCGGACTCGCCTGTGATGGCCGACTCATCCACCGAGGCTACCCCCTCGATAATCTCGCCGTCCGACGGAATGAACTCCCCTGCCGAGACGAACACGAAGTCGCCGGCACGGAGTTTTGAACTTGCTACCTGCTCGGTCTGCGCGCCATCCCCAAGGATCCGATTGGCCATGGTTTCCGAACGTGCTCGTCGCAGTGTCTCCGCCTGCGCTTTGCCCCGGCCTTCGGCCATAGCTTCGGCAAAATTCGCGAACAGCACCGTGAACCATAGCCACAAAGTAATCTGCAGGTTGAACTTGAACTCCGACCCGCCCTTGAAGAGCAGGGCAGTGGTGATGACGCTTCCAATCTCGACCACGAACATGACGGGATTGCCCATCATCTTTCGCGGATTCAGCTTAAGAAAAGCATCTTTGATCGCATTCCGAACAATCTTCCACTCCCAGACTGCTTTCTTTCGGGGTTTCATCGGCGATTGCCCGAGCCGAACGGTTTGAGCCTGGGGAAGCGTTGCGGTTTGCGTTGTCATTGCCATGTTTCGAATCCTCTAGAACGTCTTACCCGCAGCCAGGAGCAGGTGCTCAAGGATCGGGCCAAGGCTCAAGGCCGGGAAAAATGTCAGCGCACCCACAATCAGGATCACGCCAATCAAGAGCACTGTGAACAACGGAGTGGTTACCGGGAAGGTGCCCAGCGATGGCGGCACGTATTTCTTCTGCGCAAGATTGCCCGCAATCGCCAGCATCGGAATCTTCATGAAGAACCGGCCCAGCAACATGGTGATCCCAAGGGTGGTGTCGTACCACGCATTGGTCGCGGTCAACCCGCCGAAAGCCGACCCGTTATTTCCCGCCGCGGAAACGAAGGCGTAGAGGATCTCGCTAAAGCCATGAGGCCCGGGATTCAGAATTCCACCCGTTCCGAAGGGTTTCACGACAGAAATGGCGGCAAAGGTCAAAATCACAAGAGGAAAGATCAGCACGAACAACATGGCCATCTTTACGTCGTAGGCCTCGATTTTCTTGCCCAGATACTCCGGTGTCCGCCCTACCATCAGGCCGGCGATGAACACCGCCAGCACAACGTCGATCAGCATTCCATACAGCCCAGAACCTACTCCGCCGAAGATCACTTCACTCATCATGATATTGGCGAGCGGAATCATGCCTCCCAGTGGCATATAGGAATCGTGCCAGCTATTGATGGCGCCGCAACTGGCATCCGTGGTCACGGTGGCGAACAGCGCGCTGTTGGCAATGCCGAACCGGACCTCTTTGCCTTCCATGTTTCCGCCCGGCTGCGAGATGCCGGCCTTCTGATCAGTTCCAGCGAGCAACGGGTTTCCGCGGGCTTCTGCCCAATAGGCCACGGTGACGCCGGCCAGAAACAGAATCACCATGGCAGCCCATACAGCCCAGCCATGGCGTTGCGAGCCCGTCATGCGCCCCAAGGTGTAAGTGAGGCCGCTGCCTATGGCAAAAATGCAGAACAGCTCAATAAGATTCGTCAGCGGTGTCGGATTCTCAAACGGATGTGCGCTGTTAGCATTGAAAAAGCCGCCGCCATTGGTGCCGAACTCTTTAATTATCTCTTGCGAAGCCACCGGACCCTGCGCGATGGTTTGCTCAGTTACGGTGTCCATCACTGGCTTGCCTTGGCTGTCGACGGCCGGTTTACCGTCTGCAGCGAGTTTTTGTACTTGCATGGGTTCTACCAGCTTGGCGGTGTCATAAGGCTTCAGGTTTTGGACGACACCCTGTGACACCAATAGCAGCGCACCTACCACGCAAAATGGCAGCAGTACCCACAGCGAACAGCGGACCAGGTCCACCCAAAAATTTCCAATTGTCTGCATCTGCCGGCGAGCGATGCCGCGCACAAACGCGATCGCCAGTGCGATACCCGTCGCGGCGGAGATAAAGTTGTGATAGGCCAGTCCCGCCATCTGCGTGAAATAACTCATGGTCGTTTCACCCGAATAAACTTGCCAATTCGTGTTCGTGGTGAAGGACGCAGCCGTATTGAAAGCCAAGTGAGCAGGGGACACCGCTCCGAACTTCTGCGGGTTGAAGGGAAGATACCCCTGCAAGCGCTCCATCAAATAGAGCACCACCATCGAAACCATGCTGAACAGAAGCATCGAGACGGCGTACTCTGTCCAGCGCATCTCGTGATTTTCATCGACCCCGGTGACGCGGTAGAGAAGGCGCTCGATCGGGCGCAGCGCAGGATCCATGAATGTCTTCTCGCGGTTGAACACGCGCGCCATGAAGATGCCCATGGGCTTGGTAACGAGAAAGACGAGCGCTAGAAACAGCAGGATTTGCAACCACCCGTTCGCGGTCATATCAGAATTTCTCCGGACGCAGCAGGGCGTAAACTAAATACACCGTGGTCAGAACACTGACCGCAAGCATGATCATCGATTCGAGACTCATGATTCTTCCCTCACTTCACCCGTTCACAAAAGTGGACGTAGGCGATTCCTACGCCGAAAAATGCAATTGTGACCAATATCCAAAAGATGTCTTGCATAAGCGCTTCTCCAAAAAAGACATTCCAGGCCATCTCTCATTGAAAATGGCGGAGCATAAAACTGGTCTAAAAAGTCCATAAAGAATTCGTAAAGATTTGGCGGAGGAGACGAGGAACAAATCTTTCGATCGGTCAATCGTTGGACTAGACTGCAACCGAAGAGCGCGGATCGAATCGATAGATGACCCATGGTTCCGTTCGGAGGTATTGGTTGCCGGCGACCACGGTATCGAGTTTCTTCCGGAGACTCAACAATGCCTTCAAGAACTCGGTTTGATGGAGTCCGTCGCGCGTCCAACTTGTCGCCAACACCGTGCGTGGGGTTACGCAGCGTTGAGGATGACCGATCAGGTACAGAAGCACATCGAATTCCTCCGCCGCCAAAGACAACTCCTCACCTCGCACGGTGACGACCCGCTCGGCCACCTCGAGTCTAAAATCGCCCACTTCTATTATTTCGGTGGAAGAGACGCGCTGTTCCGCGTTCCGCCCCCGCTCAATCGCCTGCTTGGCAAAGAGTTGCCTTAGATTCCAGCTTCCGGCCATTAGAATTCTCCAAACTAGCAACTAGCAGTGTTTAAACCACCGGATCAGGCGCCCCATTCCGCTTCACCTGGTTTCGCAAAATATTTCCTTGGATCCTCTGGCTTCCGGACAGTGTCCGCCAATTCCAGCAGCGCCAGGCGCGCAGCAGCAACCATACGGCCCTTTTCCTGCTGCGGAATTTCCTCCCAAGGTTCGGTGTTCGGGTCGCTCGCACAGTGAAAATCGGGAGCGAGCGCCTGGTGGTAGTGGTGAAAAAGTTCCGCCAACAGTTCCGGAGATACTTCTTGTATTGACATCAGATCCTGTCCTTTCCCAATTGTTCAAAAGTTCCATTCGGTTTGATTTCGATGCGCCGCATTACGGGCTGCGGGTGGCGTTTGTTTGTGGGGCGAACTCGTTCGACTGGGACTGCTTCGCGGAAGCTAGGTCTCAAACGTTTCCTGGATTCAATCAAACGAAACTTACCTTCTTGGCAGAGTGCAAAAAGAAATCGCAAGTAAGAGACGACTCCTGCCGTACACAGCATCGCTATTACTGAGGTCACCAACATCGCAATTACTCGCGTCGATTCCTGACGCGGATCACGCTGGAATCGCTCTTTGGTCTTTAGTCATTGGATACGAAAACTCCTAAATTTCGAATAAAAGGATCGTAAAGAGTTCGTAAAAGCGCGCCGTGTGCAAATCATACGAACTCGACGCAATCTTATGAATGCAGCATTTAGCTGGAAAAGGAGGGGTCGATGTTAAGCGGAAAAATTGATGTCGGCGACAGTCGTATGGTCTCTTGTTGGTCGAACTTGCGGCTTGTCGAATAGTAAAGGAGCAGCGCGCGCAACCGAAACGGAATCAGCCTTCCAAGTTGAACCGAGTCGCTGCCACTACATACAGCCGTCGCCAGACCAGCCGGTTGATCGTCACCACGATCATTGCCATTACCACCGTTGCCGCTAGCAGCAGGCGAAAATTGGAACTGTCCGTTGCCTGGCTGATAATGGCACCCAGGCCGATTGTGGAAATGGTCTGACCGCGGAAACGGCAATACTCAGCCACGACGCTGGCATTCCACGCTCCCCCCGAGGCGGTCACGAAACCTGTGATCAGATATGGAAATATTGCCGGTAAGAATAGAGTTCGCCATCGTTCCGCAAGGCTCAACCGATACGCGCTGCAGACTTCTTTTAGATCTGCCGGAATCGCCATGGCGCCGGCAATCACGTTAAACAAGAGGTACCACTGCGTGCCGAGGAGTAACAGCAGAACGGAACCGATTCCCAAGCCGCCCCCCGCGCGAAGCAACATCAAAAGGATGATTGGAAACAGTGCGGTTGCCGGCACCGACGCGGCGATCTGAGCAATCGGCTGCGCGACCGCAGACAGTCTGGGCCGCAACCCTATCGCAACTCCGACGGGAATCGTCCAGAGCGCGGCGAGCAGTAGAGTCACTTCCACTCTCAGAAAGGTAGCTCCGGCGCCCCAGGCAATATGGCGAACTTCCACGGAGGAGAGAGTTGCGAGCATCGCGAGCATTCTGGTCACCGCGTAAGTGACCGCCCCGCCACCGAAGATGAGAATTGAGTAGAGAGCCCAATGTGGTATTCCCCTCTTTTGCGCTGCGACAGATTCCTTTTGAAGCTCCTTCGCAAAGTGCAGGTTTAACTTTTCGCGCACCGGAAACAATATGGAATGGTTCAGGAAGGGAAGAAGTTGGGACGCGCGCAGCAGAGCCAGAATTGGCGATCGCGGCGTATCCGCTTCCCCGACTTGCTCCATCTTAAACTTCGTCGCCCACGCGATGACGGGACGCCAGACGATCTGGTCGAGCAGGATAATCGTTCCGATCATGGTCAGCACCCCCCACAAAATCGCGCGCGTATTGCCTGCATTGGCCGCAGTCTGGAGATACGATCCCAGGCCCGGCAGACGGAAGTCCCGGCTTCCCAGAACAAACATTTCGCAAGCCATCAGAAAGAACCACCCACCGGCGACCGACATCATCGAATTCCAAATCAGTCCGATCGCGGCTTGCGGCAGTTCTAGTTGCCAGAATCGCTGCCACCAGCTCAACCGGTACGCGATGGCTGCTTCTCGCATTTCAGTGGGAATGGTTTTCAGCGACGAATAGAAGCTGAAAGTCATATTCCACACTTGGCCGGTAAAGATCAAAAGAATCGATCCCAGTTCAACTCCCAACTGGCGGCTGGGAAACAGTGCGACCATCGCGATCATTACGGGCGGCAGAAAACTGAGAACTGGAATGGACTGCAGTGTGTCGAGCAGCGGAACCATGAATTTCTCGGCGCGCCGATTGTAGGCTGCCGTATAGCCGTAGACGAGAGTGAAGACAAAACTAATCAGGTAGGCAGTGACAATCCGCAAAACTGAAAACAGAGCGTATTTCGGTAAAGCCGAAGGACTAAGACTAATCTCAGCCTGGGAGCTGATGGGGCCCGACCAGTAACGGGCAAAGGCCAGGATGCCATAAAACACGCCCATTCCAGCTAGCACGATCGGCAATTCACGGGCCAGGGAAGTGGCGCCAGCGGGCACAATACCCCACCCTATCGACGACCCCGGCCGGTTAGAAGCTGATTTCCGTGTTGTCATTAGTGAAGAGGAACGCTGTCGCCGGAATGGGCAACGTCGGTGGCAGGCGGGAGCATAAGCCGGTCAGTTTCCGAATCGTAGGCAAAAATCTCTGCATACCGTCCCCAATTCAAGGCGGTATCGATCTGGCTCTGCACATCTTCTCGGGAAAAATGCTCGTCCAATACGTCGCGAAAGAATTCCAGCGGGAGAGTTCCGTCTGATTTTCGTTCGAGGGCATTGCGTATTTGCCGTAACAGCGTCGCATGATTCAACACCGCTTCCTGGAAAAGCTTTTTTCGCTGCGGAATGTCGGCTTCAGCAAACGCCTTGCCCGCCGGCGTGATCTGTACGTCTCCTTCTTTGGAGTGAGCGAGGCCCAGTACCACAGCTGCGTCCATGATGGGAAACAGATCGTCCACTTCCATGAGCAGCTCTTCCGATAAGTGATACAAATCTTCTTTGCCGCCGCGATCGTTCAAGAATTCCAGCAGGCCCGCCATTCCACCGGCAGTTGCGTGGGGAAGCACTTGAAAGGAAGGTTTGCGCATCAAGGGCAGTTTCGTCAACGGTCCCAATTCCCGCTCGGGTTGGGTCATGACTTTGTAGATGTAATCGACGTATACCAGGAATTCAGCCGATTTCCGCTCGCGCGGTCGAGGTAGCGAGATACGAAAATCCGACCGAATCCTGGCGGGATGTGTTCCCAGCACGACGACTCGATCAGCCAATAAAACCGCTTCTTCAATGTTGTGTGTAACCAGGAAGATGCTCTTGGTTGGGATCTCCTTCTTGCTCCACAACTCCATCAATTCGCCGCGAAGATTCTCGGCGGTTAGCACGTCCAGCGCGGAAAATGGTTCGTCCATGAACAGCACTTCGGGCTCCACTGCAAGCGCGCGTGCCAGTCCGACGCGTTGCTTCATCCCGCCCGAAAGTTCTTTGGGATATGCATTCTCAAAACCTTTGAGACCCACCATTTCCAAGGCTGTCAGCGCCTTGGGATGGCGCGTCGCGTGGTCCAGGCCTCGCGCGAGTAACGGAACTTCCACATTCTCCAGAACTGTGAGCCAGGGGAACAACGCAAAACTCTGAAACACAATTCCCACATTCTGCTTGTGATCGAGAGATCGGCCCCTCCACTGGATAGTTCCGCGGGTGGGCTTTGTAAGTCCAGACAATATTCGCAATAGTGTCGACTTGCCAGAACCCGAGGCTCCCAGCAGAGCACAGATGGTGTCCGATTCAACGGACAAATCCGTGGCGGCGATGACCTGGATTTCTTTTCCATCCGGTTGCTCAAAGCTCTTTTCAATCTGGCGGGCCTCAATGATGACCTCCGGTGATGGTGAGAGCTTTTCCGCGGTCGCCGGAATCAACACGGTGCGGGCCGAACTCGCAGCCTCTTCCGCATCCGCAAGTTCGTCCATCAGCCTTTGCCAAGCCTCTTCTGGAAGCTCGTCGAAGAACCGCATTCGATCGTCAGGATTCATCTGATCGACCAAAGCGCGCATTTCCCCGCGGCTCCGCGAGTGCAGTAATACGTATTGGTCGTAGTAGGGAAAGCGTGGAATCAAGGAAGCCGCGAACTGGAGAGGCAGTTCGAGGAACACTTTCTGCTGCTGTTCAAACGGGAGGCGTCTCAGGCTCTCAACTGCGGTAGCTAAATCGGAATTTTGTAATAGAGCGGCAGCCTCAGCCCAATCGGACTGAGAAAGCGCTTTCCGAAACTTTTCCTCGATCGCGGAGATCATGGGGTCTTGAAATTCGGTGTTGAAATTCGGCAAACCCATCAGTGCTGCTTTTGCTTCAGTCTCCCGCGTCGAAACGATATCCAATCCACGGTTCCGTAATGATGTAGCGCGGTGCAGTTTCATCCATTTCGAGCTTTTTCCGCAGGCGCCCGACGCATACGCGTAAGTATTCCGTCTGTTCTACGCTGTTCGGTCCCCAAACTGCCGAGAGTAAAGCGCGGTGGGTAACGACTTTGTCAGGGTGCCTTACCAGGTACACCAGAACATCGAACTCTTTGGGTGTGAGATGTACCTCCTGATTTCGCACTTCCACCCGCCGGCCTGGAATGTCGATATGAAAATCGCCGGCATCGATTACAGGAGTGTCCGACTGCTCGTCCGTATAAGTTCTGCGAAGTGCCGCTCGTACTCGCGCCAACAGCTCCTTTACGCTAAACGGCTTGGTGACGTAGTCGTCTGCACCGGCATCGAGTGCTTCAACTTTGATCGTCTCCTCGCCCTTTACCGATAATACGATAATCGGAGTACGAGACTGGCTTCGAACCTGCCGGCAAAGTTCCAGTCCATCCATGTTGGGCATTCGCAAATCAGTGATGATTAAGTCCGGAGCCCAGGTTTTCATCTCTAACAGAGCCTGCATGCCGTCGGCCGCGGTTCGAATTGCGTAGCCTTGAGCGGAGAGGGTGGTTTTGAGCACTCGGGTGATCTGCGCCTCGTCATCGACCACTAAAATATTGCGCTTTCCGTCTGGATTGACCATTTGCCTCACTTCATTTCCTGCGTAACGATGTGCACATCGACTGGCGGCGCATCGCGCAAGAATCTGTGGATGGCCGAAAGGTACAAATACCGCTTCCATCCTTTCTGCGCGGAACGTCCGAACACCACCTGGGTGATGTGGTGCTCTCTTACGACCTTGGCAACTTCTTCTGCGACGTTCTTTCCCTTCGATCGGATCACTCTAGCGCCAAAATTTTCGGCAAATCGCAGATTTTGCGCCAGGCTGCGTTGATCCTGGGGATCTTCATCGGCGCCGACGTCGATGTAGAGGACATACAGTTCCGCGTCAATGCGCTGAGCCATCCGCCCGGCTCGCGCGATCAAGTATTGCGCTGCGGGACTGGAACTGACGCACACGGCAATTCGCTCTCGCAATGCGAGATTCTTGCTCAATCCTTCGCGTTCCAGGTACGACTCGAGGCTGCGATCGACCGCCCCCGCAACCTGCTGCAATGCCAACTCCCGAAGTGCGATCAGGTTGCCCGGCCGAAAGAAGTGGCCCAGCGCCCTCTCCGCGCGGTCCAGAGGATAGATATCCCCGCGTCGCATACGCGTTTGCAGCGCTTCCGGCGTTAAATCTGCGAGGACGATCTCGTTGACCTTCTTCATCACCCAGTCCGGAACGGTCTCTCGAACCTGCACTCCAGTGATATTTAGAACCGTTGGAACCAAGCTTTCGATGTGCTGCACATTCATGGTCGAAAGCACGTCGATTTGTGCATCCAGCAAATCCATCACATCCTGGTAACGCTTAGCATGCTTGGCGCCTTCGATATTGGTGTGCGCCAGCTCGTCCACGAGAACAACTTGGGGTTTACGCGCTAGAATGGCGTCGAGATCCATCTCGTCAAAGGTCGCGCCTCGGTATTGAATCTTGCGTCTTGGAACTGTTTCTAGTTTCGAAGACAACTCGGCAATTCCTGCACGCCCGTGAGTCTCCACTACTCCGATCACCACGTCCTCGCCGCGGCTATGCCGCCGGATGCCCTCGCTGAGCATATTGAAAGTTTTCCCCACGCCGGGCGCGTAGCCCACGAAAAGCTTGAAAACCGGCTCCTTCTTCCGCGGCGTCGTTTCTTCCAGCCACTGCTCAGGTGTCTTCGGCATGCTTATGTATTATCCTCAGGTGCTGTCCAGATGACGGCCGACTAGAATCCTCGCACGTGAAGCGACCGTTTAACAATCCGATCCTGCGCCTCTTCGCCTGCGTATTGATTGTGGCCGGCATCGTGCTGCTCTTCTTTCGATGGCTGCATGTAAATCCGACCACGATTGGATTCAGCTTTTTGCTGGCCGTCTTGCTGATCTCCACAACCTGGGGCTTGCGTTACGCTACTTTCACAGCCATTCTCGCAACCGCAGCCTACAACTTCTTTTTCTTGCCGCCCCTTTTCAAGTTCACCATTGCGGATCCGCAAAACTGGATTGCACTCGTTGCCTTCCTGGTCACCGCCGGCGTAGCCAGTCAACTGTCTGAGCGTGCGCGCCGCGGCACCGCCCATGCAGACCAGCGCAGGCATGAAGTTGAACGGTTATACGCTTTTAGCCAGCAGCTGTGGCTGAGCGAGAACGTCTTCGAATTACTGAACATCATTCCCAAGAACATCGTAGACTCCTTTGAACTCAGTGGCGCTGCCCTTTTTCTCGACGCTAAGCAAGAGACATATTTTCTGGATGATCGCAGCCGAACGCTATTCCCCGCCGACCAACTGAAATCGATTAGCGACCGGGGCGAACCGGTTCTGGATCGTCGACAAAAAATCTGTTTCATGCCGGTGCGCATGGGAGTGAGGTCTGTCGGTGCCCTGGGGCTGTCGGGCTGCGATCTCTCGCGCGAGAGTCTCGAGGCCATTGGCAGTTTGGTTGCCATCGCCGTTGAGCGTGCCAATACCGTGGAAAAACTCACCAAGAGTGAAGCGGCTCGCGAGAGCGATCGCCTACGTTCCATTCTTTTAGATTCGATCACTCACGAATTTCGCACACCCTTAACGGCGATCAAAGCGTCGGCCGAAACGCTGCTTTCCGACGCTCAGTTTGACAAACCGCAGAGAACAGATCTGCTCCAGGTGATTAATGAAGAGGGCGACCGTCTGAACCGCCTGGTAGGCGAGGCCGGGGAAGTGGCCCAGCTTGATGCCCATCAACTTCATTTTCAGTTCGAACCACATCCGATCGGCCAAGCCGTGGAGAATGCCGTCAAAAACACTCAGGCCACTCTACGCGCCCATCCTGTCGAGATCTCAATTCCTCCGAATGTTCCGCCCGTGCGGATGGACCTTGAGCGGATTACGGAGGTGATTTCTCAGCTGTTGGACAATGCGGGAAGGTACTCCTCCGCGGACGCTCCCATTCACGTCAGTGTGGAATTGCAGAACTCCGAGGTGATCACAAGCGTGGCCGATGAGGGTCCCGGCATCGATGAGATGGAACAAGAGATGATTTTCGAGAAATTTTATCGCGGGCGAGATCAACGCATGTTGATGCCGGGTACCGGTATGGGACTCCCGATCGCGAAAGCTATCGTCGAACTGCACGGCGGCAAAATTGGGGTCATCAGTCAGCCAGGCCGCGGCTCGGTCTTCTATTTTTCCTTGCCCACAGAGTAGCCACCCTACCACCGATAACGACCACACACTAGAAGCTTATGACAGAACAGCTCGAACAGATGCACGGTTTGTTCTGTCCGCAAGGCGCTTGCTGTGGGTCAGTCTTATTTCGGCGCTGATCTAAATTAAATTCGTATTGCCGAGACTATTTGTGTTTGTGACGCCTCTGCGGACTGGAGTCGGGCCTGGATATAGGGCTTTCGAAGATGGCATCAATACAGCGAGAGGTGCGCGCGCAACTAGAAAGTACCGTGGATGTAATTCTCGACCAACTCGGGAGCGCAGCACCCAGAAGCTGCAGAATCCTGGATGATCTGGCGCGGAGATCGGTGGAGGTTGCCGGACCGCACTCGAGTCCCCGCCGATATTGGCATAGCTTGTACCAAACAATCAAAACACGTCGGCCACGAGGCCGCGGGTTCGAGTCCCGTGGCTCATTCCAATTCTTCGAGCCGTAACCGTATTTAGCGTCAAAACGTCACCACTGGGATTGCGTCGGCTCTGGTGACCCATCCACAAGGCTTTCGACAAGCCAGTAGTGACGTCCGCGCATCCTGCCGCAGTTTAGGTAGGAACACCCAAACTGGAGAGCCGTTTAAGTGTGTAATGTGGCGAGGTGACCGCGACGCCTCTTGCACTCCTTTGGGGAAGGGCCAAAGAGGCGTTGTCGCGGTCTACCTCATGAAAGATAACCGGTACTTGTCAGAGCGCAGTTAGAGGTGCACGGTCGTGTCTGGGCTGCAAGTGGCACGGGTGTTTGGTTGAACACCCGTACCATGCCTTCGACCGCGGTTTATTAAAAGCGGAAGACGATGCCGGCGGATGGTTGGGCAATCTGCGTCCAGCTGTCTGTGTTCAAGCCGGCAAGGTTGAAGCTCGGTGCCTTGTACACCAATCCTCGATATTCGGCCCGCAATGAGAGGTGCCTCGTGAACGCGTATTGTGCGCCCACGCCGTACACGAACGTGGCTTTCGTTTCCAACGTTGCGCCGGCGAAAGCGCCCCCGAAGTTGCTGGTTGGATCAAACACAAGGGCTCCCGCCCCGGCTAGAGCATACGGTTGTAACCTGGCAAAGCTGGGCAGTTTGACTACCGCTGAGCCAGTGATTTGGTGGATGTCAGCCTGGACGCGGGCCGGTGTGCCGCCGAAATAGAATTGTGTGTTGCGGTCGTAGCCGTAATTCGCTTCGGCTGCGAGCCAGCGATTGAAGTTGTAACGATAGCCCAGCAGAAATCCGCCAGTGTCGTTGGCATGTTCGAATACGCCGTTGCCCGCCGTGTCCTTCGTGAAAAATCCCGAACCCTGAACGCTGATTTCTGATCGGTTCTCCTGCGCGGCTGCAGTGATGGATACGAGTGCCAGAATGCCCACAACCATTGCTGCTCGTTTTATCGAGTACTTTAATTCCATGCTCGTTCTCCTTTTGATATCTGCGACTTGATGTCTGCGACTCCCGTTTCTCATATTTGGCAGTGTCAGCGCTGGCTAGCGTAGCCTAGGAGGTTCATTGCAGCCATGATTAACACTTCCTCCGGCGTGAAGCCGCGAGTTGTGATCTTCCACATGACCGCCTCACAATCGATTCGAAGCATCGCACCTCTCTAGAAGGCAAGAGTCATGCCAAACGTCGTGGCGCACGCAAGTGATGGAAAAGCGCTGGGGTTAGCAGAGAGTCGATTAGCGCGAAAATGTTGAAAGGGTCGAAACTGTCGATTATGTTAGAAGCTATGCTCAGTAGGTAACGCACAATAGGTGAAACATTCACTCGGCTTGAGTCATCAATACTTGCAAGGTAAGCTGTGACCGCGATTTTGGGTGTCAAATTGCCGGTCGATGTGGGAATGGCTGGCTCCTGCTGCTTCGTAGTCGATAGCGGTGGTCAATGAACTTAAGACCTGGCCGAGACGGTCCATGAAGGGAGGTCTGGAATGCCCTGGAATGCTCAACGGCTTCCCGGACCCGCAGGAATCCTCTAAAATCGCTTCGCTTGGCGCACTCTGTTGCGGCCTGTAGCGGAACTGAGTCATCATCCATTTGGGTATTTGGGGTGATTTAAAGCCCGGCGTTCAGCGCCGAGTTTCTCGATTGTAAGGCTATGGGTACAGACCCAATCATTGCGCCTCAAAGCGACAGCCACCGCTATGAGGCCGTTGTGCGCATCAGTGAAGCGATCGCTGCGTGCCGCGAACCTGAGGAACTGGCTAGAACCCTCGCGGATGAAATCGGCAAGTTCCTGCAGTTTGATCACCTTTACTTCATTGTCTTAAAGGAGAATTCCAAGGAAATCGAATACCTTGTTTGGGGTAAGGGACCCATCCCTGATTGGCCGGATCTGCCGATCGAAGAGTTGCCCATGTGGGACGCTGTACGAAGCCGGGATCCCCTACATATCCCCGATTGGGACACGGAAGAGCAGTTTCCCCGATTCAAAGAATGGGCAAAGAAAATAGGCCTCGGTTCCGGGATCCGCATACCATTGACGACGCCGCATCGTCGTTTGGGTGTTTTCGGACTCAACCGCGACACAGTGAATCCATTCAGCGAAGAAGAAATAAGCTTCCTGCGGCTGATCGGGCGTGTCGTTGCGTTCGCGCTTGATGATGGTTTGAATTTCAGACGCGCGCAACATCACAATGATCAGCTGCAGTTGCTTCTCGACCTGACGAATCGAATCACCTCAAATCTTGAACTCCGGGACCTGTTGCGCGCCATTGCAGCCAACATACGCGACGTCATACGCGCTGATGCGGTAACAGTTGCGCTGCCCGATGCTGCTTCGGAGAAATTCAGGGTATTTGCCATGGATTTTCCGCATGGAAAAGGAGTCGCCAAGGAAGAGTTGCTCGTTACGCCAAGTGCGGCCGTCAAGAAAGCGCTGCACACCTTGAAACCGGTGGTCGTTGACATGCGGGAACGTAACGAGCTCACGTCTGAGGCATCTGACATAGTGGCTGCGGAGGGCATAAAAGCCTTTTGCAATATTCCACTTGCAAATCGCGGCCGGGCGCTGGGGATTCTGTCAATTTTACGCACGACGGAGACTCCGTTTTCGCCGGGAGACGTCGATTTCCTCAGCCGGGCGTCAGGTCAGATTGCCATCGCCATTGAAAACGCGTTGGCATACCGCGAGATTTCGCAACTTAAAGACAAGCTCGCCCAGGAGAAGCTCTATCTCGAAGAAGAAATCCGCAGCGAGATGAACTTTGAAAACATCATCGGAAACAGCCCCGCGTTGAAACATGTTCTGGAACTCGTGGAAACGGTCGCTACCAGCGACTCTACAGTCCTGCTGCTTGGGGAGACAGGTACAGGCAAGGAGTTGATCGCCCGCGCCCTTCACGACCGCAGCCGGCGCAAAGATCGCACGTTTGTGAAGCTGAATTGTGCCGCCATTCCAACCGGTCTGCTGGAGAGCGAACTGTTTGGACATGAAAAGGGAGCGTTCACCGGTGCGATTACGCAGAAAGTCGGCCGAATGGAGCTGGCGGATCAAGGCACTTTGTTTCTCGACGAAGTGGGTGATATTCCGATTGAGATTCAGCCGAAGCTGTTGCGCGTATTACAAGAGCGTGAATTTGAACGACTGGGGAGCATTCACACGCGAAGAGTGAATATTCGGCTGGTCGCGGCGACCAATCGCGATCTCGAACAGATGATTGCAGCCCGCGAATTCCGAAGTGATTTGTACTACCGCCTGCATGTATTTCCGATCCGGATACCGCC
>Ga0210406_10000258_pt1 | contig 78877 bp, 79 predicted proteins | sample IncBWC30MmetaG_FD_155454 | JGI IMG/M metagenome (GOLD analysis project Ga0210406, IMG submission 155454) | Forest soil microbial communities from Barre Woods Harvard Forest LTER site, Petersham, Massachusetts, United States - Inc-BW-C-30-M | ecosystem: Environmental > Terrestrial > Soil >...
AATGCCGGTTCGCGGTTTCGTATTCGACGTGCGCCGTGGCAATCGTGATTCCGCGGGCTTTTTCTTCCGGTGCATTATCGATCGAGTCGAACGACCGGAACACGATCTTCGGGTTGTGCTTCTGCAAAACCTTGGTGATGGCCGCCGTCAGCGTGGTCTTGCCATGGTCAATGTGACCAATCGTCCCCACATTGCAGTGCGGTTTGTTGCGATCAAATTTCTCTTTCGCCATTTGCTCTTGTCCTTTGTAGCGCCAGCGTTCCCGCCGGCATCTTGCGTAAGCTCTGTTACCTCTTGGGTCCCTGTGAACGCCCGATGATCTCGTCCGCCACACTGCGCGGCACTTCTTCGTAGCGCGCGAAGTGCATTGAGTACTCGGCGCGACCCTGCGTGCTCGATCGCATATGGGTGGCGTAGCCGAACATCTCAGCCAGCGGCACAATCGCTTTGATCACCTGCGAACCGGCGCGATGCTCCATGCCTTCGATGCGTCCGCGGCGCGAGCTCAGATCGCCCATAATCACGCCCGCGTAATCTTCCGGTGTGACCACCTCGACTGCCATCACCGGCTCAAGCAACACCGGCGAGGCCTTGCGCGCAGCTTCTTTGAAGGCCATCGAGCCGGCAATCTTGAAGGCCATTTCGTTCGAATCGACGTCGTGATAGCTGCCGTCGTAAAGAATGGCTTTGACGTCGACCATCTCATAACCGGCAAGGATGCCGCCTTCCATGGCTTCCCGAATTCCCTGATCGATCGGCTTGATAAATTCCTTGGGCACCGAACCGCCAACAATGTCGTTGACAAATTCGTACCCAGTTCCAGGCACCTGGGGTTCGAGGCGAATCTTGGCGTGGCCGTATTGTCCCTTGCCGCCGGTTTGGCGGATGTACTTGCCCTCGGCTTCAGATTTCTTGCGGATGGTTTCTCGGTAGGCTACTTGTGGCTTGCCCACGTTGGCTTCAACTTTATACTCACGCATCATGCGGTCAACGATGATTTCCAGATGCAGTTCGCCCATACCGCTGATGATGGTTTGTCCGCTGTCGGGATCGGTGTGAACCTTGAAGGTAGGATCTTCCTGAGCCAGGCGGTTCAACGCCATGCCCATCTTTTCCTGGTCAGCCTTCGTCTTGGGTTCAACAGCAACCGAAATCACCGGGACCGCGAAAGTAATACTTTCCAAAGTGATGGGATGCTTCTCTTCGCAAATCGTGTCGCCCGTGCTGACATTCTTCAAGCCAACCGCGGCGCAGATATCGCCCGCCAGAATTTCGTTGATGTCTTCGCGCTTGTTGGCATGCATCTTCAACAGCCGACCAATGCGCTCAGTACGTCCGCGACCGGCGTTGAGCACAGCTTCACCCGACTTCAGTTGGCCGGAGTAGACCCGAATAAAAGTCAACTGGCCGACAAAAGGGTCAGCCATGATCTTGAAGGCCAGAGCCGAAAAGGGCTGACTGTCCGCAGGTTGTCGCGTAATCGCTTCTCCATTATCGGGGTTCGTTCCATGAACCTCGCCGGCATCCAGTGGCGAAGGCAGGTAGTCCACGACCGCATCCAGCAGCGGTTGCACCCCTTTGTTTTTGAAGGCGGTGCCGACTACAACTGGAAATAATTTCAGCTCGATGGTGGATTTGCGCAGAGAGGCGCGAAGTTCAGCGGCAGAAATCGCCTCCCCTTCCAGGAACTTGTGCAGGATTGCATCGTCGTTTTCGGCGACAGTTTCAACCAGCAACGCGTGAGCAGCTTCAGCTTTTTTCTGCAATTCGGCAGGGATTTCACCGGAAATGTATTCCGCCCCAATGGTGTCATCCTGCCAGATGATCGATTTCATCTCGATCAGATCGACCACGCCTCTGAATTTATCTTCTTGTCCAATGGGGATCTGGATGGCGACGGGCTTGGCATTGAGACGCTTACGGAGGGTGTCAACAGCATGTTCGAAATCGGCACCCATCTTATCGATCTTGTTAATGAAGCAAATTCGCGGTACGCCGTATTTATCAGCCTGGCGCCAGACCTTTTCCGATTGCGGCTGGACTCCATGCACTGCGTCAAATACAGCAACAGCGCCGTCGAGTACGCGCAGGGAGCGTTCCACTTCAGCCGTGAAATCCACGTGACCAGGCGTGTCGATGATGTTGATACGAATGTCGCGCCAGGTGCAGGTGGTGGCGGCGGAAGTAATGGTGATGCCGCGCTCCTGCTCCTGCTCCATCCAGTCCATGGTGGCAGTGCCTTCGTGGACCTCTCCAATGCGGTGCGTTTTGCCCGTGTAGAACAGGATGCGCTCGGTCGTAGTGGTCTTGCCGGCATCGATGTGGGCCATAATGCCGATGTTCCTGCACCGTTCTAATGGGACTGTTCTAGACACAGCTTTCTTTCTCTCTTCTTTTCGTATCTCTTGCTCGTTGGCAACTGAACCCGTCAAATCTTTATCTCTCTATGCTCTGTAGAAACCTAAGTTGTTACGTGTCCGGCTTTCGTCGCGCCCCGAGACGTAGCAAGCCGCGTCTCTACAGCTTTTCGCAGAGACATTGCTATGCAATGTCTCGGTTCGTTACCACCGATAGTGCGCGAAGGCCTTATTGGCCTCGGCCATGCGGTGAACATCTTCCTTCTTCTTGATAGCTGCGCCTTTTCCGTTGGCGGCATCCAGCAATTCATTGCTCAACTTGTCGATCATGCCCTTCTCACCGCGTCCGCGGGAGTAGGCAATCAGCCACCGAATCGCCAGCGACGTTCGCCGGTCGGCGTTGACTTCCACCGGAACCTGATAGTTGGCGCCACCTACGCGGCGGGTCTTGACCTCGAGCAGTGGCTTGGCATTTTCAACGGCTTTTGTGAACAGCTTCAGAGCTTCGTCACCGCCGCCTTTTGCCTGCAGGCGCGTCAAAGCCTCATAGAAGATGCCTTCCGCCGTGCTCTTCTTGCCCTGCCACATCATCGAGTTGACGAACTTCGTCACCAGATCCGAACCGTAAACCGGATCGGCTTCCACTGTCCGCTTAGGGGTATGTCCTTTTCTTGGCATTCAGCTTTTGCTCCTGGCTCCAGCTTTTCTCTCGAGCCGTCAAGGCGTAGCAAGCTACGTCTCTACAGAAATTTCTAAAATCCTATGCTTTAGGGCGTTTGGCGCCATATTTGGACCGGCTTTGCTTACGGCCAGCTACCCCTACCGCATCCAATGTGCCTCGAACCACGTGATAGCGCACACCCGGTAGATCCTTCACGCGGCCACCGCGAATCAGGACAATCGAGTGCTCCTGCAGATTATGGCCGACACCGGGAATATAGGTGGTGACCTCGATCCCGTTAGTCAAACGTACGCGAGCCACCTTGCGCAGCGCGGAGTTCGGCTTCTTCGGCGTTTGCGTATAAACACGGGTGCAGACGCCCCGCTTTTGCGGACATCCCTGCAACGCCGGGCTTGCCGTCTTATATCGCGGCCGCTTTCGGCCATCACGCACTAACTGATTGAAGGTAGGCACTCTTTGCTGCTCCTTCGCCAACGCTCGCGCGTACGCCACCCAAGGCGCATCGACGCGTAGACGCCGCTGATATCCCTTGTTCAGGGTCTGGCTGACGATGTGCCAACCATGCTTCTCACCGCACATGAATCCGGTGAGAGATTTTCGGTTTCCCGTTCAGACTTTAACAGCGACGACGGTGGCACCAAGCCCAAATTTCGGGAAGTACTCCGTTTCGTCAGCTTTGCCCCACATAGCCTCCCAACAGGCGGAAGGTGCGCGCAGGGCATTTCAGCGAGGGCATCTCCGAAACTGTTTTCGAAGACGTATATCTTTAGGGCTTAGCCGCTTTTTGGGAACTTTCGCGCACCAAATCGCGAACGAACGAATCCACAGCCTACAGGCAAGCCAGATTGAACTCGCGGAACCTTTTGAATATAGCAACACTCTCCACACATCGTCAACCCTCGTTTGACGTTCGCAAGTGCTCTATGACGATGGCTTCCCCCAGCATATTGCAAGACCGCCTCGTCCTTAGGGATTACAGCGTGGTGGATTTGAACCGTACAAGCCAAAAATGTCGAAATCCTGCAGCGTCCCGACAAAGACAAGGCCGTTGGCAACCGTTGGCACAGAAAACTTGGCTCCGTAACCTACTACATCTCTCGTGCATTTCGACGAGTCGTACAGGACTTGTAGGTCGGTGGCTGCGAAAGCTACCAGGCTCCCTGGGGGCCCTCCCGAAACTGGAGCAGAGTCCCCATGATTGTAGATTGCCCACACGATAGCACTGTCGGCGCTTTTCCCGTTCCAGGAGACAGTGGGAGTCGCCCCGCTGGGAAATCCATCGTACGGGTTGGTCACTGCGGGAGCTCCGTTGCAAATCGGGCCAGCTGGTGGACTGCTGTCACATAGCTCGAATCGCGACAGCGGGGGCTTCTCGCTATTTCCAAGAACATAAACAGATGGTTTCTCGGGGCCGATGCCGCTCCAGTAGGCAGCGGTGGTATGCATGTGGTAATCGGTTCCAGCGGGTATCGTCTGCAAGTTGTTGTTCGGGTTTGAACATCCGCTGCAAGTGCATCCCGCGCCGTTGTATCCTCCGGGATTGGTGCGGTCTATCACGTAGAAATTCCCCAGCTTCTCGCTATTCATGGCCAAGTACGGATAATGCGTCAGAGTGCGATCGGGAATCTGTATTATTCCGGTCGACCCGAAATCGTATCCGCCGCAAGTCAGATACTCCTGATCCGCCGGTGTAAAGTATCCTGCAACCGTGCTTAGGTCAGGGGTCAGCTCTAGGAAACTGTTAGAGAAATTGCTGGTTCCGTCATACTGTCCAATCGACGTAGTAACGTACAAGTATTGAGCCAACGTGCTGGCATTGCCCACGCCGAACGATAAGCCCGCGCCGTCCATCCAAATGCCACCACCCTGGCTGCCAGTGTTCGTGACTTGGAAAGAATTCGGAGCTTTGGTCAGATCGACATCGTAACCTAGAACCCAGCCGATTGGATTGATACAAGAACCGGTACAGACATTGGCCCCGTCCATCATCGAGATTCCCACATAGAGCCGCGAGGGGTCATCGTGGAGCGAGGTTGGACCAGTAACGAAGAGCAACCCTGGCCGGTTGATGTGATACTGGGACCACGCGCTCGCATTCCCAGCGCCCGCGGGATTGATCAGAACGGGACTGCCATTGTTTGTTTCCTCGGTTAAGTAGTGGCTGCCCGAAGTCAGATCCAAGGCGTGCAGTCGATGTTCGAAGGCTTGCGGCGCCGTGTTGTGGTTACAGCAGTTTTGCCCGTATTGATCGCAGCTCGGACCGGGCGCAAAACTGGTGTTTTGGTATGCCGCCGATTCAGTAACAACATAAAGAGTATTTCCTGCAATCGCCGGAGTACCTAGAATTCCCACTGCCGGGTTGACCGCCGGACATTTATTTCGGCTCTGATGTTCGCTGGTAACGATGGTGCAACAGTCAGCCGGTTCCTCGTAACATGCGGGATAATTGTGCCCATCAATCGTGCAGCCGCTGGAGGTCCAGTATCCGCCGTGACTGCTGTCAATCATGTCCACCGCAACGATCTGAAGCCTTTTTTTCGGGTCGCCGTTTATATCCGCGCAACTCTTGTCCCAGTCATTCGGAATCTTGATCGAATATAAGACATCGTCCAACGTCACCACATACACCGTCATTCCGTTGCCAGCTGGGTCCGCGACTACCAGGGGCTGCGCGTATATTTGCTTCGAGACCAGGGTGCGGTTCCCGTGGTAAAAACCGGTAAGATCGATTCTGCAGGGATGCAGCGGCGCGCCAAGCAAACCGAAATTCGCGCTGCTGACTTTGTTTGCGCCTGACCCGGAGGTTGTGAAGGCGCTTTCGTGGTCATTTTGACCGGTCCGCCAATTATCATTGTGCCAGGTAGTGACGCTCACACCTTGTGCCGCTGAACAGCCGGACCAGAGAACAACCGCCAACGAAAGAAGAGTTGGAAAACGGCGAAGTTGTGGAAGTCGAGTTCCTTTCATCTGTCCTCCAATCTGAGTTGCAGAGAAACTGGGAGGCTTTCCCGAATCAAAATATAATTACCGGAAAATTGACTTCAAGGAACGGTAGAGATTGTACACTCGTCTCGCCCATCCGCAACGTGAAAGAACTTGCGTAGCGGGCCAGTTTGCTCCTGGCGATGGCTCCCCGCGCAGGCTCAGAGGCTGAAAGTCGCTGTATGTCTTTCACGGCAGATGGGGTGTTTCCACGGACCCTCTCCGCGCGCCAGATTAGGATTGCAAGACCCAAGCAACCGACTCAACTTGCTGAAAAAATTCGCGCCCTCTACACTGGAAAACTTCCAGATCGAATACACTATTACGAACGCGCTCACCGCGGTGAATGTGAGCGCGGGAGGATGCATGGGCAGGTCCGGCTTTCTGAAGTTCTCGTTTGCTATTCCCGTTCTTTTCCTATTGGCCGGCCTTCCCGGGTGCAGTAGCAGTAGTCCAATCCATACCGTAACTTTCCCTGTCCCTGCCAGCATTACCGTTACTCCTGCGCCGAACCTGTCGATGGAAATCGGCACGAATCAAACATTTTCCGCCAGCGTCCTCAACTCAGCAAAAACGACCATCACTGAGCCAGTTACCTATCAGTCCAGTAACACCGGCGTCGTCACCGTAGCTGCCAATGGTATCGCATGCGCCGGCAGTTGGGATTCGTTGAGCAATCCACAGATATGCACGCCCGGACCGGTCGGCGTGGCCCAGGTCACGGCGACTGCCCAAGGCGTAAGCAGCCCTCCGACAACAATCTACGTTCACCAGCACGTCGATAAAGTCACGGTGAAATTGTTCTTGCTCGCGAATCAACAGCCGCCCCCGAACCCCTGTTATTCCGTCGGTCAAACCGCGAACTACCAGGCGAACGCGTTCAACAATGGCGTCGACATTACCGCTACCGTCGGGGTCTTCACCTGGCAAACTCTAGCCACCAATGTGGTAACCCTGAACTCCGCCGTTCCTAGCTTGCTTCCCGGACAGGTGCAGGTGACGGCAAAAGTCCCGGGCCTCACTCCCCTGTACGCCACCATCGGCAATGTCAACAGCGTGCCAATATATTTCACCACCTGCCCGGTCGACTCGATTCAGCTCACGGTCACATCTTCCACCAACACTTCAAAAACGATCACGCCGACGGTCATTGATTCTGTCGGTACGACCATCACCGGGGTTCCGCTCACTTGGAGTTCTTCCGAGACTGCGTCGATAAACGTCAGCAGCACTGGGGCTGCAACCGGATCGTCGGCTGGAGGTGGCGCCGCCATCATCGCGTCTTGCAGTCCGCCCACCTGCAACACGGGATTCGATACCGGCTTGACGCATTCATTACCGGTCTATCCAGAGAATGTCGTCAGCATGTTCGTGCCCCACAGCGGCACCGAGAACGCGACCGTGTATGTGAGCACCACGGGTTGTGGCACAACCGACGGCTGTTTCAGTACGACCGTTCCCATCACTGCTCCGGCGAATACTCTAGGGAACTTCATTACCTTGCCAGCGACTCCAAACTCCTTGGTCTTTAGCCGGCAAGGGACAAAGGCTTACCTGGGAACTAATTCCGGGCTGCTGGGCAGCGTGGGTCTCGCGGTGCTTGATGCCTCGTCGAATTCCTTGAGTGAGCTTAAATCTCTGCCTGGCAAAGTATTGGCTGTTTCTCCGGACGGAAGTAAGGTCATCATTTCTGACACCGCGGACACGCCCAACGAGGTATTTGTGTTCGACACGGGAACCAACTTCGTCTCCACATTTCAGATCACAGGGGCGACCGCCGCCGACTTTTCGCCGGACAGTTTCAAGGCTTACATCATTGCGGGCAGTACCTTGTACGCTTACTCGAAGATCGATGGGCTGAAAACCATCGCCCTGGCGGCTCCCGCCAACGACGTGTCTTTTCTTTCGGAGGGCGCTTTTGCCTACGTAGCTGGAGGCGCTCCTTCGTCGCTGAGCGTATTTAGAACTTGCGACAATGGAACCGCCGATACTTTTTCCGTGACGGCCGTACCGGCTTTTATAAAGACACTCCCAGGCACGGCGAAACTGCTGCCGCCAGACTCTCTCAACACTTTTCATCTCCTGGCGCTGACCCCTCCCAATATTGATATCGTCAGCGTAAATGCGACACCGTCTGGATGTACGCCGCCGGTGACGGATGGACCCCTTGCATCATTCAATCTCGCTCAGGGAGCCTTTGTCCCCAAGCAATTGATCATCTCCCAAGACGGCTCGACCGCTTACGTGATCACTTCCAATCTCAGCCCGATCCTGGTGTTCAATATCCCCGGTCAGACGTCATCGGCGATTTCCCTGGTTGGAAATCCGATGCCCCTCAGTGCCAGCCTCACGCCCGACGGCAATCTGCTCTATGTCGGCGCCAGCGACGCAACTGTGCACGTCGTCAATACCGTGGCAGGTGGGGACACTCAGCAGATCGCCTTCCCGCAAGGGCTGTGCCAGAATTCGGTGGGGCAGCCATTCTCCATCACCTGCAATCCAGATCTGGTTGCAGTCAAGCCGTAGGAAAATAGCCGTCGCCGGTGGTCTTTGGTGGTTGGACAAAGATATCTGGATGATTTTGCGGCGCGGGTGAGATCGGGGTCAACAACGAACGACTAATGACGTTCTTACGCCTTCGCCTTTTCCAGTTCCCGGCCTACGCTATCTAATACGCCATTGATGAATTGCACAGACTCGGGGCTAGAAAACTTGCGCGCAATCTCCAGCGCTTCATTGATTACCACGGCGTGAGGGGTAGATGGAAACCCCATAAACTCTGCCACCGCAGAGCGCAAAACGTTGCGATCGACGGTAGCCATCCGATCCATCCGCCAGTGTTCGGCGTGACGTTCGATCAAGCTGTCAATCTCCGTGGTACGGTCGGTGGCGGTCCGGAAAAGGTCTTCCGCGAATCCACGAACATCCTCTTCGATGGAATCGTGCTCGCTCCAAAAGGTGCGTCGAACCTCGTCGGGGGTCTGCCGCCCCATGTCCGCTTGAAACAACATTTGCAGAACAAACTCGCGAGATCTTCGGCGGGTACCCATAGGAGCTATTACCTTTCAGTTTACAATCTTTACCACAGAGACACAGAGTCACAGAGAAATCTTGGAAAGAAGTTCCCTCTGATTCTGTGTCTCTGTGGTAGGTAACACTCGTCCCGGTATCAACGGTCGCTTTTTTTTTGGCGAAAAGTAAGCTTGGGTTTCCGGGTCTTACTGAGAGCTGAAAGCTGAGAGCTGACAGCTTTTTTTGCATCAACGGCCAACGACGAACGACCAACAACCGCCTTCGTAAGATTCGCCATTTCCACCGCCGCCAACGCGGATTCCAGGCCTTTGTTTCCCATCTTCAGGCCGGCGCGGTCGATGGCCTGTTCCAGCGTCTCGCAGGTAAGTACCCCGAAAGCATGGGGCACTCCAGTCTCCTGCGCTGATTGCCCGATGCCGCGGGTGACTTCATTCACGATGACATCGTAGTGCGCCGTATCGCCTCGCAGCAGACAACCCAGGCATACGATCGCATTGTATTTCCCGGTCTCGGCGAGAGTACGGGCTGCTGACGGGATCTCGAAAGCTCCGGGAACACGGACGACCTGAATATCTTTCCTTCTTGCGCCACAACGCAGCAGTCCGTCAAACGCGCTTCGAAACAGCCGCTCGGTGATGAACTCGTTAAATCGCGAGACTACGATCCCGAAGCGTTTTCCAGCAGCGCTGAGTTCGCCCTCAAGCGGCGGGGGGTATCGTTTGCTACTTTTCTCCGTAACTACGCCTCCGTGGCGAAAACACCGGTGAATCCGCGTCCATTCGTGGCCTGCGGTTACTTCCCTTTGAACAGCGCCGCACGCTTCTCCAAGAATGCCGTCGTGCCTTCCCGCTTGTCTTCCGAAGCGCAAGCCACACCGAACAACACGGCCTCAAGATACAAGCCTTCGGCCAGCGTCATCTCCATTCCTCTGTTCACCGCCTCCATGGTGTACTGAACCGCAAGCGGAGCATTGGCGATGATCTTCTGCGCAATCGCCTCGGCGCGGGGAATCAACTCTGCGGCGGGAGTAACTTCGTTCACCAATCCGATACGATGAGCCTCCTGTGCGCTGATCATTTCACCGGCAAGGAGAAGCTGCATGGCAATCCCTTTGCCCACCAACCTCGGCAAACGCTGCGTACCCCCGTAGCCAGGAATTATGCCAAGCTTCACCTCCGGCTGGCCGAGCTTCGCGGTGTCGCTGGCCAGGCGCATGGTGCAAGCCATCGCGATCTCGCATCCACCGCCCAACGCGAAACCGTTGATGCAAGCGATCGTCGGCTTCCCAAGGTTTTCGATGAGATTTAGCACGCTCTGCCCACGATGCGTGTATTCCTTGGCAGAGATGGCATCATGCTTGGAGAGTTCGCCAATGTCGGCACCCGCGATGAAAGCCTTCTCACCCGCGCCAGTCATGACGACCACGCGGATGCCCGAATCGTTCTTGATGTCATGAAACGCCGCCCGGAGCTCTTCCATGGTGGCCATGTTGAGCGCGTTGAGGACTTTTGGCCGGTTGACGGTGACGTACGCAATAGCGCCCTTTTTTTCGAAAAGAATATTTTCAAAGTTCATAGGTCAAAACCCACTACTCAATGCGTGTCATTCTGAGCAAAGCGAAGAACCTCTGTACCTGCTCGTCGCGCCAAATTGCATAGATCCGCCGCTTCACTCTAGGATGACAACTCTTCAGTCGTCAAAAAAGTTCACAGCTTATTCGGTTTCGGATTGTTCTGGTCCGAATAATCGTAAAACCCCTTCCCAGTCTTTCGCCCGTACCATCCTGCCATCACCAGCCGCTTCAGCAGCGGGGGCGACGCAAACCTCCGCTCTTTGAATTCGTCGTACATTACGTGGGTGATGTAGTACGTCGTATCCAGTCCAACGAAATCGAGCAGCGTGAACGGACCCATTGGATAGCCGCAGCCCAGCTTCATGGCATTGTCAATGTCGTCGATCGAACCAACGCCTTCTTCGTAGGCACGAATGGCGTCGAGCAGATAAGGTACCAGCAGCCGATTCACGATGAATCCCGTTTTGTCGCTGGTGCGTACCGGAACTTTGCCGAGTTGTTTTGCGAATTCGTAGGCGGCGTCGTACACCTCGGGAGCAGTCGCGATAGTGCGTACGACTTCGACCAACTTCATCAGCGGAACCGGATTGAAGAAATGCAATCCAATAAACCGCTCCGGCCGCTTGGTCGAAGTCAAAAGTTCAGTGATAGAAATGGAAGATGTATTCGATGCGAACATGGCGTTCTTCTTCACGATGCCGTCGAGAGATGCGTACATCTTTTTCTTCTCCTCGACATTCTCGATAATGGCCTCGATCACGATGTCACAGTCCGCAAGGTCCTGCTTGTTGGTCGTACCCTTGAGTCGCGCGCGGATGGCGTCTTTCTGCTGGGCAGTGATGCCGCCCTTCTCGGGAGGCCGCTCGGCAAACTTGGCCAGCGATTTTTCAATCCCGGCAAAACCCTTGTCAAGAAACTTTTGCTCAACTTCCAGCACGGTAACATCGAATCCGGCAGCCGCCGCGACCTGGGCGATGCCGGAACCCATGAGCCCACAACCGAGAACCCCAACCTTTTTTATTTCCATTAACTATTCCTTCTTGCCACGCGGGCCTATCTACCACCGAGACACAGAGAAATCTAAAGAAAGAAGCTTTCTGTGACTCTGTGTCTCTGTGGTAATGATTAGTTCAAACTCTCCACCACCATCGCAATGCCTTGTCCACCGCCGATACACGCCGTTGCCAAGCCATACTTCTTCTTCCTCCGCCGCAATTCATAAAGCAACGTGATCACCAAGCGCGTTCCCGTAGCACCCAGCGGATGCCCCAACGCGATCGCTCCGCCATTCACGTTGACTTTGTTGCGGTCTAAACCGAGCTCTTTCTCCACCGCCAAATATTGCGCCGCGAAAGCTTCGTTCACTTCGATCAAGTCGATGTAGTCGAGTGTGAGTCCGGCTCTCTGCAAAGCGATCTTCGTCGCCGGCACCGGACCGCGGCCCATCAGTTTGGGTTCGACCCCGGCAATGCCCCAGCCCACGATTCGTCCTAATGGTTTCAATCCTCGCTTGCCAGCCTCTTCCAGCGACATCACGACTACCGCCGCGGCGCCATCCACGATACCGCTCGCATTCCCCGCCGTGACGCTGCCGTTCTTGCCGAATGCGGCTTTTAGCTTGGCCAGGCCCTCCAGGGTGGTCTGCGGACGGCGATGGTCATCTTCGCTCAGCGTTTCGCCCGATGGCTCGCCCTTGCGATCCTTAAGGTGCACCGGAACCAATTCTTCTTGCAATCGGCCGGCTTTGTACGCGGCATCAGCCGCTTGTTGCGAGCGTAACGCGAACTCGTCCTGCGCTTCCCGGGTGATGCCTTGCTGCTCGCCGTAAAGTTCCGCAGTGTTAGCCATGTACAAACCGCAATACGTATCTAGAAGAGCGATCATTAGCGAGTCTTCCAGCTTTCCGCCCGGAGCAAGAGTAAAACCGTCGCGCCCGCGGATCACGAACGGCGCTTGCGACATAGCTTCCATTCCACCCGCCAGCACCACATTCGCTTCGCCAAGCTGAACCATCTGCGCCGCATTGACGATGGATTGCATTCCCGATCCGCACAGGCGATTCACCGTAAGCGCGGGCGTCTCGATAGGCAGACCGGCTCGCAGTCCGACGTGGCGAGCGCCGTACAGAGCGTCGCCAGAAGTCTGTTGCGCGTTGCCAAATACGACGTGGTCGAAATCATGTGGGTCAAGGCCAGCGCGCTCAATGGCACACTTGCCCGCGATGGCGCCGAGTTCCTGAGCTGTGAAATCTTTCAGCTTGCCGCAGTAACGTCCAAAGGGCGTACGCGCCCCACTCACAATTGCAATGTCCCCTGGTTTCAACATGGCTCCCTAGTCTTATCTTCTGGAGTGGTTTCCGTTGATCAGAAAAGTTCCGAGCAGACTAACCAAACTGGTAGTTTAACAGCGGAGAATGACAGCGGCAAATCGAACGGAATGCAGTCACTAACAACAAGCACCAAGGAGAACAGCTAAGAACGATTAAGCCACAGCGGCCGTCGCGAAGGCCGCCGCCAGCGCAACGATCTTGCCGGTACCCTGCGCGTTGGCGGTTTGCAAAGCTTGCTCAGCGCGATTAATTACTTCGGTGACGATGTCGACCGGATCGAACTCCCCGCGGATTACCGCTTCCGCGAGTCCCGCGCTGAAATGGACTGTCTCTTGTTTCTCCGGCAGCCGTATTTGAGCCAGCAGTCGTTGCAGCTTCTCGGCTGCCATAACGCCCTCTTTCTCCGGCGTTTCTCCAAGCACAATCGCGATGGTTGTGGTCTCGTAGCGGAATGCCAGATCGTTCTGCCGGATATTGGCGGCAAAGATCTGGCCAATTTGTTGCATCATGGCTTCTACCGCAGACTCGCCGAACTCTTTTACCATTGTGGCTTTTTCGCCAAGCTGCATCAGCAACACCGTGAGCGGAGTGCTCTGCTGAGCGTTGCGCCGGGTCTCCGCCATCAGGAGATCGAGATACGAAGCCCGCTTTAGCAGACCAGAGCGCTCATCCGTTACGGAAAGATTTTTCACCAGACGGCGAAGCCCGGCGTTGTTCAGCGCAATAACAATCTGGTCACTGATGGTTTTCAACACCATCACGTCGTTGGAGCCCCAGGCGTGCGGCTTAGTGTCCATCAGAAGCAGCAGCCCTACGTGTTCTGGTCCATCGTTGAGTGAGAGGGCTAGCAACGATGTTACGGTCAATCGCGACAGGGCTTCACGAATCGCTTGCAGGTCGGAGCCACCTTGCACGTCGACGATGGTGAGCGTGCCGCCGCGCTCGATCGCTAAATCGTGGACGGTGGTCGCGATTTTTTCCAGCACCCGCGCCTCCGCGGGCTTTCCGGTCTCGCTGCAATACTCTTTCACGCTAGTCGTGTGCAACCCAGGCTTGCGCATCGCGATCACGCACCGGCCCACTTTCCATTGCGCTCCAATTTCTTTAGCGGCGGTCAACATTACCGCATCCGCATTGCTTTGCTTATAAAGCTTGCGAGTGATTTCCGCCACCCGGGCAAAGCTGCTGACGTCGGTGGCTTCGCTGGATTGCGCGGCCCCATTTTGCGGCGCTCGCGGCTCGGTGTTAGTCGAGGATACGGGCGACGGCGTCGGTGCTGATCCCGCATATCGCGGATTCAATCCTGCTGTCATGTACAGTTGACGCAGATCCGGATTTCTCTCCTCCTCGCGGGGAAACAGTTCTTGAATGCGCTGCAGGCGCTCAAGCGCTTTCGAGCGCATGCCGTATTGCACCAGAATCTCCGCTTGCAGCATAAGATCCTGAAGCGCCGCCGCGCCCAGCATCTTTTCCTGCCCGGCGGACGGCGCGACCGTTGCGTCGGCCATGCTGGAGAAGCGCGAGGCGATCACCTTGAAGCGGTTGTCGTCAATCTTTCCGCGCAACATTTCCAGACGCTTCTGATGTCCGGATTCGTACGCATCGACTTCGGCGGCGCGATCCAGCGAATCGGCCGCTTTCGCATAGTTGCCCACGCTGCAGTAAAGATCAAAAAGCTTGAGCAGAGTCTGGCAATAGTCACTCTCTCGATTCGACGCGTTGAACTGCTCGCCCATGAACTCCAGCATCTCAGGCGAGGCCCGGTGCCGGGATGAGATGTCCTGAATCATAGCCAGGAAAGCCCGGCGATCCCCCTTGCGGCGATGGTATTGCTCCAGCTTCCGTCCCAGGGCAACGGCTTCCGCGTCCAGTTGGCCATCAATCAAGAGCCCGATGAGATTCGCAACTTCTTGTACACGCGAAGGATTCTCCTCGAACAGTTGCCACATCAGTGGCTCGGCTTCGCTCAAACAATTGGCCGCCACTAATGCTTTCGCGTAAGTGTCGCGCAACTCCTCGGATGGAGAGCCAGCGTTGACTTGCGCCTCGAGCACGAAAATGGCTGCGCCCGACTGACCTTGCTCCAACAGGTTCTTGCTATAAGCCAGCGCAATGTGGGGATCGGCAGGATCTTCCGCATAGGCGCGTTCTATCCATTGGGGCGCGTTTCCACCTGAAGCCTGGGCCAGCTGCGCAACTCTCAGGAATGCCGACGCCGCGGCCTTATTCTCCCCCAGCTCGGACGAAAGCTCGCCCAGCAACTGCAAGTTCTTCTCGCTGGAATCAAGAACGAGAATCCGCTTCAAGGCCGGAAGCGAGTCTTTCTTACGCCCTTGTTTGGTCAGCTCTTGAAAGACGGTTTCGTAGGTTTCGAGCGCCTGTTTCGGGTGGGACTTCTCCAACAACTCGCCGAATCGTATCTTCTGTTCCCAAGTCGGGGCCACGAATCGAGACAACTTTTTATAAGTGAGGCTCGCCCGAGTCGCGTCGCCCGCCTCGATCTGGCGCTCGAACAGGTCGCCCAGAAGCTTGACCGCCTGGGGAATTCGTTGCAGGGAAAGGCACAAATCGGCCGCCATCTGGCAAACCGTGTCATTGCCGGGCTCGGCGGCCAGGACTTGCAGATAGTCCTCCAACGCCTCGGCGGTTTTTCCCTTCTGCAGAAGCTTTTCAGCCCGCTCCACGCGTTTCGTGATTTCAGCCCGATCCATTCGCTTAACAGTGTCTGCCATGAACTAGCGCCGCGCGGAGTAACCCATACAAAGTCTAGGAGCAGGTTACCGGAGCGGGCAACGAAGTAACGACCAGACTCGATTACGAAGGTCATAGGTGGAATAACTCTTTGGGAAATAAGCCATTTCTGATATACGTCCCCAAGTGATCCGGGAAACCAAGACTGTCGAAAGCGAGACCACCCAGGAAAGCGGGCTCCGCCACCAGCTAAGCGCGGGTCAAATGGCCATGGTGGCCGTCGGCGGTTCGATCGGCACGGGGTTATTGCTGGGTTCAGCCGCCGCCATAGAGATCGCCGGCCCCGCCGTGATCCTGAGCTATGTCTTAGCCGGCTTCATCTGCTGGACTGTAACCATGGCGGTCGGGGAGTTATCCAGCGCGCATCCCGCCGCCGGCTCCTTCGGCTTGTACGCCGACCTCTATCTAACCCCGTGGGCTGGATTTATCTCCCGCACCGGATACTGGATCGCGATTTCAGTCTCGGTAGGCGCCAACCTGGTCGCCTCCGCTACGTACATGCGCTATTGGTTCCCCACGGTTCCGGCTTTGGTGTGGATAGGCTTGTTCTCGCTTGTGCTGATCGTCATCAATCTTCGTAGCGTCGGCGACTACGGCCGATTTGAATACTGGTTTGCAATGGTGAAGCTTGTAACCATGGTGACCTTCATTGTCATCGGCGGATTTCTGTTGGCTGGTGGACGCGTTCCAGCGCAATATACGTCGCACGGAGGCTTCTTTCCCCAAGGCACGCTCGCGCCATTGCTCGCCATGACATTTGCGCTGTACACCTTCGGCGGAATTGAAATCGTGGCCATCACGACCGGCGAATCGCGCACTACAGCCGAGATTCCTCGCGCGGTTAAATGGACGTTCACCACCCTCGCCGTCGTTTATCTGGGCGCCATTGTGGTGCTCGTGGGAGTGATGCCGTGGAATCGGGCGGGCGTGACCGAGAGTCCGTTTGTCACCGTGTTCCGCACCGTAGGAATTCCGGCAGCCACCAGTCTGATGAGTTTCGTGATTCTGACCGCCGCTCTTTCCGGTGCGAACGCCAACCTGTACTCTGCCTCCCGCATGCTGTTCTCGCTGGCGCGGCGGGGATGGGCGCCCGCGGCGCTGGGCCGGTTGAACGCAGCAGGATCGCCAAAACTCGCCCTGGTAGCCTCCTCCTACGGTATTGCAGTGGCGGTGATTCTGGAGACATGGGCTCCGAAAAACGCATTCGTTTACATCCTCACCGCCGCGTTATTCGGCCTGATGCTCTCCTGGCTGGTCGCGCTCGCTGCCCACGTTTCTTTCCGCAAGCGGATGAGTTCCGCTCAATTAGCCTCGCTTCCCATGCGCTCGCCCCTCGGTGCCTACGGGTCGTTGCTTGGATTTACTCTGGTTACTGTAGCCGTTCTAAAGACGTGGTGGGACTCACGCATCAGCCTGCTCAGCGGAGTGTCAACCCTGCTTTTACTTACCATTGCCTATATCTTCGTAGGAGCTTCAGAAAAGACGTGACTCGCCATAAGAGGTGGCCCGAGCGCCGCCCTGGGTCATTGCATCCTGCGGGACATGTACATAACACTTTACTTTATGTACATGCGATGTTATCGTAGCAAAGGAAGAGGCAGCTCTATGGCAACCAACAAAATTAGGGCGCACAAGCACTTTCAGCTGGATTCCCTGAAGATCAAACGCGCCCAAAAAGCTTTGCGAGCCAAAACAGAAACTGAGACCATCGAGCGCGCCTTAGATCTGGCGATTGCCGAACACCTGAAAAACCGATTGGTTCTCGCAGCCACTGAACGTTTCCTAAGGAGTGGCATTCACATCGAAGACGTCTACGGTACCCTTGACGCCTAAATGCAGCCTGCGCTGTTCGACTCTTCTATTTACATTTCAGCATTGCGTCGAGGAGACGATGCGGCCCTCGCGCTCCGCCGGTTAGCTAGCGATGCGCCGCTTTGGCTCAGTGCAGTGGTGCTGGAAGAACTCTACGCCGGCGCTGTAGATCGTAGTCGTCAAGTCGTGGAGCGCCTGGAGCGCGATTTTGACCGGGCGCAGCGAATCCTAGTGCCGAACCTGAGCGATTGGACTCAGGCCGGCAGAGCGCTTGCTCGTCTAGCGGCCAAGCATCACTACGAACAAATCGGACAGGGCCGGTTGACCAACGACGCATTGATCGCGATCAGCGCAGGTCGCCAAGGCATCACCGTGATCACAGCCAACGAACGAGACTTCCGCAGGCTCGCTGATTTTTGCCCCTTCGAGTGGCGAGTGACCGCGTTTTGACGAATCCGCGGCGTTTGGAAGGTGACGGCCTTCGCATCAGCGCCGTTCGCCCAGTACAATATCCCCATGACCGACGAACTTCTCCGCTACCGCCCCGAGTTCCCCATACTCCAGCGATCGACCTACCTGATCAGCAATTCCTTGGGAGCCATGCCGCGCGGCGTATATGACGCGATGAATGGCTACGCCGACATCTGGGCCACTCGCGGCGTCCGGGCCTGGGAGGAACGCTGGTGGATGCTGGCGGCTGAAGTCGGCGACGAAATTGGCGCTCTCATGAACGCGCCCAAGGGGTCTGTCTCGACGCATCAGAATGTCACCACATGTCAGGCCGTAGTCGCATCCTGCTTCGATTTGTCCGGCAAACGCAATAAAGTCGTTTACACTGACTTAAATTTCCCTTCGGTGATGTACTTCTGGGAAGCCCAGCAAGCCTACGGCGCTCGAGTTCACATGGTGAAGACGGACGACGGAATCACCGTCCCCACCCAACGTCTTCTGGATGCCATCGACGAACAAACCCTGCTGGTGCCCATCTCGCACGTAATCTTTCGCAGCGCCTACATCAATGACGCCAAGGCGATTATCGAAAAAGCCCACAAGGTCGGTGCCTATGTCGTGCTCGATACGTTCCAGTCGCTCGGCACGGTGCCGGTGGACGTTCAGGCCCTCAATACCGACTTCGCCTGCGGCGGAGTTTTGAAGTGGCTTTGTGGCGGCCCCGGAGTGGGCTACTTATATGTGCGTCCAGACCTCGGCAAAAAGCTGGAACCCAAGTTTACTGGCTGGTTCGCGCATCAGGACTCGATGGCCTTCGAAACCGGCCCGATCCGCTACACCGATCCACCTTTCCGCTTCATGAACGGCACCACGCATATACCGGCGCTGGAAGCCGCGCGGCCCGGCCTGAAAATCATCGCGGAAGTCGGCGTTCAGCGCATCCGCGAAAAATCAAAACGGCAGACCGCCCGCCTGATCGAATTGGTGGACAAACAGGGCTGGAGGGTGAACACCCCGCGCGATCCCGAGAAACGAGGTGGAACCGTATCGATCGACATGCCCGATTCGCAAGAAGTTTGCCGTGAACTGCTAAAGCGACAAATCATGGTCGACTGGCGCCCCAAAGCTGGAGTCCGCATGTCCCCGCATTTCTATAACACCGATCAAGAGCTCGAAATCGCAATCACAGCGGTAGAAGAAATCCTGAAAGAACGCGCCGTAGCAGTGCGATAAACTCGTTGACCACGCGCACGATCCTGCATTCCTGATTTCCTGGCACAGTCAGCGCGACGGAGTTCGCTCGCTAAGCTGGAAATCCACATTAATGATCTGGGGAGGGCCCGCGCTCACCCTCGTGCGCGCCTACATCGTGGCGGCACGTTTCGACTGGCTCTAAGGAACGGAGAAATAAATATGGATACCATCGCCTCGCTCGCATTTTTGTTCGCGATATTCGGCTTGATTGTTTACGTGGTCACGAACTTCAACGGCCTGATCGCTGTGAAAAACGACATTGCCAAAGCCTGGGCCAACATCGACATCCTGCTCAAACAGCGCCATGACGAACTCTCCAAACTGCTCGACGTGTGTAAGGGCTACATGGAGTTCGAGCGCGATACCCTGCAGGAGATCACGCAAGCTCGCAGCATGTACCAGCAAGCCGTCAGCGTCGACCAGAAAGCCCAAGCCGACCAAGGCATGACCTCAGCGCTGCGCGGGTTCTTTGCCGTGGCCGAAAATTACCCTCAACTGAAGGCCAACGACAATTTCATGCGTCTGCAAGTGCGAATCACGGAACTGGGAGCCAGATCGCCGACCGCCGCGAATTCTACAACGACTCCGTAAACACCTTCAACATCCGCATTCAACAGATGCCGGACACCTTCGTGGCCAGCTTCATGAACCTCACTCCCCGCCCAATGTTTAAGGTAGAAGAAGCCGACAAAGCCGACGTCCCCATGACCTTCAGCGCCGCAAAGTAACCCAGCAAAATCGTGTGGACCGGGTCTCAGACCCTCCGGTCGAGCAAAGCTCGGCAGCCAGATCGCCCTTCCTACCCGGTCACCAACCTACACACTGCCGTAACCTCCACAAGCAAACCTTCTCAATTAGAATTGACCCGTGAGCAACGCTGTTCGCATTGGCATTCTAGGCGACCTCGAAACCGGATCGCGCGGCCACAACGCGATCAATGACGCGTTGCAGCACGCCGCCGCCAAATTGCAAATCAAGCTCGACTCCCCATGGATTCCGACCACATCCGTTCTTGAACCTGATGCGAAGAAGGTGCTGGAAGGCGTTGACGGAATCTGGGCTTCGCCCGGCAGTCCCTACAAGAGCTTCGATGGCATGCTGAAGGGAATCGAATTCGCCCGACGCCGCGACTGGCCTTTTCTAGGCACCTGTGGAGGCTTTCAGTACGCGCTGATCGAGTGCGCCCGCAACGTCCTCGGCATCAAGGACGCAGATACCGCCGAGAATAATTCCGGCTCCAAGAACATCGTCATCCACCCCGTGGCATGCGCGGTCCCTGCCCGCAAGAAAGACGCCCCCAAACTCTCTGGCCTGATCCCCGAAATCCGTTTGCGGCCAGGATCCTACCTCCAGTCTTTCTATATGAAGGACACCGCAACCGAAGAATTCTTCTGCAATTTCGAAGTCAATCCCGATTACGAATGGGCCACTATGGAAGCCGGCTTCCCGGTCTCAGCGCGCGGCGCTCAAGGGGAGATTCGCGCCATCGAATCACCCACGCACCGCTTCTACATCGCAACACTATTTCAGCCACAACATTCCTCAAAGCCTGGACAGCCGCATCCCCTGGTCCTGGCATTCGTGCAAGCCGCCGCCGACTGGGGAAGAAAAAAACTGGACGACAGCGTTCTGGAGTAAGGGTTCGCCACAGTGTCACAGAGAACTCCTCTTTTTCTATTTCACTGTGACTCTGTGTCTCTGTGGCAAAAAATCATCTTTAGGATCTGGGTCATCCTATGAAAATCGACACTTCACCACTGAATAACGACCCAATTACCTCGATCCGCGAAAGCTACGACCGCCTCGCCGCGGAATACACCCGCCGAATCGCCGACGAACTACGGCACAAGCCGCTCGATCGCGAACTGCTCGACCGCTTCGCCAAGCAAACCAACGGACGAGGCGAGGTATGCGACATGGGCTGCGGCCCTGGCCATGTCGCTCGCTACCTGCGCGATGCCGGGGCCTCCGTCTTTGGCCTCGACCTCTCTCCCCGCATGTTAGAGCAGGCTCGAAAGCTGAATCCCGACATTCCATTTCGCGAAGGAAACATGATGTCACTCGACATCCCCGACGGAACGCTGGCAGGAATCGCCGCGTTCTATGCCATCGTGAATATTTCACGGCAGTCTCTGCTTGCAGTCTTCCGGGAACTCCAGCGGGTCTTGCGACCCAACGGGCTGCTGCTACTCGCCTTTCATACCGGCGACGAAGTGCTTCATGAGGATGAATTGTGGGGGCAGAACATATCGATGGATTTCCTGCTCTTTCCACTGTCTCAAATCAGGCTCCATCTCGAAGACGCGGGTTTCACCGTCGAAGAAACGTTCGAACGTGAGCCCTATCCAGAGGTCGAATACCAGAGCCAAAGGGCATACATCTTCGCACGCAAGCCGTGATTCCGGTGACGGCTGCTGGTGGGATTTTGTTGCCTGTGTCTATATAGTGGGATTCTGCCGGTTTTTCTTGCTGCGGTTTTCGGCGGCCGAAGATTCGCTTTTCTCGCTTTCCTCGTCCGCTTGCAACAGCAGGCTGAGTTCTGCGATAAGTTCCCTGAGCTTCACTGGGTCTTGTTCCCTGGCAACCCGCGCGCAAAGTTCCCTAAGCTCTCTACTATCGGCGATCATTTTCACTCTCGAATCAGGGAACCCCTTATATCACATCAGTTCAACCTAGTCTGTTGGATAGATCACATAAGCCTCTTGGCGTGTGCCGAGGCCGGTTCCTAGACGGTTTGCTCCGCGATCAACTCAAACGCAGGATAATTCTGCGTGATTCCGGCAAAAGCCTGAACCGGCGAACCCGCTGCCACTGGAAAGTAGCGCTGCACCTCGCGCTTGAAGTTATCCAGATAAGCTTTCAATATCTCGGGCTTCTCCGCGTCGGAAATTGGCCGCAGCCGAAACAACTGCCGCGTCCCTCCATTTTTTCAAAGTCACCTTTCCAGCGGCCTCCGAATTGCGCACCCACTGCGTACGCCCGCGCGGAGCCACCAGGAATCGCTTGCCTCCAAGTTCCAGCAAATCAATCGGCGTGGAATACAGCCGGCCGCTTTTACGTCCGTGTACCTGCAAAAGGTAATTGTAGGAAAAGCCCAGTCCAAGTCCCACTAAGAAGCCGAAGATCCGGTTGAACAGCCGTTCGACCGCCGAAGGCGCACGAAATTCAGGCAGAGCCGAGTTCATAACGAGTCCCTAATCAGTGTAGCCGAGCCGTGCTTGATCAGGTTGAAGTGGGGTTCCGCACCCATCCGTGATTTTTCTTGTGACCGTCTATTCGAGCACCGCGCTTGAAACGAAATTGGTGCGGCCGACACTATGCACACGAAAGCATCAGTGCACTAAGAACTTATGTAGGGAAACGAAAATTCCTTTTCTAGGGACCGGACTCTCGGGGGAGAGGTTTGGGTTCCTGGAGGTAATACGGCCCCAGGCACTCCAGTCCCCGGGGCCGTCATCCCGAATCGGCAAGAACACTGGATTTCTGATGTTTGGGGAGCGGGAGTCTGCGCCCCCGATCAGGCTCTGAACGAGAAGTTAGTCAAATAAGAACAAAAATAAGGAGGCTGTATGTTCCGCATCACTGTGTGTGTTTGTGTGTCTCTTCTGCTTGCTTGCTTCGTTTTGCCCATGGCAGCGCAGCAACCAGCAGCCGCATCCGCTAACCTGGCCGTGCCGCCGATGGTGAACTTCAGCGGCGTGTTGACCGACGCAAACGGCAAGCCCTTAACCGGCGCCGTTGGAGTAACCTTCTACCTCTACCAAGACTCTCAGGGCGGGGCACCGCTTTGGATGGAAACGCAAAACGTAAAAGTCGACAAGGCCGGGCATTATACGGCCGCTCTCGGCTCCACCACTAGTCAGGGACTGCCCGCGAATGTCTTCGCTTCGGGCGAAGCTCGCTGGCTGGGGGTCCAAGTACAAGGTCAAGCCGAGCAGCCTCGCGTTCTGCTTTTGAGCGTGCCGTACGCTTTGAAAGCGCTGGACGCAGAGACCATCGGGGGCAAACCAATTTCTGCTTTCCAGTTGGCGTCGCCGCAATCCCACAGCAACGGGCCCGCTGCCCCTGTTGCCGACCAGCCTAACGAGATCCGATGCACATCTGGTGCAGGCTGCAAGAAGGCTTTCGTCCCCCTGTTTGCAAGCAATGGCGGGAGCGCCACAGTCGGAGACTCCATCATGAGTCAATCGGGATCCACCGTCGGCGTGAGTGGCAACCTCTCTGCCAGCACCAACTTGAGCGCAGGCGGGAATGTGGCTGCAACCGGAAATGTTTCGGGCGGCGGCACCGTGTCCGGTGCCTTCGGCAACTTTGCCGGCAGCACGTCGAGCACCGATTTCGTGGTGGGCAATTCCGGCACCGGGGACGTGATCAATGTGTTCGCCAACGGTGGACGCGGCATCATCACCGGTGGTCCCAGCTACATCGGAGTAGGCAATGGCACCGCAACCTTTCCCATCGTCGGAGAAGCACCCGCCGGCAGTTCGTACGGTGTATTTGGGGACTCCAGCACTGACACTGACTTCCAAGCCGCAATCATCGGCGAGGAACTTGGAACGACGACCCGAACCATCGGCGTCGAGGGATATACGGCCAGCTCCACTGGTGCCGGCACCCTCGGGCAGAGTGTCACGGGGAGTGCTCTCGGAAGTGGTTTCACGCTTCTTACGGGACTCTGGGGCGACACTGGTGTGGCGGGCAACGAAGGCATCCTCGGAACGGCAGATGATGGCTATCCCTTGGTCGCGCAAAACAACAGTCCTTCAGGTCACCCCACGCTGGATCTGTTCGCCTTCGATGGCACCAACTCCTCTGGATTACTGCTCAGCGCTTTCAGTTTCGGATTTGGCGGGTCCTGCGTCATCGACGTACTCGGCAACCTGAGCTGCACCGGAGCAAAGAACGCAGTGGTTCCGGTGGACGGTGGAGCGCGCAAGGTCGCACTCAACGCTATCGAGGCTCCGGAGAACTGGTTTGAAGACGCAGGCGCTGGACAATTGTCCAATGGGCAAGCGGTCATTAATCTGGAACGTGTCTTCGGCGAAACCGTTAACACGGGCATTGACTACCATGTTTTCCTCACGCCCAACGCCGACTGCAAGGGATTGTATGTATCCCAGAAGACCGCTACCTCTTTTGTGGTACGCGAACTCGGGGGCGGAACCTCCAGCATCGCCTTTGACTATCGCATCATGGCGAAGCGCAAGGGTTACGAACAGATTCGCCTGGCAGACAAGACCCGCGAGTTCAATCATACCAACCCGAACACAGCTGCTGGACGGCGCAAGAGCGGCAAAATGCCGGTAGCCCCCAAGCCTCCGGATTTGAGCATGAAGACATCAGGCGCGATTCACCCCGTTTCTGCGAAGAGCAACTCGGTGGTTCAGCACTAAAAAGCAATTTGCTTTCCGGGTAGGCAGACTTTGGGAGCGGCCTTTGCTTCCCCGGATTCAAAAGGCCCCAGGCACTCGAGCCTGGGGCTTTTTTTCATCGATGGATATTCAGCGACTGGCGTGGCCCAGATTTTATCGACCACTCCAAAAATGAGGCGCGTAGTGCCCGATTTCTTGGACTCCACGCGCCTATATTCCTCTTCGTTCCAATTCGCAGGCTTAGCTTGGCTTACTCCTCATCCGGAAGCACTGGATCCGCGGTCGAGCTGCTGGAACCGGTTCCATTAAAACCAAGCACCGTCGTAGACCCGAAAATCAAGTACTTGACTTTGCAGCCTGGTCCGCTGCCAGTTGTAGCAGACGTCAGGTTCTGCGGAGATGGCTTGAACACTCCCGGATGCTTCAGTACCGCGGTAGTCCAACTGCCCGCCTGCAAGAAGGTAGTATCCGTCACCACCAAACCGTTCTTCATATCCGTGACAATCAAAGTCAGAATGTCCGCTGAACTAGTCAGAGTGATAATCATCTTGGCTGGCGATTTGGTCGTGAACTTGTTGCTCCCTGCCGTGACCTTAATCGCCCCCGGCGGAAGAGTGTAGGTGGCAGAATTAGCGGTGTGTTTCGTGGGCGACAGCGACTCGCTGGCCAATACCGTGACTGTCCCGCTCTTCCCATCCAAGCCCAGAGGGTCCGAACCCGACAGGATGGGCCCAAGCGTGCCCTTGATGGAAATGGTCAGAGTGTGGGTCGTAGGACTGGCTGCAGCGATGTGAACCGATTGTGCCCAGACCGTGCAACCAAGCACAACACCAGCGACAAGAATCAGGACAGACATGCGGACGATTTTCGACAACATTGGAGTTCTCCTTCTTGGGATCAGGCACAGAATGGGGGACTTCAGTGCGAGCGTAGGAAAGCTACCACGCCATCCCCGGCCGGTGTCAACGGAAAAAGCCAGAAGGCCCAGGAAGTCAAATTCCTCTAAACCTGTCATACTGGGATCTGTAGAGCGGACGCTCCTGTCGGCTGCCCTTGGGCAGTAAATAAGACGACGAGCAAGTCCTGTCAGAGAGATATTTTAACGGCATTCTTAAGAGTGCAGCCTGGTCTTTCACAGACTTAGGCAAAAAACGAGCCATTGTAAAAGCGCGTCAGCGATCGACGGTCCGCCGCAGCCGTCTGGACAAGCTTCACGCCTGCTCATACACTTTTTTGGGATTCCTCCAATCCATGCGACTTGTTACCTTCGAAGATCCGGTGAAGCGCTCCCGCATCGGCGCGGTGACCGAGGACGCGCGCATTGTCGACTTGCACTCCGCGTGCGCCCTTTATCTGCGCGATGTCGAAAACGAAAGCGCATTCGAGCGTCTCGCGGACGCACTGGTTCCTCCGAACATGCTCGCGCTATTTCAGGGCGGCGACACCAGCCTCGAAGCCGCGCGCAAAGCATTCGAGCACGCGCTGCAAACCGACGGCGCGACCGGACCCAGCGGCGAGACCATCTTTTACGCCGACCTCAAACTCAAGGCTCCAATCATTCCCCGCAAGTTCTTTCATACCGCCGGCAACTTCCGTGAGCACCATGACGAGGCCACCAAGGCGGGATTCTCACATCCAGTAATGCCCTGGATCGTTTTCTTTCAGAATGTCGACGCCATCATCGGCCACGACGAACCCGTAATCTATCCCGAACATCTCACCCAGGAACTGGATTACGAATTGGAACTCGCCGTGGTCCTGAAAAAAGGCGGCAAGCATTTTTCCCCCGAAGGAGCATCCGAACATATCGGAGGCTATGTAATCTTCAACGACATCACTGCCCGTGACATCCAACGCCGCGAGATGAAGTCCGGCGTATTCAGTTTCTGCAAGGGAATCGACACCTTCTGCCCGCTCGGGCCATGGATCGTAACCGCCGACGAGATTCCCAACCCGCACAATCTGGCCATGGAGTTGCGAGTCAACGGCGAATCCCGCCAACGCTCGCATTCGAGCAAAATGTCGGTGAAGATTCCTGAGATCCTCTCGCACTATTCGCCCATGGGCTACAGCGCCGGCGATGTCGTCTCGACAGGCACCGTCTCCGGAGTAGCCGCCTTCAGCGGCGACCCAAAAGCCTGGTACCTGAAGCCCGGAGACGTAATGGAGTGCGAAATTGAAAACCTCGGCATCCTAAGAAACCCTGTAATCTCATGGGAAGAAGTCTATGGTCGCAAGCCTGCAGCCCTGGCCACGCAGGAAGCTCTGAAGTAGGAGAATGGGGCAATTGTTTTTCAATTCCTAAATTACCCAATTCGTAAATGACCAATGGTTTCTCTGTGTCTCTGTGACTCTGTGGTGAGCAAAAAAGAAATGGCACTGAATTCCGAAAAAATCTGGGTAAGCGACCTGAACGCCCGCCGAGAAATCCGCGCCGCATTTCCGCAAACCAAAATCCGTTTCTACGACACCACTCTTCGCGACGGCGAACAAACCGTTGGAGTCGTCCTCTCGCCCCAACAAAAACTGGAAATCGCCCGCAAGTTGGACGAACTAGGCATAAGCCGCATCGAAGCCGGATTTCCCCGAGTCTCCCCCGAAGACGCGGAAGCCATCCAACTCATGCAGAAGGCGAATCTGAAGGCCGAGCTATGGGGCTTTTCCCGAGCAGTAAAAGGTGACGTCGAAGAACTGGTCCGCCTGGGTCTCCGCGCCTCAGTCATCGAAGCCCCGACCAGCGATCTAAAACTGAAGGCCTACGGTCTGACCCGCGAAGACGTGCTAAGGCGCGTAGTCGACGCCACGTCCTTCGCCAAGCAAAATGGTATCAAGGTTGCTTTTTTCGGAGTCGATGGCACCCGCACCGACCTCGAATTTCTGAAGAAAATCAATCTCGCCGCCTTGGAAGCCGGAGCTGCCGAAATCGTAGTCGTGGACACCATCGGCGCCTGCGGCCCCGAAGCCGTCGAGTTTCTGGTCCGCCAAGTATGCGGATGGGTCGGACCGAGTACGCCGGTCCACTTCCACGGCCACAACGATTTCGGAATGGCCACCGCCTGCGCCATCGCCGCAGTTCGCGCCGGAGCGACCTGGATTCAGGGCACCATCAACGGCATGGGCGAACGTGCCGGCAACGCCGACATCAGTGAAATCGCTCTCGCTCTGCTGTGTCTGTACGACGTGCCAGTCGAACTCGATTTGACGAAAGTACGCGAGGTGTCAGAAGTAGTCTCCCGGTTGTCCGGTTACACGCTGGACGCCTGGAAACCACTGGTCGGCGAAAATCTCTTCGTCCGCGAGAGCGGCGCAGTCGCCGCCCAGTTTCACATCCCCGAAGCCATCGAACCCTATTCCGCAGAACTGGTAAACGCTCGCCGCAGCATCGTACTCGGGAAGAAGAGCGGCCTGGACAGCATCGACCTGAAATGCAAAGAACTCGGGCTCACGATAATCCCCGAGCAACGCGCTCCGATATTGGCAGAGATAAAAAAGCGTTCCATTGCCAAGCGAGGCCTGCTGACCGACGATGAGTTTCGCGCGCTCGTGACAGCTTTACGCTGATGCATCGGAAATCAATACACGCGAAAGGTGACTTCGACGTTGATCTGCACCGCCACCGCGCTCTTGTCTTTTTGTGATGGTGTAAATGTCCAACCGCTCACCGCATAAACAGCTTCCTCATCAAGACCGAGACCCAGGGGCTTGACGATCGAAACGTTTCGGGTGCGGCCCTGCGGAGTGATAACCGTCCAAAGGATAAGCGATCCCCGAAGCCCCGCGTTACGCGCCACTTCCTTCAGAACGAAGTTTTTCCCGCACTCCGGCAAGAAGTCGGGCAACTCGTTCTCGGACGTTAGAAAACGGCATCCATCGCGGCGGCGACTTCCTGCTTATCCTTGGGCGGCGAAGGCAACTCCAGGTCAACTTCGAGGTCTGCGCTCTGCTCAAATTCCCGCCATCTCTTGCCAGAAACATGAAAGAAGCTCTTGCGTAATGGATCTTTGGCAGCCATTCCGACCACATCCTTCAAGTGATTCGTATTGGGATCGAAAATCAGCCGGACCCGCCGGCCTTTCAACTTCAACAGTCGGTCATCTAAATGTATTTCCCGGATCGTGATTTGTCCGTCGACGGTCCAAGGTCCGGTGGTCGCGTCACCTTCGATTCGACCGTTGGCGTCGAAACGCAGCTTGGCACCTTCGTAGAACTGCCGCAGAATTAGGATTTTGTCCAGGTATTCGGCTCTGAGCTGTTCTTCCAGTTCGCTTGCATCGGCGGGAAACGGCAAGAACGTTGCAATAAGCGTGATCGCGACTACGCTTAGTCCCCCAGATCGTTGTAGCCTCATTGCCGCCTGCATCGTGCGGTACGAAAGAAACCCTCTACGTTTTAAAGTGAGACAGCACCGCATCCCCGAACAATTTCGCCTGTCCGGTGCGATCGTCGCCCCAGATTTCCAGCATGATGTGAGTGCAACCGGCGTCACGGTATTCTTCGATGCGCGCGATGCACTCTTCCGGAGTTCCAGCAATCGGACAAACTTTATGCAGAATGTCGTCGGTCACAGCTTTAGCAGCGGCTCTTCGCCCGCCTCGTTCCATGGCGTCGGCAACCGGCTGCAACTCATCGAAGGTAAGGCCCGCGCATTCGAGCAACACGTCTGCCGAGCCTCTAATGTTCTGGACTTTGTTAGCGAGATACATCGCCGCCTGCTCGCGGGCGCCTTCTTTACCTTTCGCCGAGTCGCGATGGATACTGCCAACGATTACGGAGCCAAGCACAAGTTGCGACGGATTTTTCCCCGCCTTCCGCGCACCCTCCTCCATATTCTTGCGTGAGTAGCGCACAAACGCCGGCGTCGTAATACTGGCTGTAAGCAAGCCGTCCGCGACGACGCCGGAGATTCTCTGCAGCACCGGTCCCGTTCCGGCAACGAAAATCGGCGGAATCCCACGCGGAGTATGCGCGTCCGGCTTGAGCGGCGGAACGTTCGCCGCAAAAACTTTTCCTTGATACTCGAAAGCATTACCCGCAAGCACACCCTTGATGACCTCGATACTCTCGCGCATCACGGTGGCTGGCCCAACTTTCTCGCCTTCGCCTTCACCGATCTCTTTCATGAAAATCTTGGAAGCTCCCAGACCAAGCAGAAAGCGGTCCCCAGCGAGATCCTGCATCACTCGCGCTTCCATCGCGATCTGCACGGGATGGCGCGTGTACGGCGAAATGATGCCCCACCCCAACTGAATGCGGCGAGTCGCGACCGCAATGACTGCCAGAACGGCAGTCGAGGAGCGCGCCTCGAACCCGTGCTTTCGCCACCAGGGATAAGCTTCCGCGATCCAGAAAGCATCGAACCCCGCGTCTTCGCAGGCCTTCGCCATGGCCACGGTTTCGCGCACCGGTTCCATGCTGAGTTGCAAAACGCCAATGTTGAATGGAATAGACATGAATTGTTGGCAGCTCCTGATATCGACAGTCCCGCGACAAGATCACGCTGTCATCCTGAGCGAAGCGAAGGATCTCTGCACTCTGCCGTCAGCGTTTCACTCCGGATCTTTCCAAGAAAGTTCCAAGCCTTTGATCAGTTGCCACAACGCCTTGTTCAGCGGAGTCGGCACGCCCACTTCTTTGCCCCAATGTACAATCGCCCCATTCATAAAATCGACTTCGGTCTGCCGCTTGGCGAGCACATCCTGCAGCATGCTGGCGCGGTGTTGGCCTGGAGCATTGGCGCCCTTCTCCACCAGTTGCCGGGGATCGCCGTGCAATTCGATTCCCAACTTCTTCGCGACCGCCTCGCCTTCCGCGATCAGGTCGTTGAAAAGATGCCCAGTCGGTTCAAAGCGGGTTGCCGCGCCGTGATGTAGCAGCGTGAGCGCACCCACAGGGTTTGTAGACGCATTGAAGATTAGCTTGGTCCACTGCGCGCCGCGAGCGTCTTTCAATGCGATGGTATTCATCCCGGCGCGAGTCATCAGCCCGGCAAGTTCTTCCACCCTCTCCATCGACGTGTTGGTAGGCTCGAACGGTCCGATCCAGGTGTCACCTTTAATGTCATAGCCAATATGCCCCGGCGCAATCGGATGTCCGGCGGGAAATGTCGTGCCTCGAATCACAAACTGGACACGCTCCGCGATGATTTCTTCGTTGCCGACCCCGTTCTGTACCGAGCAAACCGCGCTCTTGTCGTCAAAAATATCCGCAACCTCGGAGATGGCGACTCGGGTATGAATGGCTTTGGTCGCGACAATGCCATAGTCGCAGCGAGGCAATTGCTTGGCATCGCTTGTTGCGTTAAGTCGAGCAGTGAAGTCTGCCGCTCCAGAGAGTCGCAGGCCGTGCTTTTGCATGGCGTCGGTGTGTTCTCTCCACACATCGTAAGCCCACACTTCGGCTTCGCCCGCCTTCGCGAGGTGCGCCGCGAACAAACTTCCCACCGCTCCGCAACCGATTACGCAGATTTTCATTCAGACTCTCGACGTCGAAAATCGAACTACAAATCCCTCGCTTCGCTCGGGACGACAACGAATATTGGGTAGTTTGAACGCTTGCTCTTCAATTGCTGCGCTCCCGTCGTTCTTTCCCCGTGTAAAACTTCCAGGGCACATCCGCCAGGCACTCGCCTTCCGTCTTGCCGATGCGGTACGTGTCCTGCGTGTAAAGACAGACTGTGCCATCTTTATCGACGACCTGCGGATGCAGCGAGAAAATCATGTTCTCCTGTAGCTGCACTTCGCTCTTTGCCCCGATCGCGGGATACTCGAGCATCGTTGTACCGATACTGTGACCGGACAGATGGCCGAGAGCAAATCCGTGCTTGGCAAAGGTTTCAGCGACAACGCGATGAACATTGCTGGCCAGTTCGCCGGCCCGCATGAGCTTTCTCGCTGCTTCAAGCGCCTGCGGGTACGCATCCGCCATGGCCTGCGTCCGTGGACTCAGCTTGCCTCGAATCAACGGACGCGAAAATTCCACCCAGTATCCACCCGCTCCCGTGACCTCGAGCGAGTAGAGCAGTAAATCATCAACTGCGGTGACGCGATGGCCTGGTACCTTGAATGACGCCTCCGCCTCGCCATGGGTGCCGGAAAGCAGAATATTCATCATGCGCGGGCCGGCGCCGCGCGCAAAAAATCGTTCTACGGCCGGCGCCATGATTTCCGCTTCCGTCTTGCCCGGCTCGTACGCCGTAACCAGTGCCCAGAATCCGTCCACGATGATGTCCATGGCATCGCGGACTTCGGCAAGTTCCTCTTCGCTCTTGACCGCCCGCGCCATGTCGAACTCGAAATCGAAAGGCACCATCTCAAATGGACCGTTCACCAGTTCGCGATAGTCGCGCACAGCCATAATAAAATTCATTCCGTACACGCCGACTCGCTTCCACCCGCGCTCCCGCGCGCAATCAGAGATCCACCGTCCAGGCACGTCGGGCCAGACATGATCTTTCACCCAGGGCTTGACCTTGTCTCCAATCCAGCGGGCTTCGCGTGGAAAAACCAGGGTTGGTTCGCCCTCGAGCGGCAGCACAGCATATACGTAGCGGTGAACGATTTCGAATCCGGAGACATACAGTACAGCGCCTTCGAAACCCGCATATTGGTTGCCGCAAACGATCAACGCGTCGAGTCCTGCGCTCTGCATGGCGGTTCGGATGTTCTCGTAACGGCGATCGATTTCGCGTTGGCTTGGCAAAATTCCCTCAGGACTGGATTCCTACTGCACACCGCATAATTCGGCGGCCGTTAGAGCATAAATCTTCGTGATATCCACCAGCGTTTTGATTTTGACTTTCTCGCCTTCGGCATCGCGCGGTCCGCTGGAGGGCCCGTAGTTCACGGTCTCGATACCATAACGCGTCATCACGGAAGCATCCGAGCACCACAGAACAACGTCTCTCTTGGGAGCTTCTCCCATCACGCGCTGATGATTGATCTCAATCGCTTTCACCATCACGTGGTCCGCTGCGATGGTGGCCCCGGGCACTGAAACGAAGGTCTCGAACTCTAGGCCATAGTCTGGATAACGCCTCTTCAAATCGAGGAAAAGCGATTTGGCAGCGCGTCGCGCTGCTTGCATCGACATATGCGGCGGCACGCGCAGATCAAGAAACAATTCCGCACGCTCGGGAGTGCGACTGACGCGCCAGGGCTGTCCGCCACGGATGCAGCCGAGATTGGCGATGCCTTTGTGCCCTCGATAGGTATTTTTTTGCTCCCAACCCTTCATCCATTTCAATACCACGCCAAGCACATCATAAAGTCGCCGGATAGAGTTGCGCTCCGCGCGTCCCCCCGCAAACGCCGTATGGACATACATGCCCGTTACCGAAATGCGCACCCAAAGCGAGCCGTAATGTTCGAGAATGATCTGCATATCGGTGGGTTCGCCCAAAATGCAAACATCAGGCAGCACTCCGTGGTTCACCAGATAATGCGTGCCCACGCCGTAGCCGCGATACTGGCGGCCGCGGAATTCCTTCCATTGAGTTTTCTCGATTTCGCCCGCGACCGCGGCGAGGATGACGTCGCCTTGAAGTCTCACTCCGGCGCGTTGCAACGCCTTCACCGCGTGGGTATAGCAGACCAACGCACCCTTCATGTTGTAGATGCCGAGGCCATAAATCATTCCATCCTTGATCGCGGCGTTCGGTTTATAGCCAATTCCGGTGAGGAACTCTTCCTGCCCGGTGTTAGAAGTATCCATGTGGCCGTTGAACATAAGGCAGCGGCCGGTGCCGGTGCCTTCCCAGCGGCCGATCACGTTGGCGCGCCCTTCCTCGACCTCTTGCCAGGTAACATCGAGACTCATAGCTTCCCACGCAGCGCGCATGTGCTCCGCCATTTTGGCTTCGTCGCCCGTAGGACTCGGAATGTTGATGACATCGCAGCACATCGCCACGATCTCTTCTTCCTTGATCTCGGCAAGGATTCTTTCAACCAGTTTCGGATTCAGCCTCGAGGTTGGACCTTTGTTTGATTTGGCCACAGTTTTCTTTCTTAGTGGTATCCGGCCAGCCGGAAATCATCCGGATAGCTGCAAAGCTTTTCGTTCCCATCATCGGTAATCAGGAAATTGTCTTCGAGCCGCAGGCCGCCTCCGCCCGGCCAATAAATTCCAGGCTCGATGGCCAGCACCATCCCTTTCTTGATCGCGCCTTTACCGGCTTGATGCGCGTAGGGGAACTCATGTGCTCGCGCGCCCACGCCGTGACAAATAGGATGAGAAGGCTGTCCAGGGTATCCGCCTTCCGCAATGCGAGCTCGGATCAGGCGATCGAGTTCCGGAAAGTCGGCGCCGTCACGAGAATAGGCAATGGCTTCGTTAAAAACGTTTAGCAACAGGTCGAGCAGCTTGTGATATGCGGGCGTAAGTTCGCCAGGACAAGCATTCTTAGTGAGGTCGGTCCAATAACCGTCCACGCACACCCAAATTTCGAATAGGGTGGGCTCATTCTTTTGAATTGGACGATCCCCGGTTGCAGTGAATGTGGCAATTCCCTTGCCCGACCAGACCAGCGTAAAGGCGCGTGCCATTTCGACTCTCCCTTTATATCCCACGCCAAGGCCGTGCACGAAACTTTCATACATACCGCCCACTTCACTTTCCTTCATACCAGCGCGCATATGCTCGCGGGTGTAGTCCATCGCCAATGCGGCCAGCTCATTGGCGATCCGCATGCGCTCGACTTCCTGCGGCGCCTTGATGGCGCGGGCCTCGTTAAGGAGCGGTGTAGCGTCAACCACCTGTCCCGCGACTTCTCCAAACGCGTCGAAATACATCTGCGTAGGCGTCGTAGGTTCGCCCACCATGCGATCGGCAGATTGCGTGCCCATGTTGAGCTCGACAGCAACTTTGTCGGTGAGGCCGCGTTCTTTCAACACCTTTAATGCAAGATCAAGCGCGCGATATTGCGGCGGGCGAGGATCGCTTTCGTGATAGCCCTTGAAGAGGCGAATATCTTTTGTCCAGGAATTGCGCTGTGCGTCGGCCAATTGCGGTTCCAGGGCGATCAGTGTTGGCTCCCCTTCGCGGGGAAAGACTGCCGCATCGTATCCCTTCATGCACCAGTAGTTCGTGAGATAGACGAGATTGTCGGGCGCACGCACAACCAGCGCGGTCAGGTCCTGATCCTTCATCAGGGAGCGGACGCGATTTAGCTTCGCTTCGTCAACTGGCCACGACATGGGCTCCATCCCCAAACGCTGTAAACAACGGTTCTACGGCTCGACTGCGCGGTTCTCATGCCTAAATGTCCATGACGCTTCCCTGCCCTTGATGAGCCGGTAGAGCGCGCTGTGCAGCGGTGCCGGCACGCCGACGCGTTCGGCTTCGCGCGCGATGGCGCCGCTCAGAAAATCAACTTCGGTCGGCGATTGGTGGCGAATGTCATACAACATTGACGGAGGATGATTGGTCGCGGCGCCGATTTTGTTCATCTCCCAAGGATCTTCGTGGAGTTTTATTCCCGCTGCCTCAGCTACTCGTTTCCCTTCTTCAATCAACTCGTGCAGGAGATGCCCGAGCGCGGAAAACTGCGATTCATCCGCGAAGTGCGGCGAGTGCGGCAATCCGGTCAGTGCGGACGCTCCGTTGACCGACGCATTGAAAATCAGCTTCGACCATTGCGCCGGACGTGCATCTCGCAAAGCCTCGGCCTTCAGGCCGCCAGCTTTAATCAAGTCGGCGGCTTCGCTTACGAGCGTGTATGCGGTGCGCCGCGGCTCAAAGGGGCCGATCCAGGTTGCTGTATCGAGTTCGAGTTGCACATGCGTGTCGCTATGCTTGGTGCCGCTCATGAAAGTAGTGCCGCGAATCACTTGACCACCAGTGTGAGCAGCGATGATTTCTTCGCTGCCCAGCCCGTTCTGCGCGGAAATAACCGCCCCCCGATCGAAACGATTGCCGATTGCAGAAATGGATTCCTCCACCTGCCTCGCTTTAGTCGCCACGATGCCGAGCTCGCAATCGGGAAGTTGATCCGGTTGCGTTGTCGCCTTAAGCGATACATGAAATTCGTGCTTTCCCGAGACGCGCAGCCCCTCGCGGTTGAGAGCCCGGGCGTGATCTTCGCGACGAACAAAGGCCCATACCTCCGCAACCCGCGCCAGGTGCGCCGCGTACAGGCTGCCAATGGCACCACATCCGACGATGCAAACACGTTTCATTTGTGGCGCCGCCTCCTGGCGGATGGCGGGCGTTGCCCGCCCATCGGGCCGCCGGGACGGCGACGCTACACTCGCCTTTCAACTTTTACCAACTTATCAGCTTGACCGATCTCTTTCGCCACCATCGCTCGAAACAGACTGTCTGCATTGTTAAACGAATCGTCGATCACGATGCCGCTGGCGAACAGCGCATCCTGCAGAGCCGCAGAAATCGTGTGGATCGGAGCGGCTCCGCCCTCGCCCATCCCCTTTGCGCCGCTGTAGCTGTGCGGCGACGGGGTTTCGATGTGATCGTATTTCACCTTCGGCATATTCATCGCCGTGATGGGCGTGTAATCGCTGAAGGTGCTGGTCAGCATATTGCCGACCGCGTCGTACACACAATTTTCCATGAGAGCTGCGCCGATGCCGTGCGCTGTTGCGCCATATACCTGGCCTTCGACGATAGGTGGATTAATCACGGTGCCGCAATCGTCGACTGCAACATAGTCGAGGATGCGCGGGATGAAAGTGTCGCGCTCGATTTCAATCACGGCGATGTGAAGTTGAGAGGCGTAGGTCAGGGTCAGGCTGCCGTATTTTTTTTGTTTGTCTGGCACCTTGAACGGCGCTCGCCAGATGTAGCGGCAGTTTAACGTGAGCTCATAGAGCTCGGGCGGTAGAACTGCGCTGTTGACGTTGACGATGTTGGCAAGTCCCCAGTAGCTGACCGATTTTCCAGTGCCGGTGGCGCGAATCTCTGGGCCCTGTTCGCCGGTGCGGAATTCGAGGTCGTCTTCTCTAGTTTCGAGGAGGAACGCCGCGAGACGGCTCATCTCTTTTTTCAGTTTCTGTGCGGCTCCGTGAACCGCGGAAAGCCCGGACACGGCGAATTGGCTGGCGTAAGTTCCCGAGAATCCGGTATGCACGTTGCGTTCGGTGTCGAAGCCGGTTCGCACCGTTATGCGATCTGGATGAATACTCAGCACGTCGGCAACCACCTGCGCAGCGGTCGTCTCGTGTCCCTGACCCTGCGGGCAGGAGCCGACTGAGACCACCACCTCGCCGTAAATATCCAGCTTGCAATTCGCCCCTTGCGAGTTGCCGGAAAATGGCGCGCCTGGGTTCACGATCTGTGACTGGCCAAAATTGTTGGTGCCCGAGTCGAGCGTGGTGCCAATGCCAATTCCGATGTGCCGGCCTTCCTTGCGGGCTGCGACTTGCATCTTTTTCCATGAGTCCCAGCCGATGAGCTCTTTCGCCACCTGCAGCATTCTTGGATAGTCGCCGGAGTCGTAGACGCAACCGTTGGGAGTTGTGTATGGAAACTCCTCCGGACGAATGTAGTTGCGCAGCCGGATCTCGTCGCTTGGAATACCGAGTTCGTGTCCGCAGATGTCGATCACGCGCTCCAGAAACCATAGGTGCTGCATGCGCGAGTATCCGCGATTGGGGCCGACCGGACATTTATTGGTGACCGCTTGGGTGAAATCGATACGCGCATTCTTGAAGCCGTAAACGCCGGGAAACACCTGCGACCAGATAACACAGCCCAGCGGCTCGTAGCGCGGATATGCGCCGCAATCATCGATATGTCGTGACACGAGCGCAGTAATGACGCAATTCTTGTCGAGGGCGACGCGAGTGTCGCGGAAAGTTCGCTCGTTGCCATGGGCGCTTGAAGTGATGTGTTCAGAGCGCGTCTCCACCCACTTGACCGGCCGGCCGCCAGCCTTCTTAGAAGCCAGCGCACAGACCGCCATCTGCGGATAGCTTGTGATCTTGATGCCGAAACTGCCGCCGATATCGGATGTCTCCACGCGAATGCGGTCGATGTGGACGCCGAGGTGTGCAGACAGAAACTGAATGGCGAACGACGGAAACGAGTTGTTGCACTCGTAATAAATGCGATCATCTTTCGGATTCCACTGCGCGATGACGACATTGTTTTCTAGCGGAGTGCTAGAAAAGCGATGGAAATGCATGCGGTCGATGTTGACGACGTAAGCGGCCTCGCGAAAAGCCTTATCAACATCTCCGTATTCGAAGACTCCATTCCAGACACGATTGGTGCCGGCTTCTTCGTGAAGAATGCTGTTGTCGGTCAAGGCTGCTTCGGCATCGACCACGGGATCGAGCGCTTCGTACTCGACTTGCACCAACTCGGCAGCGTCGTCGGCAAGGCTCGGCGATTCAGCGACGATTGCCACAACGGGCTCGCCCTGATAGCGCACCTTTGAGACGGCCAGTGGATAATCCTTGATCTTGCCGCCGGGATCCGGCGCAATCTCGATGAATGGCTGGGTCTGCGCCGCGATCTCAGCGCCAGTGAGAGTGCCCAGGACGCCCGCGAGAGCTTCGGCGGCCGACACGTCAACGCTCAGAATCTTCGCGTGCGCATACGGCGAGCGCACGAATCGCAGATACAGCATCTCGCGCAGCTTGATATCATCGGCAAACTTGCCCCGACCGCGCAGCAGGCGGTTTTCTTCCTTCCGCGGAAGCGGTTGGCCGACCCAGTTTTTGGCGCTGTCCTTCTTGTTCGCGCTCACACCGATCTCCTCACTGCAACGCCGCCTGCAATCCATCGATCAACTTCTGAACCTGTTTCTTGCCTAACGGATCCAGTAGCCCGCCAGCTACAGAAGCCAAGCGGCCGAAAATCTGCGCCTCACCCTGCCAAGCTACTTTGGTGCCACCACCATCCAGCGGCGACAAATCAAAGCCAGCGGTGAGCGCCACATTGCCTCCGGCGACGCTCCCCTGCCCCTTATACAGAGCCTTCTTCGGACGCTCAGCCTCTGCCAATTCCATTTTCACTTCCGCAACGCCTTTGATGTACGAAATACCGACGTTAACTTTTATTGTGAAATGGGTCGAGTCCTGCACCGACAGGCCCTGAAAGTCAGGGAGAAGCCCCGCGAATTTGTTAGGGTCGCTCAGGAAGTCGTAAACTCCTTCCGGGCTGCGCTTCACTTCGAAGTCTCCACCAAACTTGATCGCCATGCTTCAGGCACCTTTCATATTGTTGGCGGCCATTTGAATTGCCTTCAAAATATTCTGGTACCCGGTGCAGCGGCAGGTGTTTCCGGCAATCGCTTTGCGCATCTCTTTATCGTCTGGCTGTTGGTTGCACGACAATAGCTGCAAAGCTGACAGCATCAGCCCCGGCGTGCAGTACCCGCATTGCAGCCCAAAGCAATCGCCAAAGGCTTTTTGAATCGGATGGAGCTCACCGTTTTTTTCCAGACCCTCGACCGTGAGAATATCCGCGCCGTCCGCCTGTACCCCGAACATGGTGCATGATTTAACGGCGGCACCGTTCATCAGAACCGTGCATGCACCGCAATAAGTGGTATCGCAGCCCACGTGAGTTCCCGTGAGATCGAGATCTTCCCGCAGCAACTCGACGAGAAGCTTGCGCGGCTCAATCGTTCGAGAATACGACTTGCCATTGACCTTGAGCCGAACCGAAATGTTTTCGATGCTGTCAGGCATAGAGATGGCCCACCTCAACCTGTTCGCCACGAGCCCGGCGGACCGCGATCTCAATCGCCCGCTTGACCAGGGCACCGACGAGAGTGCGTTTGTAGTCGGCCGAGCCGCGAATGTCGGTTTGTGGATCAGCAGCCGCACGAGCCGCTTCCATCGCGCCCGCCACTGTCTTTTCTGTGAGGGCCTGCCCGCGAATAGTAGCTTCGGCATCCTTCGCTCTTATTGGAGTCAAACCGACACAGCCCAGCGCGATCGCTGCGTCCCGACAAATATCGCCATCCATCGTTAGCTGAACTGCGGCACTCGCGGTGGGATAAACTGGCGCACAGCGCTTGAACGCCAGATATGCGCCTCCGCTTCCCTTCGACGGCACTTTGACTGCAACCTCGCTGACTAATTCGTCGTGAGCGAGAACCGTGGTGTATGCGTCCTTGATAAAGTCGTTGAGATACACCGTTCGTTCGCCATTGGGACCAAGACAACGAACGTCAGCAGATAGCGTGAAAAGCACTGTCGCCCAGTCGCCGCTGGGATCGGCCTCGGCAAGCGAGCCGCCAATCGTGCCGCGATTGCGCACCTGAACATCGGCAATTCCCGCGGCGCAGTCGTGAAGAATGGGAATTTTCGCAGCCGCAGCCGATGCCTCAATCTCCGCGTGCCGGGTTAGCGCTCCAAAGCGGAAGGTGCCGTCACCTTCCTTAATATAGGAAGTCCCAAATATAAAGTTCAGATCCACAAGATGGGCCGGGTTCGCAAAACGAAGCTTCATCAGCGGGATAAGGCTCTGGCCGCCCGCCAGCAGTTTGGCGTCATCGCCAAGCTGCGCCAGCATGGCCGCTGCTTCTTTCAAAGAACTGGCGCGGTGATAGTGAAACGCTCGGGGATACATCGTTTCTTATGTTTAGTCCTTGCAACGTGACTAATAACCATTGTTCGCGACACAAAAACTAGACGAACCCATCACTGGGCCAATAAGCTTAACAAACGTTCTGGTCTCACGACTACTGCACCTCTGAACGCGCTTCTAATCCTTCGCTCCGATTCTCCGATACTCGCCGCGGAAATACAGCAGCGGATCTCCCTGCCGCACCACCACGTCCTCAACTTCCGCGATAAAGATTGTGTGGTCCCCCGCGTCCTGCGCAGTGTGCAAGCGGCACTCCAGATAAGCCAGGGCATCGTGCAAGACCGGGGTACCGTGCTGGGTGCGATCGAAGCGGGCTCCGGCCTTTTGCTCGGCGTGTTGATGAGTCGGACTCGGATCGGCATAGTACTCCGAGACCGCCCTTTGCTTGTCCGCCAGAACATTCACTCCGAAACGTTTTCTGGCATGCAGATGAGTGTGAGTTCGTGCGCGATGGTCGACGCATACCAACACCAACAAGGGATCAAGCGAGACCGAAGTGAATGCGTTGGCCGTCATTCCGTGGACTGCGCCATCAGAGTCGACGGTGATGACCGTAACTCCGGTGGCGAAGCTGCCCATCGCCTTGCGGAATTCCGCTTGCGTAACGCCCATGGAAAACCGAAGTCCCCTCCAACTTAGTCTAACTCGGTTTCAGTCCCAATTTGTCTATTGCAATGCAGAACGATCGGCTCCACCTTTCGGCCCTCCAGAGTTTTATCACGTCTCACAGGTGTGCGACTTTCCAGAATGAACGACGGACCCTGATCGGGCAGTCCTCATGTATCATTTCCTCATCGTGGCGTGGGACAGACAACTTGGAATGGGCGGCAGCCTTTGATTTCTTTTGCGGACGAGGTGCACCACGAAATGCCTCTTTCGCGAGAAAGTGCATGTCGGCTGATCCGCTGTGCTGAAGACCAGTTTTCCATAGTGCTGTCAGCCGCCGTGGAGGCCAGGCGACGTTTCAAGCCGGGGGTCGTGACCTACTCGCGCAAAGTTTTTATTCCGCTCACCAATCTGTGTCGCGATTACTGCGGTTATTGTACTTTCCGGCGCGATCCCGGCCAGCCGGGCGCGCACACCATGACTCCTGACCAGGTGTTGGAAGTCGCGCGCGCAGGCGAGAAGGCGGGATGCACCGAGGCTCTATTCAGTTTAGGCGATAAACCGGAGCTCGCATTTTCTGAAATGCGCGAGACCCTTCGTCGGCTGGGGTACAAATCCACTCTTCATTATCTCGAGGCCATGTGCGAAGTAGTGCTTCGCGAGACCACTTTGCTGCCTCATCCGAATCCTGGGTTGCTCAGCGCGGAGTGGATTGCGCGCCTGGCGAGGGTTTCTCCGAGTATGGGCCTGATGCTCGAGACCACCAACGGCTCGCTTCTGGCAACCGGCGCGGCCCATGACAATGCTCCCGATAAGGTGCCCGCCAAGCGCCTGCACACCATCGAGGAAGCCGGCAAGCAGAATGTTCCCTTCACCACGGGCTTGCTGATTGGCATCGGCGAAAGCGTGGAGGATCGCGTCGACACCCTGCTCGCGATCCGCGAACTGCATCGCCGCTACGGGCATATTCAGGAAGTCATCATTCAGAATTTCCGCACCAAACCCGAGATTCCCATGCACGACTGGCCGGAGCCTACGCACGACGAAATGATGCGCACCATCGCAGTCGCGCGCCTCCTCATGCCAGACGTCAACATTCAGGCACCTCCTAATCTCTCCGCACCGTACTATGATGAGTTGCTCGATGCCGGTATTAACGATTGGGGAGGAATCTCTCCGTTAACGCCGGATTTCATCAATCCAGAAAAGCCGTGGCCGCATCTGGAGCAGTTAAAGTTACGCACCCAGGCGAAAGGATATCGCTTGCGTCAGCGGTTGCCCGCCTACCCCGAGTTTATTGCGGCGTTAAGCACGAAGCCGGGCTTGCTCGCTGAGAAAGTCAAAGCGGCGGCCGATAGTGAAGGCTATGCGCGGAGGCCCGCATGATCGTCGTGCTCACCGGCGGCACAGGCGGCGCAAAGTTCGTCGAAGGTCTCAGGCAAGTTGCCCCAGCGCAGGAATTAACGTTCGTGGTGAACACTGGAGACGATTTGGAATGGTGGGGATTGTACGTCTCTCCCGACCTGGATTCGATCACCTACGCAATGGCCGGCCTGCTCAGCAAGGAGCGCGGTTGGGGAGTAAAGGGTGACACATTCTTTTGCCTGCAGGCCATGGGCGAACTCGCCGAGCCCATCTGGTTCCAGGTTGGCGACCGTGACCTTGCCGTCCACTTGCTGCGCTCGAAATATCTGGCGCAGGGCAAGACTCTGACCGAAGCGACCACCGCAATTTGCAACAAGTTGGGCGTACAGGCACGGATCCTGCCGATGAGTAACTCGCGCGTCGAAACCCGAGTGGACACGCCCGTTGGGGAACTCAGCTTCCAGGAATATTTTGTGCAGCGCTGGTATCAGGACCCGGTCAAATCGGTTCGCTTCGCCGGAGCCACCGATGCTGAGCCTGCAGCAGGCGTAGTCGATGCCATTATGTCTGCCAGTGCGGTGATTTTGGCTCCCAGCAATCCCGCTACTAGCATCGGTCCTATCCTCGCTATCGGCGACATCCGGGAAGCATTGCGGCAAACCTCGGCAACTATAGCCGCCATCAGCCCAATCGTTCACAACGCCGCAGTCTCGGGCCCGGCGGGCGCCTTAATGGAAGCGCAGGGACTGCCTGTCTCCATCGCCGGAGTCGCCAAGGCTTATGAGGACTTCCTCGACATTCTGATTGCGGATGTTCGTGACACTGAAGCCGCCAAGCGGTTGGATAGCCCGGAGCTTCGCGTACACTGCACCAACACGATCATGCGAACAGCGGAGGACAAGGCCAAACTGGCGCGAACCGTACTTTCCCTACTGAACGCGGAGAACGCCCGGGCAGCGGACCCCTCATGATCCTTATCCCGGTCAAAAGCCTGGGCAATGCAAAACAGCGATTAGCGTCGCTGCTCGATCAGTCCACTCGAACCAAACTGGCTCAGGCCATGCTTTGCGACGTTCTTGAGACGCTGGGCGCATGGGCCACACGGCCCGAGGTCGCCATCGTCACCAGTGATCCCTTTGCCGTCGAACTGGCGCGACGACTTGAATTCCAGGTCATTCCCGACAACGCCAACCGCGGCGAGACCGATGCCATCGACGTGGCAACCAAGTGGTGCGAGGCGCAAGGCATCGACGACACGCTGGTTATCCCCGGCGATATTCCGCTGATCCAGGTTTGCGAGTTGGAAAAGATTCTGGAAGCTGCGCCTCATGAGGGCTCCGTACTCGTCCCCGCCGCAGACGGACGCGGCACCAACGCGGCCTGGCGGCGTCCCGCAGGATTGTTTCCCCTGCGTTTTGGAAACGATAGCTTTAAACCACATCTGGCGGCCGCACGAGCCGCCGAGAAGCCATGCGTGGTGTTATCGCTCCCCGGCATTGCTCTCGATGTCGACAACCCTTCCGACTTGCGCCAACTCGCGGAAGCACCAGGTGAAACCCGTTCCCAACGCCTGGCACGACAGTTGGACCTCACAGATCTTTCCCTAGCAGCAAACGAATAGTGCCCCAAACTCACGTGGGGACGGGTCGAGCCAAGCTCGGTAGCGCATTCGCAACAGCGTCGCCTCCAGCTAATCTTCATACTTTTTCGTACACTTGCGTGCAGAGATGACAGACGTCGATCAATCCCGAGAACTGCAAATCATCCCTATTTCGTTGGCTGACGAAATCCGTCCGGGCGACTCACTGCCGGAAAAACTTATCCACGCCTTGAAGCATCTGAATAAATCGCTGCGAAAAGGCGACATCCTGATCGTGAAGCACAAGATCGTATCCAAAGCGGAAGGCAGGCTGATTGAGCTTGATAGCATCAAGCCCTCCGCAAGTTCTCGCGCGTGGGCACGGCGTTACAATCTCGACGCTCGCGTTACTGAACTGGCTCTGGCGGAGAGCAAGCGGGTGGTGCGGCGCAAGCGCGGCGTCCTGATCACCGAAACCCGACAGGGCCTGATCTGCGCCAATAGCGGAGTCGATGCTTCTAACGTCGATGGTGGCAGTCATGCACTCCTGCTTCCCGAGGACCCAGACCGCTCCGCGTCCCAACTCCATCGCGAATTGAAAAAACGCCTGAAACTCTACATCCCCGTTGTCATCACTGATAGTTTCGGGCGGCCTTGGCGGGAAGGCCTCACCGAAGTTGCGATTGGCGTAGCGGGGTTGAAAAGCTTGCACGATTATCGAGGTGATCGCGATCCTCATGGCTACTCCTTGCGAGTCACGATCGAGGCGATCGCCGATGAAATGGCTTGCGCGGCAGGCCTGGTCTGCGGCAAGCTAGCTCGGACGCCCGCGTGTATTATTCGAGGATACCGTTACCGGCCGGGACGAGGCAGCGCGCGTGATCTAATTCGTCCGGCGGCGACTGATTTGTTCCGTTGATTTGATTTAAGGAGCATTTATGGCTCGCGTTCTTACCCAATCAGAACTGGAAACATTTCCGTCGCTGGAGTGGCCGGACATCGCTCCACGCATGAGCCGGGAGTCGCGCGCCGCACTCGAGTTAGTGATGGAAACTTTGGACGGTACCGTTCTCACGCGGGAGCAGTACTTGCTACTGGCAAACGCGGACGGTAACGACCTTCTCGGCCTGCTGGTGGCCGCGGATGCTTTACGTCGTGAGTTGGCTGGAAATATCGTGACCTATGTCGTGAACCGGAACATCAATTTCACCAACATCTGTTTTGTCGGCTGCAAATTCTGCGCCTTCAGCCGCGGCCCTCGCGAATCTGACACTTACTTTCTCAGTCTCGAGCAAATGGCCCAGAAGGCGACCGAAGCCTGGGAAATGGGGGCCACCGAAGTTTGCATTCAAGGCGGCCTGCCGCATGGCCTGCCTGCGTTTCACTATCGCGATATTTTGCGCGCTGTAAAGCAAGCCGTGCCCGGCATGCACATTCACGCTTTTTCGCCAATGGAGATCGTATACGGCGTCGAACTCACCGGCATGCCGCTCGCAGATTACTTATGCATGCTCCGCGACAACGGACTTGACACTCTGCCAGGAACCGCCGCCGAAATTCTCGACGACGAAGTCCGTCATGTGCTCTCGCGCAATAAGCTTTCCACGGAACAATGGAAGCAAGTCATCCGCGCCGCTCATGGCTGCGGCATTCGCAGTACCTCCACGCTGATGTACGGACACGTCGAAACGCCCGAGCACTGGGTTAATCAACTTTTATTGCTCCGCCAAATCCAGCAGCAAACCGGCGGCTTCACCGAGTTCGTCCCGCTCGGATTCGTGCATCAGAATACGCTCCTCTTCCATCAGGGGATTGCGCGGCCCGGTCCTACGCTCGCCGAGCACCTCAAGATTCATGCACTGGCCCGCGTTCTGCTCGCCGGTTCCATCAACAATATCCAGGTGTCATGGGTAAAACTGAATCGCAGTCTGTCGCAACTCTGCTTGCACGCTGGCGCCAACGACTACGGCGGAACGTTGATGGAAGAAAACATTTCGCGTGAAGCTGGAGCCACTGCCGGCCAGTACACCAGCCCCGAAGATTTTCAGGCGCTTATTTTGGAAGCAGGCCGCATCCCTGCCGAACGAAACACCGTTTACACCCGGATCAATCTCAAGCTGCAGCCTACAGAATTTACTGCCGAGCAATTACTCGAGCCGGAGTTTGCGTGACAGCAATTTCATGAGCGCGCTCCGGCCCATCGCGGTTATTGGAGGCACTGGACCCGAAGGATTTGGTCTAGCTCTCCGCTGGGTGCAAGCAGGCGAGTCAGTGATCATCGGATCGCGAGACCCCAAGCGCGCTCAGGATGCGGCCGAGAAAATCAAACAGAGAGTCGGTGCTGACGCGAAGATCTCCGGCACTGAAAACATTGCCGCCTGCGGCGCCGCCAATCTGCTTGTACTCACAATTCCTTTCGAAGGCCACGCCGCGCTGCTCAAACAACTCAAGCCGGCGATTCGTCCCGGCAGCATCGTGATTGACGCCACAGTCCCTTTAGCTGCGAGCGTTGGCGGCCGTGCCAGCCGCACACTCGGCGTGTGGCAAGGTTCCGCCGCCCAGCAAACCGCGGAGCTTGCCCCTAAAGGTATTTCAGTTGTGGCCGCTTTTCAAAACCTGGGAGCTGAGCTGCTGAATGCCGATGGCCCAGTCGATTGCGATGTGATCGTGTGCAGCGACGATTCCGCCGCCATTCCAATCGTGCGCACTCTGGCTACGAAGATTCCCGGGGTTCGCGCACTCGATGGCGGCAAACTGGAAAACGCACGCATCCTGGAACAGATCACAGCCTTGCTGATTGGCCTGAACATCCGGCAGAAAGGCCACTCCGGCATTCGGGTCACAGGCCTGCCGCCCGAGGCATACGAAATCGCGTAGCGCGGGCATTTTACCGGCTGTCCAGAGTGCATTCTACCTCGGGAGCAAGCCACTGGAACTCTGGCGCGACACGAATACAAATGACGGACGCTCCCGACAATCGCCCCGCCATCGAGTTCCGCCACGTCTCATACCGCGTGAACAATCACGGCAACGTTGGCCGCGAACTGCTCCACGACCTGAGCCTCGAAGTCCAACGGGGAGAAACACTGGTCCTGCTGGGCCGCAGCGGTTCCGGCAAAACTACAACTCTCAAACTGATCAATCTTCTGCTCACACCGAGCGGTGGCGAACTTCGTGTCGAGGCGCGTCCCGTTCGCGACTGGGATGTAATCCGCCTTCGCCGTATGATCGGCTACGTGATCCAGGAGGTAGGCCTGTTTCCCCACTTCACTGTCGAGCGCAATATCGGCCTGGTTCCAAAGATCGAAAACTGGCCCGCCGATCGAATCCATACGCGCGTTCACGAATTGCTGCAACTGGTCGGACTCGATCCCGAGATCGCGTCCCGTCACCCCCGCGAGCTTTCCGGCGGTCAGCGTCAGAGGGTAGGTGTAGCGCGCGCACTGGCAGCCGATCCGCCCATTCTTTTAATGGACGAACCTTTCGGCGCGCTCGATCTCATCACCCGCGCCGAACTGCAACGCGAATTTCTTGCTTTGCAGCAGCGGCTTCGCAAGACTGTCGTCTTCGTCACCCATGACTTTCGCGAAGCCTTGTTGCTTGGCACTCGGATCGCACTCATGGAAGCGGGCCGTTTACTGTCTGTGCAGACTCCCGGAGAATTTCTGGTTTCCACCGAGCCGCTAGCCGCCGCCTACAGAGAGGCATTCAGCGCCCCTTTGAGAACGTGACGGAGCACGGACGTTCCGACATTAAAGCGAGGAACCATGAACCTTTGGCAATTCATGTTGCAGAACCATACCGAGGTCCTCGAACTCACTCTCGAGCATATGAAGTTGGTCGGAATCTCGACCCTGCTGGCAGTCCTCGTCGGAATCCCACTCGGCATCCTGATCACTCGCTGGCCCAGTCTAAACACGCCCGTGCTCGGCGGCGCCAACATTATTCAAACCATTCCGAGCCTAGCCCTCTTCGGATTTCTCCTGCCCGCACCGTGGATCGGAGCCCGTGCCGACCGCCTCGCCATTCTCGCGCTGGCTCTCTACGCATTGCTTCCGCTAATTCGCAACACCTACGCCGGAATCCAAGGCGTAGACCGCGCCATCGTCGAAGCCGGACGAGGCATGGGCATGACCGATCGCCAACTCCTTTTTCAAGTCGAACTCCCCCTGGCGCTAGGAGTGATCATCGCCGGCGTTCGCGTGGCCACGGTGATTTCAGTTGGGCTGGCCACCATCGCCGCCGCCATCGGCGCGGGCGGCCTGGGAGAATATATTTTCCGCGGCTTGGCCATGGTCAACAACCAAGTGATTCTCGCAGGAGCCATCCCAGCCGCCGCGATGGCCTTGCTAGCCGACGTAAGCCTGGGCTGGCTGGAGAAACGCCTTAGCCCGCGCTAGCAAACACGCACTGTACAGACGTTGCTTGCAAGGCCTCTTTTTTTTAGAAACGAATGCCACGCCGAACCATATTCGTTGTGCTTCTAGCGCTGCTGACCGGATGCGGCCCTTCCCGCGAAAATCGGATCGTCGTAGGGTCGAAGAATTTCACCGAGCAACTCATCCTCGGAGAAATCATCGCCCAACAAATCGAAACCAAAACCCATCTGCCCGTGGAACGGCGCTTCTATCTGGCCGGCACTTACATCTGCCACCAGGCCATTCTTGGAGGCCGGATCGATATCTATCCTGAATACACCGGCACCGCGCTCACCGCGGTTCTGAAAGAAAAGCCTGACGCTGATCGCGAAAAAGTCTACAACCAAGTCAAAACGGAATATGAAAGGCGCTTCAACCTAACCCTGGGATCGCCATTCGGATTCAACGATACTTTCGCCATCGAAATTCGCGGCGAAGACGCCCGCCGCCTCGGCCTGAAGACTATCTCGCAAGCCGCACCGTACTCTCCAAAGTGGCGCGCCGGATTCGGCTACGAATTCATGGAGCGTCCCGACGGCTACAAAGGACTGGCCGCAACCTACGGCCTCCACTTCGCCGCTCTCCCACGAATCATGGATTTGGGTCTTCTAACCCGCGCCTTGAAAGACAAACAGGTAGACGTCATCGCCGGAAACGCCACCGACGGCCTGATCCCCGCCCTCGACCTGTTCGCCCTGGTAGACGACAAACATTATTTCCCGCCGTACGAAGCTGTACCGATCATCCGCCAGGAAACGCTCGCTAGCCATCCCGAGGTCAAACAAGCTCTAGATGAACTCGCCGGAAAGATTTCGGACGATGCCATGCGCCAACTCAACTACGCCGTCGACGGCCAGCACCGAGATGTCAAAGAAGTCGTGCGTGAATTCCTCAAGAAGAAGGAACCGTAAATTTGACCTTCCCTTGTGTTCCCGACCTGCCTTGTGTGGTTTCAGCTGTGTCTCACACACAAACGGAACTAGAATGTGCGACTCACGTCAATCCCTCACATTAACCAAACCGCATCCACATCCACAATCACCTGCGTTCGCGGAATCTTTTGCTCGACTGCATAGCTGAGCATCGATCTTAAAGTCGCATTGAGCTTTTCCCGGCTGGGCGATTTCAGAACAAAATGATAGCGGTAGTCGCGCTTCAGCCGCACAATCGGCGCGGCGGCTGGGCCCAGCACCCGAATGCCTTCATGCCGCGTCTTCTCGAACCACTTGCCTAAAATACCCGACCATCGCAGCGCTTCATCCAGTTTGTCGCTGCGCACCAGAATATTGGCCAGCGCGCTGTAGGGCGGATAGTGCATCCAACTTCGAAATCGCAACTCTTTCTCATAAAACCCGACAAAGTCGTGTTGCGCCGCATACTGCACCGCGTAGTGATCTGGAAAATAAGTCTGCAATACCACCTTGCCTGGAGTCTGCCCACGCCCCGCGCGTCCCGCCACCTGCGTCAGCAATTGAAAGGTTCGCTCCGCCGCGCGAAAATCCGGAAACCCCAACGCCATATCCGCCCCAACCACGCCTACCAGCGTGACCCCATGAATGTCGTGACCCTTAGCAATCATCTGCGTGCCTACCAGCAGATCAAGTTCGCCTTCGTTGAGCGCATTGAGCGTCCGCTCAAAATCTTCATTGCCGCGAACCGTGTCCCGATCGAGACGTCCGATGCGCGCCTGCGGAAACAGGCCATGCAGCAGCTCTTCCAGCTTCTCAGAGCCAGTCCCGAGAAAATAAACATACTCGCTGCCACATTCTCCGCAGACCTTCGGTACCGGCGCCATGAATCCGCAGTAGTGGCACACCATGCGGTTCGAACCCTTATGATGCGTCATCGCGATGGCGCAATTTCTGCATTCCATCCGGTTTCCACAGGCACGGCACAGCGCCACCGGAGAGTATCCACGACGGTTGAGCAGCACCATCACCTGCTCCTTGCGATCCAGGCGCTGTTTGATTTCCTCCACCAGCCTCCGCGAAATTACTTGCTCCTTGCCCGTCTCCTGAAACTCCTGCCGCATATCAACGATCTCGACCTCGGGTAACGGCCGATGTTCCACTCGATCCGGCAATTCCAGCAGCGCATACTTGTTTTTTTTGGCGTTGAAGTAAGATTCGAGCGAGGGCGTCGCCGAGCCCAGCACCACCACCGCCCCCGCCATTTTCGCCCGCATCACGGCCACATCGCGCGCGTGATAGCGTGGAGTTTCTTCCTGCTTATAGGAAGAATCCTGCTCTTCGTCCACGATCATCAACGCCAGATTAGATACGGGAGCAAACACCGCGGAGCGCGTGCCTACGACCATGCGCGCTTCCCCGCGCTTGATGCGATGCCACTGCTCAGCCCGCTCCTGATCCGACAGCGCCGAGTGCAAAATGGCGACTTCGTCTCCGAATACGTGATGCAAGTCGGCCGCGACCGCAGGCGTAAGCCCGATCTCAGGAACCAGCAGGATCGCAGACCGTCCCCCCTCCAGAACCGACCGCATGGCCGCGAGGTACACGGCGGTCTTGCCCGACCCAGTCACGCCGTGCAGTAAGATGCCGGAAAACTTGTTTGCGCTTACGTTCTGCTCGATGCGGTTCAGTGCATCCTGCTGCATGGAATTGAACTGAAAGTCCAGCGGCGAAGGCCGATTGTTTTTATGGGCGACCGTGAATTCGAATGGCTCCTCGACAATCTCGACCAGCCCACGCTTTACCAGGGTCCCCATCGTCGCCCGCGGGACATCGAGCGCTCTCAACCTCTCGACTCCAAGCCTGCCGCCCGCGGCCGCGAGGGTTTCGATTAACCTTTGCTGATTGGGATTGACCTTGCCCTCCACGGTCTTTAACATCGCAACCTGCACGGTCCGAGTGGCGTCGCGCGCGTCCGACAAATCTTCTCGCGTGATCCATTTCTTGCGCACCATGCCGGCCAGCAAAGATTTTGAAACGCGGGTTGCAGCCCGAAGGCTCTCCTCCCGCACCGTCTCCCGCGCGCTCAGATAATCCAGGACCCGAAACTCCGCTAACTGCTCCTCAGGCGTCTTGCGGGAGCGGGCCGATGAGCCCGACGTTCCGGCGAGGTGCAGCGCCATCTGCCCTTGGTTAGCGATGCGGTAGCCAATGGTTCGTTTGAACTCGGCGGCAAGCGGCAACATGGTGCGAAAAACTTCACCCAACGGGGCGAGATAGTAATCTGCAATCCATGTGCCCAGCTGAACAAGTTGCTCATCGAGCACGGGCACAGCATCCAGCACGCTGACAATGTTCTTCGCCTGAACTTTTGGCGCGCGATCATGAAGCGCGGTCACGATCCCGGACATGCGTCGTTGGCGAAACGGAACCAACACACGCCCGCCGACCATCGGCTGCATCCCGCCAGGGACGCGGTAAGTGAAGGCAGCCTCCAACGGGACGGGCAGCGCAACATCGCAAAATTCAGGCATACGGAGATAGAATTCGCTGATTGGCATCCTAACATTGGGTGGACAAATGCAAGTACCAGCCGTCGACGTATGTTTATGAGACCGCACTAACTTACAATCGTTTTTCTGGGTGCGCTCCGGGTCCGTTCTGCGGTCCTCCCAAGACAAAGTTTTACAATCCTGTGACATTCCATTGACAAGAGCCCCTCGGATGAGCCCTAATATCGTGCTCGCGGGTCAGACATATCGGCGTACCTGCGCAAGATATTGCGTCCTTCCCCCCGCCCTATAATTCAAAGGAGAGAAATCAGCATGAAGAGTCTGTTTGTTCGGATCACTGCTCTGACCCTGTGGGTCGGGCTTATTGTGGGGTTCACTTCCAGTGCGGCCCTGGCGCAATATAAGCAAACCAACCTCACTTCGAATCAGCCCGGTAAAGCCAAACATATGGATGGCTTGCTGCAGAATGCCTGGGGACTGGTCTACGCTCCCGGCGGCCCATTCTGGATAAGTGACGAATGGAATGGATGGTCTACTCTTTACGATGGGGCCGGCGTTCCGCAAAAGCTGCAGGTGATTGTGCCACCGGCCAGCGGCAGCGGGCCGGGTTCGCCCACGGGGATTGTCTACAATGGCTCGAGCGAGTTCAAGATTGACAATTGGACGTCCCTCTTTTTATTCGCCACCCTGGACGGCACCATCCAAGGCTGGTCGAATTTCAATCCCTCGTCAACCCTCATCGCGGTGAACAATTCGGCCAATAAGGTCAGCTACACTGGCTTGGCCATCACCAGCAAGTCCTCAGGGAATTTCGTATACGCCGCCGACTTCAATAACAACAAAATTGATGTATACGACGGCAACTTCAATTTCGTGCAGTCGTTTACAGATTCAAGCATTCCAAAGGGATTTGTCGTATTTAACGTCCAGGATATCCAGGGTCAGCTTTACGTCTCCTACGTCGACGCGAAGGGCGGCAAGGGCGGATATATTGACATTTTTACGGAAGCTGGCACGTTAGTGAAGCAGCTTACCCATGGAACTCCGCTGAACCAGCCTTGGGGATTTGCCGTAGCTCCCAAGAATTTCGGTCCGCTCAGCAATACCCTGCTGATCTCCAACAACACGAATACCGGGACCATTAACGGCTTCAATCTTACAACCGGAAAGTTTGTAGGGACGATCAAGAACACGGCAGGCAAGCCGATCAAGATCGACCAACTTTGGGGAATCGATTTCGGCGGCGGGACCAAATCCAACGGCAAGAAAAACCAACTATACTTTACTGCAGGACCGAACAACAACGTGAATGGATTGTTCGGCGTGATTGCGTTCAAGTAGTAAGAAGCAGAACGATACCATAGCAGGTGCGGGACGAATCCCTCCCGCACCTGCTATGACCTCCAAGTAGAACCGCGAAGAGCTGACCTCCGGCTATCTCATTCCAGTGGCCAAGTAAAGGTCGAGCAGGATAAGTCGGGATCGTATTCCGAGGTTCTCATCGGCCGGCGAGAACTCCGTTCGGTAACTAGCGGCTGCGGGGTGTCCCTGCTACCATTTCAGCAGGATGCCACCGCGCCAGCCGAAGAAACAAATTAGACAGCGAGTGCGAAAAGCGCGAGCCGCGGGAGTTGTCCGCGACCGCAGCCAGAGAGCTGAACTCGTCATTATCACCGGCATGAGCGGGTCGGGAAAAGCCTCGGTGCTCAAGGCTTTTGAAGACCTCGGCTACTACTGCGTGGACAACTTGCCGGTGGGGTTGATTCCGCAATTTGCCGAACTGGCCGGCCAATCTTCTGAAATCGAGCGCACCGCGCTGGTGGTCGATGTTCGCGAAGGCGCGCAGTTGGACGATCTGCCCGAGATCGTGAAATCGGTCCGACGTATTGTTCCCACCAAAATGATTTTTCTCGAGGCGGCGGATTCGGTTTTGTTGCGCCGCTTCAGTGAGACCCGGCGACCACATCCGTTAGGCACCAAAACCACGGTGAAGGCATCGCTGGCTGCCGAGCGTCAGCACCTGCGGCGCATTCGCGCCATGGCAGATCTGGTGATTGACACTTCCAAATTCAACGTCCACGAACTGCGGGCTCATATCACGGAGCGATTCCAGAAACAGGAGTCGGGGAACAATATTCTGGTTTCGTGTGTGAGTTTCGGCTTTCGGCATGGAGTGCCGGAGGACGCAGATTTGGTGTTTGACGTTCGCTTTTTGCCGAATCCGCATTTTGTGCCGGAATTTCGTCCGCTTACCGGGCGCGATCCCAAGGTCGCGAAATACATCCGGTCGTTTCCGCAGACCACGGAATTCATCAATCGAATTTCGAAGCTGCTGGTTTATCTGTTGCCGCACTACATCCGGGAGGGTAAGAGTTATCTGACCATCTCATTCGGTTGCACCGGCGGGCAGCACCGCTCAGTGATGATCGCAGAAGACGTCAGCAAACGCCTGCGGAAAGCCGGATATCGGGTGAAGGTGGGGCATCGGGATAGTCCCGGCTAGTCGTCGTTGGTCAGGGGATCAATATCTGAAGAACCAACGACTAGCGACCAATGACCAACGACTGAAGTAGAATGGTGCCTTGCGACGCATGCTGATTTCGCCGCTAGTAGGCCGCTTTACGCTGCGCATGGGGAGCCTCCGATGCGGCAACTGACGCGCCTCATCCGATACGTGGCACCTTACTGGTGGCCAGTCGGGGCTTCCGTGCTCCTGATGGCGGGTGTGGGATTGCTCGACGCCTTCCGCCTGCTGCTGATCGGGCCTATCTTCGACCGGGTGTTGAATCCCGCTTCGCAGTCACGCGAGATGCAGCTCTTTACGGTTCCCGGCACCGGGCATCCCATCTACCTGCAGCAGTTTGTTCCTTCGCACTTCCAGAATCCGTGGACGGTCGTGGCCTTTGCCCTCGTGGCGGCTACGGTTCTGAAAGGAATTTGCGACTATGCGGGCACGTATCTTGTGAACTACGCCGGGTTCGGGATGATTACGGATCTGCGCAACGATCTTTACGATTCGATCCTGCAACGCTCAGCGGCATTTTTTCACAAGCACACCACGGGGACTCTGGTCTCAACGATTGTGAATGACGTCGAGCGCGTGCAGTACGCGATGTCGAGCGTGCTCGCCGAGTTCCTACAGCAGTTTTTTACTTTCCTGTTTACCGCTCTGGTGGTGGTGGCGCTGGGGAGAAAGTTCGCTTGGATTCTGGTTTTGTTTGTGCCGGTGATTATCTTTTCCGCGGGGCGAATCGGACGGCGGGTGCGGCATACCACGCGGCGGGGTCAAGACAAACTGGCCGACATTCAAAATATTCTGCATGAGACCATCACCGGCAATCGGATCGTGAAGGCTTTCAGCATGGAGCGCTGGGAGATTGCGCGATTCCGAAAAGCCGCGCAGCGCTTGTTTCGCGCTAATCTCCGCTCCGTAGCTGCGGTCGCGATCAGTTCGCCCCTGATGGACATTTTTGGCGCGATCGCGATTGCTTTGCTTCTTTTGTTGGGGCGTGAGCAGATAAATCACCACGTTTTCTCGTCGGGGACGTTTCTAGCGTTTATCGTTGCCGTGTTCAAGCTCTATGATCCGGTGCGGAAGTTTGCGTTGTTCAACAACAACTTTCAGCAGGCTCTGGGGGCGTCTTCCGAGATATTCAAGTTCATGGATACCGAGGACGATGTGAAAGAGAAGCCCGGCGCCAGGTCCTTGCCCCCATTTTCGCGCAGCATCCGGTTCGAGAAGGTTTGCTTCTCCTACGAGGCGAGCGGCGAGTCAGAGGCCGGTGAAGGCCGGGAAATTTTGCGCGATATCAATTTCGAAGTTCGTGCGGGTGAGGTTCTGGCAGTGGTAGGGTCAAGTGGCGCAGGAAAGAGCACGTTAGTGCATCTTATCCCGCGTTTCTTTGATGTGACTTCTGGAAGTTTGACCATTGATGGCCGCGACGTTCGCGAGACCACGCTGGCTTCGCTGCGTTCGCAAATTGGGGTAGTGGCCCAGGACACCGTATTGTTTAACGATACCGTGCGGAACAACATTGCTTATGGACAGCCAGACGTGCCGCAAAAAGCCGTGGAGGCGGCGGCTCGCGCGGCGTTGGCGCATGACTTTGTGATGGATTTGCCTAACGGCTATGAGACGGTAATTGGCGAGCGGGGCGTGCGGCTTTCGGGTGGGGAGCGCCAGCGGATCGCCATCGCCCGGGCGCTGCTGAAGAATGCGCCAATTCTAATTCTCGACGAAGCCACGTCGGCCTTGGACAGCGAATCGGAAGCGCTGGTGCAGTCGGCGTTGCAGAATCTGATGACCGGACGCACCGTCGTGGTGATTGCTCATCGGCTTTCCACGGTTCGGCGCGCAGATCGAATCGTGGTGCTGGAGAACGGGACCGCGGCGGATATCGGACCGCACGAGGAACTCATGAAGAAACTGGGTACGTATCGCCGCCTGTATGAATTGCAATTTGCAGAAGCGGAATCGGCGAGACCGGAAGTCCATGCGGAATGAACATTAGGTTTAAATTTTTCTTCGGCCTGCACGGGCGAGGACGCCCGAGCCTACCTTGGACACGCTCGTTCTTAGATTAAATATGTCGATCCGCTCCATGACCGGATTCGCGCAAGTGAAAGGGCAGGTCAACGGCCAGCTCGGTTTCACCTTGTCGCTCAAATCGGTAAATCACCGGTTTCTCGACATCCATTTCCGCATGCCGTCCGACAGCGACGATCTGGAGATGAAGCTGCGCCGGCGCTTGAAGGAACGTATGGCTCGCGGCCATGTCGAGCTGACTCTTAATGTGGAACGCAATGTGAGCGAGGGTTTCTCAATCAACCGCACTTTGGTAGGCGGCTATATTCAGGCATTTCGTGCGGCCGCCGCAGAATTCGGGCTGGCGGCGGATCCTGATCTCAATGCAATTCTTCGCATACCCGGCGCACTGGAGTCTGAAGCGTTGCCGGTTGGCGACGGCCTGGAAACCGCGGTTCTCGCCAAGATGGAAGAGGCGCTTACCAAACTCAATCAAATGCGCGAGGAAGAAGGACGCGGCACAGAGCGCGAATTACGGCAACGCATGGTGCACGTGCAGCAAGCTAGAGAAGGGGTGGAGAAGCACCGCCAGGCGGCGTTGCACATCTATGCCGAGAGGTTGAAGGCCCGTTTGCAGGAGTTGATTGGGTCACAAATCGAACCGGAACGTATTTTGCAGGAAGCCGCGCTGTTGGTGGATCGCAGTGACATTCAGGAAGAATTGGTACGTCTCGATCAACACGCAAAACATCTTCTCGGCTTGATCGATCAAGGGGGAGAAGTGGGCAAGAAACTGGATTTTCTGCTGCAAGAGATGAACCGGGAGGCCAATACTTTGCTTTCGAAGACCTCCGGCCTGGCCGGAGAGGCGATGAAAATTACCGAACTGGGGCTATCCATGAAAGCCGATATCGAAAAGGCGCGGGAACAGGTGCAGAACCTCGAATGACCACGGTCTACATTATCTCGGCACCTTCCGGTTCGGGCAAATCCACGCTCGTGGATAAAGCTCGGGAGATCGTTCCAGGACTGGACTTTTCGATTTCTTACACTACTCGGTCGCCGCGCGGGACGGAGCAGAATGGGCGCGAATATTTCTTTGTACCCCGTTCCGAGTTCGAGGAGATGGTGCAGAAAGATGAATTCCTGGAGTATGCCGATGTGTTTGGCCATTGCTACGGTACGGCGAGGCGCGTTTTGCGACAGGCGGAAGAGCACGGGCATGATTTGTTGCTCGACATTGATGTGCAAGGTGCGGAGCAGATCAAGCACAAGCTTCCCCAGGCAGTAAGTATTTTCATAATGCCGCCGGATCGCAAGATTTTGGAGGCGCGCCTGCGAAAACGCAGCCTGGATGCGGAAGAGGTCATTCAGCGCCGGTTGGTCACGGCCAGTCGTGAGATTGAGAATTACGGGAAATACGACTATATTCTGGTTAACGACCGTCTGGATGAATCCACCGAAGCGCTGACGGCGATTCTGCTTGCGGAACGGCTGAAGCGCTCGGGAGTTCAAGGATCCGCTGACGATGCAGAGACGCTGGCCAAAGCCGAAGGTTGCCGCTTGAGCAACATCCGGCAACGCCTGCAGCCGATCATAGCCTCGTTTGCAACCGCAGCGACTTCGGGCGGACGCTAGTGACAGGGGAGAACACTATGAAGTTGATCGAAGGGTTCGACAGCAACTATCGATACATCCTGGTAGCCGCTCGACGCGCGCGTCAGTTGCAAGGCGGTGCGCCCCCAGTGATCGAAACTCACTCGCGCAAACCCTGCCGAATCGCGCAGGATGAAATCAAGGCAGGCAAGGTAAAGTGGGTGATCCCGGAGACGCCGAAGTCGGCAGTCGATGTGGTCAGCGAAATGCTCGACAAGGCGCTGGGACAAGAGTAGAAATTCCCAATTTGCGATTGCCAACTGCCGATTAAGCAAACTCCGATACGGAACGATTGGCAATTGGAAATTGACAATCGGCAATTATGAAAATCGCTCTCGGCGTCAGTGGCGGGATTGCGGCCTACAAGGCGGCGGAAATTACCCGCCTGCTGCAGGATCGTGGCATTCGGGTACAGGTCGTCATGACCCACGCCGCCCAGGAGTTTATCCGGCCTCTCACCTTTGCGGCACTCTCCGGCGAGAAAGTTATTACCGACATGTTTGGTGCGGGCGCGAGCGAGCATCCGAATATTGATTCCGCGGTTGAGCATATCGCCGTAGCGCAATCTATCGATGCGCTATTGGTTGTGCCAGCTACCGCGGACGTCCTGGCCAAATTCGCGCAAGGCATCGCCAGCGATTTTCTCAGCACCCTCTATCTTGCAACCACGGCCCCGGTGGTAGTCGCGCCCGCGATGAACGTCAACATGTGGGACCATCCGGCTACACAGGCGAACGTTGAGACTCTGAAAAAGCGCGGTGTGCGGATCGTCGAGCCAGGCAGCGGATATCTAGCCTGTGGCATGACCGGGCCTGGACGGTTGGCGGAGAACGACGCGATAGTCGGCGCTACGTTGGAGGCGCTCGGAGCTTCGCAGGAATTGGCGGGCGAAACTGTTCTGGTTACAGCTGGACCTACACGCGAGAAAATTGACCCGGTACGATATCTCACCAACCGATCCAGTGGGAGGATGGGATATGCACTTGCCGAGGCTGCCCTTCGCCGTGGAGCGCGCGTGTTGCTGGTGAGCGGACCGACCGCATTGAATCCGCCGGGCGCAGCCGAGGTCACGCGGGTAGAGTCTGCCGAAGAGATGCGGCAGGCGGTTTTGAAGCTCCTGCCGCAGGCGACGATCGTGATAAAGACGGCAGCCGTCTCAGACTATCGCCCGAAGTCTTCAGCCTCGCAGAAGATCAAGCGTAGCGGACCCATGACGCTCGACCTTGAGCCTACAGTGGACATCCTGAGCGAGATCGGTCGCCACAAACAATCCCAACTGATTGTTGGCTTTGCCGCTGAGACTCAGAACGCGCTGGAAAACGCGCGCAAGAAGCTGGCCGCGAAGTCGCTCGATGCCATCGTTGTGAATGATGTTTCGCGCGAGGGCGTGGGATTCGACTCCGATCGCAATGCGGTCACCATAATTACTCAGCACGAAGTTGTGGAAGTCCCGGAGACCACGAAGTGGGAAGTCGCGCAGCGCGTCCTCGATCAGGTGGTACGGCTGCGGAATCCGCAACATACTCCATTAAAGATTGGAAAATAGCGAATGGCTGGCGTGCTCGATCCGCAACTCAAGCGCGCTTTGGCCGAACGTGTCCGCTACTACAACGAGTTGGGCATTTACGATTTTTATCGCCGCGAGCCCGCCGAAGCCTGCCTCAGCGCCATGCAAGATGCAGTAATCCAGCCAGAAGAGCGAGAGGAAATGACACCCAGGGCAAAGACCGCGACAGTTGTACCGGAAACAGACCGGTTGGAAGTGGCCAACGCGAGAGCTGAATCAGCCGTGACCGATCCCACACAGGCACTGCGGCTGATTCGCGAGGACATCGGTGACTGTACACGCTGCCGCCTGAGCAAACAGGGACGCAAGGAGATCGTCTTCGGGGTGGGCAACCCGAAAGCTGAGCTCATGTTTATCGGCGAAGCTCCGGGCGCGGATGAAGACCAGCAAGGTGAGCCGTTCGTTGGTCGCGCCGGACAGTTACTCAACAACATGATCAAGGCCATGGGCCTGCGGCGGGAAGATGTTTACATTGCGAACATCATCAAGTGCCGTCCACCAGGAAACCGCACACCTGAGCGCGATGAGTGTGAGACCTGCTCTCCATTTCTGATGCGGCAGATCGCGGCCATCAAACCGAAAGCGATCGTGGCGCTGGGCGCAGTTGCGGCGAAGACCCTCTTGGCCATCAATGCGCCGATGTCCGAGTTTCGCGGGCGCTGGTTTGATTTCCGCGGCACCAAGCTCGCAGTCACTTATCATCCCGCATTTCTGCTGCGCGATCCTCGCCAGAAGAAAGAAACGTGGAAAGACTTGCAAATGGTGATGAAGGAATTGGGGCTGGCAATCCCGGCGAAGGGTGTCGAGTAAGTCGAAATTCTTCGCTGGCAAGCCCCGCAAGGGCGCCCGCGCCTACACTCGCAGCCGGAATGGGGCGCTCAAGAGTCTTGCTGGCAGCATCACCGCCGCCCATACAAGTTCCAACACTCCGTGCACCGCAATTCCGATTATCCGGAACGGTAGAAGTAGCAGCCACACGAACGGGTAGAGTACCAGCGCGAACAGGGCGAGAGGCCAGCACAACACGAACAGCAGGCACCAGAGGAGGAAAGTGAACATGACAGGCTCTCCTTGTCGTCTAGTGTAATTTACGAAGATTCCCGCCGAAAAGTTTCAGGAAACTCATGCTTCCGTTTCAGCGGCGATGCCATCAGCCAAGTGTTTCTGTAGGAATGCTAGGGTCCTCAAACCAGCATCGCGCCATACTTCTCCGCTAAAGCCGTGACCAACTCCGGGGTAAATCTGCATCTCGTAGGCAATCTGTTTCTTCTCGAGGATTTGCTGCAAGTGGTAGGCTTCCTCGACTGGGACGGTCTTGTCCTGCTCACCGTGGAGAATCAGCACCGGGCAGAGACGCCGGGTAAACAGCTTCATCTCTTTCGGCATACCACCGAAGAACTCCACCACGGCCTGGATGCGAGCATCGATAGCAGCAGCGGACAGAGCGAGATATGCTCCCAGAGAGAATCCCAACAAACCGATACGCCTGGGATCGATCTGGGGTTGGCGAGCTACGAAGCTGACGGCGTCCCACAAGGTTTTCATCCAGGATGGGAAGTGTCGGAAGATGGTTTGTAGGCCATCGATCTCGGTTGTGCCGGTGCGATCGAAATAATGGAGCACGTAAACTGCGAAGCCCTGCTCGGCCAGAAGGCTTGCAGGGTCGGCCATCGACGCATGTCCTCCTCCAGAACCGTGCAGCCCAATTACGGCCGGAAAGCGCTGTCCGTTCGCATCAGGCAGAAAGCAATCCAAACGAATGTCCATGCCGCCACTCTCGAATGAAAGTTGTGATTGAGTAATAGAGTGCATGAAGAAAGCAATTAGCACCCAGCAATCAGTCGTGCAATGCGACTTCTTGGCTTGGTGCTGATCAGCTACTCGTCGCCGCGCGTTCGACCCCAGCGAACTTCCCGAGCGACGCTTCATATGGTGCGCGTGCAATCCCACGCTCGGTGACAATCGCAGTCACATACTTCGCCGGGGTTACGTCGAATGCGGGATTTTCCACCTGCACTCCGTCGGGTGTCATCTGCTTACCGGCGATGTGGGTGACTTCTCTTTCGTTGCGTTGTTCGATGGGAATCTTGCTGCCGTCTGACGCCTCGAAGTCAATGGTCGACAAAGGCGCGGCTACATAAAAGGGGATGTCGTGCTCCTTCGCCAGCACGGCCACGGTATATGTCCCAATTTTATTGGCCACGTCGCCGTTGGCTGCGATGCGATCGGCGCCTACCACAATCGCTCCGATCTTGCCCTGCTTCATAATCGAGCCGGCCATATTGTCGGAGATTACAATTGTGGGGATGCCATCTTTCATTAGTTCCCATGCGGTCAGGCGCGAACCCTGCAGAAATGGGCGAGTCTCATCGGCGTAGACGTTGATCTTCTTGCCCTGTTCAACCGCTGCGCGGATCACGCCCAACGCCGTGCCATAGCCGCAAGTCGCGAGGGCTCCGGCATTGCAGTGAGTCAGGACCCCGCCACTCGCGGGCATCAGAGTCGCACCGTAGCGTCCCAAAGCCATATTGGCGGCAATATCTTCGGCGTGCATGCGCTGCGCTTCCTCGACCAAGGCTTGCTTGATCTGCGGTAGCGGGCGCACTCGGAGCAATTCGAATTTGTCGCGCATGCGTCGGATGGCCCAGAAAAGATTGACCGCGGTTGGCCGAGTCTTGCCGATTACTTCGCAGATCTGGTCGAAATCCCGTTTCAGATCGCCTCCGGTTTCGGCTTTCGAGTTCTTCATGCCCAGGGCAATGCCCATCGCGGCCGCCACACCAATAGCTGGGGCGCCGCGCACCACCATATTGCGGATGGCATCGGCAACCTGTTCGTAGTTCTTGCAGGTAAGGTAGGTTTCTTCGGTGGGAAGCTTCGTCTGATCGATGAAGCGTACGCCTTTGTCAGTCCATTCGAGAGTTTGAATCATTTGTTAGTCTTTGGTCTTTCGTCGTTGGTCGTTGGCATCTTCCGATTAACGTTTTTTATCACGTTTTGTGTACTTCGCAGCGGTTTCGCGGCATGTTCGTCACCGCGGGCCTTCCACATAACTCGCAACTGGCAGCGACCACGAAAATCGGGGATGTGTCATCTTTGTGCCCCAAATGTTCTTTGCGCACGTCCGTTGCCGTGAATATCGAAACAAACGGAGCGGGGGCGGCAGCCTTCTCCACGTTCGGACGCCCCTTTGCTTCTTCGCGCTCTACGAGGCACATTACACCGGCAATCTCAAATCCAAACTCACGCGCCGTCTCGATCGCTTGAATCGTGGAAGCGCCTGTCGTGCAAACATCGTCCACGATCACGGCACGCGCGCCTTTTTCTCGAAAGCCCTCGATCCGCTGCCCGGTGCCATGCTGCTTCTCAGTTTTGCGGATGAGGAAGCCGTGAATCTCGCCGCTCGTAACAGCTACCGCCACGACCACCGGATCGGCGCCCATGGTCAATCCCCCGATGGCCTGCGGGCGCCATCCGCGCTGCCGAATTTCTTCCAGAAAGACCTGGCCGGTGAGTTGCGACCCGCGTGCGTCCAAAGTTGTGGTGCGGCAATCCACGTAATAGTCACTGGTGCCGCCCGATGAGAGCTTAAATTCTCCCAGGCGAAAAGACTTGGTTGCCAACAGACGTAACAGTTCCTGACGGGCAGAAGACATGGAAAATCTAAGATAGCATGAGGCGGCATCAGGCTTCAGGCCTCGGGCTTCAGGCTTCGGACGTCAGGCTTCAGGTACTATGGCAATGGTAGGTAACAAAACCTGAGGCCAAAAACCTAGACCCTGAAGCCTGCCTCATTGATTCAGCCTCTCCAGGTGCCGGAATCCATCGGTTCCCACAAAGAGCAAGACCGAGAGCGTGGCGTTATATGCCATGTGCATGAGCACACCGGCTGCGACCGACTTCGTCACAGCTCGAGTAATTGTCAGCGCCAGCCCGACCATGAATATCACCAGCACCGGGCCCCAGGCGCGCCCCAGTTGTGGAGCGTGAATCAGGCTGAAGCCGGCTGCCGTCGTCAGGACGGCTATTGCGACACCGAGCCAGCGAACCAGTACGGGATAGAGGAATCCGCGAAAAAACAGTTCTTCGAGCAAGGGTGCAAAGGTAATGCCGAACAGCGAGAGCGCCCACGCTTCACTCGGCGTGCGGAAGAAACGGTCCATTGGCAGTTCTTTCGGCATCGGCAGGAAATGTGCGATCCCTTGCAAGGCAAAGGAGAGCGCCACGCCTGCCAGCAGAAAAGCTGACCAATTTTGCGGCCAATTCCACCGGATCGCCTGCAGGAAATGCTGGCCGGGCACACGCCTTATGATCGAAATCATGAAGGCCAGGATTAATAGATAGGCGAAGCCTTGACCCAGCACCGACACGACCGGATAAGTAACGACCTGGACGAATGCAACCTTCGGATATAGCAAGCGCTGCGCGGCGAACGCAACTACCGGCAGAAAGATTGCGACCGAGGCAATGGTCAAAAACAAAATTTGCAGCACGTCCAACCCGCTCCACACTGGGTTCTCGGAAGAAATATCGATCACAGGCGCCGGTTCTTTGGGGACCGGAAGCAGATCAGGATCGGACCACGGATTGGAGGGTGAGGACACGCGCTTTCAGATTACCGCAGGGACATTTTGAATTTACACGAAAAATAAAACCGATGCCGCCCGCTCAAGCCAGCAACTCCGCGGTGGAAGTCTTTCTTGATTTCCCGTTAAAATATTCCGCCAGCGCCTGTCCCGTATATGATTTCTTATTTCGGGCGACTTGCTCCGGCGTACCCTGAGCGACGATCCGTCCACCCTCTTCTCCGCCCTCGGGACCGAGATCGATGATCCAGTCAGCGTTGCGGATCACATCCAGATTATGCTCGATAATGACCACCATGTTTCCGAGGTCGGTGAGGCGATGGAGCACGTCCAGCAACTTCTTGACGTCGTCGAAGTGCAAGCCGGTCGTAGGCTCATCCAGCAGGTATAAAGTTTTTCCGGTTTGCCGTTTGCTCAACTCGCGCGCCAGTTTGATGCGTTGCGCTTCGCCGCCGGAAAGTGTTACGGCTGATTGACCGAGATGAATGTATCCCAGACCGACATCGACCAGGGTTTGCAGTTTCTGCCGTACCTGCGGGATGTTTTCGAGAATCGGCAGAGCATCCGATGCCGGCATTTCGAGCAGATCCGCGATGGAGTATCCCTTGTACTTTACTGCGAGGGTTTCGTGGTTGTAGCGCCGGCCGCCGCAGAGTTCGCAAAGCACATAAACGTCGGGCAGAAAACTCATTTCAATACGCCGCTGGCCCTCGCCCTGGCAGGCTTCGCAACGTCCGCCACTCACGTTGAATGAAAATCTTCCCGGCTTGTAGCCTCGTTCCCGTGATTCCGGCAGCATGGCATAGAGATCGCGAATCTGGGCGAAGACTCCGGTATAAGTCGCGGGATTCGAGCGCGGAGTCCGCCCGATCGGCGACTGATCGATACGAATAACCTTGTCGATGTTCTCCGCGCCGGAGATCGATCTATGCGCCCCGGCTTCTTCGCGCGAACGATAAAGAGCCTTCGCCAACGAGCGATAAAGAATGTCATTCACCAAGGTGGACTTGCCGGAGCCCGAGACTCCAGTAACCACCGTCATTACTCCCGAAGGAAACGTTACATCAATGTTCTTCAAGTTGTTTTCGCGAGCGCCCAGAATGGTAATGCCCGTGCCGTTCGTCGACCGTCGCTCCGGCAGCATCTCGATCTGCGCTCTGCCCGAGATATAAGCTCCGGTGAGCGACCCCGGCACTTCCATAATTTCTTGCGGAGTACCATGGGCCACCAGTTCGCCTCCGTGCCGCCCTGCTCCGGGGCCGAGATCGATTACGTAGTCGGCTCGGCGGATGGTCTCCTCATCGTGCTCAACAACCAGCACCGTATTGCCCAGATCGCGCAACTCTTCAAGCGCCTTCAGCAGGCGCGCGTTGTCCCGGTGGTGCAGGCCGATCGAAGGTTCGTCGAGCACGTACAGCACGCCTCGCAGTTTTGATCCGATCTGTGTAGCCAGGCGGATGCGTTGTCCCTCGCCTCCCGACAGCGTGGCCGCCGAGCGGTCCAGGGAGATATAGCCGAGACCCACGGCGTGCAGAAACTGTAACCGTTCCACGATCTCGTGCATGACGCGGCCGGCAATCGCGGCTTCGCGTCCCTTAAGCTGGATCTTTCTTGCCAGCTCGAGCGAATGAGAAACCGGCAACTCGGTAAAGTCCGCGATCGACATACCGTTCACTTTAACCGCCAGGCTCTCGGGGCGCAGGCGCTGCCCGTGACAGGCTGGGCATCCCGTAGCTGACATGTAATCCAGCAAGAAATCGCGGTAGCCCTGAGAGTTGGATTCCTCTAACACGCGCTTGAGGTAGGACAGAATTCCGCGGAACCCTGTCTTGCCTGCTTTGCCGGCTTCCCCGAACAAGAGCAGGTTTTGCACCTTCTCCGGAAACGTTTCGAAAGGCGTGCTCAGATCCAAGCCATGCGCGGTGGCTGCGATCTGGAGCATGTGAATCAAGCCCTGCGACGCCGATCCCGGCCCCAGCCCTCCATCGAGTAATGGCTTCGACCAGTCGACAACCACCTTCGCAGGATCAAAATCGTAGCGGCTGCCCAGTCCGTGGCATTCTGGGCAAGCACCGTAAGTGCTGTTGAAGGAGAACGACCGTGGCTCTAGTTGGGGCACGCTGATGCCGCAATCCGGGCACGCTAATCGCTCTGAGTACAGTTGCTCTTCGCCGCCCACCACGGCCACCTGCACCAGACCTCCTGCCAGCTTCATCGCGAGCCCAACGGAAAGTTCAAGCCGGTGCTCGATCCCTGGCTTCACCAGCAGCCGATCGATGACCACTTCAATGGTGTGATTCTTCCGCTTGTCCAGCGCCAGATCATCGTCGAGACTCACCAGTTCACCGTCCACCCTGGCTCGCGTAAAACCGTGCTGTACCAGCTTCTCCATCTCTTTCTTGAACTCACCTTTTCGCCCGCGCACGATGGGCGCCAAAACCATGACGCGGTCTTCCGGGGTCAGCGCCATCACGCGTTGCACGATCTGGTCAGCCGTTTGACGACTGATCGCTTGCCCGCACTTCGGGCAATGCGGTACTCCGACTGAAGAGAATAAAAGTCGAAGATAATCGTAGATTTCGGTGATCGTTCCCACAGTCGAGCGCGGACTCCGGCTGGTGGTTTTTTGCTCAATGGAGATCGCTGGACTTAGCCCGTCAATGGCATCCACATCGGGCCGTTCCATCTGATCCAGAAACTGGCGGGCGTAGGCCGAGAGCGTCTCCACATAACGACGTTGGCCCTCGGCATAGATGGTGTCAAACGCCAGCGAGGATTTGCCCGACCCGCTCAAGCCGGTGATGACCGTCAGGCTATTGCGGGGAATCTCGACATCGATGTTCTTAAGGTTATGCTGGCGCGCCCCGCGCACCGAAATCTTGGTAATGGCCATAAACCGCGAAAGCAATACCCTTCAGTGACCTTTCGTAATTGGACCGGGTCCCCAGAGATGTTGGAAAGTGGAGGTGCGCAGCTCTACTCACGTATCTTATTTGCAAACACTGGCAAGCGTCAACGCAGGTAGATTCAGAGAGCGCGGCGAAATCAACAGAAAGCGGCAATTCGTAAGAGGGTTGGAAACCTTGGGCAGTCTTTCTAGCGTTGGCATCCTGTGCTTCACCGTGGTGACGGTGTTGGCAATTGGAATTCTATCCGCCTACGGTTCAGTCCTTGGAATCCTTCATGCTTTTGCTAAGCAGTCACGCCAGCGCCCGACGGAAAAACCTGTAATCGCCCCCAGTCAAGCTCGTGCAGCCCACGCCAGCGGAAGCTAGCACGCACTGGCGTCTCGACTTAAGCCTTACTCCTAGACAGTTTGTGAGAACTCCCCTGAAGGAGCCGCTGGGTGTGGCTAGTGTGGCGGAGTGTTCGTTCCATCGGCGCCTGGCTGGCCTGGCAGTCCATTCGGAAACGGTCGCATTCCGGGCGGCACTCCAGGCTGTACTCCCTGCTGCAACTGCTGCTGCCGTTGCTGCAGTTCCTGAAGAAGTTGCTCGGGCGTCTTGACGTTCTGTTGTCCATCTTGCTGCTGCTGTTGGTCGTCGGTGGCCGCCTGATCATCCGTTTGGTCAGCCTGGTCGGTTTGATCGTCAGCCTGTGTGTCATCACTTGCGTCGGTAGTATCATCGGCTGACTGGTCTTCGGCGTCCTGACCTTCGACGACAACTGTGTTCCCTCCTGGGGCCGGCGCCATCGGGGCGGCCATGGGATGGGCATAGACACTTTGGTTGTAGGCGCTCGCCTGCTCGGTTGGCGGAGGACCACTATCGGCTGGACCTCCGGACTTGGCCATCAGAATCACGCGATCCAGCGCTCCGGGATCAGTTGGCGAGCCTAGAAGTACGTAGTTGAAGTGTGATCCGTTGAGCAGAGCCGTAAGCACATCGCGAGCCGGAGCAGGACCAAAATGCCCGACCACTCGTTCAGAAGCATTCCCCGGAAGGTCGATCGTCGCACCCGTCTGCGTCCGAACCGCCTTCAAAATGTCACCCAAGGTCGAATTCTGAGCCGAAATCGTCAGTTGGCCGCCTTGGAAAGAAACTTGGGGAGCAGAAGCTGGCTGCTGAGCCAGAGTCGGCGGAGGAAGCACAGGTGCAGGCTCAGGCTGGTCTTGTGGCGTCGCCTGGCTAGTCGAGGCGTGGCGTCGCTTGCCATAACAAGGCCCCACCAGCAGCAAACAAGACAAACTCACGACGAAGAGAAACTTGGCCTTCAATGGTCCACCTGACATAAGAACGTCCGCAGCATCTGGCCTTGCGGAAATTCACAAAAAAAATCCGCTCTTGCCCTCACAAATTGTAGCACCGTCCGGCCACCTATGAACTGAGAAAAAACCACCATCAGTCCATGGCTGCTTAGACCGGTCTGGCCAAGCAATCAGAAGCGAAACCCCTGCTCAGGCTGGGGGTTAGGCTATCGCCGTGGAGCGTAGTAGCCCCTGCGCGAGCGCACCTGAAGATCCTTTTTCAGGGCCGTGATCTCAATCGGGCGATAGCGCCCGTCCGCTTCGAAGTCGGCGGGGTGATAGGAAACGATGTATTGGCTGCGCAGCTCGTCTTCAATGGCCGAAAACGAGTTCTTGATGTCCTTCATCTTGTAGGGGAAAAAAGCGCGGCCACCGCTGGCGTCGGCGATGCGCTGCAGAACCTTGTCGCCACGCAGAATCAGTCCGCTGTCATCGGTGGAAATCGCATAAATGATGACTTCCGCGCGTTGCGCCATTTCAATCGCCTGGGCTTCGCTGAACTCGCTCTGATTGTCCTCACCATCACTGACCACGACGATAGCGCGTCGCGAAGGACGGTCTTCGTGATCCTTAATCAAATTGTCGCGGCAGGCTTTATAGATGGCGTCGTAGAGCGCGGTTCCTCCCCCATCGTGCATGCGATGGACAGCTGCAGAGAGCAATGCAGCATTGTCCGTGAAATCCTGCATCATCTGACTGTGCCCGTTAAAGCCCACTACGAACGCCTTGTCAAAATTCGGGCGGACGGTGTTCTGCAGAAACGTGACTGCCGCATCCTGCTCGAAGTCAAAGCGCCCACGCACCGATCCACTGGTATCGATCAAGAGTCCAAGCTGGATGGGCAGGTCTGTCTCACGGCGGAAATTCGAAATCGATTGCGGAGGCTTGTGATCGTCCAGGATCGCGAAGTCTTTCTCGTTCAGGTTGCGCACAAACTTGCCATGTTTGTCGGTCGCAATGAATAGCACATTGACTTCGTTCACCCGGGTCTTGATGGTTAGAACAGACTCGTCGGACTCGGCGGAATCAGGACTGGAGGGAGGCAGTGAGACCACTGCGTCGCTGCCCGGCGCGAAAGAGGTCACCTGCGCCGGCAGCGGCAACCCAACTCCGGCCACAAGCACTCCGAGCAAAAAATACTTCCCTATGTACTTCATTCCACATCCCGTCCCGACTTACGGCGTTTATCCTCCGCGCCCCGTTCGCTTACGCCTTATTAGATGCACGCCACGGGCCGAAGCACCCGCCAGATGCCGCTTTTACTGCTAGGACTTTAGGAGACACTTTAGCAAATGCCAAGTTACAAAAGGAGCACCCGTTTGGTCATAGGCAAGATTCGCACTCGCCCGACTTAGGTATCTCTCACTCGGCATCTCAGCTTGCCATTACAGGATAAAATAGCCAGACCACGAAAACAGGAGATTCGATGAAAAACCTACTGGCGCTGTTGCTGGTCTATGCCCTCGTTCTGCCCGCTTTTGCTAGCAATGAGAAAGAAAAGGTGCGCGTCAAAGAATCGGGAGAAGTTTTAAAGGAGATTCTGAACATCCCCGACGACATCCCTCAGGATCTGCTGAACAAGGCCGAGTGCATCATCGTTTTGCCGTCGGTAAAGAAGGGCGCGATCGGGATCGGCGCGAGCTTTGGCCGCGGCGTCATGATTTGCCGCAGTGGAGAGCACTATACCGGCCCTTGGGGTCCGCCCGCCCTGTATGCCCTGGAAGGCATTAATATTGGTTTCCAGCTAGGCGGAGAAGCCACCGACTTCGTCTTGCTGGTGATGAATCCTAAAGGAGCGCGCTCTCTGCTGAGCAGCAAGGTAAAGTTGGGCGGTGACGCATCTGCCGCAGCCGGACCCAAAGGCCGCACCGCCGAGGGCGCAACCGATGTGGTAATGAACGCCGAGATTCTCTCCTATTCCCGCACCAAGGGATTGTTCGCCGGAATCTCCCTCGAAGGATCCACACTTCGCTCGGATGGCAGCGCCAACGAAAAGCTGTACGGCCGGAAGTTGACCGCGAAAGAAATCATTCGCGAACACAAAGTAAGCATCCCATCTAGTGCGCAAGAACTGGTCTCGCTCTTAGACAAAAAGAGCCCCAGGAACCTCTCCGACCCAAAGTCGCTCAGGTAGGCTGTATTTAGATCACGTTGCGACGGGCGTCTCGCCCGTCTGTGCTCTGTGCAGAGATGCTTGTGCTGGGAAGCTTGTATAGGGACGGTCTTTGACCCGTCCTTGTCGTGCGCAGCTAGACTATTACGATGAACCCGAAGCCCGCAACTCCGATCCGTTGCTCCTGGGCCACCAACGATCTCTCCATCCGCTACCACGACGAAGAATGGGGCCTCCCCACCCACGACGACGCAAAGCTCTTCGAATTCCTGATCCTCGAAGGAGCTCAAGCAGGTCTAAGCTGGGACACTATCCTAAAAAAGCGCGGAAACTACCGCACCGCCTTCGACCACTTCGATCCGAAAAAGATTGCCCGCTACGACCGCCGAAAAGTCCAAAGCCTGATGAACAACGCTGGCATAATCCGCAATCGCCTGAAGATAGCCTCCGCCATCCGAAACGCAAAAGCATTCCTCAAAGTGCAAGACGAGTTTGGATCCTTCGACGCGCACATCTGGCAATTCACCGGCGGATCGCCACTCGTGAACTCCAGACGCTCCGTGAGCGAAGTCCCAGCCCGCACCCCGGAATCCGACGCCATGAGCAAAGACCTGAAGAAGCGCGGATTCTCATTCGTCGGCACCACGATTTGCTACGCCTTCATGCAGGCTACAGGTATGGTGAACGATCACCTGATGGGCTGTTTCCGCTACGATCAACTCGTCTCGGCAAAACGGAAGCGTGGTTGAGCTAAACGTTTGCGCGGGCGCCCTCGCCTGCTGCTCTCCATTCACTGCCATTCCGAGCGAAGTCGAGGAACCTGGTGTTGAGCCGGCGCGAGCAGGAAATGCAAGTTTCTCGACTGCGCTGGAAAAGAGTGAAAATGGCAGACACGAGTTGCCTCGCTTTCCTTCTATATACCTTGACAGGTATATGCTCCGTCGAGTATATACAGAGAGTGGAATCTGTATTCGAAATCATTGCCGAGCCGAACCGGCGCGCGATATTGAGCCTCCTGGTCTCGTCACAACAGTCCGTGGGAGAGATCGAGCGCCAGCTTCGTATGACGCAGCCGGCCGTGTCAAAGCACCTCCGCGTGCTGCGCGATGCAGGTTTCGTTGAATCCACGGTGGACGCCCAGCGCCGTCTCTACCGGCTGAAGCCTGAACCACTTCGAGAGATGGATGCCTGGCTGGCTCAGTTCCGCCGGTTCTGGTCTGCTCACGTGGATGCTCTCGAACGCCACCTCGACCGCATGAATCAAGAGCGCAAGGATCGCGACCGCACGGATCAGAAACCACCAAAGAAACGGAAGACAAAATAGAAGACGACGCGGCCGAAACCGCAAACGTGATAAGGAGAAACGAAATGAAAATCAAACTGACCAGCGTATACGTGGACAACCAGGACAAGGCCCTGCGCTTCTATACGGAGGTACTGGGCTTTGCCAAGAAGGCCGATTTCACTCAGGGTCCATTTCGCTGGCTGACCGTGGCCTCGCCCGACGAGCCCGACGGCACAGAGCTGCAGCTGGCGCTCAACAACAACCCCGCAGCCAAAGCTTATCAGGAGGCGATTCTTAAACAGCGCCAGCCCGTGGCCATGTTTTTCACCGACGACGTCAAGGCCGACTACGAGCGGATCAAAGCCCGCGGCGCCGAGTTCACCATGCCGCCCACCGACGTGACCGGCTCAACCATCGCGATGCTGAACGACACCTGCGGCAACCTCATTCAGCTCACCCAGCTGGCACGCTGGTAAGGACGGCTGTTTAAGGAAACAAAGATGATCGAACGCGAGCAATACACACCGGGTCCAGCCGACATCGCGCGGATACGAAAGGACCGGGGACAAAACGGTGAAGAGACATGGACGCTCATTCTCGTCAGAGAACTGCACCACTCGCCGGAAAAAGTCTGGGAGGCGATAACCGACCCGGCGCATCTGCGCGAGTGGGCTCCCTTCGACGCCGATGGCAGCCTGGGTACGATTGGAACCACGGTGAAGCTCACCACCGTGGGAGCGCCCACGCTCCGTGTTACCGAAGCAAAAGTGACGCGAGCCGACGCTCCCGAGGTGCTTGAGTACAACTGGGGTAGCTTCGATATGCGATGGGAACTCGAAGCCTTTGCTGGCGGTACGCGCCTGACGCTGTGGACCAACATCGGTCACCGCTTCATCGCAATGGGTGCTGCCGGGTGGCATATTTGTTTCGATGTTCTGGATCACCTTCTCAGCGGAGCGCCCATCGGCCGCATCGCTGGCCCCGAGGCCACGAAGTTCCCCGGCTGGCAGCGGCTGAACGCAGAGTACGCAAAGCAATTCGGTATCGAAATGCACTGATTGCAAGAAATCGGGGCCGCCTCAGGCGGCTCAAAAACCGTGAATGAAGGGATCGCAAGACAATGCACCAACCACTTAAGCGGAATAAAAAGGAGTTGCCACGAGAACAACGTGAAGAAGTACTCAGAGCATTGAAAGCCCGTTTCGAAAGAAACATGAACCGCCACGAAGGTCTTGAATGGGCTAACGTACAAGGAAAGCTGGAAGCTAATCCTGAAAAACTGTGGTCAATCAACGAAATGGAAAGAACTGGCGGTGAACCGGACGCTGTTGGTCATGATAAAAAGACGGGCGAATACATTTTTTATGATTGTTCACCGGAAAGTCCTAAAGGCCGCAGAAGTCTTTGCTACGACCGTGAAGCGCTGGAGTCAAGGAAAGAAAATAAGCCAAAAGGCAGCGCGATGGATCTGGCGGCTGCCATGGGCATTGAGCTCTTAACGGAAGAACAATATCGCGAGCTGCAGGAACTTGGAGAGTTCGATGCGAAAACCTCGAGCTGGGTGAAAACACCTGCTGCTATCAGAAAACTCGGCGGCGCCCTGTTCTGTGATCGCCGCTTCGACACCGTTTTCGTCTATCACAACGGCGCGGAATCTTACTATGCCGCGAGGGCGTTCCGCGGCTCGCTAAGGGTCTAGCGCGAAGGCCGCATCAGCCATGTTTGCCATCGAGCAAATCCATGTTTACGATCGAACAAATTGACGACCTCCACGACCGGCTCGGTAGCGCGAGGACGTTCCCGGAGTATGTGCGGGCACTTAAGGCGCTCGGCGTCGAACGGTGCGATTCCTACTTGGCCGACGGCCATTCGGAATACTTCGGCCAGGGTGGCCACAGGGTCGTCTCCCCAGCGGTGCACGAGGTGCTTGCCGTCGCCGAAACCGGTCAACGCGAGACATTCCTTGAGCACCTGGGCCGGCACGAGCGGCACGAGACGACTTACTTAGAGATGTCCAAGGGCCTGGCGCAGAGCGGAATCGAGAAGTGGACTATCGACACGGGTAGGATGACTATGACGTTCTACGATAAGGCCGGCACAGAGATGCTGGTCGAGAACATCAGCCCAGCTCCGGGGAGCTGGGATACAGTTCGTCAGGGAAGACGCTCACGGCCACTGGGGCAGAGGCGCCTTTGACACTGAAAAAACCGATTTTGCCGCGACCACTTCCGGTCGATTGAAAAAAGCTTGTATCCGAATTGTGCTGTTCAACATCACATATGCTGTTAGGAAATTTGATGCCCGCGATGAACGTTCAATTCACGGTTGCAGCGCACATTATGGCGGCGCTTGGTTTTTTTCACGGGAAAGAAATCTCTTCGGCAACCCTCGCTGAAAGCGTGCAGGCAGACCCCACCTTCGTGAGGAAATCGCTTTCGAAACTGTCCAAGGCTGGCCTGATCGTCACAACGCGCGGTAAGAACGGCGCGAGCGCCCTTACGCGTTCCCCTGAACAAGTAACGCTTTTGGACATTTATCGGGCCAGCGCGGCACCACCGACATTCGCGATTCATAACTATCCTGTAGAGAAGAGATGCCCGATTAGCCGCAACATTAAGGGGTGTATGTCGGCGGTCCTAAGAAAAGCGCAGCACAGCTTCGAGAATAGTCTCGATCGAATAACCCTCGCCGACGTGGTTGGGGAAATCCGTCGAGGGAGCCAGTGATTTTTGTTATCACTATGTGCTTCTTGGCATCACATATAAGCGCGGGCAACCGACGTTGCAATCGGAGCGGATCGTTGAACTTAAAAAAAGGAGAAACGAATGTGAGCAGCCTCAAAGACAAAGACAAGGTCGCGGTTTCAACGGATGCCATGTATGTGATTTTGGGAGCGAGCGGGAACACCGGCTCGATCATCGCCGATTCCTTGCTATCGAAGGGCAAGAAGGTGCGCGTCGTGGGGCGCGACGCGGGGCGACTGCAGCGCTTTGTGCGCCAAGGCGCGGAAGCGTTCATGGGCGACGTGAGCGACGCGGCTGGCTCACCAAAGCCTTCACCGGCGCTCGTGCAGCATACTTGCTGTTGCCCCCGATTACCTCCCGGGAAGACCAAGAGCGAGAGAGCGATGCGATTGCGAAGGCCGTGACGGAGTCCGGCCTGCGTTACGCGGTGTACTTGAGCAGCTACGGCGCTCATGTCCCGGAAGGCACCGGGCCAGTCACGGGGCTGCATTCTGCGGAGCAAAAACTCAACGCTATCGGCGATTTGAACGTTCTGCACCTGCGCGCCGCATATTTCATGGAGAACAATCTGACGGCGATCAGCATGATTCAGGAGATGGGAATCTTCGGACATGCACTGCTACCCGACCTGAAGCTGCCCATGGCCGCGACGGGCGATGTTGGCAACTACGCCGCCCGGCGCCTCCTGGACCTGGATTTTTCTGGCAAACAAACTCGCGAGCTGCTTGGCGAGCGCGACCTGTCGATGGCGGAAGCCACCGCGATCATTGCGCGCGGCATTGGCAAACCGGATCTGCGCTACGTGCAGTTTCCTTACGACCAGGTGCAGCAGGGGTTAGAGCAAATGGGCATCCCGCCCAAGAAAGCCGCGGTGTACATCGAGATGTTCAAGGCAATCAATACAGGTGTCCTCGCTGCGCGGGAGCCGCGTTCGCGGGAGAACACCACACCGACTTCGTTTGAAGACTTTGTGCGGGACGTCTTTGCGCCCGCATATCACGGGAAGACTCGCGCCGCTTAGGCTCAGCGTCCGGGTGGATGGAGGGATGCTCGCGGGTTGATTCAATCTCGGCATCCGTATGAGACTTCTCGCGAGTAACGGCGCTTGGAGGAGAGAATGGCTCAGCACAAAAAAACGGCGCTTGTGACGGGCGCATCAAGAGGAATTGGCCGCGCGACGGTAGCGGCGCTTGCCAGGGCCAGTACGCACGTCCTGGTTCACTACGGCCGCTCCGCGCGGGAGGCGGAATCTCTGGTCTCCGAGATCCAGACGGAAGGCGGGCTCGCAAATGCAATCTCGGCGGATCTAGGAACTCCAAACGGCGCTGCGCTGCTAGCCAAACAGGTGCGCTCCATCGTCGGTGATCGATTGGATGTGCTTGTGCTCAACGCGGGAATCAGTAAGGCGGCACGCCTCGCGGATTATACGGTAGAGGATTTCGACAACCTCTTTGCGACAAACGTCCGAAGTCCGTTCTTCCTGGTGCAGCAACTGCTGCCCATTCTGGGTGAAGGCTCGAACGTCATCGTGATTTCTTCGCTCGGGTCCCACGCCGTGGTTGGCAAGCCCGGCGTGGAAAACCCCTCTCTGCTTGCCTACGCCTCGACCAAAGGAGCATTAGAGACTTTGGTCAAGAACTGGGCTGCCATTCTTGGGCCGCAAGGTATTCGCGTCAATGCAGTCGCACCTGGTGTGATCGATACGGATATGTCGAATTTTACGAAGACTGAAGCAGGCCGCGAGGCCGCTCTTGGAATGCAAGCACTAAAGCGAATCGGCAAGCCGGAGGACGTAGCGGATGTAGTCGCGTTCTTGGCTTCGGATAAGGCACGTTGGATTACCGGTGCCAGTATTCCCGTCGATGGCGGCTCGAAGCTGTAACTGATACCGGGGCTGGCCCGGCTTTACGTCGCAAGGGTGGGCTAGCCACACGTCTACTTTCGCGTGGAGCATTCTCTACCTACTTGCAATCGACCTTGTTGTCCTGTGCGGCAGCGATCTGCCACTTACCGTTGCGCTCCAGCCAGGTATCGGTCCAGACCTGGCACTGCTTCGCGTCCGGATTCGTTTTATCTTTACCGATGGCGTGCTCGCTGCCGTAGATGATCGCCACGTCTTCGCCGAAGAAACGCACTTTGGCATCGTCGAGTCCGCAGCCGTGCGCCGAGTGTGGACCTTTTTCATCGCGGAGCTCATCTGCCTTGTTGTAGCGCTCGCCGCCAGTGCTGGTGCCCTGGAAATCGTCCGCCAACAACTCAGAGACGACTCCGTTATTCGTGCAAACGCTTTCGGCCCACTTGCGTTCCATGTCGATCATGAACTTCGCGGTTTTGTCGTCGGCTGTGGCCCAATGGCTTTGCTGCGCATAGGCGGCGTTCGTAAGGACTACGACGCAGATCAGGTGCAGAATTCGGTGACGCATCGTCCCTCCAGCATTTGAGTCACTATGCGCAGACAGCAGTGCCCGCTGCGACGACTAATTGCTCGGCGCGACCTTGTCCGTATCGTGTAGCGCCATCACGGCAAACTTCCAACCGCTATCCCCTTTATGCAGCAGGTAGGTAAGGCCCACCCGCTCCATCTCTTGACCATCCGTCTTGTATCGCACGGCCATGCCCATCGCCAATGCCGATGTGGAGCTGAGAACCCGGAGCTGTTGCAGGCTGAATTCACTCCGGCAATACTCCCGTTGCCGAAGGCTTTCCATGACCGGACCGAAGATGGGAACTATCGCCTCTGCGGTCGGAAGGGCAATCACTCCCGACGGTCCGATGAGAAGAGCTGGCTGGTGAAAATAGCGCAGAATGGACTGGACAGTTAGTGTACTGAACGCCTTGTAATAGTCAGCAAGTACCTGGTTCACTGCGTCTTCGTTATTCATGGTTCTTAGTCATCGCTTTCGCAGTAACACTCGAATACGAACAAATCTCCGGCAGAGTGGAAAACCACTTCAACTGTTCCCATTGCAACGGGTTGCGGAGGAAGCAGTCAAACAGCCAACAGGATACACTCTAAACCCGGGCGGATGGATCAGCTTCCGATTAGTCCGTAAAACGTCCGGAGCTGAAACATCTGTAGAAGGCGATCGCTGGCGCTATATACACCGTTGAACTTGGCTCAAGAAAGCAGATGCATATCCATGAAGACCACCAAACGAATAGCTTTGCAAGCCGAAGCGACAGGCGAGCAGCAACTTGCGGCTTTTATCAAGAAATTTGACTCGAAAAACGCAGTATTGATTCGTTCAGTTCGCAAAGTATTGCGCAAGCGTCTGCCGACCGCCAATGAGCTGGTTTACGACAATTACAATTTTTTCGTGATTGGGTACTGCTCGACCGAGCGACCATCCGATTGCATCCTCTCCATTGCTGCAGGCGCGAATGGAGTTGGGCTGTCGTTCTATCACGGAGCCACGCTACCCGATCCGCATAAGTTGCTCCTGGGCAGCGGCAGTCAAAATCGTTTTATCAGGATCGAATCGCCAGCTACGCCGACGCGCCCAGAAGTTGAGGAACTCATCGCCGCCGCTATCGCGCAGGCTAAAGTGCCGTTGCCTGAGAACGGTAGAGGCAAGCTGGTCATTCGATCAATCTCGAAAAAACAGAAGCCACGTCGTAAAGCCTCGGATTAGCGCTATCGAACCAGAAGAGGTTTTCAGTTGCGGAGGTTGCAGGCCAGCTGAGTGCAGCTAAATTAGGTGCGAGAGTTGGAGGTGTCCATGAAAAGGCCCGTTCCGCTGGAATCTGCGTCTGCATTAATTGACGAACTGATCGCAGAACTCACAGACTGGCGTGGCAAAACGTTCGCCAGCATCCGCAAGAGCATCCTTGAGGCCGACCCGGGGATCATCGAGGAATGGAAGTGGATGGGAAGCCCGGTGTGGTCGCGCGCTGGAATGATCGCGGTCGGCAACGCCCACAAAGATAAGGTGAAGCTGACCTTTTCCCACGGGGCGAGCCTCCCCGATCCGGACAATCTCTTCAACGCGGGCCTCCGAGGCAACGCATGGCGAGCCATCGATTTGTTCAGGGCGATAAGATTAAGGAGCGTGCTCTAAAAAATCTCGTCTGCGCCGCCGTAGAATACAATCAGACAAAATCGAAGAGGAAAGCGCCCGCGAGTACTCGATCCAAAATGAACAAGAGTAAAAAATGATAAACCTACAGCATTTCCGCTAACCTCGCCGCCTTGTGCTACCGCCCTTTATCAGGCAAGATCTGTCCCGGATGTGAGCATAAATAGCGAAAGTATGGTGCTGGCGCCCTCGCCCGCGGATTCAGAAGCTACCGCTTCCTACTCTGGTTTTCGTCGGGTTGCTTTTTCTCGATCCTGGCCCAGGTATCTTTCAGCGCAACCGTGCGATTGAAAACCGGCCTTCCTGGCGCGGAGTCTGGGTCGACGCAGAAATATCCCAGGCGCTCGAACTGGTAGCGGCTACCGGCCGGGGCGTTGGCCAGCGATGGTTCGAGCTTGGCGTCGGTAAGCACTTCAAGCGAATTCGGATTGAGGTTCGCGGTGAAATCCTGGCCCGGTTCGGTTTGATTGGGATCTTCTTTGCTGAAGAGGTTCTCGTAAATCCGCACTTCAGCATCTACAGCATGAGCAGCGGAGACCCAGT
>Ga0210406_10000259_pt1 | contig 78703 bp, 73 predicted proteins | sample IncBWC30MmetaG_FD_155454 | JGI IMG/M metagenome (GOLD analysis project Ga0210406, IMG submission 155454) | Forest soil microbial communities from Barre Woods Harvard Forest LTER site, Petersham, Massachusetts, United States - Inc-BW-C-30-M | ecosystem: Environmental > Terrestrial > Soil >...
TAACAGGGTTTTTCCACCGGTAGTTACGACAGGCCCAGCGCCATTACTAGCGCAGCCTATCTATAGATTACAATATAATAAGGATGGCTATTTAATTTATTATCATTGGAATTCAGGCGTTGATATCTGGAGAAATAAATACTGGCGAACTATCGACAGTACGAACAATAATATATTGTTTACTAACAACCGTTTATTACACTTAATTATTACTAATATATTATTCAATCATCTCACAGTTTATGATACGATCGATGATCGCTTTTCTACCACGATAGACTCTCTGACGTTCACAAAAGAAATAGACACGAACCATATTACTATTGTAAGCTTTAAAATAAAAGAAGAATTTATTTTTGATATAAATAGGCTTGTCTCCGAATATAGAATTCTTGGAGTATGTCCTGTAGTAAATATAAATGGTAAAATTATGGACCTGGGTTGGGTATATTATCCCGATATGAGAGGCTTTTTGGCTAAGGAAAAAATAGTTGATACCTCATTGCCAACATACGTATCAACATTAGATGATCTGTTTTTTTACAGGTGTTTTTCAAGTACAATAGATAAAACCACTTGTAACAATCCATGGAATCTTCCTATCAAAAATATAATAGAAATGAATCATCTTCCTGAAAGCTATATTGCAGATGAACAAGAGTTTGCAGAATTGGCCCGGATTGAAGCCGAGAATGATATTTGGATAGGGCTAACCAAATAATTAATTATTTATTATTACTCTTTCGAATTATTGCAACTTTATAAAATAGGTATTAATGAGAGACACCGCCATCGGCCGGCGTTTGAGAAATAAATTTGCGAATGCAAAGCTGATATATATCTTTCTTTTAAAATAAGTCTTTGCTCCAGCGGAGCAAATTAGTAATAGCAAAAATAACAATACATATTTTTCATCGTAAGAAGTTTTATACGATTCGAATAATCCAACGTATTCTTTCCTCACGAACACCGATGTAAACAAGAAAATATTTCTCTTGACAGGGAACAAAAAAGTAAACAAAGTTTTCAATTCACTGATAGCACAGGAAAAGTTGCAGGATATATTAATTCAAACTGGGGTTATGACCAGGATAAATTAAGCAAAGCAATTCAATATGCAGATATTGGTATTGAAAGATTTCCTAACAGATTAGATATACGATTTGGAAAATGTTATATACTTCAACAAATTGGAGATTATGATAACTTCACAAAAGAGATCATAAAGACAGTTGACTATTCGCAAATAAATAAAAATAACTGGCTTTGGACAGAAAATAAAAAACAAACAAACGGTGAAAAATTTATGTTATCTGCGATCCAATCTTATCTAAAACAATTGTACGATACGGAAGATGATAGTTTGCTTACTAATATGATACAAATCGGTGAAGGAACTCTAAAGTATTATCCAAACACCGTAGAAATATTATCAACAACATCAGTAGCCCTGTTACTAACAAGAATTATGATAAAGCACTTGATTATTTAAAACGTGCCGAAACAATCAACCCAAAAGATTTTATTGTTTTAAATAATATTGCACAGGGTTACAAATTAAAAGGAGATAAATCTAATGCAATAAAATATTACGAACTCATAGAAAAGTACGGAGACGAGTAGGCAAAAGAACAAGCAAAAGAAAATATTAAGGACCTGCAAAAGAATTAAAACCCACTACACATTTGGTATAATTAATTATATTACAGTAATTTAATCTTAGTAATCAACTTAAACTACCATCTTTATACCACTAAAAGTGGAGTCCAGAAACCACATAAAAACGGGGCTCAATCCGAAAAGCCAAAAGAGTAGGAAAACAAAAAACAAACAAAATGATCAAATGGTACCTTGACGTATTGAAAAAATACGCAGAATTCAACGGAAGAGCAACTCGTAGCGAGTATTGGTATTTTTTTCTAATGAGTGTTATTATTTCAATTGTATTGACTGTTGTTGGCATCGCCATTAAATTTCCAATGCTTAATAACATCTATTCTATTGCTGTTCTTATACCTAGTATTGCTGTTGGCGTAAGAAGAATGCATGATGTAGATAAAAGCGGCTGGTTTATCTTAATCCCATTTTACAATTTATATCTTGCTTGCATTGAAGGCACACCTGGTACAAACCAATATGGCCCCGATGCATCAGGCATTGATGAAATTGAACAAATTGGCAGTAATTAATATTTACAGACAACGATAATTGAAAGCTAAACATTTCTGTTTAGCTTTTTTTATTAAAGGATTTACTTTTAAATCTATTAATAAGTAAATATATATTTACCAGGATTGTTATCTCCCCTATTATAAATAACAACCAGTTATAGCTACCGGGTATATAATTATTCATTTCATTGAATAGTGATTTGTTACTTGCCAGTGTCCAGATATGATTTTTACTGTCCATGAAAATAATTTTGAAATAGTCTTGTGTAAAAGAAAATAATATTATTAAGCTTCCTATAATGAACAACAGCCATTCTTTATAATTCAATTTTGTTGTATATCCTTTTTCACTATAAAAAACAATTACAAACGAAAGCAATATCATTGTAATTGAAAGTATACAAGGAGCCAGTACAGGGCCTACCCATGGCACAGGAATAATAAATAAGATATCCCAGGTGCAAAATGATACAGGCCAGTTGATCAATAGTTTAAGGAAAACATAATAAAATATGTCCCAGATCGCAAAGCTGTAAATAAAATAAGCAAACTTTTGTGATGCCGTTTTACCCGCGATTATACCAATACTAATCAGCATAATAATTGTAGCAGCTTCTCTTAAAAATTCTATCAATGCTATATCAGGTGCTACTGCTGCTAAAGGGAACGAAAACCCCGATGGATAATACATCTTGCGTAGATAGATAACTATCGCCGTTTCCATAAAACCCATAGCAATACTGAATATAGTTAACCAGGCAATTTTATTTTTGATCGATCTCATAATTAGCAAGTTGTATAATTTTTGTAAAGATCCAAAGAGAAATATAACAAACAAAAAATACATTTATTATAATAAGCAGGATGATATTTTTAGGAATATCATCCTGCACTAAATAATAAAAAAGAATGCACACTACTACAAGTGGTATCGTAATTATAGGGATATATCTTGTGAGCAATTCCTTAAAAGAACTGCTTTTAATTTTTTCGTTATCCAGCACACAAATAGGAAAATAAACAACCAGGCATAATACAAAACAAATAGCGCTATTTATAAAAATGCCCATCACAATTAATAGCATTGTCAGTCTGTATCCGTCAAAACAATTATTATGTCCCAATAATAAATACAGCAGAAAGATGGAAAAAAATCCACTAAAAACAGCACCTGCTCCTGATGCTAAAAGTGCCATAAAAGTTTTATTCGGCATATTATTGAACAGTTATTTTTGTTTGAGGAAGATTGCTTGTGAGTGATGCGTAATTCTTTTTAGTAATATCAGACACATACACTTCTTTTAAATTTTTAAGCTGATATAAAGCGGAATAATCATTAATTGTATTTCCTCTCAGGTTCAGGTATTCAAGTTTTTCATCCGACTTTAAAAAATCAAGATTGGCTATATTACAGTTTTCAAGATCCATATCTGTTACAGAAGTGAAATAAGTTAATATGCTTGTATCACAATTGGTATTAGATAAGTTTAAAGTATTTACTTCATTAAAAATTCTATCGTTTACCAGCCTGTTAAATATTCTTGTATCATCATAATACCAGGATCTCCACCCCAAAGTATGATGCGTTTGCAAAAAATTATATAATTTTTTATTTAGCGTATTATTAAAATCAGCAGCTGTTGGTAAAGAGTCATTTCCATCATTTGAAGCAATTGCCCTGGCATTATTGACAGCAGTATTTTTGATCAAAAATAATTGTGGCAGGTTACTGTCAGACAATGTCAGTAAATAACTCTTCTCTAAATACTTAGACTTATTGATATTATAAAAAGTAATACATCTATCCCAATTGATAAAGCAGCTTATAATTAAAACGGCATAAAAGATCCATCCATTGATCCTGAATAAAAAGTTGTTGGTTTTTAATTTTAGTATTTTAATAAATGTAGTAGCCAGACCTATTAGCGTGAGCAGTAAATAAACGTATACGCCTATCCTTTTATAAGTAAGCCCGTATTGGCCTACATATAAATTATTTTTGCTCATGGTCGCAATTAACGCAAAAGCATTTTGGATGATCCAGCAATAGGCCAAGATTTTTATTGCCCTATTCTTTTTATAGAAATTTAATGATCCACGGAAATAAAATAAAATAATAGCGATGGCTGTAATAACAGAAATGATAATAGCGCCTATCCCTTCATGCACAAATCCGGAATAAGTAATATTGGGTGGTAGTTTGCCATCAATAAATAAAAAATTAATATCTAGTGCATTGACAATAAATAGCAAAATATTTAAGAGCGAGAACAATACAATTCCTGAAAAATTCTCTTCACTGATATTCAATTCCTTTCCAAATATGATAGCTGTCTGATTATTATTAAATGCCAATTTATTAGCATGTCCCTCATCTAACAATGCTATATCTTGTATCTTTTTGTGGTAAAAAAATCCGTACAATAATATAAATCCGCCTGTTGTAAAAGATATCCAGCTAAAAGAAATAAAATCAAAATTTATTTTATCAACCAAGCCTGCGAATAAAGGATTTGAGGCCCGGTAGATAAATAAAAAAATAAGTGTAATAATTATCGGTATAAGAATCAAGCCTGTTTTTCGCGAGATCTTATTCTCAGTTACATTACGTTGTTTCTTACGTTCTATTCTGTCGAGAAACATAAATATTGGCGCAGTTATGTATGAATAAAAAGAAAATAAAAGTGACATTATCACAGATGATTGTCCGTTTAAACTGATGCCTGACAATATGCTTAATGAAATAATATTCGCAATTACAGATAATCCATTACCATAAATAGCAACACATATTCCTGATAACAGGCTACCAATCGCCGCGAATAGCCATGCCGTATTTTTTAACAACAACCTCTCTTTCAACAATAATCCGGTGATCAATGCTATCGTAAAAAGCAAGAAATTAATACCGGCTGTTTGTTCGTAAAATAAAAAGCTATATAATGCAACGGATGACAATAGTATCCAGTCGTTCTTTTTCATGGTAGTAGTTTAATTAGATGAAAGTATATTTTCGAGTTGTGTAATATTTTTATAACAGCTGTAAAGTGGAATCAATCCAAACAGACCGAAAGAACAATCTGTCAATTGCCAGTATAATGGTATTCCTCTTATGTTGCCGCAAATAAATGCCAGAGGAAATACCATCAGGCAAGCGATCATTCCAAATTCTATCACCCATATATTTTTCACCGGATCACGCAGGGGCCCAATAAAAACTGTAGCGATCACGATATGTGCAAATGCCAGCCAGTCAGTTCCATAGAACATAAAAGGATATTTACTATTTGTATCTTTTATCGCCAGATAGACATCCTGTAGCCATTGTTGTAGAAATATCGGGAGTATAGTTACATGCTGTGTAAGTATTGATAGTTCCCATTCTAACGGGAATGCAGTGATACCGCTTAATGCTAAAAAAATGATAAAAATGATAATGCTTATTTTTATTTTTCTTCTGAGTTGTTGAGCTGTTTTCATTTTAATTTATTTTAAGAGGAATATTATCCGAATGCCGGGTTATAATTATTTGTTGTTACATGTTTTAGTTTACCTAATGTTTTTTCATACTTGACAGACATCTTTCTATAATATTTTTTAAAATCATTGTTACCCGCTTTAAATACTTTTTTATGTGCAAACCATACTACCAGTGTTGTAGAAAAGAAAAAAAACTTATAGCAGTAAAAAGCAATCAATCTGGTATATGCCGGTTTCGTTTTAAAAATGATTTCCATTCTTTCTTTTTGAAAATCGATATGAGCTGCTTCATCAATTAAAATATCAGTGCAGATCTCTTGCAACAAGTTGCAAGCAGTCGCATCTTTAAGTGATTGATAAAATATTTGTGCCGTACTTTCAACTGTTATTACGGCTAATGTCCACAACTCCATACTCGTATTGAAGTACCTTATTTTTCTAAAGAGTGTGTCGCCCCAATCCTGCTGTATTCTTGGTTGCCCGATCATGTCGAGATATTTGCCAAGATTATTCCCATGCTTTTGCTCTTCTTTTATAAAAAGCTCAACGGCGCTTACATAAGCTGGGTCATTAATCTTTGCTGCATAGATATTGCTGGCTCTGATCAGATTTTTTCCGTCTGATGTTTCACCTAATTGCCATGCCTGTAATGAAGGCAAAATATTTTGCAAATCAACTACTGTGATTTCCGGAGTTTGTTCCCAGTTGATTCTTTTTACTTGTAGGTTCTTATTAAAATAAGTAAACCATTCTTTTGAAGTTTTCATTTTGTTTATTTTAAAAGTACTTTGCATTTCAAAGTATAATGACAAAAAAAATTAAATTCTCTTTTTCAATATTTTTTCAAGTGTATCTAAATGATTGGTAAACGCTTTTTGTCCGGCTTTAGTGATAGCGTAGGATGTATTAGGTTTTTTGCCAACAAACTGTTTTTTAACTTGGATATATTCAGCTTTTTCTAAAGCAGCAATATGACTCGCTAAATTACCATCTGTTATATTCAGCATTTCTTTCATTGCAGCAAAGTCGATCCATTCGTTTACCATCAGTATAGACATGATGCCTAACCTCACTCTACTCTCGAATGCTTTATTTAATTCGTCGAAGTAATTTTTCATCTTTCGTACTTAATGTACATTATCACGCCGTAAACAATATGTAAGATCCCGAATCCTGCTGCCCAGAATAATAAGCCATAACCAATATAAACTGCCGCGATCAATCCCAGAATAATTTCGCAAATACCCAAATAACGAATATCGCTTAAAGTGTATTTACTGGCGTTGATCAATGCCAGACCATAAAATAATAAAGTAGCCGGTGCTACCATTCCAATAAAACCATGATACACTAAGATCAAACAAAATGCTCCTCCTGCAATAAGCGGGATCAATAAATTGATTAGTAAACGTTTTGCTGTATTATCCCAAATTGACTGATTAGCCTGCTTAGCTTTTCTGATCGTTAAAAAACTTCCTACCGCTATTGATGCAGTTAATACGCAAATAGCATTAATAAAAAAGAATAGATAAAAATTGGTATTCGATTCACCCTGATCGGTAATGGCATAATCATAATACCTCGGCGTTGTAAGACTAAGGTTAAAATAAATATACGCAGCCGCTGCACCTATCAATGCAAAAATACCTGCAAACACGCCCGACAAACCGCTCAATGAAATGAAGCGTGAAGAGCGTTCCATTAAGGACCTTATTTCGGAAATGGTTTCTAAATGTTCTTGTTCCTGGTTCATATGGTTATACTGTAAAAGTACTTTGAATTACAAAGCTAATAGGAATTATTGAAACGACAAAAAAAAATGAAATTAAAATTAGGAAGAGAAATATGAAATTAATATTCGAACGTCCCCTTAAACTTAAAGAAAGTAGCATTGCTATTCAACAACTGCGCATCAATACTGATCTTTCCTTCTTCAGGAAGGACAAATTTATAATTTAGTTGAAGCAATTTATTCTCACGAGGATCGATCATGTTTAAAAATTTGATATTATCTGCTTTCAATAAATTCGTTTCTTTCCTAATAGCCGCTTCTACAACTTCTTTTACCATTTGCATCATGCAAACACCCGGCACAACAGGATGTTGCGGAAAATGCCCTTCAAATATTTTATGGGTTACATTTAATTCAAGACTTGTCGTTACTGAATTACCTTCTATCTGCGGAGCAGTAAAAGAAAAAAAATCGTTCTGTAGCATTATCTTATGATTCGTTTTAAACCGATGTTGAATTTAAATGTTGTGTGAGAAATACCAATCGTATCCGGTATTCCTGCTGTATACTTTTGCATAATAGCTTGTACAACAGGTTTTCTTTTGGAAGATCTTTCCATACTTACTAATATAGTTGCATCATTGTTCATAATGTAAGTATTATAACCTTTTGATTGCCTGAATATATAATACGTAAGTGAATCATTACCGCGTATGGAAACTTTATTACTATCTAATCCTCGCATTAATACTAACTCGAAATCTTTGCGTAATGTTTTAATGACTGGCTTTCTATTCATCTTATCAATGATAGCATATACTTTAAAGCTTCCATCTTTATTAAATGCAAAATCAAAAAAAGTTAATCCCATCTCACTTGAAAAAACCATGCGTACGCTACTATCAGGCATTCTCTTCATTAATAATAACCCGCTTAAATGCTTATTCAACACATCTACTTGTGTATTATATAATAATGCAGCAGAATCATTTATTTCGAATTTGTGCAATACGGCGGTATTCCCTGTTTTCATCTGCAGGCTTTTGTACGCTGTATTACAGCTTAACACAATAAATAAACAGCTACTTAATAGAAAATAACGCATCGGGCAAATTGGTGTTAAATTCTTTATTGATAAAATGTATAGTAGTATTATCTCCGGAGCTTTCGTTCATCACGATCGTTGAAACGGAGTAATCTTTTTTATCAATGATGATGTTTATCGTTGAGAAATAATCTTTCAAACTTTTCGATACCGGAGTTAGTTCTACCAAATAACTACTTTTATTTTCAAATACTTTTGTTGAAAAATCCGGATTATCTAATGCTGTTCCCTGTACACAATCAACAGTAATTTTATTGATCTGTTGAAATAATTTATTTGATTTTGTAGAGATCGTATTTTCTTTGGTACCATCTTTTATATATACCTTGTCCTGGTTGATGATCATCAGATATGCAAAAGGCTGGCTATACTCCATCCTAACCTGATTACTTTTCTTGAACCAGAATTTGCCTTTTGAAGTGATCTTTTCGGATAACATACTCAGGTTCTTTTCCTGAATAAAATCACTTTTAATCGTAGTTGTTTTTTGTGCTACTTCTAAAAAAGCTGTCTTGAATTTAGACAAGTCGGTTACCGCTGAATATCCCGCGCGCTGTGCCTTTACGGAAATAGCAAAAACGATGATACTCAATAAAATAAGTGTTTTACGCATATGCCTGCAAATGTAACATTTTATCTAATCTAACTATTTCGTAGCCTTCGTCTTTAACAAATTGGATAAATAAAGGAAGTATATTAAGTGTTATAGCACTGGTATCGTGAAACAAGAATATAGCTCCTGGTTTTAAAGAACGCGTTATCTTTTCAAACAACTTTTTTTCATTATCAATAACAGTATCCATCGAACGTACACTCCAACCGATGGGTGTGTATTGCCCTTTAACAATGGCTCGCTTTATATTAGGATTCAGTACGCCGTAAGGAGGGCGAAATAGTTTTGGTTTTACGCCTATTACAGACTCTGTTACTGTATCCATCTGCTGAAGATCTGCTATTACTTTTTTTGTAGAGAAAAGATCAAACCAAAAATGATGCGAATAACTATGATTACCAATTATGTGCTCTTCGTTATGTAAGTATAATAATAATTCTTCATTGCCTGCTATGCGATTGCCTATACAAAAAAATGCAGCTTTAATATGATGCCGTTTTAATACCTCTAAAATTTCGCGTGTATATAATTCTTTAGGACCGTCATCAAAGCTTATGGCGATTTGTTTTTTACCTGTTTCTGCCGAACAAACTACTTTAATAAAAAAATTTGATCCGATATAATAACAGCCATAAAACAATATCAGCGAATAAATAAAAGCTAACGTAACATAAAAAAATATAGAGGTGGAAAAAACAATATTACATCCAATTAAAATAATCAGTGCAATAATAAAAACAATAGTAGTGTTTTTGAAAGTTAGCATGCTGAAACCAATAATAAAGAATGATGGATATTTTGGTAATGATTATAGATCAGTATTTTCTTTATCTTACCCGGCACTTGTTTGCTGATAACCGATGGAATAGTTTGTGTTTTGAGAATATTCCCAGCTACCCATAAAGCAAATGCAGTAGATGTAGGATACTCACCACAAAGATGTTTGTAATTACCTGTAACATTTTTACTAAACAAAGTGTTTTGCAATCGGTCATACACTTCATCATTTTTTATATCACCGTTATTACCGGTTATTATCAGATCAATACCGTTGATATCAATTGAATGTGCTGATAAAAAAGACAGGATCTGTTGCGCAGTTTCTTCTGTTGTTACCGGTTTGTAAAAAGTATGTATACCATCTAGTGTTGCATAATCAGTTGCAGAAGGCTCGTTGGCTATTAAAAAAAAGGCAGCGCCTTCTCCATCGATTGTCCCTTTTGTTTTCGTTGCAAATAGATCAAGATTAGAAATTGCTTCGCGCTTGTATAACCCCATTCTACTCAGTATCGCATGACTGATATTGGTGATTTCATCAATCCCGCCAACTAATACATTATTGGCTTCTTTTTCAGCTAATAATAACATCGCATCTAATAAAGCACTTTCAAAAGAAAATCCACGATGTACAAATGCATTATTATAATTATGACACTGCAACATCAGCGCTATCTGTGCGCCGATTGTATTGTGTGTTGATTGTATAAATGCAGTAGGCGTTAACAACTCTTCATTATGCTCTACCATCTTTGTTAAAAAAATGCCGGTATCTTCCAGGCAACCATAAGCAGTACCGGTAGTAATCGCATCAGGAATAGTAATATTACTTTCCTGCAAACATTCCATCGCAGCAGCTACACCCATTTTAATAATGCGGCTCATTCTGCGAATTAATTTTGCATCAATGATACCTTTATAATCTGGCTCGATACAAGTTAAACGATCGCCTGCATATTCTATGGGAGTTATTAGAAACGGCTGATGACCGAATGATTGTTGTGGCGATATATTTCCTGTTGCGCGTATGTAAGTAGCCATCTTATATTTTTGAAAAAATTAAGGATGAACAATTACCGCCAAATCCAAATGAATTGGAGAGTACATTTTTTACTGTAACATTTTTTAAAAAATTCCTTTCCGGAACAAAAGGTAAATCAACCATCGGCGTTTCTAAACGCAGGTTTGGATAAATGATACCATACTTAATTGCTACTGCAGAAAACACCGCTTCCAATCCTCCGCATGCGCCCAAAGTATGTCCGGTAAATGATTTTGTTGAACTCATTTTTGGATAATGTCCGGCAAACAATCTTTTGATTGCCGTTCCTTCCGCTATATCATTATTCTGCGTACCCGTTCCGTGAAGATTTATGTAATCAATATCCGAAGGTTGTAATCCGCTTTTTTCTAATGCACCTGTCATCGCTAAAAAAGATCCCGTGCCATCGGGTGATGAAGCTGTTTGGTGGTAAGCATCATTGGCATTGGCATAACCGCTTAGTGTACAATAAGCCGCTTTCTTTAATGAAGCGGCTACTTTTTCTGACACTAACACAACATATCCTGCGCCCTCTCCCAAATTTAAACCCCTGCGATTTTCATCGAAGGGCTGGCAAAATTGCTGGTCTAATATCATTAAAGTATTAAAACCATTCATCGTAAACTTTGTAAGCGAATCCGTTCCTCCCGCAACTACCACATCTAACATATTATGTTTGATCAATCGCGCAGCTAAAAAAATAGCATTGGCAGAAGATGAACAGGCCGTGCTAATGGTGGTGATATAATTTTTAATACCCAATTTATCTGCGACCAATTCTGTAACAGCGCCACACTCGTGGTTAACTACATTACGTAATTTTCCTTTTGTGTTATCTGCTAAAAATTCAGCAAAGAAATCTTCGCTTTTATCCATGCCTCCTACCGAATTGGCAGAAATAAAACCGGTGCGGAAAGTAGATAAATTATCAATAGCCGCATCATCCAATGCTTCCTTTGCTGCTACCATACTTAATAAAGCAGTACGACTTATTGTTGATGATAAACCTGCTTTATTGGCCAACTCTTCGTTTGTCAACTTCACTTCTGCCACAGGCAATTTTCCGCGATGAATCGTTTGTAGATTATTGATATCACCAATACCTCCAGTTTCTGTTTCCAGCGCAACAAGGCATTCAGCTACATTGTTACCAATGGCTGAAATAGCGCCTATGCCTGCTATAAAAACAGTCGATGTCATTTATACGATCTTGGGTTGATGTTCGGTAATATATTCAGCCATTGTTTTTACTGACTTGAATACCTTTGGACCATCTTCTGCATTAGATAATTTGATCTTATAATTTTGTTGTAATAAAACGATCAATTCCAATGCATCAATTGAATCTAATCCAAGTCCCTCATTAAAAAGCGGTTGATCATCACCAATATCTTCAGGTTTGGTATCCTGCAAATTCAGTTGTTCAATGATCTGCGCTTTTAGATCTGCAATTAATTTATCCATTTTAGTTGTCGTAAATTTTATTAATATTTTCTATCGTAAAAACGACAGCATTATCCCGTTTATTTTTTTCTATCAGCAACAAAACAGTTTTATACTGTTCGCCTAAAGCCTCTATCCAACCACAAATACATGCCTGAACTACTCCATTGGTAAAAAGATTTGTTACGTACTGTTTCAGGAATGTCCCATCAAATTTTTCAGTAATAAAAAAAGCATTTTCGCCTTTTAATTTATGTTTGATAGCTATTTCTCCAATAACAATATTAGGTAAAGTATATACAAATAACGCAGGACTAGCCATTTCTTTCACCGTATCAAAATACCTTATATCTGTATCTAAACTTGAATTCGCATTTGATAAAACAATTCCTACGTCTTCCGCTTTATACTGTTCTATCTTAAAATTATCTTTTAATATTATTTCGGCAGCTAATAAACCTAATTTACTAACTACATCCATTTTATAAAATTTCGGATAGTTAATGTCGAAATAATGATAGGCTGCAATTAAAAAATCAGGTAATCCAATTTCTTTTTGTTCAAATAATGATTGCCCGTTTCTACACACAACATTATCGCTGATCACACAATTACCGGTAATATATATATCGTTCAACAATTGATTTAATTTTCTATTGATTTGCGTTCATATCCGACATCTTTTTTTCAAAGTTGATCAGCTTAGCCAGTCTATGTAATTCGGTAGCATGATTCTTTACGTATGGATTATTCTGATCCCACACATATCCTGCTAAAACTGAACAGATCATATTTTTAATTTCCTGATTAGGTTTATCCGCAAAGAATATAGTATCTAACGTTCCCTCGTACCAGGCCATTACATAAGAGCGGAAAGTGTTTACACCTTGCATTACAGGCTCCATGTATTCTTTTTCCCAATCAACCGGTTCTCCTTTTAATTTGCGGATAACTAAGTGAGCCGCATTCTGACTTGACACTGTTGCCAACGTTACACCGGAAGAAAATATAGGATCGAGAAACTCCGTTACATTCCCCGTTAGTACAAATCCTTCACCATAAAATTTATCCGTTGTACGCGACCATGATTCTAATATTTTAGGATCAAACACTAATTCAACATCTTTAAAACGTTCACTAATATATGGTTGTGATGCTAATAGCTGACGATATATTTCTTCGTCTGTTCCTTCGTACTGAGCAAAAAATTCAGGGTTACCAACAAATCCAAGAGAAGTAACACCACTCGAAAAAGGAATGATCCATATCCAAACACCCGGAGAGTGTACTACAACTGTAATACGATTAGGTTCCTCATCCATTGAACGTTTTTTATCTACGGTGTGTGCAAACAAAGCTTTGCGCCCTACAAGATTAGATGGTTTATCCAGGTTAAACAATCTTGGGATAACTCTTCCATAACCACTTCCATCAATAATAAATTTCGCTTCTATCTCACTTTTATTTCCTTCTTTATCTTCAATAGTTGTTACAGAATTGGATCCTGTAAAAACAATATCTGTTACCGTTGTTTCATAACAAACTTCCACACCCATTTTCTCAACCGTATCTGCCAATGTTTTATCAAACTCCGCACGAGGCACCTGCCATGTCCAGTTCCATCCTTCTGTAAATTGATCGGCAAAAAAGTAATCACATATTTTTCCATCCTTTACGAATTTGGCTCCGAACTTTTGCTGAAAACCTTTTTCTTTTATGGCATCTATAAAACCGGCCTCCGTTAATGCTTCCATGCAACGTGGCAATAAACTTTCACCAATAACAAAACGTGGAAATAGTAGCTTTTCTACGATCTTAACTTTATATCCAGCTTTATTAACAATAGATGCCGCAACTGATCCGGATGGACCGGCACCGATAACAAGCACATCAATTTTTTCTCTTTTCATAATTGTTGTATAAAGATATTGGATAGATTATTTATTGTTTACTAAATACCAACGCCGCATTACATCCACCAAAACCCGAAGCCGTTTTAAGACTATGTTTTAAATTAACCGATTGTAAAGTAGTACTTATATTCAGGGAATTAGTAACACCAGATTCGTCAAAACCCCGACTTGGTAAAACTATATTTTCTTTCATTGATTGAATTGTAACAACAGATTCGATTAAACCTGCTGCACCTAATGTATGGCCATAAAAACCTTTTAAACTGTTTACAGGAACATGTTGCAGGCTGGCCAATGTTATTGCTTTCGCTTCCATTTCATCATTATAAATAGTTGCTGTGCCATGAGCAGAAATAAAATTGATGTCAGCCGCTGAAATACCGGCTAATTGCACAGCTTTTTTTATAGCTGTAAAAAGCTCTTCCCCCGTACGTGACGGGCCGGAGATATGATTAGCATCGTTGCTAACAGAACCTCCTGTAATTTTTATATTAGTATCATTTTTTTTATTAGCAGATAAAATGATCGTTGCTGCTCCTTCTCCTAAATTTATTCCATCTCTTGCCACATCAAAAGGTTTGCATTCCGCTTTACTAATTGCCTGAAAAGATTGAAAGCCTGATAATACAAATTTCGATATGACATCTGCACCTGCTACTATTACATTTTCATATTGTCCCGATTGTATTAAACGCATGCCCGTTAACAATGCCAACAATCCTGATATACAGGCATTAGACACGACAACCGGTTGATGCACAAAACCAAAATGTTCAGCTACTACTTTTGCGGAATGATGTAACGCAATTCTATCTTTTAATTGAAGATTATTTTCTTCCGTTTCTAACAGGCTTATATTACCTTTTGTAGAAGAAATAATTAGTAATGTATTTTTATCATTAGCAGATAATCCACTTTCATCTAAAGCATTGCTAATAGAATTGATGAGCAATTGCTCGAATTTAGTAGTCTTATTGCTTATTGGAAAATCAGTAAATAAAGAAGCGTGAAAGGGTTCTGCAGATATAGTTATATTGTTCTGTAATTGAATACCTGATACCGCATTTTTCAATTGCGTAAAGTTCTCTGCGGTAGTTATGCCAAGCGGAGATAGTATATTATCGGAAACAATAAATACGTCTTTCATAATTTTTTATACCAACGAATACTTGTTTTTCCATTCCGTAAAAAAATCAGGGTTTGTTAATTGCAAAGCAGACCCCGCTAAATCTAAAAAAACCTGCGTTGAAGATCCCGTTGCAACTACCTCTTTTGTTATAGCATTTAGTAACCTGTAATTGAATTTCATTTTTGCTGCATTGCAGGCAACAAATTCCGTTTCTATAATTACCGTATCGCCATAACGTAATGAACGTTTATAATCGCATTGAACATTTACTACCGGTATTACGTATCCTTGTTTATGAACTTCGAGGTAACCAAGGCCGTATTTTTTTCCAAAAGCTTCTCTGCCATCTTCGAAATATCGAATATAGTGCCCGTGCCAAACAATTCCCAAAGGATCTGCTTCACTGAATTTTACATCCAACTCTGTAACATGTACTAATGTTTTTTGCAACACACTTATTTTTAATGTTCTATTGTAGTAACCCTTAAGAACTAAGTAAATATCAAATGGTGATTAAATACTTAGAGCCTGACAGTATTTTGTGTTAGTTCAGTTTTTTTGGCTTTGCATCTTTTAAGATACTTAAAAAAGCTTTGGCCCAGTAGTTCTTAAATCCAAAACCACCCGGTTTTCCGGTAACATAACCATCAATCAAAACTTTTTTACTCTTCATATCTACATAAGCTACCCAGGCTCCTGCTTCTTCCTTTCCTTTGCTCATGCCTTCTACAAAGATGATCAACCCAATACCTGTTTTACCTTGAAAATTATATTTTTTAACTATCTCTGCGACTTTATCTGCAGTCAGCTTTTTATAATCATTCAGATCATTAGAAAAAAAATCTGGTTTTTTAATTCCGCTGTTATTTTTATTTGTTACATCCAAAGCATAAGGAATATCTTTTTTATAATCAATCGCCTTTGCTACATCATACTTTTTTTCTTCATTAATAAAAAGTTCGTTCCATCCCGGCGCATATTTATCTCTGAATTCATCATTGGTAACAGCACCCGCATCTTTAAACTGCGTTGCTTCGCCAATAAATTTTGTTTGAGAAAAATCTAATCCAAGAAATGTAATATCCGCATTCCCACTAATAACATCTTCCTTAGTTTGTGCAAAAGTTGTTGTGCTGGTGCAGATAAATAAGATCGCAAAAAAACAGCTTAATTTAAATGTGCGTTTCATTGATTGGGTTTTTATTTTGGTTGAACAATAAATATTCGCATTTCGCATTGTGCCAATAATTTACCATTGCCCGTTATCTTTCCCGCAATTATTGTAACATCGAAGACCTGATTTTCAATAGCTACTTCGGTCTCTATTTTATCACCTGCATTTGGCAAAGAAAAAATCTCCAAATTCTTTACTGCGCCTATATAACCAATTTTTACAGGCTCGTTTTTTAACTGCGACTCATGCCCGGCTCTTGCAGCTGCGGTTTGTGCAATATTTTCTACCAAACCCGCTTCACGAAATTTACCATTGCTGACAAAAATATTATCTTCTTTTATCAGGAAAGATGAACGGCTGCTCTTTTCATCAGAATATGTTAACTGATCGATCATTACAAAAGGAGCCCTTTGCGGAATGAGTGTCAATATGGTTTCTTCTGTTGTCATTAAATTTTTATTATTGCCAAAAATTATAATAATTATACCATTGCTCCGGATATTGTTTTACTTTATCCTGCATCTCTCTAACAAAATCATGTAGCATTTCTTCCATCACTACTTTTTTATCCGGGTTTGTATATTCTTTTAGTTCGCTTGCAAAAAGATGATAGTGTAAACTACTTTCTTTCATGGCAAATACATACGAAACAGGCACTTTAAATTGTGCAGCCAATACAAATGGCCCCATTGGAAATTTTGCATCTTCTCCTAAAAAATTACCGGTAAGTGTTTTATTCCCTTCTACAAAACGATCGGCATGCATACATACCAATTCATTATTTACTAAAGCATCGTTGATAGCATAGATATGTGACAGGTCATTTTTTATAACGATCACATTCACATTTCTTTCACCCGTAACACCCGTAATATATTCTTTTATTTTTTGATGCTCGCCATCAAACATAACTACATTAATACGGGTACCTAAACGATTTAAAAAATGTCCGGCTATCTCCCAGTTTCCAATATGCGAACTAAGCAGTAGCCCTCCGCGTTTTAAAGAAACTATTTTTTTTAAGTGTTCTTCTCCGTCAAAATCAAATGTGAACCTGTTACGAATTCCTGACATCACTACCACTTTGTCAATTAATGTCTGACCAAAAAAATGATAGTTCTGATATAGTTTAAACAAAGATTTTACTTTGCTATAGCCAAGCTTTTTATGAAAATAGTCATAGGTACTTTTAGATGACTTGTATGAAAACAGGAAATAATGAAACGCAACAAACCTAAGCAAAAAGTAAGCTGGTTTTACGCCAAAGTTTTTTAAAATGCTTACAAAAATGCGATACCCTAATCGCGTTCCTTTCGATTTCCCTTGCCACGACGGCATTATACCAATTCTTTTGAATTTACACGATTTGTAACGTAGTCATAGAAATTTTGAAAAGTTTCTATCCCTACAAAATCTTCCGGCTTTACTTTAAAAGCAAAATTGCTTTCAATTACTACCACAAGATCAATATAATCCAGGCTATCCAGATCAAGCGTTTCTCTTAAGTTAGCTTCCGGAGTAATTTTAGTTCCATCAACTTCAAATTCTTCTACAAGAAATTCATTAATTTTCTCAATAATTTCTGCTTCTTTCATAAATTAAATTTTAGCGCAATTTTCTAACTATTAACGAGGAATTAGTACCTCCGAATCCGAACGAATTAGACAAAAATACATTTATATCTTTTTCTACCGTTTTATTTACAATATTCAGTTTTGCCGAATCTTCATCAGGATTTTCAAAATTAATATTGGGTGCTATAAACCCATTCTGCATCATTAAGGTAGAATACACTATTTCGCTCGCACCCGCCATCCAGCATTCATGGCCCGTCATTGATTTGGTAGAGCTTACCGGCGGTTTGCTTGCACCAAATACTTCATGTATGGCCCTCGCTTCGCTTGCATCACCTGCGGGCGTTGATGTTGCATGAGCATTAATATAATCTACATCCGATCCTTGCAATTGCGCATCTTTCAATGCCATGCTAAGTGATCTTGCAGGGCCGTCTACCGTTGGGTTAGAGATATGTGCCCCATTAGATGAAAAGCCATAACCGATAACTTCTCCCAAAATTGGTGCACCTCTTTTCAAGGCAGATTCAAGACTTTCCAAAATAACTGTAGCCGCACCACCACTTGGTATCAAGCCATCCCGGTCTCTGTCAAAAGGTTTTGATGCTTTTGTAGGATCAGATTCTTTTATTGAAAACGCAGAAAGCGCATCGAAATTCCCCATTGCATAGAGGTTAACTTCTTGTGCACCACCGCAAATAATAGTATCCTGTAAACCGCTTTTTATAAAATGGTACCCCAAACCAATAGCATGCGATCCGCTTGCGCAGGCTGCACTAATGGTAAAGTTCACTCCTTTTAATTTGAAAATTGTAGCCAGGTTCATGGTCACGGTTGAGTTCATTGTTTGAAAAACTGAACCCGAACCAACCAGCATTGTATCTTTTTTTGCACGGATGATATCAGTTGCTTCTATCACCGCTTTTGCACAACTATCATTCCCGTATAAAATACCTGCTTCATGTGCCATTAAATAATCGGGATCCAATCCTGCATTTTTTAAAGCTTCGACTGTTGCTACGTAAGCGTATTCTCCATGCTCGGGAAGCATAATGCGTGATCGCCTGTCTAATGCTTCTTTTAAATTGGGTCTTTCAACAAAGCCTGTCAATCCGGATCTGTAACCAAATTCCTTTCTTGCTACATCGAGCACTATACCAGACTTGCCTTGATATAAAGAGTTTTTAACCTCATCAAGATTTTTTCCGATACATGAATAAATGCCCATTCCGGTAATCACCACTCTGTTCATAATAAAAAATCTGATGATTTATAGTTAACGAAAGCAAGCACAGGCTTGATCACATAAAGATTTAGGTGCCAAAATTAACGATAAATTAACTAAGTTTTATATCTATCTGGAAAAAAAGTTTTTGGGTCACAGAACGTTGATTATGAGTACAAACCGCCGTTAATAGAGAGTACTTCTGCGGTTATATAACTTGCTTCGGGAGAGGCTAAAAATCCTACTGCATGCGCCACTTCTTCGGGCAAGCCAAAACGTTTTGCCGGTATCATAGCTTGTAATTGTTTTTCATCTAACCCTTCCGTCATATCGGTTTTAATAAAACCGGGGGCAACAGCATTTACGGTAACGCCTCTTCTGCCTACTTCCTGTGCCAATGCCTTGGTAAAACCAATTACACCGGCTTTGGCTGCTGAATAATTTGTTTGTCCGGGTAATCCTTTCAATCCTGAAAGAGATACCACATTTACGATTCTGCCATATTTTTTAGTCAGCATACTGTTTATTACCAAACGGGTAACGAAAAAGGTACCATCTAAACTTGTTCTGATTACACTATCCCATTGTTCATCTTTCATCCACATCAACAAGCCATCATCTTTAATTCCGCCATTATTAATCAATACTTCAATAAATTTTTCTGTGTTTGTTTCTATCCATCCACCTAAAACCGTTGCTATTTCTTCTTTATTAGATAGATCAAAACGCAGTAATTCTGCGCTGCCGCCATCAGCTTTTATCTTATCCAACGTTTCATTTGCAGCCGCCTCGTTGCCTTTATAATTCACAATGATATGATAACCCATACCCGCTAATTTATAACAGATCGCTCTTCCTATTCCTCTTGATCCACCGGTTACTAATGCGCATTTCATTTCTTAAAAGTTTAGATTTTAGTAGTTTATGGTTTAGTGGCATTATTATAATCTAGTCTTTATTGCTAAACATCTAAACTATAAACACTAAACAAAATTATTTCGAGGTAACAATCGGATCTGTATTTTCAAAATAAGTTTTGATCCTTTCGATGTCTTTATATTTTGGCGTGTCTTCTACAAACTTTGGAAATATTTTTCTGATCGTTGTGTATAAAGATTTTGTGCTGGTTGATAAACGCGGAACACAATCTAAATAATCTATCGCCTGCAATATGGTCATCATCTGGATGGCTAATATTTCGAAAGAATTATCGATCACTTTTTTTGTTATCAACGCGGCATTACAACCCATGCTTACAATATCCTGATTGTCGTTATTGTTAGGGATGCTATGCACGTACATCGGAAAAGATAGTGTTTGATTTTCTGCCGTTGTTGATACCGCAGTAAACTGAACACCCTGCATACCAAAGTTAAACCCAAGCACACCAAGGTTTACAAAAGGCGGGAATTTTAAATTCAATTTATCATTCAATAAATAATTCAATTGTCTTTCTGATAACATCGACAATCTTGTAATAGCAATCTTTAATTTATCCATCTCCAATGAAACATAATCTCCATGGAAATTACCCCCATGAAAAATATTTTTATTGGCATGATCGATAACAGGATTATCATTTACAGAATTTAATTCTTCACCAATAATTTTTTCCGTCTGAATGATGGTATCGTAAATAGGGCCAAGCACTTGCGTTACACAACGAAGTGAATAATATTCCTGCACTTTATCTTTAAAAACTTCCTGGCCAATATTATCCGGATTGTATAAATGTTCAGAACGGTTGCGAATCATCTTGCTATCTTTCAAAATGCCGCGCATCATTTCTGCTACTTTATTCTGGCCCGCATGATGTTTGACAATATTTAATTCGTAAGAGAAATGATCATCGTAAGCCTCCACCACTTCATTAACCATTGATGATAACATTACCGACCATTCAAATAATTTTTGTGCCTGTATAATGTTCAACATCCCAATACCGGTCATGGCAGATGTACCATTCAATATCGCCAACCCTTCTCTTACATGAATTGTAAGCGGTTTAATATTGAGCTTATTAAATATTTCTATCGTTGGATACAACTTGCCTTCGTAGGTAACTTCTCCTTCACCGATCAATACCAAACCAAGATGTGCTAACTGAACAAGATCTCCGCTGGCACCAACACCACCATGTTCAAAAATACACGGACTAACATCTTTATTGATCAGCTCTTTAATTAATTCAACTATTTCTGTATGAACACCCGAATAACCTTGCATTAAACTGCTAAGGCGCGCGATCATTACAGCCTTCGTCATTAATGGCGTCATTAATTTCCCGCTGCCGGATGAATGGCTCCTGATAAGGTTATATTGTAATTGTAACAGATTTTCTTCGCTCACTTTATATTGAGCCATTGGGCCGAATCCGGTATTGATACCGTAAATAAGTTTATTAGAAGCGAATTGTTTTAAAAAATCGTGGTTAGTTTCAACCTTTTTAACAGCAGCTACATCCAAAACAACTTTCTTTTCTTTAAACAAAATTTCAGAAAAATCTTGTAACGAAAGCGTCTTCTCTCCAACGTGTATCATGAGCCAGGTTTTAGTTTTTTAAAGGTGGCAAAGATAATTGACTATTAATAATTGGCAATTTTTCTTTGGAGTAACTGACGACTGACGACCAACCACTGACCACCGAAAGAACCTATCCACTGTGGTCTGTGGTCAGTCGTCGGTTGTCAATGCATTACTGGCTCCGTCTATCAATAAACTTAACGGGTTTTCGTACCGCTTCGGGGAATTGCATTTTTTGCATTTCCTCTGCAGAAATGTATTTTATATAAGGGCTAACGCGAAGACGTGCCTGCAGGTAAGCACGTATCTTATGATCACATTCCTCCGTATTATTTATTGGCAACAGATGTAACAACACTTCATCCATTCCGATGTCATTGGAATATACTTCAGCCACAAAATCTTTTACCTCTTCCATTTCATTCAACAAATCGAATAAAGCCGGTGGATATAATGTGGTACCCTTAAATTTTATCATCTGCTTTTTACGGCCAACAATGGGGGATAAACGCAAACTCGTTCTTCCGCAAGCACACTTGTTTTCGTAATGCAAACAAATATCACCTGTCTTATATCTTAACAAAGGCATTCCTTCAACACCAAGTGTAGTAATCGTTACTTCTCCCGGCTGACCAGGTGCAACTTGTTTATTATTTTCATCTAACAATTCTACGATCAATAATTCAGGTTGTAAGTGGCCGCCATTCCCCTCACCGCATTCTGTAAATGCTGTTTGCATTTCTGTTGAAGCATAAGTAGAATACAATTTAATATTCCATGCTTCCGTTATTTTTTTACCTAAAATATTTAAAGAGAAATCTGTGTTGCGAATATTTTCACCAATACAAATGGCCTTTTTTACAGATGTTGCATTGATATCGATCGAATGCTCTTTAGCAAATTGAATTAGTTTTACAATAAACGAAGGCACAGCGACAATAGCAGTTGGCTTTAAGCGCAAAATAGTTTCCCATTGCAGCGAAGGCACACCAGGACCGAGTCTTATAATACCCGCACCTATTTTACGAATACCCGAATAATATGCCATACCTGCCATGAACTGTCTGTCCAATGTCAACATCAATTGATAAATGTCTGTTGATACACCATCAGCACAAGTAAAAGATGAATACTCGTTATGAGCCAATCTATTCAAATCATTTTCTGTCAGCACCACTGTAACCGGACTACCTAAAGTACCCGAAGTAGAACTATACTCTATTATTTTATTGCGGCTAACACACAAAAAATCATCATTGTGTTGTTGCAGATCTTCTTTTGTTGTTGCAGGAATTTTTGAAAGATCTTCCAATGTTTTAATATTGGCAACATCAATATTATTTTTCGAAAAAATTTCTTTGTAAAAAGGAGAATACTGGTTAAGATATACGAGCAACTCCTGCAGCTTTTGCTCCTGTAGCTTTTTTATTTCTTCTGTAGATTGATATGCTGCTTTTGGTAAATCCATTATTGCTTTTCTATAATTACAACTGCCGATGCAAATGTTTTAAGATGTGATAAAGAAACGGAAATTTTAATGGCTCCTGATTTATTTATTACTATGGCTGTTTCTCCTAATAAATGTATTTCGGGTTTTCCGCTTTCATCGTTTATTATTTCTATTTCGTTAAAAGCTGTGCCAGTCATCCAACCTGTGCCCATCGCTTTAAAAAATGCTTCTTTTGCCGCAAAGCGTGCTGCATAATGTTCAAATTTATTTGCTTTGGTTTCGCAATAGGCAATTTCATGCTGTGAGAAAACCAATTCTTTAAAGCCGGCATCCTTGCCAATATTAGTGGCAACTCTTTCTACTTCGATCATATCAATACCGACTCCTGCGATCATACTTTTAAGGATGTAGTTTTTTATTGCATTTAGCCAATTGCTTATTAATATGGTCTTTTTCTTTTGTTGTTGCAATCTCTTTTGTTAGACCTATTTTATAATAGGCTATCGCCTTTTGATATTGTTCATGTTTAAAAGAATAGTCCCCTGCTAAAACATAAGCATGATAAAAATTAGGATTGCTTGCAATCAAGCTATCCGTATCAATTGTATCCCCGTCAGCAATACGCTGTTTGAATTTCCTGAAAATCACAAAATCTTTATATTGCTCCGTTAACAAAAACGGATCGGGTGCAATGGTTAAATTGGTGTCAATAATTTCCTGATCATGCTTCATTCCTTTTAAAGCAAATACTTTATTCAGATCGTACGCAACAAACTCACCTAATTGCCAGGGCGAAGTTGATACCCACACAATTAATTTTTTAGGTTCAAAAATTATAGAGTGATGCGCTATTAATTGATTGATCGCTTTTTCATTCCCCATTCCAATATCTGTACCATTCAATCCTTTTCTATCACGTAAAATATTTACTGTTTTTTGAACTGTATTTTTTCCATTACTATCCAACAACTGCATTAACCTTTGATACCTATAGGGAGAGGCACTTTCATTCATTTGCTGAATATTTTCCTTCGACTTAACCAATCCATTACTTTGAAAATGATTGGTACAAACGATCATGTTTTTATGCGGATCATACACATCCAAAGTATCCGGTGTTTTTTCGACAATTACAGCTTTATTATCTGCAGCGGAAGCAATCAGAAAAGATTCTGATACAAACATTTTTCTGCTTTTAGCAATAGCTATGGCTTCATCAATATTTTTTGCATACTCTAATATCTCGCGCGCAACTAATGACACCGGTGTTGCAGAACCTGTTGGTATATTACTTTTTGCCGCATTAATCGTAACAGCCAATCCTTTGTCATTCATGCCGGAAACTGCTCCAACAAAACCGCCCCAGGTCACTGTCATGTATTTATATCCACCCGTTGGATTAAAGAAGGCTACGATTTTATCTTCTGCAAATTTATCACCAACATAAAAATCAAAATTTCTTCCAATGATCATCGTACTGTCTAAAGACTCATCACCCCATGTACCAAAAGAAGTACAACCAACTAACGCCATACTTTGTAAAGCATGACCAATATCGTGTGCCGCATGATAATTTAAAATGCGCTGGTAGTTAGAGCCTATATATTGATATTGATCTGATGCAGATGTTGAGATACCATAAATTTCTTCCTTAGATTCTTCCGATACATTTTTCTCCAGATCGCGATTGAACCAGCCGATAAAATATTTTAAAAAATGCAGGTAAAATTTTGAAGGGATCATTCTGTTGATCTGCTCATTAAAATGTTCTTCTTGTCTTACCACTAATTCTTTTGTCAACTTGCCATTGATAACGCCGCGTTCGAAAGGTTCGCCTTCTACATACAATTCAAACAAACCGCTTTTGCTTTTACGAAACCAGCTATCTTTCAATGTATAAAACCCCGGCGATGGTTCGCTACGTTGCCATTGCAAACTACTTTCATCTTTCACTTTCGGTGGATATTCAATAGCAACCAATGCCAGATAAATAGCTCCTATTATCAACAATGCGATAAAGAACAGAAACGTAAATAACATTCCTCTTCTCACTTTACCCCAAAATGTTCTTTGTTTATGCATTTCTAATTTTTTCAACTATATCGTCATTTCCTAATAAAGCGCTACAAGTAACCAATCCACTCATGGCGGCGCCCAGTACGCCATGCATATTTAAATTTTGTCCTGTAAAATACAAATTCGGCAACTTAGTTTTGGGAGAAATAAAAGTTCTTAACGGGTCATTAAAATCTTTAACAATACCGTATAATGAGCCGTCATCATTACCAATATAATCTCTGTAAGAAAGCGGTGTTGCCGTATAATAAGATTTAATATATGCTCTTAATCCCGGGAATTTCTTTTCTACCGCATCTAATAAAACTTCTGCCTTACGTATTTTAAATTCTTCGTAAGATTCGCCACGTTCATTTTCGTCAGAAACTGTATTGAATGTATTTTCCCATTTTTTTACTTCATCAAACATCATGTAAGAAAGGATCGTCATGCCATCTGCGTACTCATTTTGTTTTGATGAAGGCGCTAAAAATATAGCATATCCTTTGGGCCAATTCTCTTGTGTGTAATTAGCCACATCCCAAACAGAGCCTTCGGTACAACAATAATAATTATACCCAAAATATTTATATGCATCTTTTTTAAAAACAATATTTAAAGTAAAAGATGATATAGAATTTTCCAATGCATTGATGCGGTTACGGTACGCTTTTTTAATAAGTGTTGTTTCCGTCATCTCCAATGTTTTCACCGGATGTATGTTCGATATAAAGTGATCGGCATACAAATGTTTGCCATTAGCCAGCTCTACATAAGTTGCTTTTCCATTCTCTTCAACTATTTTTTTTACTTCTGTATCACGCAAAACTTCTCCACCTTGTTCACGAATATTTCTGGCAATGTATTTAGCGATCTGAGATCCACCATCAATACATTTCCAGGAACTCTCGATATAACTATTAATGATAAGCGCATGAACGTACAGTGGTGTTTTGGCTGCTTGCCCTGCATACAGCGGGTTATTGCCTGCCAATACTTCCTGTAGTTTTTTATTAGCAGTAACCGATTCTATAAATTCTTTTGCATTGATCCCTAACACTTCTGCCTTCTCTAATCCTTCCGATCCCGTGCGTAAACTATACAACGGAAACTTATCACAGACTTCTTTTATTTTATCGCAATAAGCGATCAAACCTTTTTCCTCATCCGGAAAGTCAATTAATAATTTTGCAATAAAATTATCATAGCCTTGTGCGTAAATATATTCTTTATCGTCATTTTCAATCGTAATCTTATCAAATACATCCACATCCATCTGCTTCAATTTCAGGCGATCTATTATACCCAGGTATTTAAAGATCTGGTAAAGGTTTTGCCCTTTGCTTAATCCACCCAGATAATGTACCCCTGAATCAAATATCACTTTATCGCGCACATAAGTTTGTAAGCTGCCCCCGATCTGCTTGTTTTTTTCTATTACACCAACCTTATATCCTTCCTTGCCTAATATATCTGCGCAAACGAGTCCGCCTATACCACTTCCAATAATTATAATATCAAAATCCTTCATCCTTATTTACTCCGCGTGTTTGATTACAAAAATAATATTAGAAGTATATTTTGTTTGATCGATCTCTTTGCATTGCATATTATTCGCAGCTGCCAATTCTTTCACCGAACTGCTCGATAAAAATGCCAAACCGGTATCTGTCGTTTTATTAAAGCCGAAAAATTTAGTAGAAAAGAACTCTGTCAGCTTCGTTCCTTTATGCCTTTCTTTCAAATCTTTATTTCCATCTCTTATTAAAACTACGCCATCTTTATTCAGGTGCATAAAACATTTCTTCATCACTTCCGTTTGTTGTTCCGGTTGTAAGTAATGTAAAATGTCACTCAAAATAATAGCATCGTACTTTTCAAATTCAAAGGCCAAAACATCTGCTGCAATAAAATTGATCGTATCATCTTTACTAAAACAATGATTAGCTGTTTCTATTTTATCTTCATCATAATCAATACCAGTGATACCCCTTTGTGGTGATGTAAAATGCAACATATAAGACATAAAACCATAGCCACAACCTATGTCAAGCATCTTACCTTGCTTTGGTAACAATTCATGAATAGGAAGATAATTTTTTTCCATACCCACTTTTACTTTCATGTACCATTCCAGCACAGGGCCTTTATAAAGGTAATTATATTTTAATTGCTCTCTATAATAGCGTGGCTGCTGAATTTCTTCACTTAATTTTCTAAATTCTTCTCTGAAATATTTACCTACTTGCTTCGCTCTTTCAGCATAACCATTTCCAAATTGCAGACTTTCGGGTTTTATTCTTGGCAGATATTTCAATGTTATTGTTCCGTCCTTCAAAAGAAAATCTCCTTTCGTCATCGTGTAACCAGTTCCGTGTATAACGATCGGTAAAATTTCAACATCCAATTCCTGTGCTAAATAAAATGCTCCCTTATGAAAACGTTTCATTGTTCCATCGACAGATCTTGTTCCTTCAGGAAATACCAAAATTGAATAGCCTTCATTAATTTTCTTACTCAATAATTCTATACTTGGTTGTGCTCCCTGTTCAACAGGATAATAATCTGCCATGCGAACGACACCGCCAAAGAATGGTGAGTTCCAAACCCATTTATTAGTGAATAATATTAATTTAGGTTCTAACATCACTATTGCCAGAATATCTAAAAAAGATTGGTGGTTACAAATGATGATTGCGGGCTTTCTAAAATCTTCGTGACCGGGATTAATGATTACCTTTTTCACATTCACCATGATATACATCAATGACTTGCAAAACTTAGATAAAATAGTATGGTAAACAAGTTTGCTCTTTTCTTTTTTAAATGGGTTTAATCGTGCAAAAACAAAACCGATAATTGTTAAAAGAATACAACCAAATACAAAATAACAAAATGCAAATGCAGAGATAACCATTCCGCTAAATGTCCATGGGAATTTTTTCTTTTCAACCCTGTTCTTAATTAAAATATTAAATAAGAATGGAATTAGAATTTGTGCCATCAACACCACACAAAGAATACCGATAATAGATATCCACGCGATTGATTTTAATGCCGGATGTTTTGCAAAAACCAGTACGCCTAATCCGGCGACTGTTGTAATGGCTGATAAGAAGATCGATGATTTATAAGAGGAAAGGTTCTTCTTGCCTGTTCTGTATTCCTGTAATAAACCATCCATGATGAATAAACTATAATCGTCACCCAAACCAAAAATAAGTGCAGATATAATAATATTAACAATGTTGAATTCAATATTGCAAATTACCATCAAACCTAATATCCATATCCATGAAATGAACATAGGAATAAAAGAAACAAGTGTTAATTCAATACGTCCATATGTTAGCAACAATACAAAAAATACCAGTAACGAAGACATGATAGCAATACTGGTAAAATCTGAATTAATGATTTGTACAAACTTGTTAGTCAAATATTGTTTATCTACAACAGTAACAGTAGCATCTTTATCGAACGTATTGTACACCTGTTGTTTATTTTGAGGTGTAACTTTTATTAAGGTTACAACAGTTGCTTTGCCTGGTTGTTCTGTAATATAATCATCCAAAAAGCTTTTTCTTATTCCTGCCAAAGAAGAAGAATCAAGCACCGTAAAATCTTTATTTAATAGAGCTTTGAATTTATCAAATGCTGCAGATTTAAACCCTAACGGAATCCCCTGTCTTTGCAGTGTGCTAAATAATTGTTGCTTCTTGGCATTTGTCCAGTAATCATTCCAGCGGGTAATCCTTTCACGCTGTAAAGAGTCTGAAATAATTAAGGATGATACACCGGAGTATTTTGTAATGACCTGCTTGTCTTTTAACGAGTCGATCTTGTTGACTACTTTTTCGTCATTTGCTAATGCTTCATCTAATGTCTTTCCTTCAGTGACCAAATAAATGGACTGCAATGAATACTGATTTATTTTATCAAGCTTCGCTTGTGATGCTTTTAATTTATCAGACATGTAATTCATCTTCATCATGTCTGATTCAAAACCAACTTTTTGTGCCTTGAAATAAAAGAAAATAGTCAGCAGAAAAATAATAGTAACAATAAATTTATTATACTCAGGATTATAACGTGATACTTTATCGATCCACGAAAATTCAATTTCGTGGTGTTCTTCCTGTTCTTTTTTAGTAGCTAAAAAATGTGGTAGAAAGATCAATGAACAAAATGAAGCCCCTATCAAACTAAAAGCCGCAAACAATCCCAAATCTTTCAGCATTTCTGATGCAACAAATTCTAAACAAAAGAATCCGCCAATTGTTGTAAAACTACCAACGGTTAATGGCATTGCCAGGTCTCTTATTACCTGCTCAATACTGCGTGTATGCCTGTAGTGATTGAATACATGCAACGAATAATTTACAGCGATACCCAATACTACAGAACCAACGCCTAATGCAATAACAGAAATGCTACCCTTGATAAAATAAATGGCGGCCAGAGAAAATAATGCCCCAAATAAAACAGGAATAAGAATTACAATTGGTGCTCTTTTCTTTTTAAAATAAAACCCTAAAAAAACAATCAGAAAAAAAAGGGTAATGCCTTGTGTAAAAATAGTATCCTTACGTAATTGCAATGCATTACCTACAGATACTGCAGCCGCACCAAAATAAGATGTTCCGATATTTTTATTATTGGTATCAAGACTATCAATTATCTTATCCAGTCCTTCAAACAATAAAGCATTTTTGCCCGTATTATTAGGAGCATATGCCGGTGTAATGAACATCAGCAAATTCTTATGGTCCTTGGTTACTACATAGCTGTCATACAATTCAAAATTTTCATCGTATTGAAGCTGCTGTAATTTTTTAAGCCCGATATAAGAGATACCAACCGGATCATTACTGATAATATTTTTAAGTGCAATACCTGCGGGAGATGTAAGCGTTCTAATATCCTGCGTAAGTGTTTGCTTTACTTTATCAGGTGTGATCAGCGTATCAATTGTTGCATAATCTTTTTCATTCAGGTAAATAGGCAATCGATCGGTGATAGTTCCGAAAAGATTCATTATTAAGCCATCATCTACTCTGTAATTGATTTTGCTGATATACGGGGCGCAGTCATTTTGAACCCTTGCAGCAAAGTCATCTGCGTAAGCAACTAAACTATCAGGCTGCTGGGCGGTGGTATCTTTTAATGATACCGTAATAACCAGTTTATCTATGAATTTAGAATTCTGAAATATCTCATTCAGCTTTTCTGTCTTTTTATCTTTGGGTAATATTTTGGAAATATCTTCTTCAAATTTTACCCGGGAAGCAAAAAAGACTAATAGCAAAAAAGACACACCGAAAGTGACAAAAAAAACTGTGCGGTGCTTTGCAAAATAATTATATACCCTTACCAGAATTTTTTCCATGTTGATGATACACTATCCTGCCGGGGATTGTCTTTTTAATAATTTAAGTAAAATAAAAGTTAGCAAGCCGAAAGCAGATCCTGCAACAATGGCCAATGTTATACTGCCGTAAAGATATTGCGTAAAATTATTTTGAATAGATTTTATTGAAAGGATTTTGCTATAAGTTATTACAGCAGCCGATTGCTGACTTATCCAGTACCCTCCTGCTTTATAACTTAAAAATATGATTAACGGTATCATCGGCGGAATGCTAATGTTTGCAGCAATAATGACGAGCGCCTTGTTTAATCTGAATAAAATAGCCAGCGAAATCCCCACTATTAGTTGAAACCCCCAGATAGGTACTATGCCCATAAAAATGCCAAACGCAACTGAAAGGGCCTTGCGCAAATCAGATTCATTAGTATCAAACAACTGCTCATTAATAACGAGTAGACTTTTTTTTTATCAAACAATATCCTGAAAAAAATACGTGGTTTGATATATAGAAAAGTGATGATCACTAAAACAGTATTTAATATACTGATTCTTGTAAAATCTTTAAAAGGCCTGAAGTGTGATATCCGTACTTCTTTTGGCGCATAATAAACTGTTACAGGTACTGCTTCAATTTTTACGCCTTTCCATACAGCACGTACCAATACTTCTATTTCAAATTCATATTTCCTGGTGAAAAAATGAATGTCTTTCAATAAATTTAATGGATATGCTCTAAATCCGGATTGTGTATCAGGAGAAGTGATGCCCGTTTCTACTTTGAACCAGAAATTAGAGAATTTATTGCCAAAGCTGCTTTTACCCGGTACAGATGATTGATCCATATTTCTTGAGCCAATGATGATCGCATCTTTTACTATTTCCAATCTCTCAATAAACGCAGGCAGATCTTTTGCAAAATGTTGTCCGTCAGAATCGATCGTAATGGCGAATGAATAATTATGTTCGGTAGCGTAAGCAAATGCCTTGCGAAGCGCCCAGCCCTTGCCGACATTTGTGGGATAGCTAATTAATTGTACCTGAGGGAATGATCGTGCAATAGCTTCCGAATTATCAGTAGAACCATCATTTACAACAATGATGTTATCTGAATACTCTGCAACATCAGCAATTACTTGCACGAGCGTAACTTCATTGTTATAGGTTGGTATAACTACACAGATAGACAGTTCATTAAACTTTGCACGAATTGTTTCTAAATTATTCATTCTTTACTCCTAGTAAATCATTAAATGTGTGCAAAAATAAGGGTTATAAAGGTTTTTAGCATGGTTGAGCTGAAATGTCTTTCTTATTTTTTGCTATAAAAAAATCCCCAGCTAAAAGCTGGGGACCTAATTTTTATTTATACCTCTTTTAAAGAGTTAATAGACTATTTACCTTGAGTACCGTAAGTATATAAAGTAGATACTTCAGTTCTTGTAAGTGGTCTGTTAAATACTCTGATATCATCAAGTGAACCTGTGATACCGTTGCTCATGTAGCCTGATCTTGAAGCAGCAGTAGCAGAAGTGTGCGTATATCCATCAGTTAAAGAGAATTCAGGGAAGTCGCTCCAGTTAAATGTACCTATAGTTACAAAGTTAGCCCAAGCAGAAGGGATTGGGGCTGTAGCTCCACCAGTAGGAACAACTCTGAATGTTTGAGGTTTAGTAACATTCGTTAAAGCCAATGAATCAAGTGCAACACCATTTGCAAATAAAGTAAGTTCTTGTCTTGATCCATTACCATCATAAGTAACAGTAAGTAAAGTCCATGGGTTTACAGCTTTGTAATCAAAAGGATTAGTTGTAAAATTAACTTGACCATTGTTAAAGTCAGCACCAGAACCAATACCAGCTGTATGAACACCAGTACCATCAATTTGAGTATTGCTTATTTGCAATGGTAATGTATCTCCTCCATTTTTGTTAAGAGCTTGTATACCAACCAGACCGAATAGATCTGTGTATGCATTTCCATTCAATTGGAATAAAGACTGCCATTTTGGTGATGTACCTCTATCGCCTAATTTAACCCATAAGCTAACTGTATAGCTTTGTAAAGCTGTATCTAAATTCAAGTTAGTGATTGTAGGGTAAACCAATGCGCCATTTGTAAATGTTGCGCAATTGCCAATTACACCAGCATTAGTGTAAGCAACAGTACCTACATTATAGTTACCGCCTGTATTAGCAGTAACGTTTGATTTAGCTTCTACGCTAGAACCATCAAATGTCCAGTGTGCGATCAAGTTAGTAGGCGCAATTGAATCTGAAGTTGGTCCTACAGGAGCTGCATTAACGGTAAATGTACCGCCAGTGAAAGCAACTGTTTGTCCATTAGTAGTTACTGACAAAGCTCCGCTTGTTGCAGCAGGTGCAGTAAAAGTAATTTGTGTACCTGCGCCATTTACAGCACCAGTTATTGCAGCGCCTCCATTAATTGATACAGTCGCAGGACTAGTAAATCCTGTACCTGTTACAGTTACTGTACCGCCTGTAGTTGCCGGATTTGGCGCTACGCTAGTAATAGTTACTGAAGGACTACTTGATCCACCAGACTTTTTGCTACAAGAAACCGTAGCAACTGATAACATAACTAACCCACCTAATATAGCGAGTGTTGCGTTTCTAAATTGTTTCATTTTTTTTTAGTTTAATTGTTGAATTGATAAATATGTAAAGAATCGTTATTGCTTCATTTGCAGCATAAATGAACCAATTGATTCGCTTGAAGCTGCATATAAAAAGTTTAAACTATTATATAGTGTTTTAATTAAAATTGCGGGTCCGTAGAACGATCTTGAATTTAAGTATAGCGTAGATTTTAGCAATCGTTTTCCATAACCGGTGTGCAAAATATATATAAAATTTGAAACAAAAAACATTATTTTTTTATTGCCGGAGCAAGATACAAATTCTTTATATTAAAAGATGTTAAAATTGTACTGGCACTACCTTTTAGGAGATCCTTTATAATAAGCTTTCGCTGCTTTATACTACAAAAAACAGCGAAAGCGGTTACCCGTTACATTTAGTAATTAAATAGTAAAAGCTTTATTTACAATTTCAGCCTGCTCTTTTGCGTGTACTTTAGCATAACCTGTTGCTGTTGAAGCACTTGCAGATCGGCTGATAATCGATAAATTAATATTGTTGATGTTCATCCTTAAAAAAGAAGCGGCACCCATATTTAATGGTTCTTCCTGTACCCAATGCCAGCTTGCTTTGTTGTATTTCTTTTGCAGAACATCCAATTGGTTTTGCGGTAAAGGATATATCTGTTCTAACCTTACGATAGCAATATCTTTTCTATCTTCTTTTAATTGTTTTTCCGCCAGATCAAAATATATTTTACCTGTACACAGCAATACTTTTTTAACATCTGCCGCTTTTGTAATAAATACATCATCGATCACTTCTTTAAAACCACCGCTTGTAAAATCACTTACCGGACTGTAACTTCCCGGATGGCGCAAATTTGCTTTGGGTGAAAAATTGATCAAAGGTTTTCTAAAATTCCAGGCTAATTGTCTTCTCATTACATGGAAGAAATTTGCCGCTGTCGTAATATTTGTTATTACAATATTCAGCTCTGCGCACATTTGTAAAAAACGTTCCATTCTCGCACTGCTATGTTCAGGACCTTGTCCTTCGTAACCGTGTGGCAGTAACATTACAATGCCATTCATGCGTTGCCATTTTGTTTCACCGGCAGCAATAAACTGATCGATCATTGTTTGCGCACCATTACAGAAATCACCAAACTGTGCTTCCCAAATTACCAATGCATTCGGGTTCGCCATGGCATATCCATATTCAAATCCTAACACCCCATATTCACTCAATAAGGAATTGTAAATTCTGAAAGGTTTTTGTCCTGCTTTTAAATCGCTTAAACGATTGTAATCAACATTCGTATTCTCATCATACAACACGGCATGCCTGTGACTAAATGTTCCTCTTTTCACATCCTGTCCGCTCATGCGCACATCTTTTCCTTCGATTAATAAACTACCATACGCCATCAATTCTCCTGTGGCCCAATCTATTTTATTTTCGTCCTGGTATAATTTTATTTTATCCTGCAATAATTTTTCAACCTTGCGTAGAGGTTTAAAATCTGCCGGCCATTTCATCAATCCGTCAAATAATAATTTTACATCAGCTTCTTTGATCGCCGTTGCCGGAGATGCTTCAAAATCTGCCGGTGTAGCACGTTTCAGGCTTTGCCACCATAATTCGGGTGCCTGAAATTTATACGGTAACGGATTTTGTTTTACTTCGTCTAAGCGTTCCTGTAACTGGGCAAGAAACTTTTGTTCCATTTCTTTTGCCAACGCCTGCGCATCTGCTTCGCCGTTATTGATTAAGTATTGAGTATATACTTCTCTAGGATTCAAATGTTTATCAATCAGCGAGTATAAAGTTGGCTGTGTAAACTTAGGTTCGTCGCCTTCGTTATGTCCGTGTTTACGGTAACATACCATGTCAATAAAAATATCATTGTTGAATTCCTGGCGATATTTAGTCGCGATCTCTACTGCTTTAACCACGGTTTCTGGATCATCACCATTCACATGCAATACAGGCGCATTCACCATTGCAGCGATAGACGTACAATAATCAGAACTGCGTGCATCATCAAAATCTGTAGTAAAACCAATCTGATTATTGATAACAAAATGAATTGTTCCGCCCGTGTAGTAACCTTTTAGTTTACACATTTGCAATACTTCATACACAATGCCTTGTCCGGCAACAGATGCATCACCATGAATTAAAATAGGTAATATTTTATCGTAATCGCTGTTGTATAAAACATCAGCCTTGCTTCTTGCAAAACCAATAACAACAGGATCTACCGCTTCTAAATGCGAAGGATTAGGACAAAGTTTTAAGTGAATTTTATTGCCCGAAAATGTTTCTACTTCGCTGCTATAACCCATATGATATTTAACATCGCCGCTACCCATTGTAGTATCAGGTAGAGAAGTTCCTTCGAACTCGCTAAAAATTTGTTCGTATGTTTTACCTAAAATATTTGCCAGTATATTCAATCTTCCGCGATGTGCCATACCGATCACGACTTCTTGCACGCCGGTAGCTGCAGATACATCAAGGATCGCATCTAAAGCGGCGATAGTAGTTTCACCACCTTCAAGTGAAAAACGTTTTTGACCAATGTATTTTGTGTGAAGGAATTTTTCGAACATCACCCCTTCATTCAATTTTTGTAATATTCTTTTCTTCTGTGGTAATGATACCGGTTGTAGCATCACATTTTCTACAGCATTTTTTATCCAGTCTCTTTTAGTTCTGCTGTTTACGGCACTAAATTCAACACCAATATTGCCGGTGTAACATTTTTTTAAATGATCTACGATCTGTTGCAATGTTGCTTTTCCTAAACCTACAAATTTGCCTGCTTCAAATTGAGTAGACAGATCCGCATCACTAAAGCCGAATTTTTCTAACTCAAGATTTGCCTCACGATCTTTTCTTTGGCGAATAGGATTTGTACTGGCGATCAAATGCCCTTTTCTGCGATACGCCAATATCAATTGGTACACACTAAATTCTTTATCGAGATTTCCCTTTGGCAAAGCAGCAGCACCATTTCCATTGCCGTTGGCAACTGGAGTTGCAACAGTTACACTGCCTCCGTTATTATTGCTTATTGCAAAGTCAAACCCTTCAAAAAAACTGCGTATTTCCTGATCTACGCTTTTGGGATCCTTTAAAAAGTCATTATATAAATTTTCGATGTAAGCGGGGCTGGAGTTAGTGATGTACTGAAAATCTTTCATTTGTAGAATATTTTTATAATCTTCTTTTGTAAAACCGTTTAAAACCGGTCTTTGATAGCAATCAATTAATTATTAAATCGGCTGCAAATATCGGTATTTATATACAAAATCGGCTGCATTTTATACTTAAATTTGAGCAAAATACAGCCACCCGTAAACTCATAAATAAATAATTTATTGCCTTTTTGAAGGTATTTTTATAGTAAAAGCTAGTATTTTTTAAAATTATCCGCACCCAATGCTGATTTCTAATTTGATTTCCCTTATCTTTGCAGCCCAAAATTTGATTTAAAATGGCTAATCACTCAGCAACCAAGAAAGATGTGCGTCAAAGCACTAAACGTAACGAGCGTAACCGTTATTACGGTAAAACAACCCGTAATGCAATACGTGATATCAAGGCAATAGACGAAAAGAAAAGTGCTACAGAAAAATTACCTGCAGTTGCTTCTATGATTGATAAATTGGCTAAGCGTGGTACTATCCACAAAAACAAAGCAGCAAACCTAAAAAGTAAGCTAGCTAAGAAAGTGAATGCTTTAAGCAAGTAATTTTCTCTCTACTTGTCGCTTAATAATATCATTAAGCCTGTTCAAACAATGTTTGACAGGCTTTTTTTGTTTTCGTAAAACTTTGTAAAAACATCGTTATCTCTATTTAAAACCGCTTTTTCATAGCTGCATTTCAATATCTTTGCCGCCTCTAAAACTCTTGATTGGTTTAACTGTTTATCAGTTCATTTGTCGTTGATCTTTATGGATAACTCTCTAATTATCAGAACGAATAAACCAGTAAATAAATAAACCACTAAACGAATAAACAAATAAACCAGTAAACAAAATGTATCGTTCTAATACCTGTGGTGAATTAAGAATAGCAGATGTAAAAAAAGAAGTGACCCTTGCCGGATGGGTACAAACCGTACGCAAGTTTGGTAGCATTACATTTGTTGATCTGCGCGATCGTTATGGCATTACTCAATTGTTATTTTCTGAAAGTTTGAATAACCAGTTAGATGCAAACCCATTAGGTAGAGAATTCGTTTTGCAGGTTAAAGGAACTGTGAATGAAAGAAGCAATAAAAACGCCAACATCCCAACGGGCGAAATTGAAATTGCTGTTACAGAATTTACGATCTTAAACAAATCAGCCGTTCCCCCATTTTCTATTCAGGACGATACTGACGGTGGTGAAGAGTTGCGCATGAAATACCGCTACTTAGATCTTCGCAGAAATATCGTTAAGAAAAATTTAGAATTGCGTTACGCTGTTGGCCGTTCTACAAGAAACTATTTGCATGAAAATAATTTCATGGATATTGAAACGCCATTCCTTATCAAATCAACACCGGAAGGTGCAAGAGATTTTGTGGTACCATCAAGAATGAATGCTGGACAGTTTTATGCATTACCTCAATCTCCACAAACATTTAAACAATTATTGATGGTGAGCGGTTACGATCGTTACTATCAAATTGTAAAATGTTTTAGAGATGAAGATTTGCGTGCAGACAGGCAACCGGAATTTACACAGATAGATTGTGAAATGTGTTTTGTTGAACAGGAAGATATTTTAAACATGTTTGAAGGTTTGGTAAAACGAATTTTTAAAGATGTAAAAAATATAGATTACAATGAAAAAGTAGAACGCATGAGTTGGGAAGATGCCATGTGGCAATTCGGTAACGATAAACCGGATATCAGATTCGATATGAAGCTTTGCAACCTTAAAAAACCTGCTACAGTTTTTACTAATAAAACTGATAACGCTCAATTGATTGGTGGTGTTGATTTTAAAGTATTTGATGAAGCTGAAACTGTTATTGCTATTGCAGTACCTGGTTGTAGTGAATACACAAGAAAACAAACAGACGAACTAACGGAATGGGTTAAACGCCCGCAAATTGGTATGAAAGGATTAGTATTCATTAAAGTGAATGCTGATGGTACTTATAAAAGCAGCGTAGATAAATTTTATGATGCTGATAAATTAAAAGCGATCGCTACTGCTGCCAATGCAAAAGCCGGTGACTTAATTTTAATTCTTGCTGGCGCAGAAGAAAGAACAAGAAAAGCGATCAGTGATTTGCGTTTATATTTAGGCGAAACATTGGGCTTACGCAAACCAACTGAATTCAAATTATTATGGGTGCTTGATTTTCCTTTATTTGAATATGCCGAAGATGATAATCGTTGGGTTGCACGTCATCATCCGTTCACATCTCCAAAGCCTGATCATATTGATATCATGATCAACAACAATCCCGTTATTGAAAATGCAGCAAAATATTTAGAGCATCCTTATGCAGGCATCAAAGCTAACGCGTATGATATGGTGTTGAATGGTAACGAAATTGGCGGTGGTTCTATTCGTATTTTTCAAAGAGAATTGCAAGAAAAAATGTTTGCCGCTTTAGGAATGGATGCAGAAGAACAACAACATAAATTCGGTTTCTTGTTGGGTGCCTTTGAATATGGTGCGCCTCCTCATGGTGGATTGGCATTTGGTTTTGATCGCTTATGTGCTTTATTAGGTGGCAGTGAAAGTATCAGAGATTTTATTGCGTTCCCGAAAAACAATAGTGGCCGTGATGTGATGATCGATGCGCCAAGTACGATCGATGCAAAACAATTCGATGAATTGCAAATCAAACTCAATCTTAAAGCACAATAATTACAGTAATTTCATTTTATAATAACAGTATATAATGTCAAAGTCAATTCTTATTACCGGAGGCGCAGGATTTATTGGTTCACACCTTACCAGGTTATTTGTTTTAAAATATCCTGAGTATAAAATTGTAAACCTTGATAAGCTTACCTATGCCGGCAATCTTTTAAACTTAAAGGATATTGAGGATAAGCCTAATTACACTTTTGTAAAAGGAGATATCATTGACATTCCGTTACTGGCTGAATTATTTAAAGAGCATCAGTTTACAGCAGTATTGCATTGCGCGGCTGAGAGTCATGTCGATAGGTCAATTACAGATCCATTAGCATTCATTACAACCAATGTTGTTGGTACAGGTTCTTTATTACAAACAGCAAAAGAATTTTGGAAAGATGATTTTAACGGAAAACTTTTCTACCACATTTCTACAGACGAAGTTTATGGTTCACTAGGCGCTGAAGGATTTTTTACAGAAGGAACGCCTTACGATCCACGCAGCCCCTACTCGGCTTCTAAAGCATCATCAGATCATTTAGTAAGGGCATTTTATCATACTTATCACATGCCGGTTAAAATTTCGAACTGCAGCAATAACTACGGACCGTTTCATTTTCCTGAAAAATTGATTCCACTTTGCATTCATAATATCATCAATAACAAACCTTTGCCTATTTATGGTAAAGGAGAAAATATCAGAGATTGGTTGTATGTAGAAGATCATGTAAGAGCTATCGATGTTATTTTTCATAATGGTAAAATTGGAGAAACATACAACATCGGCGGACATAACGAATGGACCAATATTGACCTGGTTAAAGAGTTGTGCAAACAAATGGATGAAAAATTAGGCAGAGAAAAAGGTACTTCTGCAAAATTGATCACCTATGTGAAAGATCGTGCAGGCCATGATCTTCGCTACGCGATCGATGCTACTAAATTAAAAAATGAATTAGGCTGGCTACCATCTTTACAATTTGAAGAAGGCATTTCAAAAACAATCAATTGGTATTTGAATAACGAAGAATGGCTGAATGGTGTAACAAGCGGTAACTATCAAAACTACTACGAAAAACAATATAGCCAGAGAGTTTAGTAGCGTAGAAAAATTCTCTAAACCCTAAATTATAAACTACTCAACTTATGAAAGGTATTATTCTAGCAGGCGGATCAGGTACAAGATTATATCCAATCACAATGGGTATAAGTAAACAATTGATGCCTATTTATGATAAGCCAATGATTTATTATCCGCTAAGCACATTAATGCTTGCCGGTATAAAAGAAGTATTGATTATTACTACTCCTGAAGATCAGGCCCAGTTTATACGCTTATTGGGCGATGGATCACAATGGGGTTGTAAATTAGAATATGCTATTCAGGAAGTTCCTAACGGATTAGCACAAGCATTTGTAATTGGTGAAAAATTTATAGGCAAAGACAGTGTTGCATTAGTATTAGGCGATAATATTTTTTACGGTAGTGGCTTTAGTAAATTATTACAATCATCTGCCAATCCAAATGGTGCAGTAATTTTCGCTTACCCTGTAAGTGATCCTGAAAGATATGGTGTTGTTGAGTTTGATAATAAATTCAATGCATTAAGTATAGAAGAAAAACCTATCGCGCCAAAAAGCAATTACGCTGTACCGGGTTTATATTTCTACGATAACGAAGTAGTAACTATTGCAAAAAACATTCCACCTAGTCCGCGTGGCGAATACGAAATAACCGATGTAAATAAAGTCTACCTGCAAAACAAAAAATTAAAAGTAGGTGTATTAGATAGAGGTTTTGCCTGGTTAGATACCGGAACTTTTGATTCGCTTAGTGACGCAAGTGAATACGTTCGTGTGGTAGAAAAAAGGCAGGGTTTAAAAATCGGCTGTCTGGAAGAAATTGCATGGCGCATGGGGTACATTAATAAAGAACAATTATTAGCCCTGGCAGAAAAGTTAAAGAAAAGCGGCTATGGAGAGTATTTGAAAAAAATTGTTATCTAAAATATCAAAGTATAGTATTATTCCCTTGTAAAATAGATTCATTAATTACCGTAAAGCTTTATGCAACTAATAATAGAACCAGGCCGGGCAGAAAAAAACTACTGGAAAGATCTCTGGCGATACAAAGAACTGTTCTATATATTAGCATGGAGAGATGTAAAAGTTCGATATAAACAAACTGCAATAGGTGTGTTATGGAGCATTATAAAGCCCTTACTCACTATGATTGTGTTTACCATCATCTTTAGCCATATAGCTAAGTTGCCTACAGATGGAAGTATCCCTTATGCGATATTAGTATATGCTGCCATGCTACCCTGGCAATTTTTTTCAACAGCTTTAACTGAAAGTAGTAATAGTCTTGTTACCAATAGCAACCTATTATCAAAAGTTTATTTTCCAAGATTAATTATACCTGCAAGTGCTGTTATAGCAAGCTTTGTAGATTTTCTAATTTCATTTATCATCCTTTTCGCATTAATGATCTATTATCATTACATGCCTCCTTTGCAAATTTTATTACTCCCCATTTTTTTAATTTTCGTTTTCCTAACCTCCTTTAGTTTAGGTCTTTATTTAACAGCGGTTAATGTAAAATATAGAGATTTCAGGTATATCATTCCATTTATTGTTCAATTTGGTTTATATGTTTCGCCGGTAGGTTTTAGCAGCAATGTTATTCCAGCAAAATGGCGTTTATTATATGATTTAAATCCTATGGTGGGTATTATCGATGGTTTTAGATGGTGTATTTGCGGGGATTCGTTTACACAACAAACATTTATAAGCATGAGTTTTTCATTGGCCATAACAATAATAGCACTGGTTTTTGGTATCTATTATTTTAGAAAGACAGAAAAAACATTTGCAGATATTATTTAGTAATGAGCAACACAATAATTAAAGTAGACAATCTCGGTAAAAGCTATCTCATTGGTCATGAGAGACAGCAGGGCTATATGGCATTGCGAGATGTTGTTGCTAAAAATACCAAAGGATTTTTTAAAGGCGTACAAAATGCATTTAGTGGCAAGCAATTAATGGGCGTACAAGAAATTGAAGAATTCTGGGCCCTGGAAAATATAAATTTTGAAATAAAGGAAGGCGATGCTATTGGTATTATCGGAAGAAACGGAGCGGGCAAAAGTACTTTATTAAAATTATTAAGTAGAATCACAGAGCCTACTAAAGGCAGAATAGAATTAAATGGCAGGGTTGCATCATTATTAGAAGTAGGTACAGGATTTCATCCGGAATTAAGTGGAAGAGAAAACATCTTTTTAAATGGCGCTATACTTGGTATGAGCCGTTCAGAAATCAAAAGCAAATTTGATGAAATAGTAGATTTTAGTGGTGTAGAGAAATTTTTAGATACGCCTGTTAAACGCTACAGCAGTGGGATGTATGTTCGTCTCGCATTTGCTATAGCTGCACACCTGGAACCTGAGATTTTAATAATAGATGAAATACTCGCGGTAGGCGATGCCGAATTTCAAAAAAAGTGTTTGGGTAAAATGGACGATGTATCTAAACAAGGCCGAACTGTACTTTTTGTAAGTCACGATTTAAGCGCCATTACGACCTTAACAAAAAAAACAATTTTGTTAAACAAAGGTACTGTTTCGTATTTTGGAGAAACACCTATAGCGATTGATAAATATGTTAATGATACCAATCACCTTACGGATACTTATGCAAGCGTTCCTAATAATTCAATTCCTAGTATAACATCCGTAAAATTAATAACATCAGAAGGGCAAACTTTACAAGGCAGCGGAAAGCCATTATCAATTACAATAGACATCAATATGCCTGTGGGAAGAGAAGGAATGGCATTAGCAATACAGATATTCAATCAGAATAATTCCGCTGTAGTTTTTAATTGGCTTTTTGATAGAGAAACTTCATTTTGCAGGTCTGCCGGGAAAAATAGCATAACACTTACTTATAAAGAATTGAATTTGTATAAGGGTAGTTATTTTTTAAAAGTTCATCTCGCCGAAACAAATAATTCCAGAGAGAAGTTTGCTGAATTTGATTGCTGTAGTTTTGAAGTGGAAATGATCAATCAAAAAGCGCCTGAATGGGGATGGCAAAACAATGTTTGTCAATACATGGAAAAGGCTAACTGGGAAATATTGTAATCAACATTTAAACACAACCTTGAGAAAATATTATCATTATTTTAAACAGATAGCTAAGAATATTCATTGGAATATTCAGTACAGTTTACTTTTTAAAAAATATTCGTCATTTACAATGATACCTAAACCGGTATTTATTGATAACCTTATTTTATGCGATACATTTAAACAGATCGAAGGAGATTTTGTTGAATGTGGCGTATGGCGCGGAGGTATGAGTGGCGCAACCGCAGAAGTAATGGGCAAAAACAGAACTTATTACTTATTCGATAGTTTTGAAGGTTTACCTGCAGTTAAAGAAATAGATGGCATTGCAGCAAAGAAGTGGCAGGATGATAAATCAAGCGCTTATTATTATGATAATTGCAGCGCAGAAATGAGCTACGCGGAAACGGCCATGAAAAAATCAGGTGTTACATATCAATTAATAAAAGGCTGGTTTAATGATACTTTACCATCGTTCACATTAACTAATAAAATCGCAGTCCTGAGATTAGACGGCGATTGGTATGACTCTACAATGGATTGTTTGGTAAATTTATATCCATTGGTTCAGGAAAACGGGTTGATTATAATTGATGATTATTATGCATGGGATGGCTGTACAAAAGCTGTGCATGATTATTTATCTAAAAATGATTTACCTATTAGAATACACCAAACAAAAAATGGCGTGTGTTACATAATAAAAACACCGTTGGGAAGAAAATTATAAAAATTATATAATGGCAGCAAATTCTTTTAATCATATTCCTAGATTATATAATGAAAAATCTGCTGAAGAAATTTTGCCATTTGTCATAAGCAATTTTAATCCTGCCAGCATTTTAGATGTAGGCTGTGGATTAGGCAGCTGGCTATCTGTAGCTAAAAAGCTTGGCGTAAGTGATATTACAGGAATAGATGGCTGGTATGTAGATACATCTAAATTATATATATCAAAGGATCAATTCATTAAAGAAGACCTTACTAAAGCTTTTGATTTAAACAGACAATATGATCTATTAATATGTTTAGAAGTTGCCGAACACATTGATGAGCAGTATGCAGATATATTTATAGCATCACTTGTAAAGCATTCAAAAGTAATTTTGTTTTCTGCAGCCATTCCCGAGCAAGTTGGAGAAAATCATGTGAATGAGCAGTATCCTGGCTATTGGCAAAAGAAATTTCAACAGCATGGTTTTGAATATTATGACATAATGAGAAATCGCTTTTGGGAAAATGACAATATAAATTGGTGGTATAAACAAAATATGTTTATTGTAGCACATAAAGATGCTCATTTAAAGTTTGATGTTTGTGAAAAAATCTATACACATGTTCATCCTCAACTTTATATTGAAAGAATGCGATTATTGAAAGATATTTTAGGTGAAAACTTAAAAGCGAATTTTACAGGAGCTGCACGTATCCTTAAACAAACCATACTGCATAAACTTAAACCATAGTATTATGCCAGATAGACAAGAAAATTTATCCCGCCTTTCAGCGATCAAATTAAGCAAAAAGGACAGCGCTTATTTAGTCTATAAAGCATTGTTTAGGGATTTGAAAATAGCAATAGACAATTATGCAACAGGGAGATTGTTTGATATTGGATGCGGCAATAAACCTTATCAGTCTTTAATGGCGAATGTAACTGAATATGTTGGCTGTGATATAGTTCAATCAAGTAATAATTGTGTTGATATAATATCACTGGCAACTGCTATTCCCGTTGAGAGCAATAGTTTCGATACTGTTTTTTCTACTCAAACAATTGAGCATATCGAAGATCATCTTGCATTATGCACCGAAGCATTTAGAATATTGAAAAAAGGAGGATATTTTATTGTTTCGGGCCCGATGTATTGGCCTCATCATGAAGAGCCATATGATTTTTTCAGATTTACAAAACATGGATTCAAATATATTTTAGAAAAAGCAGGATTTGACGTGGTAACTATAAAAGCCAACGGAGGCAGTTGGGCCACAGCCGGACAATCATTAATACATGCAATTGGAAATCATATTCCAAAAACTATTGTAGGGAAATTGTTCAGGAAATTATTTTACAAATTGAATATCATTGTCTTAATAAACATGCTTTTTGATAAGCTAGATACAAAAAATTATAATGAAATAAATACGATAAATTTTGTCTGCGTCGCAAAAAAAAACTGATATGAAAGTTCTTATATCTATAATAATTCCTTGCTTCAATCACGGAAAATATATTCACGAAGCGTTACAAAGCATCAAGGAGCTTCGCGATATTCCATATCCATACGAAATCATTATAGTAAATGATGGGTCCACTGATGAGTTTACTCTTAATGTACTAAATGATCTGGAAAAAGAAGGATACAATATTCTTCATCAGAAAAACGAGGGCCTTGGAGCAGCCAGAAACAATGGCATACAATTAGCCAAAGGAAAATATATACTTCCATTAGATAGCGATAACAAAGTTTGTGCACCTTATTTAAGTACTGCAATAAATATTTTAGAAAATAACGCCACTATATCGGTTGTTTATAGTGATGTGGAATTCTTTGGAGAAAAGGAAGGTCTTTCAATCGTTGAAGATTATAATTTACAAAAATTAATGTTTTGCAACTATATAGATGCATGTGCAGTATATAGAAAAGAAGCATGGGTAAATACCGGCGGGTATGCAACAGATATGCCTGCCATGGGGTACGAAGATTGGGAAATGTGGTTAAATTTTAGTTTTAAGGGATATCAATTCTATCACCTAAAAGAGATAGGTTTTAAATACAGAGTTGTAAACAATTCAATGCTGAGAATGATATCGGAGCAGGAGCAAATAAAAATGCATTCATACATAGAAAAAAAATATTCACCCTATCTAAATAAGGATTATTTGAATGAAATTTTTATTGAATCTTTCAGACATAATAAGCGAGCTTTTCTAAAACTATTCTTGCTTATTTTTTGTCCCGGAATTATTAATAATTTAATAAACAGGAAGAAAATAGCTACTAGAAATTTTATCTAATGCAGGTATCCATCATTATCATCAATTACAATACTTATCAATTCACTTGCAATTGTATTCAATCTATTTATGATAAAACAATAAATATAGATTTTGAAATAATACTTGTAGATAATGCTTCTACAGAATGTAATGCAGATCTCTTTAAGCAAAAATACCCAGGCATTACTCTTTTAAAAAATGAAACCAATATCGGATTTGCCGCTGGAAATAACTTAGGAATACGATCCGCACAAGGTGAGTACATCCTACTTTTAAACAGTGATACAGAACTAACAAGTAACGCTATTAAATTCATTTATGATAAATGCCTTCCCTTACAGGATATTGGGGCCGCAACAATTAAATTGATTTATCCTAATGGTACAATTCAACCCGCGGCTAATCATTTTCCGAATGTGTGGTTACATTTTCTTGAAACAAGCAGACTATTTTATTTTTGTAAAAAATATTATTATAGAAAAACTCCCATCGTTGATTATTCTAAAGATTTTATAGCAGATTGGATTTGGGGTACGTTTTATTTTTTCCCAAAAAAGAATTTGGAATATACAGGTTTCAAATTATCTGAAACCTTTTTCTTGTATGGAGAAGATGTAGAATGGGGATATTTATTGAAAAAACAAGGATTCAAAAATTATTATTTTTCAGATTTTTCTATAATCCATCATTGTGGTCAAAGTTCTAATTCAAAAGAAAGAAAGAAAATTATCATCAAAAATCACCTGTTATTCATAGAAAAATATAATAGTAAATATATCAGCTATATAGAGAAGGTTTTACTCACGCTAGACAATTATATTGAATTGCTGAAAGAAAAATGTAGATTGTAAAAATTCAGACTAGCCTTGATGAAAGAATAACTTATTAAAAATGGAAGAGCCGTTTGTATCAATAATAATCGCATCACGAGATCGAAAAAATGTTTTATTGGAGACCTTGGCAATAGGTTGCAATATCATTAAAGATCAGCCTGGTGAAATCATTGTTATAAACGATGGTGATATCCCAATTGAAATACCTCAAGATATTTTTACGCAAATCCATTATTTAGAAAACCCGGGTCGCGGCGTATCCTCTGCACGTAATCACGGAGCATCAAAAGCAAAGGGTGATATACTTTTTTTTATTGATGACGATATGTGGATCACACAGCAAACACTTAAAAAAATTTATGAATTACATAAAGATGATTTTTTAAAAAACAATGCTATTGTAATGAATTGGGAGTATCCTGAAAAATTGCAAAAAGATATGTCGACAAAGAAAATAGGCAGGTATATCTTACGATCAAATTACCACACGCTTGAAGGACGATTACATAAAAAAATAGATTATACTCAACCATTATTACCTATTAATGGTATTGGAAGTGGCTCATTTGTAATTGACAAAAAGATATTCAAAAATATTGGTGGTTATAATGAGAATATATATTTTCAAGGCGAAGACATTGATATTACGAATAGAATGATCAAACAGAAGATTAATATATATTTGTCAACAGAGATAACTTGCTTTCATAATCAATCAGACAGACTAGACTTGAATAATTTTTTACAAAGAACAGAACAAGGGTATCAATCACAGGTGAATTCCGGAGTAATGGAAATGAAAGAAAGTAAAGTTCAATTTTATCAGTTTCTTTTACCATTTGTTTCTACACTCAAATTATTATACAGCCTAACACCTAATATACCTTTTTTCGACCTGATTACATTCAGGTTAATAGGAAGTTTATCTGCACTTACGTATACCAAAGCAATTCGCAATGGCCAATCATAAAATCACTTACATTATATCAGAAATTGACAAATCTGTATTTTTTGAAGATACATTGATGGCTTTAAAAAATAATGGAAACGAAGTAAGCTGTATATTAATCAATAGCCAGGATGGCATATTACATAAATTTCTATTGTCGAATAATTTTATTATAAAAACGATCACTATAAGAAAATTAATAAAAAGTTTTCCCGCAGTTCTTGAATGCAAAAAATATTTACAAAAGATAAAACCTGATATTATACATTGTCATCTGTCAACAGCAAACACAGTGGGGTTGATTGCTGGTTTTTTAGCAGGTATAAAAGAAAGAGTCTATACAAGACATTCAGGAACGCCAATTAATTCTTCAAAAAAAGAGAAAATACTTGATCGCTTGCATAATACACTAGCTACAAAAGTTGTCGCTATTACGTTAAATACAAAAAATATATTACTGCAACAAGGGGTGAAAAAAAATAAAATTTTTCTTTTGCATCATGGTTTTAATATTGCACGGATGAGTAATCCAGATGAAAAAGAAGTAGCGCGAATTAAAAATACATACAATTATAAGGACCAATATCCGGTTATAGGTATAGTGGCAAGGTGGATAGACCTGAAAGGTATTCAATATATTCTACCAGCGTTTGAAAGATTATTATTACAATATAAAAATGCAAAATTATGCCTGTTCAATGCTAATGAAAATGCACCTTATGCAGAAAAAATATTACAATTACTTAATAAATTACCCAGTGAAAATTATATTATAGTGCCATTTGAATATAATGTATATGATATGTACCATCTTTTTGATATTTATATACATACGCCCGTAAACAGCACTTGCGAAGCTTTTGGACAAACTTACGTAGAAAGCCTTGCTGCTGGAATACCAGGCATTTTTACACTTTCAGGTGTAGCTCCGGAGTTTATAATAAATGAAGAAAATGCTTTAGTAGTTAATTTTAAAAATAGTGATGATATATTTCATTCATTAATCAGGTTACTTAATGATAATGATTTCAAAAATAAATTAGTTGCAAATGGGAAAAAGGATGTTCAAAAGTATTTTAGCTGGGGAAGCTACGTGGATGCTTTAGAAAATTTATATGAATAATTATCTTGTCTATTCAAAAGAAATTGCTATTAAATAAAAAAGAAAATGCCAGTAATAAAATCATCACCATATTTTTCAATAATAATACCTACCTATAACCGGTCGAGTTTTATTACTAAAACAATTGATAGCATATTACAACAACGATATACTAATTACGAAATAATTATAGTAGACGATGGCAGCACAGACAATACGGAAGAAGTAATTAAAAAATACCTTGCCGCGAATATCATTTATCAAAAGAAGCAAAACGGCGAAAGAGGTGCAGCCAGAAATTACGGTGTTACATTGGCAAGAGGAGAATATATTAATTTCTTTGATAGTGATGATCTTGCCTATCCGAATCATTTGGAAGAAGCTTGTACTATTATCGATAAATATCAACAGCCTGAATGGTTTCATCTTTCCTTTGTAACGGCCTCTCCCGAAGGAATCGTAACAAGCCAGATGAAAAATAATGTTACCCCTACGCTGAACCAACAACTTTATTTAGGTAATAGTTTAAGCTGTAATGGTGTTTTTATAAGAAAGGATATTGCTTTAAAAAATAAATTTAACGAGGATCGGCTTCTTTCCGCTTCCGAAGATTATGAATTATGGTGTAGATTAGCGGCTCGTTTTCCTTTATATTACAGTAATACAGTAACATCTCAGATTATTGATCATGATACGCGGAGTATGCATAAAATAAATGGTCTGCAGCTTTTAAAAAGAATAAATTTACTGGCTTATTATCTTGAAAAGGATAAGCAGACTGTACAATACTTTGGTAAAGATTTTGAAAAAATACAAATGCATGCTTACTCTTATATAGCAGTATCGCTGGCTGATCAGCGTCAATTTAAGTTAACGAGTATGCATTATTTATTAAAGGCTTTTAAAAAATCAAATACGATAGTAACAAAAAAAACATTCTATGCTACTATTAAAAACTTATTGCTAAAATGGTAAAAGTATTAATAACCGGAGGTGCCGGTTTTATTTCCAGCAGCCTGGCAGAAAAACTGTTAACCTTCAAAGACTTTGAAGTGGTACTTGTAGATAATTTTCTTACAGGCCGGAAAGAAAACATTCCGACAAATGAGCGTTGTAAATTTATTAAATGCGATGCGAATAGTTTTGAAGAAATGGCCGCGTTAATGACCACTTATAAATTCGACTATGTATTTCATTATGCCGCTATAGTAGGCGTAGCGCGCACATTGCAACATCCCATAATGGTACTTGATGACATTCAGGGTATTAGAAACATTTTAACGCTTAGTAAAAATACGGGCGTTAAACGCTTTTTCTATTCCTCTTCTTCTGAAGTATATGGAGAGCCGGTATCAATGCCACAACATGAGCATACCACGCCATTAAATTCGCGCTTACCTTACGCGGTTGTGAAAAATATAGGAGAAGCTTATTGCAGATCCTATTTACAGGAATACAATCTGGACTATACTATTTTTCGTTTCTTTAATACATATGGGCCAAAGCAAAGCCCTGATTTTGTAATGTCAAAATTTTTAAATGCCGCGCTAAAAAATGAGGACATAACGATATACGGAGACGGAAGCCAGTCAAGAACTTTTTGTTATATAGATGATAACATAGATGCTTGTTTGCAAATATTATTTAGCGATAAGTATAAAAATGAAGTATATAATATCGGGAACGATGATGTAATTACTATTAAAGAATTAGCAACTACTATTATTGAGTTAACCGGGTCCAAGTCAAAAATAATTCATTTACCACCACTTAAAGAGGGTGATATGACCAAGCGCCAACCGGATATTTCAAATATGAAACAGATATTAGGCAGGCCGCTTTTACCCTATAAAGAAGGAATAAAAAAAGTATTGGAAGCCTGGTCTGCATAATTCTTATCTAAAAATCTAAAAATTAAAGTAATTTCCTTTATGCAGTTTGTCGATCCAGTAAATAATCATCCACTTGCAATGCAAGATGACGGCTTAATTGAAAATGGAGAATTAAAATATCCATTCCTTAATGGAGCTTATCGTATAGTCAAAGATGACAATTATACAGAAAATTTTGGCTATCAATGGAATAAATTTATCGAAACACAAATAGATAAAGGAGATCAGTTATCATTTTCAAAAAAACGTTTTTTTTCTCAAACAGGTTGGAAGATAGAAGATGTCTCAGAAAAAAATATTTTAGAAGTTGGCTCCGGCGCAGGAAGATTTAGCCGGGTGATATTAGAAAATACAACAGCCAATTTATATAGTATTGATTACAGTAATGCTGTAGAAGCCAACTATAAAAACAATGGCCCAAATAAAAAATTCCATTTGTTTCAGGCAAGTATTTACGAAATGCCGTTCATGAAATGTCAATTTGATAAAGTGTTTTGTTTTGGAGTACTGCAACATACACCAGACGTAGAAAAATCAGTAAAATCGTTAATTGAAATGGCAAAACCCGGCGCTGAAGTAATTGTGGATTTCTATCCTATAAATGGTTGGTGGACAAAAATACATGCGAAATATATTTTCCGTTTTTACACAAAAAAATTAAGCAACGAAAAATTATACAAAAAAATTGATGCCAATATTGACTGGCTTATCAAAACTTACCGCTTCTTTTCAAAAATTGGCGTAAGTAAACTCACAAATAGATTCTTACCAATTTGTGATATTGATACAACAATACCAAAAAATTTAACTGAACAACAGATAAGAGAATGGTGTGTCCTGGATACTTTTGATATGTTTTCTCCACAATTCGATCAGCCACAACGAATAGAAACCGTAACTGCGTGGTTTAAAAAATATGGAATGAAAGAGGTCTGGGGAGGAAAAATAAATTATGATAATGCTCAGGCAACAGTAGTAAAAGGTATTAAAATATAAATTGCAGTTAATTACTTAAACTAAACAAATGTGTGGCATAACGGGATACATTTCCCTCGACAATACCATTACTCAAAGCGATTTAAAAAAAGCGACTTCGTTAATTCAGTATCGGGGTCCCGATGCTGAAGGATTTTATTTTTCAGAGGATAATAAAGTCGGATTAGGACATCGCAGATTATCTATATTAGATCTATCCGTTACCGCCAATCAACCAATGTTTTCTGCCGATGGCAGGTATTGCATCATATTTAATGGTGAAGTATATAATTTTAATGAGCTGAAAGAACGGTTAAAGAATAAAGGAATTACTTTAAAAACAACATCTGATACAGAAGTTATTCTTGAATTATTTGCAGAACAAGGTTGCGCTTGTTTTGAAAAAATGAACGGGATGTTTTCATTGGCCATTTATGACATCATACAAAATAAATTAACGCTGGCACGTGATCATATCGGCATTAAACCATTGTTTTACTATCATACTGAAAAAGAATTAATTTTTGGTTCTGAGTTAAAAGTTATCAAAGCCATAAAAAATAAATCACTAAGTATCAATAAAAATTCGATTCCCTATTTTCTTCATTTAGGATATATCCCGGAGCCCTTAACTATATATAATGACGTTTTTAAATTTTCTGCAGGTTCATACTGGCAAATAGATTTACAGCAGCATTCATCCATACAAAAAAATATTACAACGTATTGGGATCCTGTTGACAAAATAACGGCGGCTTCGCTAATGAATGAAATAACGGCAAAAAAAGAATTGAAAGATCTATTAATAAATTCTGTAGAAAAGCAATTGATCAGCGATGTTCCCGTAGGTACTTTTTTAAGTGGTGGCGTAGATAGCAGCCTTATTACTGTTATAGCCGCTAGTATTACGTCACACAAAATAAAAACGTTCAATATTGCTATCGATGATGGAAAATATAATGAATCGGAATATGCAAGAGCCGTAGCAAAAAAAATCGGAACGGAACATTACGAGTTTAACGTAAAAGAAAAAGAAGTATTGGAATTAATTGATAGACTTTTACCAACTTATGATGAGCCTTATGGAGATCCTTCCGCATTTCCTACAATGATCGTATCTCAACAAGCAAAAAAAAATGTTACTGTTACGCTTAGCGGTGATGGAGGAGATGAGCTTTTTATGGGTTATGGATTTTATCAATGGGCCAAAAGAATCAGTAATTCTGCAATACCATTAATAAGATGGCCTCTTTATGGCATGTCTAAATTAATGAGTCAACGATTACAACGTGCCGGACAAATGTTTGCTTACCCAAATAAGCATAATATTATCACACATATTTTTTCAACAGAACAATATTATTTTAGCGAACAGGAACTAGCCAATTTACTTCCTTCAATACCTTTTAATTTTTATTCGCTAAATGATATTCCTCCTACTGCAAGAAATTTAACTGCTGTTGAAAACCAAGCTTTGTGGGATCTTACTTCATACCTTAAGGATGACCTGCTTGTGAAAATTGATAGGGCCAGCATGCAATCTTCATTAGAAACGAGAGTGCCCTTGCTGGATTACAGGATTATTGAATTCTCTCTTAACTTGCATCAAAACCTAAAGATCAATAAAAATGGCACAATGAAATATTTGTTGAAGGAGGTATTATATGATTATCTCCCTCAGGAATTATTCAACAGGCCAAAAACAGGTTTTCGCATACCTTTAGATAAATGGATGCGCACAGATCTTCGATACCTTGTAGATAAATACACATCAAAAGAAATTATTGAAAAACATAGCTTGGTCAGATATGAAATAGTAGAGCGCCTAAAGAAAGAATACTATGCAGGAAAAAACTATTTATACAACCGACTATGGCTTATCGTGATTTTACATTGGTGGTCGGAATCAAACGAATTATAATAAATGCTTTTTTTATCTAAACAAGATATCGCTGTATTGTTATTTCACCGCATCTTGCCGGTAAGAGATACTATGTGGGATCCAATTGATCCTTTACTTTTTAAAAAGACATTACAATACGTACAGAAAAAATATCACATAGTTCCATTGAAAGAGGTATTGTTTGAAAATAAAACAACCTCATCTAAACCCCTTGCAGCAATTACTTTTGATGATGGTTATCACGATTTTATAGATTACGCTGTTCCGATTATGGATAAATTCAAAATAACAGCTTCCATGTATGTCGTATCGGACTGTGTTGACAAGAATCTTCCGCCATGGACATACTTATTGGATAATCTATTTGCTAAAACCAAAAAGCTTTTCTGGACAAATTTTGATGCAACTATTCTACCGCCAGAATATCAATGTACAAAATGGAATAGCAGTGAGGAACGTATTGCCTATTGTAAAAAAATAAAGCAATATCTAAAGCTGATGCCTGCACAGCAACGTAACAATATTGTCACCAGCGCACTTCTCAATTTCGACGATGTAGAAAACCCTTCTAATTTAATGATGAGTTGGGAAGATATAAAACAAATACATAGCGCCGGATTTGAAATTGGTTCACATTCCGTTACTCATCCTACATTAGCAACAATCGAAGAAGAAGAATCAATAACATTTGAATTGATTGAATCTGCGAGACACATCAAAGAAAAAACAAATATTGTATCGGATATTTTTTCTTATCCAATGGGCAATTATGATGAAAGAGTAAAACGATTAACGCAAAAGGCAGGATATAAAGCAGCGCTGGCCGTTAATGGTAAAAAATATACACAGGGAAAACAAGATATCTTTGAAATACCAAGAATTGAATTATATAATGAAAGCTGGTTAAAAACTAAACTAAGATCAAATGGAACGGTTAGTTATATAAAACAATTAAAAAATAAATGAAGATCATATTACTTTGCAACGCGCAATCCAATCAGGTAGCTTTGGCCAATAAAATAGCCAGAGATTTTGGACTTGCCGGTATTGTAATTGAATCATCCTCGAAAAAAAAACGCTTTTTTTCTTTTTCACAAATAGTAAAAAAACTTTTTAACAGAACAGTATATTATTCCTTACATAATAGCTGGAAGGGACTTCTTACCTATTATAAAAAACAGTACCCAACCTTTCCGGAAACGAATATCATTAACGTACAACGGATAAATAATGTAGAAACAATTGAATTTATTAAAAAAAATCAACCGGATTTAATAATGGTTTCAGGAACTTCGTTGCTTCGTAAGGCCATATTATCAATCCCGGTATCAAAAGGTATCATTAATTTACATACCGGCTTATCTCCTTATATGAATGGCGGCCCAAATTGTACAAACTGGTGTATCGCTGAAAAAAAATACCATCTCATTGGTAATACAATTATGTGGATCGATGAAGGGATCGATAGTGGTGATATTATTACTACGGAAGCATTGACATTTAATGGAAGTGAAAATTTATTGCAACTACACATTAAAACAATGAATCATGCGCATGATCTTTATTTACAGGCTGTGAAAAATATCAGGGAAGATGTTGAACACTGTCCCAGGATAAAACAATCGCTAATAGGCGCTGGTTCTACTTATTATACAAAACAATGGAATTGGAAAAATAAACTAAGGTTTACCAGAAATAGCAAACAATTAAAAAAATATTTTTTATCCCCCCAATATCAGCTTGACAAGCTATCTATACAAACTATTAGCCTTTAATGAACATAAAAAAAATACTTTTCATTTCTTATGATGGCATGACGGACCCACTAGGTCAGAGCCAGGTAATCCCCTATTTAGGAGGATTAACAAAACATGGCTATCAGTTTACCATCTTAAGTTGTGATAAACCTGAGAAATATAAAAGTGGCAAAGCCTACGTCGAAAAACTGATGCAGCCATTTGGGATAAAATGGATATCCGTTCCTTATCATAAAAACCCTCCTGTATTTTCTTCGATATATGATCTTATTCAACTAAAACGAAAGGCTAAAGAAATATATCAACATGAAAAATTTGATATGGTACACACCCGTGTTGGTTTACCTGTATTGGTAGCCCTTTGGCTCAAAAAAAAGTACAAGGTGAAATTTTTAAATGACATAAGGGGTTTCTGGGCAGATGAAAGAGTTGATGGAGGTATATGGAAACTGCAAAATCCCTTATATAGATTAATCTATCATTTTTTTAAAAAGAAAGAATTTAAAGCTCTTGAAGCTGCAGACTATAATATCTGCCTTACTAACGCAGGTATGCAGGAAATAACGAGTTGGAAAAACATCGAAAAACAACCCATACCAATTGAAGTAATTCCCTGCAGTGTTGATTTGGTATTATTTGATCCTGAAAAAATTGATACTGCCCTCAAAAATGAATTTAAGAAGGAACTTCATATTGACGATGGGGATTTTATAATAAGTTATCTTGGATCGATTGGAGGATGGTATTTAACGAATGAGATGATGCGCTTTTGTAAAATAATGAGCGATAAAATACCGACTGCTAAATTTCTTTTTATAACACCCGATATAAATAATATAATTTATAACGCAGCCGTAGCATGTGGATTAAGTTCAGATAAATTAATAATAAAACACGCCAGGCGACATGAAGTTCCCGCATTACTTTCATTTAGTAGTTATTCGTTATTTTTTATTAAGCCTTGTTATTCTAAAAAAGCGTCTTCTCCAACTAAGCATGGCGAAATAATGGCAATGGGGATTCCGGTAATCACTAATGCCGGTGTGGGTGACATGGAAGCAATAGTAATAAAATACAATGGTGGCTATGTGTTACATGATTTTTCTACCGCATCCTTTACTACTGTCGTGGATAAAATTCAAAAAGGTGATTCGTTCGATAAAACGATCATACGAAACGGCGCCAAAGATTATTACGCATTGGAAAGAGCCGTGGCAAGCTACAAAAAAGTGTATGCGATAATCAATCAGTAATTATTGAGTACCATTAAATATGTCAAATAAAGAAATTCTATTTATCGTTCAATTGCCAAAAAATGTCTCTCCGGGGCAAAGGTTTCGTTTTGAATTATATGAGAATTTGTTAAAAGAAAAAGGCATCTCTGTTACGACCAAATCCTTTTTAACTCTGAAAGAATATACTATACTTTATAAGTCCGGTCTCTTTTTTAGAAAATCGATGGCTGTTGTAAAAGGTTTTTTCAGAAGAATAATATTGTTGTTTACAATAGGAAAGTACGATTATATTTTATTACAAAGAGAGGTAACCCCAATAGGATTTCCCTTATTCGAATGGCTGTATAGTAAAGTTTACAACAAAAAGATCATTTATGATTTTGATGATGCGATTTGGGTTACACATATTTCTGAACAAAATAAATTAGCCAAAATTTTTAAGAATACTAATAAGGTGAAGAAAATTTGTAGTTGGTCTTACAAAATAAGCTGCGGCAATGCTTATTTATGCGACTATGCTAAACAATTTAATAACAATGTGGTATATAATCCCACTTGCGTAGATACCGATAACCGGTACAATATTGTTGCCAATCATGATATAGAAAGAATAACAATTGGTTGGACAGGTAGTTTCTCAACAATAAAATTTTTAGATATTGTTCAACCTGTATTAAAAAAATTACAGGAAGTATATGATTTCGACATCAAGATAATTTGCAATAAACGTCCCGTACTTGATCTTAAAAACATTAAATATATAGAATGGAGTGAAGACAATGAAGTAGTAGAATTAGCTTCTTGTCAGATAGGCTTAATGCCTCTTGTTGACGATGAATGGAACAAAGGGAAATGTGGTTTTAAATTAATTCAATATTTAGCGCTGGAAATACCGGCCGTTTGTTCACCAATTGGGGTAAATAACAAAATTGTAACAGATGGCATTCATGGCTTTTTGAGTACAACTGACGAAGAATGGTATGTTGCAATTGAAAAATTGATACTGGATAAATCGACAAGAAAAAAAATGGGAATCGCAGGCAGGAAAAAGATTATTGCTAATTACAGTTTAGCCTCTAATGCTACAAATTTTTTATCCCTTTTTAATTAGGCTACTTCTTTCTTCCTATCGCATGGTATAATGGTTGGGAAGAACTAATGACAATATTTTCCAACCCGCAATTTTTCATCATTTCTTCAACCTGAACTTTTGAAAATCGCTGTTCCAATTTTGTACCAAATTTATCCAACGCATCATTTCTGATTATAAAAAAAGGCTTATTGTAATAACTGCTTAACGGCATCTTTTCTGCAATATTTTTTAATCCGATAACTTTCACTATCCTTCCTGCAAATACTAGGGGCATATAAATTACACAAGCCAATATATCGCATACAAAACGTTTAAAGCTCGCAGGTAAACGGCAAACTACTTTACGGATCAATTCACTTAATGTAAATAAAGTTTTACGGAACCAACCCATCGTTTCTAAATTATGATACAGGTAACAGTAGAAATAACCACCTGCTTTTATTTTCTTTATGCAATCCTGCATAGCTTTTTGCGTATTAGGGATATGATGAAGAACCCCTACGCTCATTGCGAGATCAAAAGTATTATCATCAAAAGGCATTCTTTCAATACTTGCCTTTGTGAGGCGAACATTAGAAATACCTGCTAGTAAATTATCAGCTGCAAATATTGCTTCGCTTGGATCAACAGCTTCAATAAATGCTGCTTTTTGTGAGAGATATTTTGTCCACCGGCCTGTACCGCAACCGATATCTACAACGTAACTATTTTTATTAATAATGGTCTCATTTAAAATATCGAAATATTCTATACCGGCAGTAGCAATTATTTCGTCGGAAAAATTTTGAAATTTATGCCATTCCTCTCCGAAAGATTTTACTACTTCTTCATCAATATTTCTGCCTTCTATAGAAAAAACGCTGATCTGCCTGTTTGTAGTTTGAATAACCTCAACTGGTATTTGATTATAATTTTTGTTCATTATTTAAAGATAACATACACGAACCAACTTAAAAAATAAGCCAAACCTGTCATATATACTAACTGAATAAGCGGCCATTTCCAACTACGTGTTTCCCTTTTTACAACTGCTAATGTACTCATACATTGCATCGCTAGTACATAAAATATCAATAAGGATAAACCCGTTGCGAGATCGTACACCTTGCTACCATCGGCTCTTACAGCTGCCTGCATTTTTTGCCTAAGCGTAGTATTATTTTCATCCGCATCTTCTCCCACACTATATAAAGTGGCCATTGTTCCCACAAACACTTCTCTAGCAGCGAAAGAAGTGATCAAGGCAATACCAATTTTCCAATCGTAACCTAATGGTGTAATAGCTGGTTCTATCGCTTTACCTAAAGTGCCTGCAAATGAACTTTGTAATAAAGCTGTTTTACGTGCTTTATTTATTTCTTTCGTTTGTTGAGGATTTTGTTGCGATAGTAGCGCATACTTTTCTCTAACATCAGCCATTTTTTTAGGTGGCCCATAAGTACTCAATGCCCATAATAACAAACTGATCACCATGATCACTTTACCTGCATCAAACACAAATATTTTTGCTTTCTCTACCATAGTAGTTAAAGCGTTTTTCCATCTTGGTGCACGATACACCGGTAATTCTAAAATAAAGAAACTCTTCTCTTTAATATTGATAAACCACTTCATTACATACGAAACGATAAGCGCCATTACGGTTCCTAATAAATAAAGTCCCATCATTACCAAACCCTGCAGACTTAAAAACCCAAAATATAATTTAGATGGAATTACCAATGCAATTAAAATAGTATACACCGGCAATCTTGCACTACAGCTCATTAATGGCGTAACCATTATTGTAAGCAATCTTTCTTTTCTGTTCTCAATATTTCTTGCCGTCATAATAGCCGGTACAGCACATGCTAATCCACTGATCATCGGCATTACGCTTTTGCCATTCAAACCAACTTTGCGCATTAGTTTATCAGTTAAAAAACTGATGCGCGCCATATAACCTGTATCTTCCAACAAAGTGATCAAGCCAAATAAGATCATGATCTGTGGAACAAAAACCATGATACCACTCAATCCCGCCAGTACTCCATTGATCAACAGATCACTCCACCACACTTGCGGTAATATGCCTGATAGATAACCGCTAATATGGCCAAAGCTCCACTCAATAAAATCCATCGGATATTGCGCTACCCAAAACACACTTTGAAACAATAAAAATAAAACGCCGATCAATATAATATACCCCCACTTACGGTCGAGTAATACATTGTCTAACTTTTCAGTGAAAAGTGTTTTCTTTAAAGGATCTGCTTCAATTACCGTTTGCTGCATGATATGCTTAATGCGGCCATAACGCTGCATGATCTCTTCTGCCTGCGTTTTAGTGGGATTAAATTTAGTAGCAACTTCTGCTGCTTCAATATCTTTTTGCAGTGCTGTACCTAATTCAAAATTTTCATGATTGATCAAATAGTGCAATGCAGTATAACTACTAACGTCTGGCAATAACGCTTTAATGGCATCTACCGAATTTTCTGCCAATGCATAACTATCAATAAATTCTCTTGGTGCAATAAAGTTGGCATTGGCTGTATCCTCAATAACTTTTTTCAACTGAGGTATGCCTTTATTTTTTCTTGGATTGATAACAACTACCTGCACACCCAACTCCCTTTCTAATCCGCGAATATCGATCTGTGTTCCTTTTTGATTGGCCAGATCCATCATTGTAAGCGCTACAACAACCGGAATTTTCAAATCAATTATTTGCGAACAGAAAAGTAAATTACGTTTTAGGTTACTGGCATCAGCTACCAACAAAACCATGTCAGGTTTTATTTCTTCATCTTGTTGTAATAATACTCTGTATGCAACCCATTCATCTGCTCGTTTAGGATACAAACTATACGTCCCCGGCAAATCAATAATATTCGCAGAAAAAGTTTCCGAAATGGTTGCGTTCCCTGTCTTTTTATCTACAGTAACGCCCGGGAAATTGCCCACTTTTTGATTCAAACCCGTTAAAGTATTGAACAAAGAGCTTTTACCGCTGTTGGGATTACCTACTAATGCTATATTTATTTTTTTGGCCACAGTTATATTATGGCGCAAAATTAGCTGTATTGCATTGTATCTGCTTACGATTTAAGAAAGATGCAACACATAAATAAAGATTGAAGGGCTAACTTTGTTAAACCAGCTAAAAAAGCTTGAATGAAATTAAAAATTGATAACGATGTATTGATCGAGGAGTTCTTTGAAGGCACTCTTTTATTAGGGATCGTTGCGCCTGTCAAGGATTATCAATTTAGCTGGCAACTCAATCAAATACTAGGTTTTGATTTTAGAATTAACAACGAAATAGAAATTCAGCTCAACAAAAAATCACGTACGTATTTTTTCTCTATCTATCAATATGCAGTACCATCAACGTCTTTGGTGCATTATTTATATAATAACCAGTTTGATGGTGAATACTTATTACCTGAATTTAAGCACCTCGATTTTTTATGGTTGATACAGGGAGACGAAATGAATCCGGAAGAGTTAACGGCTTTAATGCGATCAATAAAGTCTTTACCAAACGTACAACTGGTAACGGAAATGACCAATGAAAAGATAAAAAATAAACAACACCTTATATTTTAAAAAATAGGCCGGTGATAAAAATCACCAGCCTTCTTACCTCTGAAACCACAAGAAAAAGAGTTTTTTATACTAGATATTTTTTTTCTTAATATTTAAAATTTGCCAAATTTGTAATTATTAACATACGGATAACGTTAAGTTAGTCTTTTTTATGATGACTTCATGTCATTTTAAACACATTCTTAATATTATTTATTTATTAATGTTTCGTAAGGTAAATATTACTAAATACCAAGATATCTAACGAATTGCTGTTCCTCACGTTATAATAAATTACTTTTGCGCCACAAATGGAAAAATCAAACTTTATAGATTACATCAGAATTTTTTGTCGCAGTGGTCACGGTGGCGGTGGTAGCAGGCATTTTATGCGCACAAAATATGATGCAATGGCCGGACCGGATGGCGGCGATGGCGGACGTGGCGCGCACATTATTTTAAGAGGTAGTTCACAATTATGGACACTACTACATTTACGTTATTATAAAAACGTTTTGGCTGAAGACGGCCAGCATGGCGATAAGAACCATAGCTCTGGCAGAAATGGCAAGGACATTATTATTGAAGTACCATTGGGCACGATCGGAAAAGATGAAGAGACCGGGTTAAAGGAAATAGAAATTTTAGAAGATGGGCAAGAAATAATTTGGGTAAAGGGCGGACGTGGTGGTTTAGGCAACAGCAACTTTAAAACATCTACTAACCAGGCTCCTGATTATGCGCAACCGGGTGAAGATGGTGTTGAAGGCTGGAAAATATTAGAGTTAAAAGTTTTAGCGGATGTAGGTTTAGTAGGTTTTCCTAATGCGGGTAAATCAACATTGCTATCAGTTATCACTGCAGCAAAACCAAAAATTGCAGACTACGCCTTTACTACACTAACGCCACAATTAGGCATGGTTGATTATCGTGATGGCAGAAGTTTTTGTATTGCAGATTTGCCAGGAATTATTGAAGGCGCAGCGGAAGGTAAAGGGCTTGGCCATCGCTTCCTTCGCCATATAGAACGTAACTCAATTTTGCTTTTTCTGATACCTGCAGATTGTGCTGATCACAAAAAAGAATTTGATATTCTGTTAAATGAATTACAGGAATACAATCCTGATATGTTACAAAAAGATTTTGTTATCGCTATTAGTAAAAGCGATATGCTGGATGATGAATTAAAAACCGCTATCGCAAAAGAGCTACCTCCAAATGTTCCGCATATTTTTATCTCTTCAGTAACAGGTTACAATTTACCTACGTTGAAAGATCTGTTATGGAAAACATTAAATACACCGAAAGAAATTTAAACCGATTTCATATAAAACACAAAGCCCTGAAACACTAAAATATTTCAGGGCTTTTTATTGCTGGCTTATTAAAATATTTGTTCATTATTTACAGCTTCTTCCGGCGAAGTACCTATTTCATAATTGTATACTATATGGATATCACCATAACCAATTTTTGAATTATTTTTTATTCCGATACGAATCTTTTCTTCATTAACTATAGCGATCAAAATACAAGGAGCTACTTCATTTGTACCAAAGCTAATATAATAAGTATCGTTGATCTTTAGTTTGGGAGCCGTGCGTTTATCGACAGGCAATGATTTTACACTTTTATTTACACTAATAGTTCTGTCATTTTTAAACCTCATAGTCAATAAAGATAATGCAGTTTGAATTTGAGAATTGGTTTCTCTTTTTAAAATCTGAAAATTGTTTTTTTACCTCAACCCTTTGTACCTTCCATAAAATTTTATCCATGGCAAAGAAAGACGACTTTATTAAAGCGATCAATGATGGTTATACGTTTAAAAGCGATTCTGTAAAAATAGGTGCGGCAATGTTAGATGGCGAGGTAATATCTGAAGCCGGTATTTATTTACCGCTGAAAACAATGAACCGCCATGGATTGATCGCAGGTGCAACCGGTACCGGTAAAACCAAAACATTGCAAATGATCAGCGAACTGTTAAGTGATGCCAGTATACCGGTATTGCTAATGGATATCAAGGGTGATCTAAGCGGTATAGCTGCAATGGGTAGCAGCAATGATAAGGTTGTTGAACGTTATCAAAAATTAAAAATGGATTATAAGCCTGCTCAATTTTCAGCAGAGCTGTTAACATTAAGTGATCAGAAAGGTGTAAAGCTTAGAGCGACAGTTAGTGAATTCGGACCAATACTATTAACCAAAATACTAGGCTTAAATGATACACAAGGTGGTGTAATAGCCATGATCTTCAAATATTGTGATGATACCAAATTACCATTATTAGACCTGAAAGATTTTATCAAAGTGTTACAATATGTTGGCGCAGAAGGAAAAGATGAAATAGAAAAATCTTACGGCAAAATTTCTACTACTACAACGGGAACTATTTTAAGAAAAGTAATTGAATTGCAACAGCAGGGCGCCGATACTTTTTTTGGCGAAAAAAGTTTTGAGGTCGATGACCTGATGCGTATGAGCGACGACGGTCGTGGTATGATAAATATTTTACGTGTTACTGATTTGCAAGACAAGCCTAAATTATTCTCCACCTTCATGTTACAAATGCTGGCAGAACTATATGCAACTTGCCCTGAAGAAGGTGATCTTGATAAACCAAAATTGGTAATATTTATAGATGAAGCGCACCTTATATTTCAGGAAGCAACAGATGCTTTATTACAACAGATAGAAACAGTTATCAAACTCATCCGTTCAAAAGGAATTGGTATTTTCTTCTGTACGCAAAACCCAACAGATGTTCCTGCAAGTGTACTCAGCCAATTAGGTTTAAAAGTGCAACATGCTTTACGTGCCTTTACTGCTGTAGATAGAAAAGTAATTAAACAAACAGCAGAAAATTATCCTGAAACAACTTTCTATAAAACAGAAGACCTTATTACACAATTAGGAATTGGTGAAGCATTGATAACCATGTTAAATGAAAAAGGAATTCCTACACCGCTGGCTCAGGTAATGCTTTGCACACCTACAACACGTATGGATGTATTAACAGATGCAGAGATCAATACCATTGTCGGCAAATCAAAATTGGTTGCGAAATATAACCAGGTGATCGATAGCCAGAGTGCTTACGAAATACTTACAGCAAAATTGCAGGATGCTGCAAATAATGGAACGGTAACCACCACGAACGGAAAACCTGCAAAAGAAGCACCTTCTGCTTTAGAAGAAATTGCTAATAACACCGTTGTTAAAAGTATGATGCGTACTGCAGGTAATATGGTTGTAAGATCGCTGTTAGGATCTTTAGGTTTAGGCGGCAGAAGTTCTAAAAAATTATTTTAAAAAAGAAGAAGGCTGTATAGAAAATACAGCCTTCTTCTTTTTTAATTCGCGCATATGTTTAAGGTGCTTTGATCTCCAATATTTTACTTCTTAGCGCCTGATAGTTTTCTTTTGATAATATTTCAGGTTTCCCCTGTAACGCTGCTGTTACTTTTGATACAGGATTTTTTCTTTTAAATTCTTCAACAATTCTATCCTCCGCCTGATGCGGCCTGTAATCTTCCGTTTGAGAAAGAACAGCTATTTTTTCTTTTGCTTCCTGAATTTTTCCGTCAACGGTTAGTTCGTAAGTTAGTATGTAGTAATGCATGGCTATAATTTTTGTACTATAATACAAAAAGGATGCCTGAGAGTTTATTTAATAGATCAAATAAAAAACCTGCAACAGATGTTGCAGGTTGTAAGCTGTAGGGGGAGGGATCGAACCTCCACGAAGCAGTTAGCTTAAGCACAAAGAGTTAGTGGTCAATCCTGGTCGGCCTGACGGTCGGCTCTATGCAAAAATTTATTCTGTTATCTCCACCCCCGAGACAAGAGGGCATGTCTGCCAAAAATTTCATCACCCCACAATTTTTAGTAGTTTTTCAACCACCATAAGAACTTTGATAACACAAATCTACATAAACCTGCCATTACTTAGACAATATTCAAGTATTATTTTAAAAATATAGATAATATCTAATTATTATTATTTAATATTGAATATAAATTAAAAACAACCCCTCAAATGGCAGCTAAATTAAATCTTGACAAATTAGACTTACAGATAATCGATGCCATGGTGACCGATGCTGAAATATCTTATGCAGAGCTAGGAAAGAAGTTATTTGTAAGCGCCGGTACCATTCACGTCCGTATAAAAAAACTGGAAGAATCAGGTATCGTAAAAGGCAAAAAATTACATATTGATCTGAAACAATTGGGTTATGATATCACTGCTTTTGTAGGTATCTATTTAGAGAAAAGTTCTTTGTACGATAACGTTGCGAAAGAGCTTACCAATATTCCGCAAATTGTGCGCTTAAATTACATCACCGGTAACTACAGTATGTTCATCGAAATTATATGTAAGGACATAGCAGACCTTCGTTACGTATTACACGATGCGCTACAAAAGATAAAAGGGATAGAACGCACGGAAACTTTTATTTCGTTACAGGAAGGATTTAATAGAAGCATACAAGTGTCTTGATTGAATATTGTAGATTTAATATTATAAGAGTTTGTTACATCTTACCTATTCAATTTTTAACGTCTAATGCATCTCTCAATCCATTTCCTAATAAATTAAAGGATAACACCAATAACATTATCGCAAATCCCGGAATTAAAGCGAGCATTGGATTATGTGTGATAATAAAATTATAATTCTCTTTTATCATTAATCCCCAACTCGGTTGTGGTGGTTGTACACCGATTCCTAAAAAGCTTAAGCCCGCTTCTACTATAATTGCTGTAGCAAAATTACTTGCCGCAATTACCATTACCGGGCCAAAGATATTTGGTAAAATATGTCTGCCGATGATTCTTACATCTGTATAACCTAATGCCCTTGCGGCTTGTATGTATTCCAATTCTTTAATCGCCATTACTTGTCCGCGGATTAAACGTGCAACACTCACCCACATTGTTAAACCAACTGCGATAAATATTTGCCAAAACCCTTTGCCTAATGCCAATGTAATAGCAAACACCAATAACAATGTAGGTATGCTCCAGGTTACATTTATCAACCACATTATTATAGCGTCTATCCTACCCTGATAATATCCTGCAATGGCGCCGAGTAAAATGCCGAGTGTTAATGATATTAATACGGCTATCAATCCTACGGCTAAACTTACTCTTGTCCCAATAATTAACCTGCTTAAAATATCACGACCAAAAGTATCAGTACCTAACCAATATTTTTTTGTACAAATGTTTTGAGTCAATAAATTTTTAGGATGATTGTCTGTTAATTGGCTGATTAAATATTGTTGTGCTACAGAAGTATCGTCATCTACATATTTATTTATAAATAGTACATCACCTTTTATCGAATAATTGTTGATAGGTACATACCGATAATTATCCCTTTTGCCATTCACTAATTGTGCAAACAAACCAATGGCGGCATTTTTCTTATCAGGAATTTTTAGAAAGAGTTGTGTGTAACCCGGATGCTTCGCTGCTATCTCTACTGTCTGTAGATCTGCATTGGGTGAACCGTCCGGAGCAATAAAATAACCAAAAATGGAAATGAATATGGCTGCCGCAATTATTATCAAACCAATTAAAGCACTCTTATTGTTTATAAGGCTCTTCCATATCAGGTGATTAAATGATTGCTGTTGCATAATGTAATTTACAAAGGTTCTTTTATTAGACTATGGTAGTTTTTCAAACTACCGTAGTCTGGCACAGCTAGCTATGACTAAACATTTATTGCACTTTTCTTTCCTTCCATTTATACGAGCCAAATTTACCCAGCCAGCCCGCAATAACGGTATATACAATGTGAAATGGTTGAGAAAAAGCAAACCAGGATAATAATTTTGTCTTAGAAAAAAATGCAGCTAACGGATAAATAAATAGCAATTCGATGAAAGTTTTTATTACAAGCATTAACAGAACTAATAATAATGTTGTAGCTGTATGATTAACAAGCAGTGTAGCTAGCCCAAGCATACCTGTAAATAAAAGCCACACATTAAAAAAGTAAACGACAACCAACACAAAAAATATTCTTTTATCATCAAACTTGTCAGACTTACTAGCCCACCGGATTCGCTGATTAAAAAAATCAGGCAATGTTTCCATTGCTTGTGTTTGAACAATGGCTTGCTTCGATTTTAAAAATTGAATTCTCTCCGGATAGCGTTGGTAAATTTTGTGCATCAGCAACATGTCATCGCCGCTGGCAATAGTATCAATGCCCTTGAATCCTCCTACTTCATCAAACGCTTTACGTTCGTAAGCAAGGTTGGCTCCATTGCACATACTATGGAATTTTTTATAGACTGATGCGCCGGTAATGCCCTGCAGCGTTATAAAATCAAGTGACTGAAAAATTTTTAGAAAACTATTTTCATTGTAATAAGCTACAGGCGCAGCAATAAATGCAGGATCATTTTTTTCATAAAATGTAGCGATACTTTGCAGCCATGTTGTTGGTACAATGCAATCGGCATCAGTAGTTACGATCAATGTGCCGGTAGATTGCTGAATCGCAACGTCAATAGCTTTCTTCTTATAAGAGTTGAGTATTGTGCCATCAGTAAAATCTTTCAAGGATATCAATCGTACATTATTTGCAGCAAAGCTTTGAACAACAGCAGTTGTCCTATCCGTGGAATGATCATCAACCACAATTACTTCAAATAAATTAGCAGGATAATTTTGTTCCAGAATAGATTGTAAACAAATACCTATATTTTTCTCTTCATTTCTTGCAGGAATAATGACAGAGATCTTTGTATGATTTATTACTTCAGAAGAAATAAAAAATTCGGGAATGGATAACCAGCTTTGCCTGTAAAAAATAATAAGGGAACCGTATACAACAAGAAAGAATATGCTAATGCTATACAGTAAAATCATAAATGTAAAATATTGAACATCCAATGTAAGAGGAAATACAAGAACATTAAAACACAAAATGTAAAACTGTTACATTTTACATTTAATATTTTACATCCAATATTTAATATTACTCGTCTTCCATGCTTCCTTTGGTGTAACGTTTGATGATACCTCTACCGCTTTCACGAATAAAAGTTACGATCTCGTCACGCTCATCGGTTGCTTGTAATTCTTCTTCAATAAAGTTAAGCGCCTGAGACGTGTTCATTGCTTTATTGTAGATAACACGATAGATATCTAATATCTGATTAATTCTGTCAAGAGAAAAACCTCTGCGTTTTAAACCTACAGAGTTTACACCTGCATAGCTTAAAGGCGCACGGCCAGCTTTAATATATGGAGGTACATCTTTACTTACCAATGAACCACCACTAACAAATGCATGCTGGCCAATTTGTACAAACTGATGTATCGCGCACATACCACCTAAAATTGCATAATCACCTAAAACAACGTGACCGGCCATTTGAGTATTATTGCTCATGATACAGTTATTACCAACGATACAATCGTGTGCAATATGACTATAAGCCATGATCAAACAGTTGTTACCAACCGTAGTTGTCCATCTGTCTTTACTTCCTCTGTTGATGGTTACAAATTCCCGAATAGTCGTGTTATCACCAATCTCAACAGTAGTTTGTTCACCTTCGTATTTAAGATCTTGCGGAATTGCTGCAATTACAGCTCCCGGAAAAATGCGACAATTCTTACCGATTCTTGCACCATCCATGATCGTTACGTTACTACCGATCCAGGTACCTTCGCCAATTTCCACATTCTGATGAATAACGCTGAAAGGATCAACCTTTACATTCGTCGCAAGCTTTGCATTCGGATGTATATATGTATGAGGATGAATCATATTATTTTGAGTCGCCAGTTTTATTATTTTGCCCGGCTGTTGGCTTAATGGTAATGAGTTGTCTAAATCCATGAGGTAAAGTTAATTGATTAGTGATTTAATAACCAATTAATTGCGTTTAACTATTTGTGCGGTAAGATCTGCCTCTGTACAAAGCTTGTTTCCTACAAAAACACTTCCGCGCATGGTACAAATACCTCTGCGAATTGGCTCTGTAAGCTCCATTCTTAGCAACATCGTATCTCCCGGAACTACTTTTTGCTTGAACTTACAGTTCTCGATCTTTAAGAAATAAGTGTCATAATCGCCCTCTGGCATTGCATTTATACACAAAATTCCGCCTGTTTGTGCCAGAGCTTCAATCTGCAAAACACCCGGCATGATCGGATTCCCCGGGAAATGACCCTGGAAATAAAATTCATTAAAAGTTACATTCTTAAGGCCAACAATAACCGAATCAGTTAAGTCGATGATCTTATCAACCAATAGAAAAGGATAACGGTGAGGTAGTGTCTTTTCTATTTGTTGAAAATTATATACTGCAGGTTGGTTAGGATCATAAATAGGGAAGTCCTTCGTGTGCCTGTTCTTCTTGATGTATTGCTTAATTTTCTTGGCAAACTCTACGTTGCTGCTGTGCCCCGGGCGATTAGCAATGATATTCGCTTTAATAGGATAACCGATCAAAGCAAGATCACCTACAACATCCAACAACTTATGGCGTGCGGGCTCGTTAGGAAAACGTAATTCTAAATTATTCAAATAGCCTTCACTCTTTACTTCAACATTATCTCTGCCGAATGCTTTTGCTAATCTTGCCATTTCCTCTTTAGTAACCGGCCTGTCAACAACAACAATAGCATTATTGATATCACCGCCTTTTACAAGATTGTTATCCAACAACATTTCTAATTCATGTAAAAAACAAAAAGTACGGCAAGGTGCAATTTCACTTTTGAACTCTTTAATATTTTTTAAAGTAGCGTATTGCGTACCTAAAACAGGAGAGTTAAAATCAATTAGCGTAGTAATTTTATATTCTGTAGAAGGCAAAGCGGTCATTTCAACCCTTTTTACTTCATCATAATAAGTAATATTAGTATCGATCGTATACCAAACCTTTGTTGCTTCCTGTTCAATAACTCCCGTTTCTTCGATAATTTCAATAAAAGGCCTGCTGCTACCATCAATGATAGGAATTTCAGGGCCGTTTACTTCAATAAGGCAATTATCAACGCCCATACCTACCAAAGCCGCTAAAATATGCTCTACTGTACTCACTTTCACAGATCCTTGCTCAAGCGTAGTGCCTCTTGATGTATCCGTTACTAGGTCACAATCCGCTTTAATAACAGGCATTCCCGGAAGATCAATACGTTGAAATTGGTAACCAAAGCCAACATTGGCCGGTTTCAAGGTCATATCTACATTAATTCCTGTATGAAGTCCTGTTCCTGAGATACTTACAGCAGCCGCAAGCGTATGTTGTTTATCTGGATTAAAGTTATTATCCATGCTTAAATCGAAAATTTTGTTGGCAAATATATTTAAAATAAAATGCCTACGGTACTTATGGGCAGATAAAACGAAACTCTTTTGTTTAAAATTGAAAATGGAAGCTGCCAAACACACCAAAATGCGAGGTTGCATTGTCTGTAGGCAGTGTACCGGGAGAAACACGCCATACCAGGTCAAGACGAAGAATTCTTAATATATTATCGATACCCGTACCTAATTCAACGTAGGACTTACCATTTAATGTTTTAAAGGTACCAGTCGAATTATTTAATGTACTATTAGCATTGTCTAAGGATCCCCAAACTGCTTTTACGTTCCAAAACTGTCTCCATTTTAATTTTCTGGTAAGTGGTATAAACCGGAATAATCCTGAACCAAAATTATGCTCCACATTTATACCTGCATACTGATCAGACAGGTATTCAAACCGTGTCATCAAGTTAAACGATTGCGGATCATAATAATACAGATCATTACCCGGAAGATTTGCCAAGAAAGGATAAGGAACGGTACCAAAAACTTTACCTGCATACACCTTATATGTTATAGATCCATAAGGCGGAATTTTAATAACATCACCTACATTTAATGATACACGTGTATAATTATAAGCACTATTTAAAACACCTTGTATACCTTGTTCTGCCATCACTTCTACAACAGGATATTTTGTTGTACCAAGACTATACTGAAAATAATCTCCGTCTAAAAATTGTTCCAGATAAGCGAAACGTAATTTAAGTGCTACAGAAAAACTCGATAATGAATTCCCTTTTGTTGTAGGAAAATTACTTTGCAACGGTAAGTTTTCGAGTGGCGTATATTGTCTGTTGGCAACATAAACATGTGATGAAAAGCCACCACCTAATTCATTGTACGCATCAGCGCTGATCTCTTCTTTAGAGATGAACTTTCTTGTAATATTGGGTTTACGAATAGCCACTGTAAAGATATTATCCTGACTAATCTGTCCTAATGAACTTAGCCCATAATCGATATCATTAAAATATTTTGCATGCAATGTAAAGCGCTTTGGTAATCGTTTTGCTATCCAATAAGCTTCAAACATTCCTTTTAGTCTTTCATCTTTTGTTCCATACGCTAAATAACCATGTAAGTAAACATCCTTCATTAATTGTGGTGTTGTACCTAAATCAAATCTGTAACGAGTGCCCTCCCATTGGTTTACACTTAGCCAGTTAAACCATGGGCCAATTTCGAAATTACCATACTTTCTATATCCAGTTGCTAAGAATTGTAATGACTTTCGCAATTGTATAAACTTTGGCATTTTCAATAGCTTATCAACCGTTGTATAAATTGCTTTCTCATTTTTTGATAAAGTATCATGCCGCATCTGCATCCACTCTGAATCAGTTTTTTCATCATTACCAACAGCCGTTGTTGTCAACTCTTCGAGCTTCTGCTTCTTCAACATCGTTGTTATAGAATCGCTGTTAACAATAATATTTTTATATGATGTTGTTTTTCTTCCAATGAAAGTGAGCGATTGTTTCCCGAGCACATTGAAATCCGCAAAGAATTTGTCTCTGCTTAAAAAATAAATTGAATCACCGATCGGCGTAAATTCCTGGAAAACGCTGATGCGTGTTATGAAATTGATATTGGCATCTTTACCTAAGTAGAGAGATATCTTAGTGATCTGATAAGTTTTCTCCATTATCCATGCATCACCCTGAAAAGTATTTTGCCCGACATGCTTTGGAGAAAATACAAAATGATATAATTTTTTCCCATCAACAACTTGTGTATCGGGCGATGTAAAATTATAATATTGATATGCTTCATCATTTAACGGACTGATAAAATCCTTATCAATGACCGTTATATAATTCTGATACACGTTCACATTCTGATTCATTACGCCCAGCAACTTAGTGATACTCTCATTTTTAAAGCCTTTGGTGTTACTAGCCTTGATATTTTCGTAAAATCTTTTCGGGCTTTTTAAATACGAATAATCACTCACTGTTTCTAAAAGATAAGCAGGCAAAAAAGGAACGCTTTCCGATTGGCTGTCGATATTATCTAAAACAAAAGTGAAAGGTTTAAGAAAAAATACTTTCTGTATTTTTTTAGGACTAAAGTTTTTAATATCAACCTCTAGTTTATTATATGCTTCATAACTAAAGTTGTTAAGGTTAGTTCTGTTATACAATTTCTTTTTCTTCATCATCATGCGCCATAACAATAAACCGCGCCCTATTGATTTACCTCTTACAACAACTTCATTACTTGGCCTGCCACGTTGTAATAGCACTAATAATTTTCTGTTATTGATTGATGAATCGATTGGTAATCTATAATCTTCATATCCTACATAACTTACTACCAGTGTATCCGATTTAAATTCATCAAAATGAAAATTGAAATTACCTAAACTGTCTGAGGTCTTCCCATAACCCGTTCTTGCCATATATATTGATGCGTAGCCAATAGGTTCATTTGTATGGCCATCCTGGATATTTCCTTTAAAATTTACGCCGCCGGCATTCTCAGGTATATCGAACGTTAATGATTGTTTGGGTTGTAAAAGAATAAGAATGTTTTTATCCTTTAATGAAGAATCGGTAACGAATTTAAAATCTTCATATCCTGCATCACTTATAATAATAGTATCGGGAATTGATTGATCGAAATGGAAAGTAAAATTACCAAGACTATCAGAAAATTTATTAACACTATCTTTTGCAGAATGAACAGCCGCGTTGTTGATAATTAATTTAGTAGCTCCATCCTGAATAGTTCCGGAAAAAGTAACGGTCTGCGCATTTACTTTTACACCAAAAAGTAAAAAACAGACAAATAAAAGTTTCCCAATAAAATTCAAGTTGGATTGGTTAAGTGTATATAAAATATTTTTACTTTTTAGCCAACAGGCCCTCTAAAAGGTTTTCTAATTCTTTTACTCTTTTTTCTAAACTTGGTAAATGACGTGAGGCTGCCTGACTACGAAGCGCAGCAGTGTAATCATATGCCGGAGAACCGGTAATGGCAGTATTAGGTTTTTTAATAGATTTACTTACGCCACTTTGTGCATTGATTTTACTGCCATCTGCTATTTGAATATGGCCAACAATACCTACCTGCCCGCCAATCATAACATTTTTACCAATTTTTGTACTGCCGCTGATGCCACTTTGTGCCGCTATTACCGTATTATTTCCTACCTCAACATTATGCGCTATTTGTACCAGATTATCGATCTTAGAGCCTGCTTTAATTAATGTGCTTCCGATAGTACCTCTGTCAATTGTTGTATTAGCACCAATTTCAACATTATCTTCAATGATAACATTTCCGATTTGCGGCACTTTTTTAAATGTCCCATTTGCTAAAGGAGCAAAACCAAATCCATCTCCACCAACAACTGTTCCGGCATGTATCACCACATTATTTCCAATAATACAACCATGGTAAATTTTTACACCTGCGTGAATGATGGTATTATTTCCAATCACAACGCCGTCGCCTACAAACACATTTGGAAAAATTTTAGTCCCATTTCCTACAACAGCTTTTTCGCCGATATAAACAAAAGCGCCGACAAAAACATTTTCACCGTACTTCGCTGATGTTGAAATATGTGAGGGTTGCTGTATGCCATTTAATTGCTGTGTTTGCAATTGCTGGTAAGCATCTAATAAAGTAGCAAAGGCACTATACGCATCAGGAACTCTTATCAACGTAGCCGTAACAACTTGTTTTAATTCCTGTGCCTCGTTAATTAAAATCAGAGATGCCTGAGTGGTATATAAATATTCTTCATATTTAGGGTTAGCTAAAAATGCCAGCTGACCTGATTGCGCCTCCTCTATTTTACCGAAAGACCCTACTGATACTTCGGAATTTCCTTCCACTTTGCCATTAACGATCATGGCTATTTGCGCTGCTGAAAATTGCATATATAAATTCTGAATTTAACTATTGTGGTTCTTTATTCTCTGTAACAATATTAGATCAATTCTATCATGAAACAGATAACTTAAAATAGAAAACTATCTTAAATAACAAATGTAATATTTTTTAATCTTGCCCCGCAGGTTTTGGTGAATTAAGGCATGGTCTACAGCCGAAATATCCTTTACCTGCCCGTTTTTAAATAGAATATGGATATTTTCTTCATCAAAATCGTAAGTGCTGCTTACCACTTCTCCCGTAAATACCAGCCAGCCGGCTTCTTCTTCTGTCATGTTCATTTTAGCGCGAGCCTCGACTGTCTTCTCTTTTAATAAAAAATCGTCTACGGGATCACCCGAATAAACAATTTTTAATAATTGTCGGTCGATAATCCCCTTGCATAAGAAAGATAATATTTTGTCTTCATGATTACACCATTCTTTTATCGCAAAAAGCACATCGCAATCATCCAGACTGCAAAATTCTTCCAGCGTAAAATTGTCAGACTTTTGAGAAATGAATTTGTTTAATAAACCCGGTGCCGTTGCTTTAATATATTTTGCTCTTTTAATAATTCGCTGCAACATTTGCTCTGCACACAAAACAGTTTTATGTAAATAAACCTGAGAGTACATTAACCTGCGTGATACTAAAAATTTTTCGATCGAATAAACTGCCTTTTCTTCTACCATCAATTCGCCGTTATGGACTACGATCATTTTTAATATTCTATCGTAGCTGATAACCCCTTCTGTTACACCGGTAAAAAAACTATCTCGTGATAAGTAATCCATTCTATCCACGTCCAATTGTCCGGAGATCAGTTGATGTAAATATTTTTTATGATACGATCCTGTGAAAATATCAAGCGCCATTTGTAACTGGCCATTCAATTCTTTATTAAGTTCCTGCATTAAAGCCAAAGAGATCTTTTCGTGCGAAGTGTTTTCTATCAATACTCTTTCCAATGCATGGCTAAAAGGCCCATGTCCGATATCATGTAACAAAATGGCAATTTTTGCCGCTTGCTCTTCCTGTTCATTTATATCAACACCTTTACTTTTTAATTCTGATAAAGCGATGCACATTAAATGATAGGCGCCTAAAGAATGATGTAATCTTGTATGAACAGCACCCGGATAAACAAGATTTGCCATTGCCATTTGGTTAATGCGGCGTAATCTTTGATAGTAAGGATGAGCGATAATTTGGTAAATCAGTTCATCATCTATAGTGATAAATCCATGAACCGGATCATTTATAATTTTCTTAAAAGCCATTAATGATAATTTATAGTATGCTACTTTGTAAAACTATATTTGTTAAAAGATTGTACAAAGTGAAACAAAGCTACGAAGCATCCATCTAATAAATTAAATTTGTACAACACCGTATTAAAATAACCATCCTAAAAAAACAATATGAGCATAGCTAAAATACTTTGGGTAGATGATGAGATAGATAGCCTTACATCACAAATAATTTTTTTAGAAAACAAAGGGTATGAAATGCATACTAAAACAAATGGTTTTGATGCGGTAGAATATGTAAAAGAGAATTTTGTTGATGTAGTACTGTTGGATGAAACAATGCCTGGCATTACTGGTTTGCAAACCTTGCAACAAATAAAAGAAATCAATAGCAACCTCCCTGTAGTATTGATCACAAAAAATGAAGCAGAAAATATAATGGATGAAGCTATTGGTAGTCAAATAAGTGATTACCTGATAAAGCCTGTAAATCCAAATCAGGTATGGCTAAGCCTGAAAAAAATAATCGATAATAAAAGACTAGTTGCAGAGAAAACTACCTCTGCCTATCAACAGGAGTTCCGCAGTTTGTTTATGGCGCTGAACGATAATCCTGATTATAATGAATGGATGAACTTATATAAAAAGCTCGTGTATTGGGAGCTGGAAATGAAGAAAAGTGATAGCCCGGAAATGCAGGAAGTATTCAACACTCAAAAAACGGAAGCAAATACGGAATTCTTCAAATTTATTTCAAAAAATTATGCGTCATGGGTTGGCCCAAAAGCAACGACAGGCCCAATTATGAGCCATACGATGTTTAAATACAAAGTATTACCTCATCTTGAAAAAGGAAAGCCTTTATTTTTTGTTTTGATAGATAACCTGCGTTTTGATCAATGGAAAACGATCCAGCCAATTTTCAGCGAAAGCTTTCGTATACATGAAGAAGAAACTTTTTATTCTATTTTGCCAACAGCTACGCAATACGCCCGAAATGCCATCTTTGCCGGCATGCTGCCGATAGACATAGAAAAACAATTTCCGGTACAATGGAAAAACGATGATGACGAAGGGGGTAAAAATTTATTTGAAGAAGAATTTTTTAAAGCACAATTAAAAAAAGCCGGCAAAGCAGACCTTAAATGTTCTTATACCAAAATAACACACAATACAGACGGACAAAAGCTTGTAGATAATATTCACAATATGATGCAGAACGATATCAATGTTATTGTTTACAATTTTGTTGATATGCTGAGTCATGCACGCACAGAAATGGAAGTATTAAAAGAATTGGCAGGAGATGAAGTTAGTTACAGAAGCCTTACCTACAGTTGGTTTGATCATTCTCCTTTACATCAGGCATTAAAAAAAATATCAGATAAAAATGTAACGGTAATAGTTGCAACAGATCATGGTACTGTACGCGTTAAAACACCGAGTAAAGTAATTGGTGACAAACAAACTACAGCCAATCTTCGTTACAAACACGGTAGAAATTTAAATTACGAACCCAAAGATGTATTGGCATTTAAAGATCCGAAAGAAGGAGGATTACCGGTTCCTAATGTAAACTCTTCTTACATATTTGCTAAGGGAGATCTTTTTTTATGTTACCCAAATAATTACAATCATTTTGTAAACTATTACCGCAACACTTTTCAGCATGGAGGAATAAGTCTGGAAGAAATGATTATTCCTGTTATCAGAATGACGAATAAATAAAGAAAATTAAATTTTAAGGCCAAAAGTGTACAATCAACTGGTTATTCAGGTAAAAGAAGATTTCAACTTATGGTGATAACTTAAAAGGCTAAAATGAATCCCTATTATTAATTTCGTTATTATCCTTTCAGGGATTGATTTTTAATTTTTGAATTTATAATGAAATATACACAGAACATATTAGATAAGGTAGAAAGAATTATCGAAGAAAGCGGTTATGTAATTCGTTATGAAAGAGGTAATTTTCAGAGCGGTTATTGCATTTTACAGGCTAAAAAAGTAGTGGTGCTTAATAAATTCTTACAAACAGAAGGAAGGATCAATACGGTAATAGAATTAATTCCTTTATTAGATATCAACTTTGATTCACTTACACATGAAAGTCAAAAAATGTACGAAGAAGTACTCACAGTTGGCGAAGAAAAATAATCATTACATTCTCACCATAACATAAAAAAGCGCCCAAATTACATTGAGCGCTTTTTTTGTGCGAATATTTTAAAGTTGATTGATCAACTTTCCCCTTACTACCAAACGTTTCTAGGACAAGTATTATCAGAATATTTGTTACCCAATATAAAACCGATGATGATCTCATGTGTACCACTGCTGATCGTGTTGATCGGAGTGGTTGAGTAATCATACGAATACGATAAGTTAAAGATATTCAATGCGTTAAAACCTGCAAAAGCTGCAAAACCATAACCACCTCTGTAGGTTCCCCCAAACCAGAAATTATCACGGTACGTACATTTTACATTCAGATCTACCTGTGATGGT
>Ga0210406_10000260_pt1 | contig 78596 bp, 65 predicted proteins | sample IncBWC30MmetaG_FD_155454 | JGI IMG/M metagenome (GOLD analysis project Ga0210406, IMG submission 155454) | Forest soil microbial communities from Barre Woods Harvard Forest LTER site, Petersham, Massachusetts, United States - Inc-BW-C-30-M | ecosystem: Environmental > Terrestrial > Soil >...
AGACGATTAATCCTTCGGCGGTTTTTGCCGTAGAGTAATTCCCTGCGATTCCCCCACAGGGGGTGGGGCGAAGTTGAGACTGCATAACCTAGGAACCTGGGCAATCCTGTTGGGGTTGTCGCTTCCAGTTTGGGCTGGAGAGCAGCCCGGAGCGATCTCGGGATACGTCCGCACCAACTCGGGCACGCCTCAAATGGGCGCTGTGGTCCAAATCCTCGGTTCCGCCGATCGTAGCCTCACTGTCTTCACCGACGCGGCCGGGTTCTACACAGCCACCGGATTATTGCCAGGCCTTTACTCTCTGCAGGTCACGGCACCTTCCTTCCTGCCCGCGTTGCGCGAAAAGGTTGGTCTTCGCCCCGGCGCCCGCCTCAAGGTCAACGTCACCCTAAGCACCTTGCTGGGAGTCATGCAGCTCGGCCCTGCTCGTCCGCTTGCCGATGAAGATGACTGGAAGTGGACTCTGCGTTCGGTCGCCAACCGTCCCATCCTTCGCGTTTTTGACGATCCCGCTGCTAACCGCCTCGATCTACCAGCCGAGAAGCAGACCCACGAGTTGAAGGGATCTGTCTCCTTCCTCGCCGGCTCCGCCGCCGGCGGCTATGGTACCGGATCGGACATGAGCACCGGCTTTACACTGGAGCGTTCCATCTTCACCGATGGACATCTCTCCGTGAGCGGCGACGTGGGCTACGGCAGCAGCCTTCCTGCGGGTGTGCTGCGTACCACTTATTCACATCGCTTGGCCGACGGATCTGCGCCTACGCTGGGGTTGACCGTCCGCAGATTTTCAGCGTCCGATCCCAACTTGCACAATGCCGCTCTTCAGGCGCTTGCTCTTTCCGCAGGAGACGATTTCACCGTCGCCGATGTTCTGGAACTGAAATTCGGCAGCGAACTTCAGACCGTTCAGTTCCTGGGCCACGCAACCGCTTTTCGACCCTACGGTTCGGCCGACTTGCATCTTTCACCCAATACGGTTCTGGAATATGACTACGCTACCTCGCGCCCTGACATGCGGACCGAGAAAGGTTTCGATTCTTCCCCGGCCGATCTGAGCGAATCGAATCCGCGAATCAGTTTGATCGGGTACTCTCCCAAAATGGAGAGCGCTCATCATCATGAAGTCAGCCTCTCGCGGCGTGTGGGCAAGAACAATATTCAAGTGGCTGCGTATTCCGATCGCGTGGGTGATCCTGCTCTTCTAGGCACCGGGGTTACCACCGCAGCCGGCGGTTTCCTGTTGCCAGATGTTTCCTCCGGCACATTCACTTACGCCGGCAAGACTCTCAATGCCGATGGCCTCCGCTTCGTCCTGCAGCGCAAGTTCTCCGACGATCTCGCCGCCACCTTGGACTATGCTTTCGGTGGGGTTGTTGATCTAACCAAACCTGACGTGTCTCTGCAGCAGGCGCAGCAGTTTCTTACTAACCAGCGCCGTCATGCCGTTGCCGTCAAGTTGAGCGGAACCGCGCCTCGCACCCACACCCGCTGGATCGCTTCCTACCGCTGGGTGAATGGCCCTGCGCTGACGCCAGTCGACATGTTCAACGCTTCGCCTGGACAGAGTGAACCCTTCCTGAACATCTTCCTCCGCCAACCGATTCCCAGTCGTGGCCACATGGAAGCGATCATCGACGTGCGCAATCTCTTGGCGCAAGGCTACGTTCCAGTACTGGGCCAGGACGGCCAGACGGTCTACCTAGTCCAATCCGCGCGTTCAGTTCGTGGTGGAGTCTCCTTTAGCTTTTAGCGCGCGTGTGCTAGCGTGCTTCCCTCGCTTCCAAAACCTTCCATTCAAAGTTTCAGTGGACCCCAGAAGAAAGATAGATACGCCATCCGATATTTAATCATCGATCTCGAACAAAGCGTACAGCTTTTCATATTTCAATACAGCAAAGTCCGTATTTTCGTATGTGCATGGCACAGACGGTTTTGCAAATTATTGAAATACATATAGTTAGACAACTCACCCTTTGGCTGAAAAAGTGCCAGTCCATGTCCACCTCGACACATTTTACTTGGGGCGGACCTTCAGCCTACACATCGACTTCCAACTGAGGACAACTATGGAGATCACTATGCGGCGTTGGTTTGGTCTTATTCTTGCAACCACCCTGCTTGCGGTTAGCGCTTACAGCCAGACGTTCCGAGGTGCGATCAACGGTTCGGTTACCGATCCGTCGGGAGCAGTAGTCGCCGGAGCCACCGTAAAGGCCACGAACATCGCCACGGACGTTTCGCGCGACACAACGACCACCAGCGATGGCCAGTTCTCATTCCAGGATCTACCGCTAGGTTCCTACAAGATTTCGGTTTCCGCTACGGGTTTCACCCCAAGCGCAATCGATCACGTGCCGGTCACGGCTGGATCAGTTTATACCTTGCCGGTGAAGATGAACGTTGGATCGTCGACGACTACGGTAGAGGTTTCTGCGGAAGCGCTTGCGCTCGACACAACGACGGTGCAGCAGAACAACATCATTCCCACCGAGCAAGTCCAAAATGTGCCGATGAATGGGCGCGACTTCACGCAGTTTACCGCCACCGCACCGGGCTATGCAGGATACTCCGGAGCGCAGGCTTTCGGTTCTCTGAACGGCACACGCGCCAATCAGATGAACTGGCAGATTGACGGTGTGGACAACAACGACTTCTGGCACAACCTTGCGGCCGTGAACCAGGGCGGCGTATCGGGCATTGCGGGCACCCTTCTGCCGTTGGATGCGATTGATGAATTCGCCGCGCAGACTCAATCCAATGCCGAAGCCGGACGCAATGCCGGCGGAGTCATTAACGTTGTTCTGAAGTCCGGAAGCAACCAGATTCACGGTTCTGCTTACTATTTCAATCGCAATACTTCACTTGGGGCGGCTACCCCGTTCTTCAATCCCAGTGCTCTTCCCGCCGGTGTATCGCACAAAAAACCCCCGCTCCGTAACGAGAATTACGGCTTCTCCCTCGGCGGGCCGATTGTAAAGGACAAGGCTTTCTGGTTTGTCGGCTTTGAGAAACAAAAATATACGATTGCGCTGTCCGGCCTGAACACCGAACCGTCCTTGGCATATCAGAATGATGCCTTGGCGTTGCTGTCGGCAACTGGGACTCCGGAGAGTACGATCTCGCAACACCTGATGGCGAATCTCTGGCCCGCCTTGATCAATAACCTGCCAGCCCAGCCGTCGAACTATTTCGCCACTAACCCTTCCACGGGATTCAGCTACAACGGAGTAGTCAAAGTCGATTACAACTTCAACGAGAAGCACCATCTTTCGGGACGCTGGTTCGGTGGCCAGGGAAGCCAGACCGCTCCTCTCGGCGCCAGCGCGGCGTTGGCGACTGCAAGTTCCAACCTCCCGAACTATTTTGAAAAGGCACCCATCCACGTATTTAATTACGCGGTCACGTTAAATTCTGTGCTCACCCCACGCATGACGAATCAGGTGCTGGTCGGTGTCAACTACTTCAATCAGGTGTTCCGCGACGCAGTTGCGAGCTATGACACACACGACAACGCGCAGCTATTTTTGAGCCCCGACACGCCTACGACGCCCAAATTTTTCGGCGCCCCTAACCTTCAGATCGCTGGTTTTGAGCAGGTCGGCATTACGCCGCCCGAGGGGCGTAATGACATTACCGGCATGATCGCCGACGTGATTTCCTACAACTGGGGCAAACACCAATTCCGTTTTGGAGGCGAATATCGCCAGGCGCATCTCAATGAGTTTTACTTCTTTCACGCACTGGGTAAATTTAATTTTGATGGTACTAAGGGTCGTTGGGCGGCTTATTGCACGGCGAATCCCACCGCCTCAGGCTGCACCAACGCGCTGGGTCAGTCGGATCCGAAAATTTTCGCCCTTGCGGACTTTCTGGCCGGAAATGTTGCTGGTTCGTCCATCAACGTCGGCAATGCGGAACGCAAGATTGTGGTAAACGCTCTGGATTTTTATGGTTCCGACTCCTGGCAGATAACTCGGAGACTGAACCTGAATCTTGGCCTGCGGTGGGATTACTTCGGCCCCTTGCACGATGGCAGCAAAGATATCGCGATCTTTGTTCCTGGTCGCGGCATTCAAATCCAGGGCGCCGGACTCGACGGAATCTTCCAGAAGAACCTGAAGAATTTTTCCCCGCGAGTCGGGTTTGCTTACCAGCCGACCAGTCGCGAAGATTTGGTCGTCCGCGGAGGATTTGGGATCTACTATGACCAAGTCAACGTGAATCCCTTCATGGACGTCCGTCCCCCCAATAACGCCGACGGTGTGCAGGACAACCCTGCCGGGCCAAGCCCCGTATCCATTTACACACAAAACTCACTTGGCCAAACCTCGTACATCTGGCAGCCTGGCCAGTATATTTTCAGTCCCGTGCAGCTCTGCCCGAGTGGCAACGTTGCTACCGATCCCAGCTGCGGAGGCTCGGTTTTTGACGTTTATTCTGTCAACCAGAATTTCCACACCGCATATTTCTATAACTACAACCTGAACGTCCAGAAGAGTTTTGGCAACGGAGCGGCGGTCTTGCAGGTTGGTTATGTGGGGAGCGAAGGACGCAGGCTAACGGTCTTGCGGGACATCAATCAGAAAATTCCAAATCCTGCTGTGCCCGGCAAATTCATGTATCCTTTCTCGGGCCAATATCCGAACTTCGGCGCCATTAACCAGCTCAACAGCATTGGCACCTCCAACTACAACGCCCTGCAGACCACGCTGCGTCTGCGTGGCTGGCACGGATTGAGCTCACAATTTGGATATACGTGGGCACATAATCTGGATGAGATTACCGCATATCGCGGGGTAATCCCTTTCGACAGCTATAACCTCAAGGCGGACTACGGCAACAGCGATTTCGACCAGCGCCATACTTTCACCGGCACATTGAGTTGGGATCTGCCTGGTTCTGCCCACGGACCGAAGGCACTGACCCATGGATGGAACGTCAGCAGTTCCTTGGCATTCCACGGGGGGCAACCCGACGACCAGGTGCGCCAAGGTCTGGATCTCGTTGGCGATCCGTTTGGTGGCGTTTCCCACAGCTTTGTCAAGACTGCCGCGTTTACTGGCGTTCAATGGGTCAACCCGAACGCCTTCCCGACGCCGCCAGCTAACTGTGCTCCGATAACTTCGGATGGAAGGTGCTACGGCACACTTCGCCGCAACCAAATCCACGGCCCGGGATTCAGCGATGTGGACTTGGGAGTCAGCAAGAGCTTCGTCATCACGGAGCGCTTCAAGGCTCAGCTTAAGGCGGAAATGTTTAATCTCTTCAACAGGATCAATCTGGCCTCTGGACCGGGAGCCTTTGGTTACGGATCTGGCCAGATCACCGACACTATCGGCGATTTCAACGGAGCGCCGGGAATCGGGCCTGGCGAAGCCTTTAACACAGTGCTTTCGTTGAAGATAACCTTTTAGATCGCTTTGTGACGTTTTCACCCCTGCCTGCTCAGCGGCAGGGGCTTTTTTTCGCCTCAATTCTGAAACGTGTTACACGATCCCACCGTCCCCCCGTTGAACCCGCGCTGAAACCATTCTGTTCTCTGCGCCGAACTTCCGTGCGTGAAGGTTTCGGGATTGACGTGCCCCGTGCTCATGCGTTGCAATCGGTCGTCGCCCACCGCAGCCGCAGCTTTCAGCGCCGCCTCGATATCTCCTACGTCCAGCAGATGGCGTTGCTCGGTGCTGTGCGCCCATACGCCCGCGAAACAATCCGCCTGCAGTTCCACCCGCACCGATATAGCCTTTGCCGACCGCGGGTCGCGTTCCTGTGCCGCCCGAGCCTTGGCTTCGATTCCAACCAGCTTCTGCACGTGGTGTCCCATCTCGTGCGCTAAAACATAGGCCTGCGCGAACTCGCCCGGCGCACCAAAACGCCGCTTCAATTCATTGAAAAATCCGAGGTCGATGTACACCTTCTCATCCTCGGGGCAGTAAAACGGTCCCGTGGCTGACTGTGCCATGCCGCAAGCGGAATCAATCGAATTACGAAACAGCACCAGCTTGGCATGCCGATACTGCACGCCCTCGCTCGATAGAATTTTGGTCCACGTCGCCTGCGTGTCATTCAGAACAAAGGTCACAAACTGAACCTCGGGCTTCTCCGCCTCATCGAGTTGCCGGTTCGCCCCCGATGCCGGTCGATCGCCTTGCGTGACCGCACTCGGAGCTCCGCCGCCCACGCCTAGCAAGGCGAAAAAGTTGCGATGGAAAACCAGGCTCAGGACGAAGATGATCAGCAATCCCCCAATGCCTAAATGAATCCCGCCAAACTGCATTCCCCCGCCACCGCCTTCGTCGCGGCGATCTTCCACATCGTCACTGCTTCCACCCGGCGTCCAGCGCATTGGGATCCTCCTCTGAGATGAGTTTCTCTCAGGACTGCATTATGTGGTCTCGGTCGCTCTACCATTCAATACTCGCTGACCACAAGCCTGCCATACAGATAAACCTCGAACACCTCACTTATGGCAGGGTATGTCCCGTCGATCGGATGAAGTTACGTTGCTCGCGTCCTCACGAAAGCGAATCTCAAGTACAAGCGGCGAGCACTTTCGGCTCTGGCTTTGACAATTTTGCGCGAGAAACTACGCGCACCTTTAAGATCTCCGGTTGCCTGCCGTCGCTACCATTCCTAACTTTGAGGGCCGCGCCAACATACGAAACGCAGCCTTTCCAGGGATGCCGTAAGCGCCGCAGATGCAGCTCTGGCAACAAATCGGGCCAAGTCATCGACATAGTCCGAGGAACGGTTTTCGTATCCAGCGGACTAACCGCGTGCGCGAGCGCAGCCCTCCGCTCGGGTCGCGGGCGTTCGCATCCTCGTTTGGTGGGGAGTCTGGAGCGCCATGTACGGCCTCCAAACGCTCGACCATGCGCCGCTGGTTCTAGCAGTTCTGCCGCACGCCCTCCAGTCAGCTACGCGCTGCGCGAGTACGGCGGTCCCGTACCTGCTTTTGGTTTCTGCCCTGTGTGCCTAGCGGGAGCCGACTCTTGGCAAGCTCAGAGGTTTGCTTCTGCCGGAAATCCTCGGCGGGTTGGCAATCGCTTTGGTTGGTATTGGCACCTTCGTCCTCGGGGATGTCGTACATCGCCCCACCTCCCAAAGCTCGCTTTCCTGCATCACAGCAACAAATCCGCGCCCCATCCGCCCGTACCCACCCGGACCAATTCCGCCTAACATGAAAATGGATCGCCCTGAGAAGCGTGCCGGTGGCTGACGACACACAGGGTCGTCGAACGTGGCGATGACCAAAACCGATAACACGACGAAGGATTTCCGTTTCGTCGAACATTTTCGATCTTCAAGGAACCATAAAGTCGTGATCGTCGTAACTGTCACAAAATCGCCACAGCAGTGATCCCTCGGACACAATTCACAGGCGTCTCGTGACCGCCAACCTTCCTCTCAATTTGAGATTCGTAGGACGATAGCGCGGAGCCAGCTCTAATCAAGGTTTAGGAATTGCGCCCTTAAGCTTTTTGTTTTCAAAATTTTACCCGTAGGCTATCGAGGCGCAAGATGACGCAAGATGTTGAGGACGATTTCCCGCGAACTCCATGATTCCAATAGACCGTAGGGGATGGGCAGAGGTTACTGATCAATAATATCGTTCCGTAACGGATCGCGAGACTCACCATCAAGCATTCTGCGCGGGGAATCTGCCAGTGAACTTGCAGCTTCATGCACCAACTCGCGCCCATTCCTCGCATCCGGCCTACGCCTTTCGTTACCTCGTCGCTCGGTTACGCCGATGTTACCCTCTGTTTGGTAATCACCTCCCCACTAAGCTCTGTTCCGGAGATCTTGATGCGCCGCCCTATTTCCATAAAAATTCGCGCCGCTGTCGCTTTCGGTCTGTTTTTTGCCGCGCCGCTTTATGCGCACCACCTGAAGAAGGGCGAGTCCGCCACGCTGCCCGTTACCACCACCTCGCCCAAGGCTCGAGCGCTCTACGAAAAGGGAATGGCCGATTACGAGAATCTTTACCTGGAGCGCTGCAACGAGGAGTGGCGGGCGGCCGTGAAAGAAGATCCCAGCCTCGCCATCGCGTGGGCCTGGATCGCCTTTAACAGCGGCAATCCCCAGGAAGTCAGTGACGCTCGTGCGAAAGCCCGGGAACTCGCGCCCAAAGTGACGCCCGGCGAGCAGTTGATGGTTGCCTGGGTTTCCAAAGTGCAGGACGGTGATTTCCTCGGCGGCATCACCGCTATGAACGACATGCTCGAGATGTATCCCCACGACAAGCACCTTCTCTATCTCGCGGGCAACTGGTTGATGGGAGAAAATGGCAACGATCAGGCGCAGCGCATGATGGAGAAAGCGCTCGCGATCGATAAGAACTTTCCCGCCGCGCTGAACGATCTTGCTTACGTCGAGGCCCGGAACCGGGAATTTGCCAAAGCGTTCGCGGCGATGGACCGCTACGTCGCCCTTCTTCCCAAGGAACCCAATCCGCAGGATTCTTACGGAGAACTGTTGCGCATGGCCGGGAACTTCGAGGGCTCGCTCACTCACTATCGCTCGGCCCTCCGAATCGATCCCGCTTTCGTGACCTCGCAACTCGGTCTCGGCGATACCTACGCGCTGATGGGCAATCAGGAGCAGGCGCGCATCGAATACGACAAGGCCATCCGCTTCGCCTTCAACGAAGCCGATCGTCTCACTTATAGCATGCAGAAGGCGATGACCTTCGTTCGCGACGGCAACTACGGCGAAGCTGACAGGAACTACTTGGAAATCGCCGAAACCGCACACGCCAAGGAACAGGACCTGCAAGAAGCACAGGCACTCCGTCACATGGCGGAATATCAAGCGGACGACACGGTCGCTCTCAAGCATCTCAAGCTGGCCGAGGAATCCCTCAACCATCGCACGACCATTTCCCGCTCGGACCGCGACGAAGAGATGTCCCGCATCCTCCGCAATCGTGCCGTACGAGCCGCCCGCGCAGGCAACCAGCCGCTGGCCGACCAGTCGCTGCACCAACTCGAGGCTCTGGCCAACGGCAGCCGCAACCGCGTGATTCAGAGTTCCTGCCACGGCGCGGCAGGCTCGCTTCTCATGGACCAGAAAAAATACGAGGACGCCATCGCTCATCTGGAAGAAGATCAAGACAATCCCTTCACCATGGAATTGCTGGTGCAGGGCTACTATCAGACGGCTCAGACCGATAAGCTGCACGCGGCGGAAGCGAAACTGCGCGGCACCAACGTGCCGACGATGGAGCAGGCGCTTGTAGTCCCCGCTATGCGAGCCAAGCGGCCAATCATCTAAAGGTCATCCAGAATTTATCCGGTCGCTTTCAAGGAAGGCACGGCGTTCACCCGCGCCCTACAACCGTCCGGTTCGCGAAGGCTGACGTCGCCGCGGAAGAGGCCCGTCAGGCCCACGTAAAGCGGACCCAACTAGCTGAGGCTTTTACGCTCTGCACGGTACTTTCCGGATGCAAACGCTGCTGGGAGGCGCACAGCGCTTCAGGCAGCTGCGATCGGCTCGCCTAATCACTAGAGGGCTTTAGCTTTAGCCCTCGAGAGGTTGATAGCCCAAGTCCCGATCTGGCACCCACGGGTCGTGAATCGAGACATAACCCTCGTTCCGTTCCCGCCGTTTAGTGTAGAGTAAGTGGACACTTCGTCCGCATGTCGACTGACACCGAGCGGCGCTCCGGCACCAGAATCGCGACTCGCGTCGCCACGCGTGTGCGCACCGTGCAAGGGGTAGAGCAGTCGGCGCAGACTCGAGATGTGAGCGCCAACGGAGTCTTTCTCTACACCCAGTCACGCATGGAGAAGGGCACCGAAGTCGAGCTGGTCTTAATCCTTCCTCCGGAACTCACTTCGGGCGAAAAGTGCTGGGTCTGCTGCCAAGCCACCATTGTCCGAGTCGAGGAAGAGGGAACTGAATTCGGGGTGGCGGCCCAGATCCGCCGCATGGACATTCTCCCCGAACTCGCAATCTGATCCGGCAAATCGAATACCTGGGATGCTGGTCTCAGACCATTTCCGGAACTCTCCCCCAGAAATTTCCCAAGAATGCACGTCTGAACGGAATCGCAGTGGGCGATTCTATGAATATATTCGTAAGTCTCTGAAAAAAGGCTTCCCATTGCATCGTGCGCCTGCAATAATAGCGGCCCTAGCTAAAATTGCTCTCGCCAATTTCAGGTTCAGGTGGGCCCAGGTATGTTAATTGAAAAACTGGCGGACGGTGTGGTGCAGGTACAGACACCCATTGGCCCCCGATATGTAATGCCTTCATTCCTTCAGCGGGTATATCTGTTGTGGATGTTCCGCCATTTTCCCATCCTCCCTCACGCTGTACTCAACCGGCGACAGCAGCGGATGATCGATCGCATGTGCCGCGAGCAGCGTTTTGCCTCGATGGCATATGCGGACGGCATGGACGAGGCGCCGGTGATCGGTACGGTCGAGCGTCGCCCTCCGGTCGGAACCGACCAGTCATCCTCGCGGCACGCAGTTACGAGCGACTCGAACCGTCTGACTGCGGAAGCTCGGCAGCGTTCGTAGCTTGCTTGGGTTGAGAGTGAAGGCACCGGCCCGCGGGCGCATAGGCTTCGTTGGAAAGTTTGCACCCGCCGCACGCTCTCTCCTGCTCGCGACTCTTTAGGGCGAGGGCTGGTTGGTGAAGTCGTCGCGCGCCAGCACTCTCTAATCTGAGTTGTCCCTTCCTCCGCCCATTGAGAGAATTTCTGGCTTCGATCCGCGTGCAGTTGCTCGCCGCAAGTGAGCCACCTACGTGCGTTCCGCTCCACGCAATGTTCCTGTCTATTGTCCGTAAGCTTCCGCGCTTAGGCCGCTATCATAGATAGATAGCGACACAGCCTTGGGCGCTACGACTTGCCGAAGGGTCGCCAGCAAGAAAGAGCAAAAGAGCGCCCTAAAAAAATGTGCCCGAAAAAAAATCCGCGACATAAAAAATTGCGCATCATGAACGAAGGTCAATGAAGAGCTGCGCAAGAAAGTAGCCGCGATACAGAACGCGCGTTGCGACTGGTTAAAGCCGATTGAATTCGTCGGGCTGTCATTGATGGCGCCGAGAAAATCTGTTGAATCGTGCGTATACGGAAGGATGGTGCTGAACAGATCCTCGAGATGAATGAGCGCGTCTCTCTGCGAGAAGAGTCTGTCAGATGCTATAATTTCGGTTCGTCCTACCAGCCAAATCCCAACCGTGGGCGCGTAGCTCAATTGGCAGAGCAACTGACTCTTAATCAGTAGGTTGAAGGTTCGATTCCTTCCGCGCTCACCATCTTTTCAATCACTTACCGGGGTTGCGGGTTTAGGTGTGCCGTAAAGTGTGCCGTAACTCAATCCGGCTACGCCCGTTTCTCTACCGCTGTCTCTTGATCGAGCGCAGCGCGCACGATCTCTAGCTCGGGATGTTGAGGGCGAAGCTGGTCGGATGAGAGGCACCGTTGATTGGGTCGATAATGGCGGTGCGGTTGCCGCGGGCGTCGTATTGGTAGGTGGTGACGTTATTCAGCGTGTCGGTGATGGTTGCGATCAGACCGACCGGCGTATCAGTGAGCTTGGTGACGTGGTTGAGCGGATCGGTGATCTGCGTCAATTCGCCCTTGGTGTCATAGGCGAACTGGGTCAGGCTCGCGGCGGTATTGCTGTTTGGCTGCGGCGGCGTGACCGTCAGCAGGTTGCCGTTGGGGTCGTAGGTGTTGGTGGTGGTGTTACCCGACGGATCGGTCATGGTCAAAACTTCGCCGAAGCTGTTGTAGGTGTAGGAGGTCGTGGCCAGGGTGCTAACGTTGAGTGGCTTCGAGGCCGTCAGCATGTCCAGGTTTGTGGCGGGACTGGATGCAAGCGACAACATCCATGTTCCCACGGAGGGGGAGGGGAGAAGTTTTTTCTTGACATCCCCTTTCATAGGATCACTTACCGTAAACTTCAAAATTCCAGGTGTGCCTCAAAGTGTGCCGTAGCCAAATTCGCCTATGCACCCCGGTTACGGCGCCCCCTGGCGCGGTTTCGTTCAACGCGGTCGGCTTCTAGACGCGCCTTCTGGGACCCGCTGAAGGCTCGAGTCCTTCGTTGCGGTAGGCTGGAGCATTATCGGAGACAATAAACCGATCCAGGTTGTCGCGATATCCCCGGCTCAACGATAGCTTCTTACCATCGCGGAGAACCACAAGGTACTCGCCATAGCCGCAAGCTTCGAACCGCCGAATCCTGTCTACATTCACGATCAGGCACCGATGGATGCGCAAGAACCTATCTGGCTGAAGCCGAGCTTCAATTTCCTTGATTGTCTGGCGCAGCATGTGGACATCGGAGCCGGAATGAATTTTGAGGTAATTGTGCGAAGCCTCAATCCAGTCAATGTCGTCGACTCGCAGAAATGAGACCTCTCCTCTGGAACGGATGATCAGCCGCTGCAGACCGGCTCGCGCATGTTGAGCGTCGCATAGCTCGTTAGCCAGGTGGCTGATCCATTCGGCTCGGTTGGAAGCCTGGCCGAGCTGCAGATGTGCACGATCCACCGCTTTGCGAAACCGCTCCTCGTCGAAGGGTTTTAACAAATAATCTATCGCCCGATATTCAAACGCGCGTACCGCATAACTGTCGTGTGCAGTCGTGAAGATCACTGCGGGAAAAGTATCGATTGACAGATTTCGAAGCACTTCGAATCCATCCATCCCAGGCATCTGAACATCAAGGAAGAGCAGGTCAGGATGATACCTTGCCAGACTGCGAACGGTTTCTGGACCGTCCTGGCAGGCAGCGAGAACCTCGATCCCATACGCCGCTGCCATCGCCGTGATTGCCTCCCTTGCTGGCAGCTCGTCTTCTGCGATAATCGCTCGCATCATTGTGGTTTCCTCTTTAAGCGAAAGAAAGGGATCCGCGCTCCTCATCCAGCAGCACCTCTTGCCGGAAGGGCATGCACACTTCCACCTGGAAACGTTCCCCGGGCCTCTGGATTGAGAGGCGTGCGTTGGAGCCATAGAGAATTCGCAATCGGCTTCTCGTATTGTCGAGGCCGATCCCCATACGGTCACCCCCAGCCACCGCATGAGGTTCGCCCTTATCGTTTGTCACGCGTATGCACAGTTGCCCTGAGTCCTTGAATGCAGAGATTTCAACTCTGCCAGATCCGGGTCGCCGCGACACGCCGTGTTTAATTGCGTTTTCGACTAGTGGCTGCAAAAGCAAATAGGGAACTCTGGCGTCCAAGACCTCCCCTGCAACGTCAATCGTGGTCACCAAGCGGTCCCGGAAGCGCGCCTTTTCAATGTCGAGATAGAGGTTGAGGAAATCCAACTCACGCCGCAGAGTAGTCTCCGGCAGGTCTTCCCTGACCAGGCTTAAGCGAAGCAGGTCACCGAGCGAGCAGATCATCTGCTGAGCAGCGCGCGGGTTCGTCGGTACCAGTGAGGATATGGAATGTAAGGTATTGAACAAGAAGTGAGGTTGTAACTGCATCTTAAGGACCTGCAATTCCGCACGCACCAGATTGGTCTCCAATTGGGATGCATGCAATTCCTGACCTCTCACTTCCGTGTAATACGCGACGACGTACCCGAGCACGACAACCACGAGATAGATCTGGACATCGGCCTCGGTTTGAGAAAAAAAGTATTGGCGCAGCTGAATTCCGAAGGAAAGATGAGGCAGGTCGACGTACACGTTCTTGTGCAGCAGCGTCTTGAGCAGTATATCGAGGCTGACTGTTCCGCACATGCCGAGCAAGTGACCAGGCACAAAACGAACCATCACCTTGCGGTCCAGAGGAATCCTGGCACACAGAAACAGAACAATCGGCGTAAGCACGAAAGCCCAAATGGCATACGCGGACACATTGATCCGTATCGCCTGCGTCCATGAAATCGGACGTCCCCGCGCGGCTTGAAATCCATAATTGAGCCATGTACCCAAAAGGGCGAAAACCGCCCAGAGGATCAACAGCTCGGTCCAGACTTTTCGCCAGTTGGGGCTTTCACCCCTGGGAAACGACACTCCGTCCCTCATCCTGGGTTAGTTAGACTCGAAGCTATTGGAAACGTGAGCACAGCGAAGCGGAGGGGAAGAAGTAACGGCGCCTCTTGCAGAACAGCCAAAGTTCGCACGCCTCTCGCCCCAGTAAACTAGCATTCCCGCATCATAACCCCGCACTTGAGCCCAATTTGTAGGCAAGAGCCCCGCCTCTGTGTCAAAGATAAATCACGAAATGTGGTGTAGGCGGACCAGACCAGTCGATTCGTTCTCGGAGGCAATCGGAGTGAAGATGCGCGAGAAGATACTGATTATGCTTGTTTTCCTCTGGTGTGGTGCGGCTAGCCACGCACAGCGATTGCCCGAAGGTGTGGCGCCGATTCACTATGCCTTGTCTTTCTCGCCCAACGTCCCGGCAGCGCGTTTCGTGGGGCATGAAGAGATCCAAGTCCATCTGCTGAAGTCCACGGATGCCATTACGCTGAATGCGGCCGATATTGAGTTCAACCGGGCGAGCGTACAGTCCAGCGAAGGCCGCCAGGAAGTCCACGTCGTGTTGGATCCAAGTCATCAGACCGCGACTCTTCAGTTGCCCAAGCCGGTCGCGGCGGGTGACGCTGTGCTCCAGATCGATTTTACCGGGGTCCTCAATAACAGGCTGCGGGGCTTTTATCTCGTACACGGCAAGACGCGAGACTACGCTTCAACTCAATTTGAGTCGACCGACGCCCGCCGCGCTTTCCCCGCTTTCGATGAACCCGCCATGAAGGCCACATTCGATATCTCCCTCAACGTGGACGAAGGTGACACCGCCATTTCCAACGGCGCGATCGTTGCTGATACTCCCGGACCCGAACCTGGCAAGCACACTCTTCGATTCGGAACTACCCCGAAAATGTCTACCTACCTCGTCGCAATGCTGGTGGGAGACTGGAAATGCATTGAGGGCGGATCTGACGGAATTCCGATTCGTATTTGTGCCACTCCAGACAAGATCGAACTTGGAGGATTCGCCCTGGAATCCGCCGAGCACATTCTGCATTCCCTCAACCAGTATTACGGAATTCCTTATCCATACAAAAAACTCGACATCATTGCGGTGCCAGATTTCGAAGCTGGTGCCATGGAGAACGCCGCCGCCCTCACTTTTCGGGAGATCTTACTGCTCGTCGATGAGCATCACTCTTCCGTGGGAGCCCGTCGTGGCGTGGCGGAGGTTCTGGCTCATGAGATGACCCACATGTGGTTTGGCGATCTCGTGACTATGCAGTGGTGGGACGACCTGTGGCTCAATGAGGGGTTTGCTACCTGGATGGTCAGCAAACCAGTTGGAGAGTGGAAACCGGAATGGAAAGAATCTCTGCAGGATGTGCAGGATTCGTCCCGAACTCTGAACCTGGACTCATCGCCTGCTACCCGGAAGATCCGTGCCCAGGCGAGCACACCCGACGAAATCAATGAATTGTTTGATGGAGTCGCTTATGGCAAGGCGTCGGCAGTGCTTCACATGGTCGAAGAATATATCGGGCCTGAGCTGTTCCGTGCCGGAGTCAGGCAGTATCTTCAAAAATATGCGTACGGGAACGCGACTGCGGAGGATTTCTGGAACACTCTAGCCCAGGTTTCGAGGCAGCCCATGGACAAAATCATGGGCAGTTTCGTGGATCAGCCTGGAGTGCCGATGGTTTCTGTCCACTCTCATTGCTCCGGCGGGAAGACAATCGTTGAAGCCACCCAGCGGCGCTTCTATCTGGAAGGAAGCCTCATGGACGATCCCTCCTCTCAAACTTGGGCCATTCCTGTGTGTTTCAACATGGGCGAGACAAGGGATTGTCGAATTCTGGATCACAAACAACAGGAGTTCACATTCGAGGGGTGTCACTCTGAGTTTTCCGCTGACGCTTCTGGGAGTGGTTACTATCGCACTCAGTATTCCGGAGAGAACTTCCGGCATTTGCCCGTCCCTTCCTGGAATTCGGCACAGCGCGATCGCCTGGTGGGAGACAGTTGGGCACTGGTACAAGCAGGAAAACAGAGCGTTGGAGAATATTTAGACCTGCTCCGCCGCATGGGCCCGGACCGCGAGCGCGTTGTTTTCGAAACGGAGATTCAGCCCCTACCAACAATCGCCGACAATCTCACCGACTCGGAAGGCCGCGCCACATTATCAGAGTTGATCCGTGATCTGGCTGGGCCTGGAGTCAGGCGGCTCGGCTGGTCCCCCGCGCCAGGCGAAGGCGACGACGACCGGCAATTGAGACCGACACTTCTTGCTCTTCTCGGAAATTTCGGCGACGAGCCGGAGGTTTTGCAGCACGCCGCTAAGCTTACCGACCGGTACTTGCAAGATAGGTCCTCCTTGGATGCGTCTCTTGTGCCGACCGTTCTCAACTTGGCGGCAAAGACCGGCGGGCCTGCCTTGTACGCACGGTACCTTGACGCAGCCCGAACGGCTAAATCACCAGAAGAGTTTCTGAACTTCTTGTTTGCTTTGGTTGCTTTCTCCGAGCCTGAACTGGTAAAGCGAACGCTGGAAATCGCTGTATCCCCGGAGGTGAGAAGTCAGGACTCTCCGTTTCTTCTGGTCGCGCTCCTCAATCGTCCTGCCACTCGCAAACCGGCCTGGACCTGGATGAAGCAACACTGGCCGGAAGTGCAGGCAAGATTCACGATGAGCAGCGGATCACGTGTGGTCGCCGCGGCCGGCTCTTTCTGCGCCCGTGCCGACCGGGATGATGTGCAGGGATTCTTCGCAAGCCATCCAGTTGAGTCTTCGGAGCGCACTTTGTCCCTGGCGTTGCACCGCATTGATGCTTGCATCGAACTCCGCTCCAGCCAGAGTCAAAATCTGGCCGCCTGGCTTCGTAACATCAAGACGAAAGGAGTTACTAAGGATCGCGGAGGACGCTCGGCGGGATCAGCGGCGGCCTCGAATTAAGTGCATACCGAGTCATTCATGCCATTGTTGCCTGGAAGGCCCGCGACTGAGTTATTCGAGGGAACGGTACACATGATTCCGAAACGAGGGCCGAGATTCGCTCGAGTCATCGGTTTGCTCGCGATTCTGTGTATCGTGGTGCTGGCGCCAGGGTCAGCACATGCGCAAGATCGAATCGCTGCTGTCCTAAAGAAAGTTTTGACGGTGGAAGCGGTCTTCGGCGCAGGCGGCCTTCAAAGTATTGGTTCAGAAGCAGCGATCTGGTCTCCAGGCGGAACGCAATTGAGCTACATCCATCGAAAGGCGGACGGCAGCTCGGAGCTATCCACAATCAACATCGCAACCGGCGAACGGGCAGTTCTGGTTGACGCGGATAAGCTTTCCGCAATCACATCGTCCAACTCGCAAATCGACGACGCGATCGAACGTGAGCGTCGTACCCGGTATGGCGTAACGGCTTACCAGTGGTCCCCTGATTCGCGGCACATTCTCTTCGATGCAAATGGCGCACTCCATTACTACGATCTGGATACTAGACGATCGAGAAACCTCCAGACCCCTCAAATTGCAATTGACCCCAAATTTTCTCCAGACGGACAAAGCGTGAGTTACGTTGTCAGTCACGACCTTCTTGTCCGCGCTCTTCGTGACAAGGCAGACCACGCCCTTGCTGTGAACACCGCAGATGACCCTGGCGCGTCGAATGCCATTCTGAACGGAGAAGTTGACTGGCTGTATGAAGAGGAGCTTGGGGTTCGCAGCAATTATTTTTGGTCTCCAGACAGCAAACAGCTCGCTTTTCTTCAAACCGATCTTCGTAAGGTGCCGACGCACCCCGTGACGGATTTCATTCCCATGCACCCGAAGACGATGATGGAAAAGTATCCCCTGGTCGGAGACCCTCTGCCGGTTGTCCGCCTGGGAATTGTTGCCCAGTCAGGAGGAAAGGTCCGTTGGCTCGATCTCGATACTACCGACGCCTATGTTCCACGCTTTGGCTGGCTGGACTCGCGGACTCTTTTCGCGATCGTCCTCGACCGCAAGCAGGAGAGAGTGGACTTGTACTTCGTCGATGTGAAGTCGGGACGCGCCAAGTGCGTCCTGAGCGAAACCAGTGATGCCTATATCGACGTCCAAAAGCACCTAGTATTCCGTCCATTACGTTCGGGAAATCGCTTCCTATGGATGAGTTGGCATGATGGGTTTACTCACATCTATCTCTACAGCTTTGATCGCGAACATCCCATGGCTGCCGCAGCAAAGCTTGCACGTCAGCTGACTCATGGCAACTTCGAGGTTGTGGCAATCACCGGCGTCAATGAGGATACTGGGACTGTCTTCTACGCAGCTAACCAAGAAGATGACCGCCAGCAGGACGTTTATGGCGCTGCTTTGGATGGTTCCAGCGTCCGGCGGCTCACTTCGGACATTGGACATAACACGGCCATTTTCAATGGGCAGGGAACTGCCTACATAAAGACTTACTCCAGCATTGATCGCCCGCCGGAGACATCGATTTGTCGGGTCAGTAGCGATTGCACGGTTACAGATCCTGCGTCAACCGCCCCAGATTCTTACTACCTACATCCACCGGAGTGGTTGGATTTCACTACCAAGGACGGCACAGTCCTGCACGGCATGTTGTTTCTTCCCTCACACGAACCAGGAAAGATCCCTGTGGTTCTCGCTCCTTACGGTGGACCGGGAGGGCAGATGGTGCAAAACGTCTGGCAAGGCCTGAATCTCTTCGACATGGTTCTAGCCAACAATGGTATTGCGGTTCTGGTCGTTGACAATCGAGGATCTGCGAACCGAGGTAGGAAGTTCGCTTCCGTGACTCGATTTCGCCTGGGTGAGATTGAGCTTCAGGATCAACTGGCCGCCCTCGATCAGGCCTTGGCTCGTTTCCCACAGCTGGATTCGACCCGCGTCGGCTTTTGGGGATGGAGTTACGGAGGCTTCATGACGCTGTATGCCATGACCCATTCTGGGAGATTTGTCGCAGGTTGTGCGGGATCCCCGGTATCAGATTGGCGGCTTTACGACGCGACTTATGTTGAGCGCTACATGGGATTGTTGCCTGAACGAAAAGATGGTTACGAAAAGTATTCCGTTCTTCGGCATGCTGGGGACCTGAAGGGGAGGCTCCTGATGACTCACGGCTTGAGTGATGTGAATGTGCATCCTCAAAACACGATCAAAATGGCGGATGAACTCGTACGTGCCGGCATTCCATTCGAGATGATGACGTATCCGCGGCAGACGCACCACTTCACAGATGAAGCTTTGATCCATGTATTTCGTAAATTTCTGGAACACTTTGTAACTTACCTTCGGCCGTCGTTGGGCCTCGATGAAGTTTCCAATCGGTGAGATGGACCGTGCGAGCGTCGGAATTGTAGATCGGTGAAGGTCGCAGCCGAAGACCTATTGATGGTATTTCAGGAGGAAAGACTGTGCGCCTAAATGCTTTTGTGGTGACGACGGTAGCAACCTGCGCCATGATGGTACATACTCAGTTGCTGTCGGCACAGAGTAACGACGTCTCCCCGAAATTGAAGCCCGGATTTGATATCAATGCGTTGGATAGAGACGTAGACCCCTGCGTCAACTTCTACCACTATGCCTGTGGTACGTGGCTAAACCGAAATCCCGTACCGCCGGACAAGGCGATCTACGGACGATCTAGCGAGCTCATCGAACGAAATCGGACGATCCTGCGGGACATTCTCGAAAAAAGCTCGGCGGCGGGCGACAATCGCGGCGCCAACGAACAGAAGATCGGCGACTACTATGCTTCGTGCATCGATGAAAGCGCGATCGAGAAAAAAGGCATTGTGCCATTACGTGCCGAGCTGGAGCGAGTCGCAGCTGTCAACAGTAATGATAGTTTGCCTCCCCTGCTCGCCCACCTTTCGCTCATCGGCGTGAACGCGTTTTTTGGATTTGGAGTGCAGCAGGACGCGAAGGATTCCACACAACAGATTGCAACCGTGGCGCAAGGGGGCTTGGGTTTGCCGGAGCGCGACTTCTACTTCAGGGAAGATGCCAAGTCCGGCGAGATTCGACGCCAATATGTGCAGCACACGCAAAAAATGTTTCAGTTATTTGGGGAAAAGCCCGAAGAGGCAACCATCCACGCGCAAACCATCATGCGGATCGAGACTGCCCTGGCTACAGGGTCTTTGGACAACGTTTCTCGACGCGATCCCAACAAGCTGTATCACAAGATGGGAGTGAAAGAACTCCAGGCGTTGAGCCCCGCTTTTGAATGGTCCCGGTTCTTGCAGGAGATTGGGTTAGGTCAGATATCAAACCTGAATGTTGCCGAGCCGGACTATGTTCAGGCTATGCAGAAACTTATTGTCCATACCAGTCTGGCCGACCTGAAGGTTTACTTGCGATGGCGGGTGATAAGCGCGCAGCCCCAATACATGCCCAAGGGAATCGACGACGAGGCCTTTGATTTTTACAACAGGATTCTCAATGGGCAAAAAGAACAGCAGGCCCGCTGGAAGCGTTGCGTGAATGCTGTCGATGCGGATCTTGGCGATGCTCTGGGGCAAGCCTATGTCGAGCGCGCCTTCGGAGCCGAGGCCAAAGAGCGCACTCTGGGAATGGTCAATGCGCTCGAGAAAGCGCTCGAAGCAGATATTGTCGATCTTCCATGGATGACGCAAGCCACGAAGGGCCAGGCGCTGATCAAGTTGCACAAGATCACAAACAAAATCGGCTATCCAGACAACTGGCGTGACTACAGTGCGCTCAAAATTGTTCGGGGAGACGCTATGGGAAATTCTCTGCGCAGTAATGAATTTGAGAGCAGGCGTCAGCTGGGCAAAATTGGAAGACCCGTGGACCCTCGCGAGTGGTTCTACAGCGCCCCGACCGTCGATGCCTATTACTACCCTCCACAGAACAACATCAATTTCATGGCGGGCATTTTGCAACCACCTTTCTATGAGAGCGGATTGGACGACGCAGTGAATTTTGGCGCCATTGGCGTGGTGATCGGACACGAACTTACCCACGGTTTCGACGACGAAGGTCGTCAGTACGACGCCGAGGGGAATCTGCGAGACTGGTGGGCGTCCGATGACGAAAAGGCATTCAAGGAGCGCACGGATTGCGAGGTGCAGGAGTACAACGGCTTCACGGTCGCCGGGGGCGAGCACGTCAATGGTGAACTCACTCTGGGAGAAAACACGGCCGACAACGGCGGTTTGCGCATCGCTTTCGCGGCGCTCATGAACGACCTCACCTCGCAACCTGAGAGGGCGCGGAGTCGGGTGAAGGGTTTTACCCCGGAGCAGCGGTTCTTCCTGGGATACGGACAAATATGGTGTACCAATGCCACCGACCAGGCCTTGCGATTGCAGGTACAGACTAACCCGCATTCGCCCGCTGAATTTCGCGTTAATGGCGCCGTCAGCAACTTCGACCAGTTTCAGAAGGCTTTCGGGTGCAAAACCGGTCAGCCGATGGTCCGTGCTAATGCGTGCCGCGTATGGTAGGAACTCATACAAAGATATGCAGCAATTGAACCTTGAGCGTTGATGAAACATGAAAACGTTCCCTCGAAAGAGAAGATCGTGAACGCCTCGAATACAGATCTCCCCGGCGAGAACGCAACGTCAGATCTCCTCGAGACTGGCCACTGGCAAGGAAATGTCTGGAATCGGATCTTTTGCGGGCCAGACGGCATCCGGCCCGGATGGCGTCTCATGATTTACGTGGGCATACTGATGGTCGTTTCCCTCCTGCTCCAAAAGATGACTCTTAGAGTTCCGGCCTTTGCCGCAACGATTCGACTCGCCAAGCATGGCACGCTAAGCCCGCAAGCCCAATTTCTCATTGAAAGCGTAGGGATCATCTCCGCTTTTGTGGCGGCATGGATCATATCGAGAATTGAGAAGCGAAAATTCGGAGCCTACGGCATCCCCCTCAAAGGGGCATTCGGCCAAACGTTCTGGCTGGGAATTATCATCGGTTTGATCTTTGAGTCGACCGAGATGCTGGGGATTTCCGCGATGGGTGGATTTTCTTTGGAACACTGTCAATCGCGGGTGTTGCTCTCGTAAAATTCGCACTGCTGTGGGCGGTCGGTTTCATCATGGTGGGAATCTTCGAGGAGTTCCTTTTTCGCGGTTATGCGCAATTCACTCTGAGCGATGGTATCGGCTTTTGGCCTTCCGCTATTTTGCTTTCGGCGATCTTTGGGGCGATACATTTAGCGAACCCAGGCGAGGGCTGGGTCGGTGCCATGTCGGTAATGCTGTTTGGCATCTTCGCGGCGTTTACTTTGCAACGCACAGGATCCTTATGGTTCGCGATCGGATTTCATGCCGCCACCGACTACGCCGAGACATTCATCTATTCTGTGCCGGACAGTGGGATGCTGGCGAGTGGACATCTTCTCAATTCCAGTTTGCATGGTCCACGTTGGCTCACCGGCGGAACCATTGGTCCGGAGGGCAGTGTGGTTGATTTCGCACTCTTGCTCGCCGCATTCTTCGTAGTTGCGTTGATGTTCCCCGAGAAGAGGCTTTAGTCGGCGGCCGCATGAATACTTTTGCGAAAGATTTTGGATACGCAATTCGGATGTTGGCTAAGAGTCCGGGTTTTACCTTGGTCGCACTCCTGTCACTTGCCATTGGCATTGGCGCGAATACGTCCGTCTTCAGCATTGTCAACGCATTGTTGCTTCGGCCTCTCCCCTATCAGGACGCGGATCGCCTTGTGATTCTATGGAATCGCTCGCCCGGATTGAACATCACCGAAGACTGGTTCTCCACCGCTCAGTATTTCGACATCAAGACCGGACACCATGGTTTTGAGCAGGTAGCGATCGCCATTGGGGGAAACTACAACCTGACCAGCCAGGGAGAACCGGAACGGGTCGGCACTATTCGTGTCTCGTCTAATCTCTTGCCCATGCTTGGCCAGTCAGCGGCTTTTGGACGGGGCTTTACTCCTGACGAGGATGCACCAGGCAAACCGGCTACCGCGGTGCTTAGCTACGGGATGTGGATTCGACACTTTGGCGGTGATCCGAGAATGATCGGAAAATCGGTCACTCTGAACGGTGTTCCTTACCAAGTAGTCGGGATCATGCCCCGTTCGTTTTCCTTGCCTAGAGAAGTGCTCCCAACTCTCGACGGAGCCGAACAGGCCGATATCCTTCTTCCTTTGCCCATGCCTCTCGATGCTGCGCAAAACCGCGACCACGAAGATTACAACATCATGGGCAAGCTCAAGCCCGGTGTTTCCGTCGCGCAAGCTCAGGCCGAGATGGATACCATCACGGCACGCTTGCGCCACGATTATCCGCAAACTTATCCGCCCAACGGTGGTTTGACCTTCGGCATCGTGTCTCTCCTTCAGCAAGTCGTAGGTGAGGTCCGTCCTTCATTATTTGTGTTGCTGGGCGCGGTCGGGTTTGTGCTGGTAGTTGCTTGTGTAAATGTGGCCAATCTTTTGCTCGCTCGGGCGGTTGCCCGGCAGAAGGAAATCGCGATTCGCACTGCCTTGGGCGCAAGCCGCTTCCGGATTGTGCGTCAGGTCCTTACCGAAAGCCTGCTGCTGTCGTTGTCCGGGGCCGTTTGTGGGATTCTTCTGGCCTTTTTCAGTTTGCATTGGATCCATGTTTTCGGACCGAAGAGCGTTCCCCGGAGCGATGACATCGGCATCGATCGAGTTGCGCTCCTCTTTACATTTGTTCTGTCTCTTCTCTCCGGAGCGGTGTTCGGTCTGGTGCCCGCGATGCGGGTGTCCCGGCTCGATCTGCACACCACACTCAAAGACGCGAGCCGGGGCACGGCCGGTGCGAGCGCAGTCTGGGGGCATGGGCACAATTTGCGGAGGATGCTGGTGATTTCCGAAGTGGCTTTGTGCGTAATGCTGCTCATCGGCGCGGGATTGCTGATCCGCAGCTTCGTGCGGCTCCAGAATGTTTCGCCCGGATTCAACCCAAATCGCGTGCTCACACTCGAACTGACCATGAGTGGATCCAAGTACAAGGATTCTGCGGCAGTCGTTGCGACCTACCATGAGCTCTGGGACCGGTTAGAGAGTTTGCCTGGTGTGACCGCTTCCGGTGCGGTCACTGCGCTTCCTCTGAGTCAAATGTTCGCGTGGGGTCCGATTACAGTTGAAGGCCGTGTCCCTCCTCCCGGCGAGAATTTCATTAACGCGGATCAACGGACGGTTGGAGGTCACTACTTCCAAGCCTTGGAGATCCCCCTGCGATCGGGCAGGTTTTTCAGTGAGCAAGATACATCCACGAGCCCCAAGGTCGTAATCATTGATGAGTACATGGCGCAACAACTCTGGCCGAGTCAGGATCCACTTGGTCGACGCATCCATTTTGGAGGTATCACGGACAAGAACCCATGGGAGACGGTGGTCGGCGTAGTCGGACGCGTCAAGCAATACACGCTCGATTCCGACTCGCGCATCGCCCTGTACCTCCCTCAGGCTCAAAATCCCACGCGCGCCATGAACGTGGTGCTGCGGAGTGCGGCCAATCCCGCCGGGTTGACCGCCGCAGTCAAGCAGCAGATTCACGAGCTGGATCGTGACCTGCCGCTGTACAACGTGCGTACCATGAACCAGCGGCTCGACGAATCACTGGCGCAACGCCGGTTCTCCATGCTGCTGTTGGCGTTTTTCGCCGGTGTGGCTCTGTCCTTAGCGGCGATTGGAACTTACGGAGTGATGGCCCACCTGGTAAATCAGGGCACGCGTGAGATCGGAATCCGGATTGCGCTGGGTGCAACACATTGGAACATTGTGCGATTGATTGTCTGGAAGGGGTTGGTTCTGGCGCTCTGCGGAGTCGCCATCGGCACGACAGGGGCTTTCGGTGTTTCTCGTCTCCTGCGAAGTCTCCTGTTCGGTGTGACCCCGTCCGATCCATTCACATTCCTTGTGATTTCAGTTCTGCTTACCCTGATTGCTTTACTGGCTAGCTATATCCCGGCTCACCGTGCCGCTCGGATCGACCCGATCGCGTCCTTGCGAGATGAATAGTCTCGTCCGCCGGGTCAAACCAGCCATGTTAGCGATTGAGCAGACCAGTCAGTGAGCGGGTCCATAGTCCACCGGGAGACCATGAATGGCCCGTGGTGCTGGGCTCAGGTTTATCAGCCACCTGTAACCCTTCTCGAGTATTGGTATCTCGGCCCTGAAAATCAACACCCCCGCATCGGAACCGCGCACTTTAGCACAGGACAGTCGCCAAGAAGCCTGTCTGTCCGTCAACCAGTAGAGCACAGAGTGCAGCATTGCGAGCCGAAGTGCGGTCTGGCCGGAAAATCCTGGGTGTGGAGTACATGAACGTCGTTGAACGGGCTTCTGCAGCTTGAGGAACCGACATGCACAAATACTGCTTCTCATGCATTTTAGCGGCAGTACTTGCCTTTGCGGCACGTTTCGGTTGCAGCCAGGAGACGCAATACCCCACTTTCTCATTTCCTCTGAATTCGCTGCATGGGCTCGACCTGGTGAATGGAAAGGCAGAAATCACAACCTATCGTGGACGCCAGGCCGTACATCTCGTTCCGGAGCCGGACCGTCGAGGTCCTAGCGATGAAATACTTGCAGTCCTCACTGGACACGACTTCAAAGACGGCACGATCGAAGTCGAGGTCGCCGGCTCCCGACGCGCAGACTCTGCGCCCGATGATCGCGGATTCATCGGCATCGCCTTCCGTGTCCAGCCCGATGGTGCAAAGTTCGAGTACATCTATCTGCGGCCCCTCAATGGCCGAGCTGGTGATCAACTACGCCGCAATCACTCCGTCCAGTATTCGTCTCAACCCGATTTCCCTTGGAACCGGCTTCGCACCGAAAACCCCGGACAATACGAGTCCTATGTGGATCTCGAGCCGGGTGTCTGGACAAAGATGAAGATCGTGGTCTCGGGAACCAAGGCAAGCCTTTACGTCAATGACCCGCCACAGCCTTGCCTGATCGTGAATGATCTGAAACTCGGGGAAACGCATGGCCAAATCGCGCTTTGGTCGCATTCGAGTACTGATGCGTATTTCTCCAACCTGACCGTGCGTGAAGCGGTGAACCGAAGATGAACAAGAAGGTGTGGCTGTTCAAAGAGGTGAATCCCCAGACGATTCGCAACCGACCTGATCCATCAATAAAGAATCGAATTGAATCGTCTTGGCGGCGAGCGGCACGTTCAATACGGAAGCTGATGTCCCGAATCACCAGCGGCATGGGCATCACCGGTCCGAACCGGCAGGAATCCGTCAACCCCGGTGAAGCGCCACTTGCCGCGAATACTCTTTCCTCAACTTGCTGAAAGGACCTTGTCTACCAATGAGAATCCGAGGAATTTTGCCATTGCTAGTGATTGCTTTGCAGCTTTCTGTCGCCGCTAGGGGCGATGTCAGCGGGATGACCGATGAGGACCGGGAACACTTGCTGGTGCATTTTGAAATGACGGGTCAAGTATTGGCCGAGCAGGTGCGCGGACTCTCAGAGGCTCAGCTGGAATACCGCGCCTCACCCGACCGCTGGTCAATCCGCGAATGCGTTTCCCATTTAGCGGTCGCCGAGCCAGATTATTGGCGCGATCTGATGAAATCGGTGAAGGCGCCCGCCGATATGAAAGGCAAGAAATCTTCGAATACAGATGCGGACATTCTTTGGTATGGCATCGATCGCGTCGTACATACGAAAACTGGTGGTGGGCACGAGAAGGTCGACACCTACAAAGACCTCGGAGAAGCCTTGGCAAAGTTTCAGGCGTTGCGCGCGACCATTATCGAGTACATCAAATCAACCCACGATGACTTGCGCGCCCATAGCTTTGGCACAAGAGACCCGATCGATTGCTGGCAGTGGATGCTCGAAATCTCCACGCATGCCGAGCGCCATATTCAACAGATTCGCGAGATCAAAGCCGATCCTAACTTTCCAAAGCGATGATGGTTGTGCTGGTTAGCAACTCTTAAGTGAGGAAGCAAATGTCCCGAATCATCTCCGTTGCGCTTTTCCTGTGCATCAGTGTGGGAGTGACCGCGCAGGCCCAGCATGAACAACCAAAGGTAGTCAAGATCAACGACTCGACGTACATGGCTCCGCTGGGGGCCAATGTCTATCTCGTAACTACGCCAGCGGGAAATGTAGTCATTGATACTGGCACGGCCGTCGTGGCTCCAGATGCCAGAAAACTTCTGGGAGCGGAAAGCCACGCGCCGGTGAAGTACATCATTTTGACACATGGCCACGCCGACCACATCGGTGGGATCGGTCTTTGGAAAGAACCTGGAACGCAGATTATCGCCCAAAGAAACTACGTTGAGCTCGTTAATTACGTCGCTCGGCTTGAGGGTTTCTTTGCCCCGCGCAACGCGGCGGCCTTCAACCGTCCGTTTGTGGAAGCAGGCCCGTGGAGCGGTAATTATGGCGCGAAAATTGACCCCACCATCTTGTTCGACGAAAAGTACGAGTTTACGTTGGGGGAAGTGCAATTCCAACTATTCAGCACCTCTGGAGAGACGCCCGATCATTTGACGGTGTGGATTCCAAAGTACAAGACAGCCTTCATTGGTGACAATTACAACGGATTCGGGGAACCAGAGCCCATGTCCTTCCCCAACCTCTATGCACTGAGGGGCACGAAGCCCCGCTGGGCTCTGGACTGGGTCAGTTCGATTGACAAGGTCTTGGTTCTCAAGCCGGACGTGTTGCTTTCGGGTCATGGTGACCCGATTGTTGGGAATCCGGAAATCACTCGACGACTGATTCGGTTTCGTAACGCGATTCAGTACATACACGATGAAGTCGTAAAGGGAATGAATTCCGGCAAGGATGTGTTTACCCTGATGCGCGAAATTAAGCTTCCGGCAAGTTTCGACATGACTGAATCGTTCGGAAAAGTCAGCTGGTCAGTGCGGGGAATCTATGACGGATATGCGGGCTGGTTCGACATGAACGTCCACGATGTACGAATTGCCACCATCCTCCGTCTACCCGGATCTAGTCAAACTCGCCGGAGGTCCGGAACCCCTGGTGCGGCTCGCACTGGAAAAATTGGTAGCCGGCAAGCCGGTCGAGGCTCTGCACCTGACCGATGTCGTCCTTGCCTATGATCAGAACAACAATGCTGCTCTGGACGCCCGGCTCAAAACGCTGGAGTACCTGCGAGAACGCAGTCAAAACTATATCGAAGTCGGCTATCTCGAATACGGAATCAAAACCGCCAAAGAGAAACTGGCCTCAAAATAGACTACAGGCGTGTATCGATAACGGCACTGGCATTGAAATAAGGGATCCGTTCGTAACAGTCTGAATCACGTCCCCTCCCAGACCCCATCCTTGCTAAAGAAAATCAATGGCACGAACGGATGCATTCCAAATGTGCCAAAGACAGATTGTCTCAATGGAAGGGTTCAGGAAACAAAACTGCTGCACGTGTGCCCACATAGTTTGTCTCGAGGGGTTCATCCCAAGGAGGTGTGCCGCAGAATGTGCCGTACGCTTCGAGCCGGTATGCGCCAATGTGGGCTTTTTCGCTACTTTGACAGAGTGCTTCCGTGCGGGCTAGGCTGTGGGCAAGTGGTTGATTTCATGCGGTGATCGCTGCTGCTAGACCTGCTGAGGTGCGACAACTCTTAATCAGTAGGTTGAAGGTTCGATTCCTTCCGCGCTCACCACACTTTCCCCTTTCAATTCTTCGCATTAGCCCATGCCTATTGGCATTTCGTGAACAATTGGAATACAGTTCCAACCTCAACACATTATGGCGTAAAGTTTTCCTACGAGGGGACGAACTTTCATGCCTATCTTCGGCTCCGCCAGACTCCGCAAATTTTTAATTGTCCGTTTAGGCTGGACCATGCTGTTGTTCCTGATAGCCGTAATTCCAACCGCAAGCCAAGCCCAGCAGACGAAGCCGACCGCATCAGAACCAACTCCCAAGCCTGCCATACCCACCATTCTTGCTGCCTTCGATAAATACGAAGTGGTGGCCATGCCCGAGGCGCACGGAATGAAAGATGTAGACGACTTCATTCTGGCTCTCATCCGCAATCGAAGTTTTCCCTCAAAAGTAAATGACATCGAGGTTGAATGCGGCAATTCACTTTACCAGCCTATTCTCGACCGTTACATCGCCGGGGAAGATGTGCCTTTCACGGAAGTCCGCAAAGTGTGGAGAAATACCACGCAGTTGATGTGCGGTCAGTCTGGCTTCTTTGAGCAGTTCTTTCCTGTCGTTCGTGCCATCAATCAGAAACTCCCCACAACCAAGCGACTCCGCGTGCTGGCTGGCGATCCCCCAATTGACTGGGACAAGGTTAAGACGTCCGAAGAAGCGATGAGCATTGTCGGTCGCGAGGCTAGCATCGTTTCCGTGATGGAAAAAGAGGTCTTATCCAAACATCATAAGGCTCTCATGGTTTTCGGCACATTTCACCTGATGCATGGAATTGATGACAGTGCCGTGTCTGCCTATGAGAAAGATTATCCGCACCTCACCTTTGTCATCAGCGATCTTGGCACCTACGACACGAACCGCTCAGTCGGGTCCGTCAGCCCCTTCGCACTGTGGCCCAATCCCTACATCGCCCTAACGAAAGGTACGTGGCTGGGTGGCTTATCGCTCACTGACGTTTTCCCGCCCGGAATCTGGTTCGATCCCGATTGCAATGTGCAAATTGCTTTGTTCCCTCCCAGGCTGGAAAAACAGGCCCACAAACCGATGGAACACTACATCGATGCCTTCCTTTACCTTGGCCCCCAGGAGTTTAGACTGAGCGAGCCAATGCCTGCGAACATTGCGCTGGATGCAGATTACACGACCGAACTGCGGCGGCGCGAGTCCCTAATGGGCTTTCCGGGCCCCTCGAAGTCACAGAAGGAGTTTGGCGATGAGATTGTGCAGGAGGCCGAAAACCCAATACTAAAGGGAGCAGCACCAAGACCCGCCGACGCCAGAGAACTCAGGCAAAGCTGCCTAGACGCCAAGAAGCAGGGCAGTCCTCCATAGCGGGCAGATTCTTCTGGTTATTGGCGAATCCCTATTACACTCATCATGGCCTTGCGCGGGGCACTTGAGTGTTAATGGCCTGGTTTCGTCAATTACCCTCTTCTGAAATGGATCATCACGAATGTGAATAAGGAGAAAATGCCCAGTCCCAGTATCGAAATAGCGGTAACAGGAGTCCAAAATAGAAAGATCCTTAGCGGCTTACTACTGAGCCGACTGGCCGCGAAGAACAGAGCAAAAAACGAGACCGCGAGAATCCAGCACAAAGGAGAGGAAAGGCCTTCCAGAAATCCCCCGACGACCGCTGCCAAACCGGTTGCTTTGGAGTTACCAAGAACCAGTCCGGTCCCGAACAGGGCGACAACTATACCGGCTACTGCACTCAGGACGCCTCGCAGAGTCATCACAGGTTTGCCTCCCGGATCGCTACGCTCCGTATTCTACTCAGAAAAGGCCCCTTTTGATCGGGCGCTGTTGAAAAATCGCCATTACGCGTTTTGACCCTTGATCGAAAGTCGGGCCGATTCTCGGTGAGCGTAATCGCCTGCTTTCAACAGTTACAATGTTTGGCGTGACTACTCAGGCAGGCAAAGCCATGGCCCATCGCACCATATGGACGATAGATGTGCGTGTTACAGTGCTCTTCGCCATCGCGGTTGTTCTCGTGGCTGCCCTACTTGCCTTGTTGCTGCGAGGTCCACGAAACGTGAGATGGTCGCAAGCGCAGGGATAGTTCAGGACACAAGGATTGTTGTTGACCACGCACTGCAGACAAAATCGGGCGGACAGCTAACGTGGAAGGCCGAATACAGGGTGCGTTATTCCATCGCGGGCCGTGACTATGCAGTCTGGGCAGACTCTGGCATCCGAGGGGAAGACGAGGATGAGGTTCGACTGCTCTTACCAAAGTCGCGTCCTTCCTGTCGCGTGCAATACAATCCCCAAAGCCCGATGGTATCCGCCGCAGATTGTCGGTAGCTGTTGATACATCTCTATAACGCGTTTTGACCCTTAACCGAAGATTGGGCCCGATTCTCGGTGAGCGTAATCGCCTTACAGTTTCGATGAACAGTTCGTTTATGGTTGTGGCGTCGCATCGGCTTGACAGATCGAGCGAATATCACTGGTGTCTGGAAATTGCCACAACGTAGGTTAGCAACCCAAGAAATGGGAAGCCCAGCGCCGAAACCACGAGCGTGGGGATCCAGAAGAACAGCACTCTCAGGATGGCACTGCCACGACTGGCCGCGAAGAACAGCCCAAACAGTAATATCCCGACTATCCAAAATCTAAGCGAGAGTGGACTCACTAAAAGCACTGGCAGTCCAGTAGCTTTTGATCCCCTAAGAAATGGCCAAATAGACACAAATTCCGCGATGAATATCGCCGCTAATGCGCTAAGAACGCCCCTGACGTAGCTCAGAACTTTTTTCCTACCGCCGCATTATGACAGAATACGTCGCCGTGGTCGCCAACTGTTGTAACAATCGCCGTTACACTCATGGACAGGTCGAATGAGCGCTATGGCCTGGTTACGACAAGTGAGGTTGGTCAGAGCTAGAGAAGCTCACCCTTCACTTCCTCGGGAATCAGTTCCTTATGCCTCCGATAGACGGGATACAGAAAATTCTGGCCTAGCTCCCAGGCCACCGCGCCATTCGCCGCCGTAAATTTCTTGTGTTCGTCAGTCGGTTCCATTTCTTCCGATTTGTGGCGCAGCTCGGCGAGGCGTCGCTCGAAGTCCGAGACAGCCTGTAGCAGCTCCTTCGCCAATTCCGCGCTAGAGAAGAGGTTGTATGGCGATTCAGAGGATCTGCGGATTTCACTGGGCGGGCCACCTTCTCCGTTCGGCAGAACTCGTAGCTCCACAACATCGCCGATTTCCAAATTCAGGATCGGCCACTTCAAATACACGCTCTCTGTTTCCCTGGTCTCCGTGCCACCAATTCTTACATTCTTGCAGTCCTCGCTCTCTTTGGGGCGGTCGCTCATATTAAGGTGGGCGCTCAGGTATCCCGCACCGGACAATGAAGCAACGATGGGAGCAGCCCCGTAGAGGAGACGCTGGCGGGGAGCTGCATAGGCCCTCGCCAGCACCATTCCAGCTCCGCACTGCCTTCTTCCCCTGTGTAGGAACAGAGAAATTCATAACTGATCACCTGGTTTGTTGACAAAATTTTTACTTTTCTGTCACGCAGGGTTTTCATTGCTGGTGTTTACTGGTGCCTCTGGCCTGAATATCCCCACAACCCAAGGAGGTCGTATCGTGACACGGAAGCATTGTGTGATGTTACTGGCAGCGTTCGCCAGCGCCATCTTCTGGCTCACCCCGCAGGTAACTTACGCGGATGGCAATTTGCAGAAGGTCAACCACATCATCGTCGTGATGCAAGAGAACCATTCGTTCGACAACTACTTCGGAGTACTGGCTCTGGCTCCGGGCAGCCCCTATCACCCTTCTTTTGGAGCTTGTTCGCCATTTGATCACAAGTGTGTCGATGGACTGGCCTGCTTCGTAGACCAAACGGGAAACTACCACTGCGCGAACTTTAACCCGGATGGTGACAAGAATAATTCCCTGGTTTTTGCCTTTCACGATCCGACGCGCTGCACCATCCCCGATCTGGACCACTCGTGGCTGGGCACACACAAAGAAATGAACTTCGAATTCCCCAATGCGACGCGTTTTTTCACTCTTAGCAACGGTTTCGTGCACGTGAACGATCAGACTGAGCAGATCGATACTACGGAAAGCACGACTGAAGATGAGACCATCGGATTCTATAACCAGAATGATCTTCCGTTCTACTACGATTTGGCCGGAAAATTTTCGCTCAATGATCGCTATTTTGCGTCGGTTCTTGGGCCGACCTTTCCCAACCGGTCCTATTTGTTGGCGGCTACCTCCTTCGGCCACCTGACCACTTCCGATACGTTCCCGCCCACCGGCGGATACAAGCCGATCACGGGCACGATTTTTGACCTGCTTGATCAGAATGGCGTCACCTGGGCCGACTATTTCCAGGACGCGCCTCAGGGCGGCAGCTTCCGTCCCTTCAGCGCAACTGCCATTGATCCTCATTTCCATCCCCTGCCGCTGTTGCTCGCCCAAGCTGCAGGAGTGCCTGGCGTCGGTCCTTTACCGGCGGTTTCTTTTGTCGACCCCAACTTTGGCATTTTTGGCAACAAGTCAGAAAACGACGAGCACCCACCCACTGACATCCAGCGCGGGCAGGCCTATGTCTCGCAAGTCGTAAATACGGTCCGTAACGGCCCGTTCTGGAAGGATTCGATCATCATCATCACTTACGACGAGCATGGTGGCTACTATGATCACGTTCATCCCCCGATCGCGCGTCAAGGCGGTGCGCGAAATCCAGATGGCATCAATCCGGGACAGTGCGAGGATCTTTCTAACCCTCCCGCCAGCCTGCAACCAGGTGGGGGCGCAGAATGTTCAGCGAATCTCCTTAGCAAGACCGATACCTCGGTGAACGATGCGGAAGCACTTTGCCCCGAACTGGCCGAAAATCCTACCGGTCCGTTCCCGGCACAATGTGCCAATTTCGACCAACTCGGCGTCCGCGTGCCGATGTTGGCGATTTCACCGTTCTCAAAGCCGTCTTATGTTTCGCACACGGTCGGCAGCCACACTTCTTTGCTTGCGTTGATTGAGAAGCGTTTCCTGAATAACGGAGGACAACCATTGCATCTCACCAAGCGTGATGAGTTCTCCAACACTCTGGAAGACTTGTTCGACTTCGACAATTCTCCCTCGCTGAATACCACGCTGATACAAGCTGCGCCACCGGTGAACGACTGCACTCCAGGCAGCACAGCGCCCTCCACGCCGTAATGGCTAGCCCACGGCTGGCGGGTGCTCGGACCCGCCAGCCTTATGCTTCTCGCTTCGGTCCCGGGGCTACCAAACATGTTACGAAGTGGCTCGCCGACATTCCTCTGGCGTGGCGCGGGATCGATTAGCCCAAAATGAATCAATCACTTACCCACATTTGAACGCACTCGCCGGTTGTCAACTGTTGCAAACAGACATCTGAGTAACTTTGTCAATAGTTTTTTATGTCGCCGAATTAAGTTCTCACATAAGAATCCACAACTATTGCAGGACTCCGTGTTTGTCCGCGACGGGTGTTCCACGGCTGCGTCCGGAACAGCCCACAAGAAAGCCCACAAGAAAGCCCACAAGAAAGCCCACAAGAAAGCCCACAAGAAAGCCCACAAGAAAGCCCACAATACTCACTCGCCTCGGGTGACTATCGATGACTTACGGTGTCGTCCGTACGTTCCAAGTCATTGTAAACACTCAATAGCCAAGCTCTGAAAGGTTGCGCTCAACCACTCGCTGGCGTCAACTCCCAACCGCTTCTAATGCGGAATGTCCGCCGGTGCACAGTGGCTGTCGTGTTGTCGTTTTCTAGTTCATTGCCTCTGTGGATCAGGCCCATTCGACCTTAGTTAGTTGTTGCCTTCACAGCGGCCTTTTAGCGGTCTGCAGCAATGAGAATCGGTTACAGTAAGTGTGGCTGTAATTGTCGCTGTACGTCGCCAAATATCGCCAACGTTTCAAGCATTTCGAAAGGTTCTCCGTGCGCGCAAGACTTTTGTAAGTTATTGGTTAATTGTGAGTTGCCGGGAAATGGATGCTGAGCCCGAGTTGGCTCTTAATCAGTAGTTTGAAGGTTCGATTCCTTCCGCGCTCACCATCTTTTCACTTGCCCACAACCAAGCCAGCACGGAAGAACTTTGTACAAGTATCGAAAAAGCCCATATTGGCGCATACTGGCTCGAAGCGTACGGCACATTCTGCGGCACACATTGCTGATCGCAGCCGGCCTTATTTTTGGTTGGACTCCTTGAAAGAAATAACGAGATGTTCGTTGAGCTGCGCTTGGGATTTCTGTTTCGGGTTGCGCCGATGGTTCACCCTGCGGCATCTTCGCCGGCAATAGACCTCCGAAGTAGGGATCCGCACGGCTTAGACTGGCAAAGTAGAAGCATCCTTGATGTGACGTGCTTATGCGGAATTTTCAATGTCGGCTGCGGCAGGTGGAAGTGCAGTTTTCGGTATGAAGCCTTTTGACCGTTTCAAAGCCCTCGCTACGCTTGTGCGGGAAATCTTGTAAGTTTTCGCCAACTGCGCCAGGCTCAACCCGCGAGCCCGGTCGCGGAGCAAAGCTGCCCGGTCGATTTCAATCGGCTTGCGACCTAGTACACGACCTTCGAGCCGAGCTCTCCTGAGGCCGGCGCGAACTCTTTCAATGATTAAATTTCGCTCGAGCTCTGCGACCGCCGAGACAATTATCACGACTGCCCTGCCCAACGGCCCGCCGGTGTCGAGGTTCTCCATGGGCCCTTGGAGCAAGCCCGGGACCCCGACATGCAATCGGAATTGAGTTGACAGCATGGCTGGTTTTCGGCATCCTCATAGCGAATTCGCGGGATTGCGCGCCCCACGCGGCCCTGCTCCGGCAATCATCCGATCTATCCGGTTTCGACGATCCAGGAGAGAACGCGATGGCAAATCCTGCGGTGGTGTTGACAGTGGACCCAGTGGGGCCAAAGTACCCTATATCCGAACAGTGCGAAATGCCGAAGATTACGGTGACGGCACAACTGCAAAACGTAACCCCCGACCCGAAGGTGCCCCTGCAGTATCAATGGAAAGTAACCCTGAGTTTCAATGGACAGGGGTGCGCCCACGCAACACAACGGATGATCAAGCACGTCGACATTTCTCAGGTGACGTCGACGAACAAGTTTCAGATTCCGTTCACACAGGTTCGCGGGGGTGGGCTGACGATTTCCGTTACAGTGGCGGTCGCGGCCACCACACTGACTGCCAGCACGAAGGATCTTGTGGTCACCGCCACGAACCCGTCAGTCGGGTCACTGGCCGGCGCGGCCGCACCAAACCAGACGTTCCGTAAGCTGATTCGGGTCGAGAGCGGCCTCCGGCAGTTCCTGTCGGACACTTGTCCCCTGTTCAGCGGAGACGGATACGGAGGAGTGGGCTTGTGTCAGCTGACGAGCCCGGCGCCGACCGATGATCAGATCTGGAGCTGGAAAGAAAACGTCAAGGGCGGGTGGGCCCTCTACAAGCAGAAGGAAGCCGTAGCTCGCGCCTTTCCAAAGTCTGTGCGGGACGGCGCCGATTTTAAGGCGCTGGTCAAGACCTACAATGAAAAGCGGCAGGCAAAACTGAAAGCAGCAGCGGCTGCGGCCAAGCCCGATGCCGGCACAGCCGCACCGATCCCGGACTTGGCAATCGAACTGCCCGATTACACCGATGATCAGCTTGAGCGGGATACCTTGCGCGGCTTCAATGGTTATGCGGGCCTGCACGAGTACCGCGTGAAGGTCGACAAAGACGGAGTGCTGGTGGTGACCGAGGATCCCAGCGCCACGAAAGGCAAAGCCGAGTGGGAGCAGGTGACCAAAGAAGAGCGCATCAAGTTCTACGATCAGAATAACGTTCCTACTAACAAACGGGGCGATCCGAATTACGTAGAAGACGTCGAAAGCAAGGCAGGGTTCTGATGAAGCCCGCGGCGCGATATGGTCTCGCATATACGCTGCTGTTAGCCTTCGCGCTGTCGCTGTCGGGGCGCTGCGTTCTTGGCCAGGCGGCAACACCAGGCCGGTTTCTGTACGTTATTGGTTGCGATGCCCGGGTGGACAAACTGGACACGATAGCTGGCCGCCAGGTGGAAACTTATGACTTGGCGAAGCAGACGGGGAAGGAGTCTTTGATTCCCATCGTGCATGGAGCGTTCGATTCCTGCCTGGCATCGCAGGCGGTGTACGACATCAAAGCGTCTATGTTTTTCACTGCCGTGCCCCTTTCGAATGAACCAAAGGCGGATGGCACTAAGGACTATCGGGTGCTCACCTTCTCGGTTCCGCGAATGAAACTCATGAAACAAGAGAGTGGCGGCGAGAGCCTAGACGCGCCCCCGCATCTGGAGTTGCAATCTGAGAGATTGAAGATACTCAAGCCCTCCGCTTGGATGCCGCAGACGGACCTCGATTTGTCCGCCTACAGCCCGGATAAAGCACAGACTCCGAACCAGATTCTGGAAAGCTCCGGAGACCGAGTTCTGCTGCGGCTATTTACTGCCGACGACAACCAACTCGTGCTGGCTGTGGCGGATCGCAAGACACAGAAACTCGTGCGGTTACAAGGGGTTCCGACGACGGTCGCTCCCAATGTTCACATCGTGCCGGGCGGCGGCCACGTGCTGATCGAAGAAATCAGGACTGGGGAAAAGCCGGAAAAAACTGGGATGCTCGCGCTGTTCGATGGGGTCACAGGGAAACCACAGAAGGAACTCAACGATCCGCACATCAGAAATCTTTACTTTCTAGCCGTTTCACCGACGGGACGAGCCGTTTATCACTCGAGTAACAATTATTGGTTCGTCGATCTGAAAATGAAGTTCCCTCCTGCGCCGGTCAGCCGCCCAGTTTCCAAAGGATATCCTGCTTTCTTTTTTGCAGGTCGATGAGATTGGCTCGAGCGGAAACGTCGATCGGTTGGAGCCGACGACTCCACGCTGCTGGCGAGAGCCCAATCCAAGGAATGAACCGCAGACGTGCTGGGGCCGTCACGATACAGGAAGTGTTATGACACATGTCGAGCAGTCTACCCCAACGAGTTCAACGTATGCCCCAAGGACCTCTTTCCATTGCAGTCAATTACCGATACGCTGACCCCTGACGCTTATGATATCGATCTCTCTGTGACAGACAGCAAAGGTACAACTGGGGCCACTTTTCCCGGAGTCGCCACCAGTGAAACCGATTTAGGCTATACGTTCGGATTCGGGCCTGTCGTGATAGATGGGGTTACAGGGACGGCGGCGGGATATCTCACCCCCGATGGTAAGGCGATGAGCGGAAGCTTCACTGCTCCCGGAGCGGCGGGATGGAGCATGAGCAAACAATAAAGGCATTCACGGCCCTTCCCCCGCCACAAACAGGGGCGCGCCCTAGACTTAACCGGGTCTAGGGCGCTTTCGTTTTTTGATTGGAAAGTTGTTCTCCAAAACTTGGGCAACCCTTCATCGCGATTTAGTGAGGCCGCCCATCCCATAAGTGCCGTGATGTTTTTAGCCTTCCGATTCGAACATGCCGATCCTATACAATATCCCACACTGTTAAACATAAACACCGAGGGACAACAATGGCAAATCTGATCAATGCGCTTCAGCAGCTTCGTACGGAGCAGCGAGAAGCGCAGTTGCACGTGGAGAAGTTGGATCAAGCAATTTCCGTGATCGAGTCTTTGAACAGTACGGGAGTATCCCGCAAATCAACCCGACCGACCCGCATCGTATCGGCGGCTTCGCGCAGGAAAATGGCGCAGGCACAAAGGGCGAGATGGGCAAGGGCGGGGAAGGAATCGAAGCCAGCATCAGGTGCAGCCAACACAATGGGCTCCACTCATGTGAAGCGCACCCTGTCTGCTTCGGCTCGCAGTCGGATCAGCCTCGCTCAGAAGAAGCGATGGGCGAAGATTCGAAAGGGATCGAAGCCAGCAGCGGCGAAAACTGCTTCGGCTCCTGCAAAGCGCATTATGTCGGCCTCAGCCCGCCGAAAGATCTCAGCGGCACAGCGGGCGCGGTGGGCGAAAGTGAAGGCGCAAAAGAAGGCGGCTTAGAGCCAGCGGACCCAATCACTCGCATCGTTCTGCATAGCTACTCTTCAGAAGAATATCAGCAGCTTTGCTGCCTTTGGTAGATGCCGTCTGTAAAAGCATATGCGCCTGTTCGCAGTTTTGAGGAACCGACTTTCCCTGCAAGTAAAGGTTGGCCAGTGCGACCTCCGCGCTAACATTGCCTCGCTTGACCGCCTTCCACAACTCGACAGGATCATCCTCTTTCGCTGTGTCGGGTGTCTCGGCGGTTCCCAGTTTTGCCGGGATGACATGCTGAACTCGTCTGACCGGATTGCGGGCGGTGTGTCGTTGATCAGCGTTTTTTACCTTGGGCTGCACCGATGTGGCCGTAAGTTCGGCTGCTGATCCGGATTCTTTGGCGAGGTTGCCGTTGTGAACCTCGTAAAAAACCGATGAAACCACCATGAGTAGTATCGAGACGACAACGATGGGGATCAATTTCCCGAGCCCCGCACGGGGAGGGTTTGGTTGCCTATCGAGAATCGACTGGAGGGTTTTGTGATTGATTCTGAACTCGTTGGGAACGGGTGAGGGCGGCTGAATGGGTTCAAGGGCTGGTGCGGCGCTCCCGCACATCGGGCAAATTGCTCTGCTCCGAGGATAGCGATATTCACAGGAAGCGCAGGTGATGGGTTCATCGCTTACAGGGTTAGACACGTCATTCTCCTCGGGGCGGGAGTTTCGGTTGGTCGTGGCAACTAGATTGTAGTCAGCCCGGTGGAAGAGTACCCCGTAACGGAAGTAACGTCTGTGGGAGCCGGACGACGAGAAGGTCAGAAGACTGGAGGGATGGATTTTCGGTCAAAAGGCGTCATTCTAGGCGCTGCGCCACGCTCACGATAGCCCTTCGGACTGGCCCCAAAGCCCCGCAACATGGATTGAGACGCAGGAACCGCCCCGAACCTTCTCCGAGCAGCCAAATTGCCCCAGATCGGCTTCCTGAGGATAGCCCCAACTCCATCTCCCAGCCCATCTTGAGTGTCTGGTCTGGGAGCCAGACGGTCGGGAACTTCACATCCCCGTCACATTCGCTTGCTAGACTGTGCTCCGCTGTGTCTGAAGTCCTGCTGCTGATCTGGGAAGGTCAACCGGTCAACCGCGCCATGCGCGCCAAGCTCACTGGGGCATGGACTCAATGCAGCAGGCGTTTCTGAATTGCTGCCGATTGCTTCGCCCTCAATTGTTCGCGCTGTTCCGGCAGGCCGTCTGGGCATTCCGAAACCATCAATGACATCACGTCCCTGATAAAATCCTCGCGAGGCAGACTCCCTGATGAATGCGAATGTAAGAGAATTCTTTGCTGGCTATGAAAAGGCGAACGCCGAATTTGAGGTTCCTAAAATTGCGGCTCTTTACGCCGATGTTTTCATGTTCGGGAGTCCACAGGGCGTCCAGTGCGTAAAGAAAGAAGATTTTGTTAGAGTCCTTCCCAAGAGGAAGGACTTTTTTCGGTCGGTGGGCTTGGTCTCCTCGAAGATCGAGTCTCTTGAAGCATCGAATTTGGACTCCAAGTACGTTTTGGTGAAAGCCGTCTGGAAAATACGGTTTGAGTGCATCACGCGAGTACCCATGGATAGCGAAAACTCAACGACCTATATTCTGGCGGGGACTGACGATTCCTTTCAGATTGTTTTTCAGCTTGACCATCAGGATTTGATGAAGAAGGTGCAGGAGCTAGGGCTGAGATAATTTCCGTCCGGTGTCGCCTTGATTCGTTATCTGTAGGGCTCACTCCGCGCATCCGGCGGAACACCCGTGCAAAGTGCTGCTGCGTTTTGAAACCGCAGCCCACTGCGACGCTCAAGACACGCGCCTCGTCCGCCCGCAACATTTCCTTCGCGCGCTCCACCCTATGACGCAGAACAAAGTGATGCGGACTCTCGCCGGTTGACTCGCGAAACATCCGTGAGAAGTGAGCTGTACTGAACTCCACGCATTGCGCCATCTCGTAAAGGGTAAACTCGCCTTCCATCTTCGCGTGTACGAACTCCTTAATCCTGCGCAAGCGTGCAGAACCCAGGCTGCCTCGGTGCGTCTACAAAGAACGATGCCGCAGTGCGTAACCGTTGACTAGCACCACTGCAAGCGCCTGCGCGATAGAATCCAGAAACAGCCTCCCGCTCGGAAACCCGGAAGCCCTCTCTGCATTCACCACCTCAACCAACGCAGCCAGTCGGGGGTCAACCAGGTTACCTGCTCTGCGCAACTCGACCACTCGACCTCACCGCTTGTGCCATCTGAGGCTGCCGCTAGCGCGGCGTCCGAAATGCCGATGCACAAACCGTGCAAGTCTTCGTTTCGAAACCATTTCTCCAAATGACGAGGGATGAGGCTCATTTCGCCCGCATCGTATGTATGTCTTTTCATCTCCGAACGGCGCAGGCCCATTTCAACGGAACCCACGCCGCAACGCCATGACGAGAACCGGCTAATGTTTCACCCACATGCGCGGCTCTGTAACAGACTCAGGCACATCGAGTTCAACCCTCATCCTTGCTTCACCCCTCGGTAGGTTTGATGCCAGTCGTTAAGCGGAGGCGACTGGTCTATCTTTGAAGAATTTGGTGTCGGCAGCGAGGCCGAAGGCTTCCAGCAGCTTGGCTTGCACTTGTTTTGAGAGGGCGTTGATCTGGTCGACGCCGAAGCTTTCGGGGCTGACCAGGTACCTCAGTTGCTTCTCTCCCGCGGGAGTCTCGATAATCCGCAGAACCGCGTCCGCAACTTCCTGGGCATTGCCGGCGTTCGAGGAAAGTGCCGAGTTGAGCTTCGTAGGGATCTCCTTGACAGCGCCATACGTATTGGTACGGGCCTCGTCCGCAGCCATCACTGTATTGCCAAAAACAGGAGTCTCATAAGCGCCGGGTTCGACAATCACGGATTCAATCCCTTGCGCGGCAAGTTCGTAGCTATAGGCCTCGGCCAGCGCCTCGAGTGCAAACTTGCTGGCGCAATAGAAACCTCCAGAAGGAAGAACCACGCGGCCGGCGCCACTGCTGATGTGCATAAGCACGCCGCTGCGTTGGCGTCGCATGTGCGGAAGCACGGCGCGATTTACGCGAACCGGACCGAAGAAATTCGTGTCCATGAGACGCTGAGCTTGTTCGGTGGTGACGGCTTCTTCCAACCCCGAGAGGTAGTAGCCGGCGTTGTTGATGGCTACGTCGATGCGGCCGCCTTTGGCGACGGCGGCATCCACAGCCCTCCCGACCGAGGCGTCGTCGGTCACATCCAGTTCAAGGACGTGTATTGGCAGCAGATCCTTTTCTGCAAGGGCGCGGATTTCGGATGCATTCTTCGCATTGCGGCCTCCGGAATCGCGCATCGTCGCGAAAACGATGTGTCCTTTGCGAGCGAGTGTTTCGGCGAACAGTCTGCCAAACCCGGTGCTGGAACCGGTGATGAGAACTACTTGCTTGGTATGCATGAGTTGTGCCTCCTTATGGCGCTACCGTGAGAACCGTTTGATGCCGGAATCCTGTATGCAGGATATGGATTGTTGCGGACGATGCGGTCAGGAATCGTAGAGCGCCTGTAAGGATTTGTTTGAGTTTTGGCTGCAGGGCTGTTCGGGAGCCTGGTTGTATTTTATGTAACCTCTTCAGGAACCACTCGACTTGGGGAGACTCACACCGTGATCGGGATAAACAGGATTTCGAATTGCTTTGGCCCGCCTTATCGCGAAGCATAACACTCGCTAGCGCAGCTACTCGAATATGAACTGCGTCTGGCTCCTGCTTCAGGTGCCCAAGAATAAAGGGTCCAATCTGGCCGGTAGCGCCAAGAATCAGAACGGTGGGCTTAAATAGCATCGTCATGTCTGCATTTCTCCTGGTTCTGTTCACGCTTCAGTCTCCACCCAATACAAATCCTTACGTTTTTCTCACACATCCTGACCGCGTCGTATGGCGAGCGCAGCTAACTTCAAGGTCACGGGATCGGTTGCAAGGTTCTGCTCCCGTTCGAAATCTCTCGATGCAATATCACCGAGGTGAATAGTGAAGTCGTGCATCAAAAGAGTGGTTATATCGTGTTCAGCGTTCGCCGCATCCGCATCACTTGTGGCCGCGCAAGGCACTCAGCCTCCCCAAAACATGATTGTGGTCGGAGCGGGCAATGATCTTCGGTGCAGACTCGAGAAGGGGCAGCGAATTACTAAGTCGGACGAGCCCATTACAGCAAAGCTGGTTGAGCCGGTTTATGCAGGCACGACTATTGCGATTCCAGAGGGCTCGACGGTAAAAGGACATGTCTCGTCGATTTCGAGCGCGCCCAGACGTAAAGGACAGCTTCTGCGTGGCGATTTCACGCGGCCGCGAACAGCGCAGGTGACGTTCGACAAGGTTATTCTTCCCGGCGGAACCGCGGTCGAGATTCATACTGACTCAACCATCGGGGTCAGTGACGTGAAAACGGCTCAGTATCTTCCTAAGTCTCAACGTCCCGGCGTGCGGCAAAAGATGAAAGATGCTGCTAAGCCGCTCTTTGAACCCAACAAACTGCAAAGATTGAGCGAAGCCGCCTTCACGAGTTTGCCTTGTCACCCCGAATACCTCGACCAGGGAACAATCTTCGATGCAGCACTGCTCGATGCTGTTGGAATGCCCTCGCCCGTCAATCAGCCGGAGACTCATGCTCTGCTCGGTGATAACTATCTTCACATCCGTCTCTTGACACCGCTGAACTCGGGGATGAGTGCCGCTGGATCGGTGATCGAAGCCGTGGTACCCCGGCCGTACTACAACCAGGAGCATGTCCTACTGTACCCGGCAGGTACAAAGCTTGAAGGCACGGTTGCCAGGGCCATTGCTGCTGGCTGGATGAAAAAAAATGGTGAGCTCTTATTCTCCTTTCATTTCGCGCAGACGCCTGATGGGATTAGGACTGGAATGAGGGCTACGGTCGCCGGCATCGAAGCGCCAGGTGGTCAACGGCTTGCCGTCGGCCAGGAAGGACACGTAAAGGCGACGACGTCGACTTTTTCTCGCTTGCGAGCGCCGGTTTCGTTGATTGGCCCCTCACGGGCTGTTGCCGATACTAGCGTCGATAAAACTGCCTGGGCACGAGCAGGACAAGGAAGTAAGGGCTTCGGACTGCTTGGCGCGGGTGCAGCACAGGCATCGGTGACGACAGCGATTGGCTTCGGTTATTTCGGCGGAGCCATGAATGTATACGATGCTTTCCTTGCGAGAGGTTCAAATGTGGAGCTGCCTGTCAATACACCGGTGTTCTTGCGCATTGACGAGAAGTCATATCAATCAGGTGGGACCGATCTTCAGCAAGTGGCCACGTCAGGCAATATCCGAAAACATTGATAAGCCGCGGATGGGAAAGCACGGTCAGCCAGAGGCGCCACTTTGCTCTTCTAATTCTCGAATAAAGAGGCGCCGTTCCGAAGTGACGTTTATCCCCTATGCCGCAGCGGAGCAGGGAGTAAAAGTGACACAAAAGCACAAAAACGGACGATCCGACGAATATGCCACCCGCAGTGATTTCTGCCGCATCTACCTGGAGCAGATGAACGGTATCTATCTACTGTCTCTGCTACTGACCGCAGATCCTCAGAAGGCAGAGCAGTGTTTCGTCGCAGGGTTTGACGATTCCGTAAATAATAAGTTCGTGTTCAGGGAGAGGGCAAATCTGTGGGCCCGGCGCTGCATCATCCTTCACGCAATCCGGTCGCTTTGCCCCCGAGCGAGCGACGAAAACGAATTGAACGAGGCAGGACTATGGCAGTTGATGGGAGATATACCCGCAGAGGTGCGGGCGTATCCCAACTTCGCCCGCATCGTAGGACTCAATTCCTTTGAGCGTTTTGTCTTCATCATGTCAATCCTAGAAAAGTATTCCGATCAGGAGTGCTCCCTGCTTCTCGGCTGTTTTCGGAGGGATGTGATTAACGCACGGACCGCTGCGATCCGACACCTAGCTGGGGTCGTTATTACAACTGAAACGCAGCCAGAGAGAAATGCCATCACCTTTTCGGCAGTCAATTATGCCAATCGTTAGTGTCGGGAGTGATCACGTTTCTGATGGCCAGGGCCATCGTGATCTCAGAGCTAAAGGTAAGGTCTTCGGTTGCCGAGGCCGGACTTTAGTCTGGCAAGAACGTCAGGCGTTGGCAGGTCCTTCCAGAAACGTTCGAGATTCTCAAGCGTGGTGAACGTGGAAGTACGCATACGATCTATGAAGAGGACTCCGCCCAGGTGTCGATCTCATTCTGCAAGATTCGCGCGTACCAGCCAACTGCTTCGACCCTTTCGCTTTCCGCATGTTCGTCTAGGTATTCCACAGTGACTGCCCGTGCCCTCGGCACAATCGCTGAATATCCTGCCACACTCAAGCAGCCTTCAAAGAATCTGAGACTTGTGTTGTCAGCTGATATGATCCTAGGATTAACAATGACGTGAAATGGAATCGGTTGCCTCTGCCTCTCGGACAGCTGCGCTGGAATAAGTTCCTTGTGGTATTCCTCACGGTCCTCGATGACCGCCAACTGCAAGGGAATACCCACTTGGGGGCCGCAAGCCCAACACCGGGCGCGTTCCGCATCGTCTCGCGCTTGTGCTCAATCAATTCCTGTATTTTCGCGCTTACGAGCTCTTCGCGGGACAACTGGTGGGCTGACTCCCGCAGGACTTGCTCGCCAATTCGAGTGATTTGCAGACGCACTTCGTTTACCTGTTCCAAATATACCCCGCTGCTCACAGACTCAGCCATTGACTGCCGAACTCAGCTCGCGTGCGTCGCCTCCGCGCCTTGACCTCACCAGGCTCTATGGCAGCTTGCTCGAAGAAACCGCACGTTCCGATGGAAGCTGGGCAGCATTCCAACCGCCCCCCAAGGCTTCGATCAACTGGACGCTGTTGGTCATCTGCTGCACTCGAAGTGTAATTACTGCTTGCTGATTTGTGAGCAAGATCGTTTGCGCCGTGAAGACGTTCAGATATTGATCAAGCCCGGTTTTGTAGCGCGCCGATGCAACGTCAAGGTTTCGTTGTGCGGAGGCGACCGTCTCCTGCTGCTGCTCGATCTCCTGCGTAAGAAGGCGCAACGACGCAAGTGAATCCTCCGTCTGTTGTAGTGCGGTCAAGACCGTCTGTTTGTAGGAGGCAACATCAGCGTTGTAGAGGGCGATATCCTGCGCCACAGTCGCCTTTCTCAGGCCGCCATCAAATATTGTTTCGGACGCTGTCGGTCCGACCGACCAGTAGCGGCTGGGAGAAGTCAGCCATTTCGAGAACTTCGTCGCTTCAAATCCGATCGTACCAGTGATGCTGAGACTGGGATAATACGCGGCCTTTCCGACTCCGATCAGCGCATTCGCTTCTGCCATGGTTCGTTCCGCAGACGCGATGTCGGGCCGCCTTTCCAAAAGGTCGGAGGGTATACCGGCTGGGATGTTAGGGGCCTGGGTTGTTAACGATCTTACCGGCACGGAGAAGCTAGAGGCTGGCTCTCCCACTAACGTCGCGATTGCATGCTCAAATTGCGCCCGAGCAATGCCCGTGTTCGTTACGGCTGCTTCGGAACCCTCAAGAGCGATTTCAGCCTGGGCAACCGCTTCGTCATTGTCGAGGCCCAATCTGTACCGGACACGGGTGAGTTCAAGAGACTGTCGGTCCACCTCTACGGTCTTTCGGAAAAGCTCTTCAAGTGCATCCTGGCCTCGCAATTCAAAATAGAAAACTGCCAGATTCGCTTGTTCCGAAAGCTTTTCATTTTCAAGATCGGCCCCGCTTGCCTGCGCCGCGTAGGAAAATTGGTGCACGGTGTTGCGAACGCGTCCCCAGAGATCGGGCTCCCAACTAACATCAAAAGGAAGGTTGAACAGGTTGCTGTTTGGATTGCCGTTCGAAGAACTTGATGCTCCGGTTTGGGTTTGTGGAGTCCGCGTGCGCGCGTAGGAGGGGCCGACGCCAAGGGTCGGGTAATAGAAGGAGCGTGCCTGCCGGACCTGAGCCCGTGCGGCCATGAAATTCTCAAAAGAGCGAGCGATGTTCTGGTTGGAGACATTCAGTCGGTCTTCGAGACCATTCAACTCAGGCTCTTCATACATCTCCCACCATTTCCCGCGAATAGCGTCATCTTGGGGCTGCGCACTTTTCCAAGTACTGCCGTCCGGAGCTTGTTGAGGTTCCGACTCCTTGAATGCAGGAGGGGACGGAATGGCCGGACGCGCATACCTGGGGCCAACATTGCACCCCAGAAGTCCGCAGATGACAACGAACAATAGCGAAGGCTGGAGCAGTCGGACTAACTCGGGTCGGCCTCTTACCGGTAGCGGAGCGAGATCCTGAGTGGGATTATTCATCGTTAGATTGTGCCTCCATGAGCGATCAACACGGTTGCACTGCGGCGACGCTGCAGCCGGAGCCGGAGTCGGTTGAGGAATAGATAGATCACGGGGGTTGTGTAGAGTGTCAGCATCTGGCTGAGGATCAGACCACCTGCAACGGCAATTCCCAAGGGGCGCCTAAGCTCCGATCCCGTGCCGTGACCAAGGGCTAGCGGAAGCGCCCCGAGGAGGGCTGTTAGCGTGGTCATCATGATCGGACGGAATCGAAGGAGACACGCTTCGAAGATGGCGTCTTTTGAGTTCTTTCCGCCCGTCCGCTCTGCCAGGAGGGCGAAATCGATCATCATAATTGCATTCTTCTTGACGATGCCGATCAACAAGACAATGCCAACGAGGGAGATCACGTCTAGTTCGCTCCTGAAGAGAATCAGGGCAAGCACGGCTCCTACGCTGGCGGGCGGCAGAGTGGATAGAATCGTGATCGGATGCACCAGGCTCTCGTATAGAACTCCCAGCACAATGTAGACCGTGAATAATGCCATCACGATAAGCACGATCTGGTCGATGAGCGATTTCTGGAAATCTCCGGCGGTTCCTACAAAGCCGCCTCGCACCGTAGTAGGTATTGCAAGCCTCTCCTGCAGCTGCTCGATGGCTACGGTGGCCTGTCCGAGCGAGACACCCGGAGCCAGGTTGAACGAGATGGTCACGGCAGGAAACAGACCGTCGTGATTGACGGCCAGCGGCGAAGTGGACCTTGCGCTTCGCACAAACGCATCCAGAGGAACGGAGGTCCCGTTTGCCGGATGAATATAAATGGATTTCAAGTCGAGCGGGCTTTGCGTGTATTCCGATGCAGCTTCCATGACAACGTGATACTGGTTGAGTGAGGTATAGATTGTGGACACTTGCGCCTGCCCGAAGGCCCCGTAAAGGGACTGGTCGACGAGCTGCGGTGTAATGCCGAAGCGAGCGGCCGTGGGGCGGTCATAGTTCACAAAGGCGGTTAGACCTCGATTCTGTTGATCAATGTCGACATCTTTGATGAGAGGGAGCTTTTTCATTTCCTGATAAACCACCGGACCCCACTTGTTCAGGTCGCTCACATTGTCGGAAGAGAGTTCATATTGGTAATTGGCATTGCTGGTCTTGCCTACGGACGGGATATCCTGGAATGGCTTGAGATGCGTGGTCGCTTCCGATATTGCGTCCAATTTTGGACGCAAGCGATCCAGCACACCGGCTGCACTTACTTTCCTTTCTTTTAGCGGTTTCAGCGTGACAAACAGAAATCCGGAGTTACTCCCGTTATCACTACCCGGGCCTGAACTGCTTCCCGTAAATCCTGTAACCACATCTACAGCAGGATCGGATTGGACGACTTTCTCTATTTTTCTCAGAGCGCTTTGCATGGCATGAAAGGAAGCATCTTGCGGCCCCTGAATTCCACCTAGGAGAGAACCTGTGTCCTGTATGGGAAACATTCCTTTCTGGACGCGCCCCAGCAGCGCGAGATTGAGAGCAAGCGTTGTCACAAAGACGAGCAAGACGAGAGTTGGGTGCTCCAACCCCCAGGCCAGGCTATTCTTGTAGCCACTCAGCGTGCGGCTTAAAACGCGCTCGCTGAATCGAGAGAATCGCCCATGCACAGCGTCATGTTCCGATTGAAGCAAGTGCGCGCACATCATCGGTGTGAGCGTAAGGGACACCGCCATCGAGATCGCGATCGAGATTGCCATGGTTACAGCGAACTCATGAAATAACCGCCCCGGAATTCCGCCCATGAACAAAATGGGGATGAACACGGCGATAAGAGAAAGACTCATGGACAACACTGTGGGCCCCGTCTCTTCAGAGCCCTTATGTGCCGCTTCAAGGCGCGGAACCCCTGTTTCCATAAGACGCACGCAGTTTTCCATGACCACGATGGCGTCATCGACCACAAAGCCCGTAGAAATTGCGAGCGCCATTAGCGACAGGTTGTCCACCGTGTAGCCGCAGAGATACATCACGATAAATGTGGCTATTATCGAAACCGTAACCGCAACTCCTGGAATCAGCGTGGCTCGTACATTGCGAAGGAAAAGAAAAACAACCAAGACAACCAGGGCAATGGATAAGACCAGAGTCCACTCGACATCCTTCACCGAAGCACGAATCGTCGTCGTGAGATCGCCAGTGACCAGCAACTGCTCATTCGCAGGAATGGAGGCGCGAATCACGGGCAGTTCGCGCTTGATCTCATCGACAGTGCTGATAACGTTCGCTCCTGGGGCGCAGTATATGAGAAGGCTTACGGACTCTTTGCCGTTGACGTAGGCCACGGAGCGGATATTCTCGACTGAATCGTTAACGGTCGCAATGTCCTGGAGGCGCACGACACCTCCGTCTCTCGAGGTAACGACGAGAGGTGCATAATCGCGAGCCTTCGATATCTGGTCGTTTGCCGTGATGTCGGCGATGGTATTCCCGTCGGAGATCTGCCCCTTGGGCCGGTTGGCATTTTGCGCGTTAATCAAGCCGGCTACGTCTTGCAGGCCAAGACCGTAGTGGCTTAGCTGCTGCGGATTGAGTTCGACCCGAACGGCAGGCAGGGAGCCCCCAAGAATGGAGACTTGCCCCACACCCCTGATCTGAGAAATCTTCTGTTGGATGATGGAAGATGCGGTGTCATAGAGCGCGCTGGAATCGGCTGTTTTGGATGCGAGGTTAAGAACGAGTACAGGAGCCCTTGACGAGTCCAGCTTTCGATATATGGGGTTCAGGGGAAGATTCGTTGGCAGGTAGCTGCGGGCAGCGTTGATTGCGGCCTCCACATCGCGCGCCGCACCATCTACATCTCTGCTGGTATTAAAGGTCAACTTAATTGACACCACGCCCAGGGTGCTTGTCGAACTCATGGCGGTGATTCCGGCAATATGACTGAACTGCTTTTCCAGGGGAGTTGCCACCGAGGACGCCATATTTTCGGGACTTGCTCCCGGCAAGGCGGCGCTTACTGTGATCGCGGATAAATCGACCGGCGGCAAAGAAGCTACCGGAAGAACCGCAAACGCGAGCACGCCCGCGAGCGTGAGCCCCACGGTTAGCAAGGTGGTAGCAACGGGTCTTTTTATAAACACGGAGGAAATGTTCATAGCTGCTCCGCACGGTCGAATGCTGCCGAAAGCGCTCGTTTAGGCGCAAAGCGTCGCGCCAACATGTCGAAACATATGTAAATGACGGGAGTCGTGAAGAGAGTCAAAAGCTGGCTGAGAAGCAGGCCTCCAACCATTGCAATGCCTAGAGGTCGGCGCAGTTCGGAGCCGATGCCGGAACCGAAGGCGAGCGGTATGCCGGCGAAGAGCGCCGCCAGGGTGGTCATCAAAATCGGGCGGAATCTCAGCAGAGAAGCTTCGTAAATTGCTTCGGCAGAGGAGAGTCCCCTGGTTCTCTCTGCCTCAAGCGCGAAGTCAACGATCATGATGCCGTTCTTTTTTACGATGCCGATTAGCAGGATGATGCCGATGATAGCTACGATGCCGAGATCCTGTTTGAAAAGCATTAGCGCAAGCAACGCTCCGACTCCGGCCGAAGGCAGTGTCGAAAGGATGGTGACGGGATGAATAAAGCTTTCATAGAGCACTCCGAGCACAATATAAACGGCCACAAGAGCGGCCAGAATCAGGAGCACCTCGTTGAAACCTATCGCCTTGTAGGCTTGAGCGGTGCCCTCAAAACTCGACTGGATGCTAGCCGGCATATTCAGCTGTCGCCGCACCTTGTCAATTACGGCAATGGCCTGACTCAAAGAGCTGTTTGATCCCAGATTGAAGGAAATGGTCACAGCCGGAAACTGGCCCTGGTGTGAGATGGTGAGAGGACTAGAGGTTCGTTCAACATGTGTGAAAGCAGAGAGCGGTATCGGAGACGATGTCGATGTGGTATTTGAGCTGCCGCTGGATCCGGAGGCAGGTTGACTCGATAGTGCTGTGCTTGTGAAATTAGTTGTCGCCAAAAGCGCACCGGAACTGTTGGGTCCGAGCGCAGGCGCGTGTGTGGAACGCGACAGGCTCGATTGCTGTGCTGTTACTCCGCTCATTGACGAGGCTGCCAAGGTAGACACAGAAGTCGTCGCACTGTTAGAAGCGGTGCGTCCCGATGGCGCAGAACTCGAGTTGGAAGCACTTTGAGATGAAGGGCTTTTTAGGTAGATGTTCTCCAAACTCTGAGGACTCTTCTGGAATTCGGGAGAAGCCTCAAGGATGACATGGTATTGGTTGGACTGGGTGTAAAGGGTGCTGACCTGACGCTGTCCGAAGGCGTCATACAGGGTTGAATCGATCTGATCCGCGCTAATATTCATCCGTGAGGCGGTCGCACGATCAATCACCAGCCTTTCCGCCAATCCGTGTGACTGTTGATCGGTAGAAATGTCTCTTAATTCCGGGTGTTTTCGCAGCTCTGCGACCATTGTTGCCGTCCACACATCGAGTTCTGTCTGATCGGCATCCTCAAGCGTGTATTGAAACTGGCTGCCGCTGGCACGGTCATCAACTGTCAGATCCTGAACAGGCTGCATGTAGAGGTGAATGCCCTTTACTTTTTGCAGGCGGGACTGCAGCCGATCGATCACCGCAGTTGCGTCGATACCTCGCTTGGAGAATGGCTTCAGGTTGATCTGAATGCGTCCACTATTGAGGGTTGCATTCGTGCCGTCCACACCAATAAAAGACGATAGGCTGGCAACCGCAGGGTCCTGAAGAATAGCTTTTGCTAATTCCTGTTGCTCGCGTGACATGGCCTGGAAAGAGGTGGATTCAGGAGCCTGCGATATACCTTGAATGATGCCAACGTCCTGTGTTGGAAATAGCCCTTTTGGAATAACAACATACAGGTAGACCGCGAGCGCTAGGGTCCCTGCTGCAACGAGAAGTGTCGATCGTTCATGCCCAAGGACCCACCGCAAAGCCCGTCCATAGTGCTCGATCAGAGCTTTAAACATTCGCTCCGACCAAGAGTAAAAGCGGCCCTGCTCAGCTTCCGGCTTATGACTCAGTATTCTGGCACTCATCATGGGAGTCAACGTCAGTGAGACTACGGCGGAGATGAGAATTGTGACCGCAAGTGTGACCGCGAATTCACGGAATAACCGGCCTACGATGTCTCCCATCAGCAGCAATGGGATTAACACCGCTATGAGCGATATGGTCAGCGAGATAATCGTGAAGCCGATCTGCGCTGCTCCCCGGAGTGCAGCTTCGAGAGGACTGAGTCCTTCTTCCAGATAGCGCGATATGTTCTCAACCATGACGATCGCGTCGTCCACAACGAATCCAGTCGAGATCGTCAGCGACATGAGGGTGAGATTGTTGAGGCTATAGCCCGATAGGTACATCGCGGCCATCGTTCCTACTAGAGAGATGGGAATGGCAACGGCGGGAATGACGGTTGCGGCGAGATTCCGCAGAAATATGAAAATGACCATGACAACGAGGCCAATTGTGAGCATCAGTTCGAATTCGACATCCTTGACCGATGCTTTGATTGTGGTTGTACGGTCGGTTAAAACCGTAAGACTCACGGCTGCCGGAAGGCTGGCCCGCAATCGGGGCAGGAGTTCCTCAACTTGGTTGACCACGGCAATCGTGTTTGCTCCGGGCTGGCGTTGTATATTTACAATCACCGCGGGTGTCTGATTCATCCACCCTGCAAGCCTGGTGTTCTCAACGCCGTCGCTTATCTCCGCAACATCTGAAAGGGTTACTGGCGCTCCATTCTTATAAGCGACCACGAGATTGCGATAATCGTTGCTTGACAACAGCTGATCATTGGAATTGATTTGATAATTCTGGGTGTCTCCGTCAAACGTGCCTTTCGGTGTGTTGACGCTTGTGGTCGCGAGCACAGCTCGCAAATCTTCCAGACCTACGCCAAAGGCCGACAATGCAGCAGGGTTAGCCTGAATACGTACGGCGGGCTTCTGCCCGCCGCTGATTGTGACCAGGCCCACGCCAGTAAGTTGCGAAATCTTTGGAGAAATTCGTGACTCCGCCAAGTCCTCCACCGTGGAGAGAGGAAGGATATTGGAAGTCAGAGCAAGGGTCAGGATCGGTGCGTCTGCTGGGTTGGACTTGCTGTATACCGGAGGCACCGGAAGATCTGATGGCAAGTAGCTCTGAGCTGCGTTGATAGCGGCTTGGACTTCCTGTTCGGCCACATCAATATTCAGATTCAATGAAAACTGCAGAACGATGGAGGAACTGCCGTCCGAACTTGTCGAAGTCATTTGAGTGAGCCCTGGTATCTCGCCGAACTGTCTTTCTAGCGGCGCCGTGATAGCTGACGACATTACGTCGGGACTCGCTCCGGGATAAAAGGTTCGCACTTGAATGGTCGGGTACTCCACCTCAGGTAACGCCGAAATAGGAAGCTTGAAAAAGGCAGCTGCGCCTACGACTACGATGGCTACCATGAGCAGAGCAGTCGCTACCGGCCGAAGGATAAATGCACGTGACGGACTCACAATGTTGCTCCCGTTGTTTCTGCTGTCGGTCCGCGCCCCTGTTCGACAGTGACTTGCGTTCCGTCTTGAAGTTTGTCGAAGCCAGAGACTGCTACCCACTCTCCCGCCTGCAGACCCGCCACCGCGGTTGTATTCTTGTCAAAACTCTGCTCAGTGATATTCCGGACTGAGACTGTGTTCTTGTTGACGACGAACACAAAGGCCTGCGTTCCATTGCGCTGAACTGCAGCGCTTGGTATGAGCACCGTATCCTTGAATGTTCGAACCAGCAGCCGCACGTTGACGAACTGATTTGGAAAAAGGGCGAGATCGCGATTATTGAATTCTCCCCGGAGCCGAACCGTACCGGTCGAGGTGTCAATCTGGTTGTCAAGCGTCAACAAAGTACCGCGCGCAATTCGTTTTTCAGCATTTCTGTCGAAGGCATCCACAAGAAGAGGAGCGTGTTGATGTAGCTGCGTCTGAACTTCTCCGAGGTGGTCTTCCGCCACATTAAACACAACCGTGATCGGCTGAAGCTCCGTAATTACAACGAGGGAATTCGAGCCGCCGGCAAACGCAGTGTTACCCACGTCAATGAGACGCAGTCCGACCCTTCCTGCGCTAGGGGAAGTAATGTGACAATAGCTCAACTGCACGGTTGCGCTTTGCACCTGACCCTCGTCGAACTTGACAGTTCCTTGATCCTGAACTACTGCTTGCTCCTGGTCATCGAGGATTTGCTGAGCAACGGCATGCTCTGCAAAGGCTTCTCTATATCGAGCAAGATCAATCTCGGCCTGCTTCAAGACGCCACGATCATGATCGAGCAACCCCTCAGCCTGTTGCAGTTGGGCTCGGAAGGGTCGAGGGTCGATATCAATCAATGGGTCGCCTTTTTGAACCAGTTGGCCCTCGCGGTAATGCACGGCAATGACCTGACCTGTGACCTGGCTGAAGATGTTTACGGTTGAAACCGGCGTGACTGTACCGAGCGCATCGATATAGGCACCCATGTCGCCTTGTAGCGATTGCGCCGCATGAATGAGCGTCAGAGGCTGGCTGGCTCCGCTCGCAGCTGCCGAAGGGTTCCTGTGCCTCGACAAACGCAACCCAACAACGAGAGTGAGAGCGAGGATGGCCATCAGAGCGGGCACTAGTCTCGTGGGTGATCGCGGAGTTGTGGCTACGATGACTTCCTGTTCCTCCGAACCACTGAAGTCGGCAACCTCTTCTTCGCTCCCTGCGAAACGGTTTCTCACTGGCATTTCTCCTCGACCTTCTCACTCATCTCAGCGATTGATTCGGTACGCGCGGTTTGCAGAAGCCGCACCGACGGCATTTGTTGAACAGCCACCTTCTGACCGCACAACCGCCTCGTCTCCTATTGTGTCGATGAAACGAGGTAGTGCCGTTAGAAACAGTCAGATATAAGTAAGGATTTGTAGAGAAAACGTGGGAAAAGTCGAAAAAGCGGATTAACAAAAGTCGAATCGGGGGGAATCGGAAGTTGACGAATGCGGGCGACAGCGAGCAATGGCAGTGATCGGATTCTCGGCACTGTTTTCAAGACGAGGATCGGCCATGCAACACAATAACCCCGCTCAACCGCCCTCAATCCGAACCCATACAAATGTCTACAGAAGCCTCACGTTTCCTGACGGCAGACTCGTCATGATGCCGATAGTTTGCAAGCAGGGACACCTTTCCTGGCTGGAGAACCATGACGAACAACCGCGTAAACCGTGGACATTTGTCCGGCATCCTCTTGGTAGCGGCCGCCATATTGTCTGCTCATCCCTGCGCCGTCTTTTCGCAAGATTTGGAGAGCCGATCCCCATCTACCCGGCGTTTACAGGACGATTCCTCATCAGTGCCCGACCCCGACAAAGACCACGCGCCCTCGGCCGAGGGTACAGTAGTCGCTGGTCTTCCCGACGCCCCGATGCCGCAAAATCAAGCGCAGGACCAGTCTCAATCGCCGCCGGCAGACGCTGGAACACACCTGAATCAATTCCCAATCTTGTCTCCAGGACTCACCAGATCTCCTCTTACAATTCACGATAAATTCCTTATATACGCCCATAAAACCTTCGGTCCACCAGCGGTTATCCTGCCTGGCTTTGGGGCTGGCTTGGGAATGCTCAATCCACCGAGCAAATATCCCAAGGAATGGAAAGACGGCGCTAGTGCATTCGGCAAAAATTACGGATACCGATTGGCAGATCATACCTCCAGAAACACTGCCCAATTTATGACAGGTACCCTCCTGCACGAAGATCCCCGCTACCTGCGTTCGACCAGTACCAATCCGTTTCTCCGGACCGTGCATGCGCTTGCCTTCACGGTCTTTGATAAGACGGACTCCGGAAAAACCACCTTCGCCACCAGCAATTTCGCTTCGGCAGCTGCCGGCGGGTTCGTTGGGATGGGGATCCTTCCGAATGGCTATAACGACGTTACGCATGCGGAGCAACACATGGCGAGCGAGTTCCTGCAGATTGGGATTGGGAATGTCCTGACTGAGTTCGAACCCCAATGGGGGCCCTGGGCCAAAAAGCTTCGCATTCCCAAAATCCTGCCGGGTTGGTGGGTCCGGGAACACTAACATCGCCACAGCAACTGGAAGTTAGGTGTTCACTGTGGCAACCTCAGGTCAGTCTAATGCGCCCTGTTGGAGATTGGGATGACATAACCCTCAAACACTCAAAAACAACGGCACAGCTCCGCCGCCGCTTTCACACTTAGTGGCGGAGGCATGCTGATTATCGAGAATTGGAGAACAGTATGAGGTTATCGTGTGTAGTTCTGATCATAGTATGTGCCATGGCTACCATCGCTGCGCAAGCCAACAGTGTGCAGACGGCGACAGCCGATGCATCTGCTCGGGCTTCTTCGAACACGCCTGCGCAGGTGGCTACGCAGGAAGGCAGCACGCCAGACGGCACCGCGATGGCAGCTGCATCTGGCGTTTGGCTTATGACGTGGACAAACGACAAGGGAGATACTAGGCACGCCACGCTCCACATTCAACAAAAAGGTGAAGCCCTTAATGGCACGGCAAGCGTGCAAGGCGGTCCAAAAAGCAGAACCTTTCAGCTAACTGGAAACGTGCGAGGAAACCAGATTGTGCTGAACGTTAGAGTCTATTGGCATCATGCTTCCTTTATCGGGACCGTCGATGGCAGCAAGATGAGCGGCAGTTCACACGACGGCAGACCCTGGGAGGCTACGAAGTCCTAATTAGGGAACCCAATGGAACGATTTGCAAAGAACACCCTGAGAATGGCCGCGGTGTTTGCAACGGCGATTGTCTTGTGCCTAGCCGCGGTAGCGGCCTATTTGATATATCCCGGCACACCCGGAAACTCCAAGTGCATGAATTTCGAGGGTTATATAGAGCTTCCCAGAGATAGGTCGCTTAATATTCTCGACTACCTGACCATAGACAACGGTGCATTATTTGTTACAAGCGAGTCATCCGGCTCGTTATTCAAGGTTGACATAGATCCGAACCATCCGTCTCTCAGCGCGGTATCCGAGCTACCAGGGGGCGGAGCGGCTCACGGCGTGGCTCTAACGATGGACCGCAACGTTGCCTTCGTCACCCGGAGCGAAGAGAACACAGTGGATGTCTTCGATCCAACTTCTCTTCGGCTACTTTCGAGGATTCCAGTCGCGGATGATGCTGATGCAATACTTTATGTTCCCTCAGCAAAACTTGTATATGTAGCGAATGGAGATGCAAAGATTGCAACTCTGATCGACCCTGAGAAACGGATAACGGTCGGAACTGTGGCTCTTCCTGGAAGACCAGAATTTCTCGCCTGGGACTTTCAGACTGGAGCTCTCTATCAAAATCTTGAAGACATCAACTCGATAGTTGCTGTCGATCTTGGCAGGCGGGAAGTGATCGGGCAATGGTCTCTCGCCCCCTGTGAAGGGCCCTCTGGGATGGCCATTGACACCGAGCAGCGACGGCTTTTTGCGGTGTGCTCCAGAAATGCAACGTTAGTGGTCTTTGACCTGGAGTCGCATCAGGTCATTACATCGTTGAAGATCGGTGGCGGTCCTGATTCCGTTGCATTCGATAGGAGTCTCCACCGAATTTATTGCGCCGGAAAAGCCGGGCGATTAACCATCATCCAGCAAGACAGTCCCAACGATTATCGGGTACTGGACGAAATACATACACACTACGGAGCACATACCCTCGTGCTGGACCCTGTGTCGCACAGGGTGTTTGTGGCCTACGCAAGTCTCTTTGTGCATCCCAGGATCAGTGTCTTCTCTCCGACGATGGTGAATGACGTGCAGAGGCGGGAAGAGGAAAGACCTTTTTATGCTGCCGCTAGCCGACAGGTCCATTGACGATCGACAAGACTAGTGGGGTCGCAGTCTGCGGAGAATTGTAAAGCCTCGAGAGACGAGAAGTGCCAGCAGCCAAATCAACAGACCGCAAAATCCGTTCTCACTGTAGAGTGCTGCCGCCGGGATCGCGAGATGTTGAATGCATTGTTTGAAGAAAGAAATTCTTCCACGTATGCCTTCCAATACGGCGATGTAGGTATCACTGGTCACTGTGATCTGATTATGTTGGGCGAAGCGGGGAATTGCCGTCGGGAAGGGTCGGTTTTGCGTCAGGATTTGTAGAGTGATAGTCTCACCCCAGCTTCAATGAAGCGCTTCGCGTTCAGCTATCATTGCGTCGAGGGAGGGACCCAAACGCTATAGGCAAACGCGGGTAATAGATCCGCCTTATATTGAGCGGAGTCATAGATGATCCAAGTTGCGAGACCGGAAGAAACGATGCGAAAGCATGCGCGTTTGCTGATCGTGGACGACGATCCGGATCTATGTGACCTAGTGCAACGGTACTTGGAAGCTGAGGGATTCGTGATATCGGTGGTGCACAGCGGCGCTGAAGGCAGCCACGAGGGGATAAGCGGAAAGTACGATTTGATCGTGCTTGATGTGATGCTGCCCGATATGAAGGGTTTTGATGTGCTGCGAGAATTACGCTCGCGGGCGCGCACGCCAGTTCTGATGCTAACAGCGAAAGGCGACGAGTTTGACCGTGTCTTGGGTCTCCAAATGGGGGCGGACGACTATTTGGCAAAGCCGTTCAGCCCGCGTGAATTGATTGCGCGCATCGGGGCCATCCTCCGCAGATCGGGTTGGCAGTCGGAACAGGCTAAACCTCTACGGCCACCCTCCATCAAGTCGGGTGATCTGGAACTGGATCTGGCAGGACATTCTGCATCCAAGTCGGGAAAACCTTTGCATTTGACGTCGGCAGAGTTCGATCTGCTGCACGCGTTTTTGGAATCGCCCGGACAGGTGCTTTCTCGGGAAGCTTTGGCGGAGCGGGTCCTGGGCCGGAAATTTTCGCCTTTTGATCGGAGCATCGATCTTCACGTAAGCAACCTTCGCCAAAAATTGGGGCAACAGGCAAAGGGCGCGGAAAGAATCCGTAGCGTACGTGGGGTTGGCTATTTGTATGCTTGGCCGCTCTGACGCAATGTTCCTACGTCGGCGCGGTTTGCGATACCGACGAATGACCTAGGCGTAGGAAGTCGGTAGCGTGATCTTGACTTCGAGGCCGATCGGACTCACGTTCGGTGCGACGATTGTGTCACAGTGACTTGCAGGCAACGGCGGTAATAGAATCCCTCCCTCTCCGCCACATTTCCAATCACCTGCGAGACCTCCGATCCGCTCTGCATCCTTTAGTCTGAATTGCTCAGTGCCAGCCCGACGACCGCGGAATCCGCCTGGGCCATTGCATCTGTCACCACGTCACCGTACAGGTTCATCGTGGTGCGAGTGTCGGTGTGCAGCATGAGTTTCTGCTGCACCGCAATCGGCGTTCCAAGCATGAGCGGTAGCTGCGGCTTAGCGTGGGAGTCTTTTCGGCAGAAGCATTGGAATTATCATCCATAATGTGGCTGATATTCAACCATGCCGCGGACGATTATCCGCTTCCTGTGTATGAGCTAGCGCCGTTCATCCTTTTGCGTTGGTGAATGCAAGGTTGACCTTTGATCCCATGTCGCGGGATCGGCTTTCATGCTGTTAGCGGTGAAGCCGATCGGCGTTCTTGGCTTACGATTGAAATAAACTCGAAATAAATGGTAGGACCGCATGGTCCTACCATTTCGAATGTGGCCTAGTCGTCGTCCGTTTCCTTCTCGGCATCCCCCTTCGAGAAGCGAGTTTTGGTAGTTGGGGCAGGCGTTCCCTTGAGACCTTCCCAAAGGATCCTGTTGTAGAGTTCCGCTGGGACACGGTCTTCTCCCGAGAAGTCGAAGCCGCGGGTTTTCGCCTCCCAGTAGGGCGCGTCGTGCGTAGGCTTCAAACTCCGACCGGCAGCGAACTGGACCTTGTTTGTGTCGAACCCCAACCCTCCCGTTGAGGTTGGCGTAGTAAGCAGCGGTTTAAGAAGCGTCGAGGCCACGGCGTTGAACGTCCACTTGCCCGACGTCTCGATGTCGAAGACATCTGCCATCGGACGTGCGTAGTAAGTGTTCAGGTTGAGGTGTTCTGTGCCGAAGATGTCCTCGATGGTGCGGAGCACGTTGGGTTGGCTGTAGGGCGTGCTCACGACTGCATGCCGCTTCACGTAGGGGCCAACGAAGTAGGTTGTGGCGCGGTGCGAATCAACGTGGTCCGCTCCGTCCTGAGAGTCATCTTCGATGATGATGATCAGCGTGTCTTTGGCGTAGGGGCTGTTAGCGACGGTTTGAACCAGGAGCCCGACAGCGTAGTCGTTATCGGCCTGCTGTAGTTCAGGCGTGTTCACTCCACCCAGAGCCTGGGCAAAATTGCCCGTGTGATCGTGGCTGAGCCCGCGGATCATCTCGAGCGACGGCAGATTCCCGTTGGCCACGAACTGCTGGAACTCGCGGTTCCATTCAGTGAAGCGCCAGACATCAGGGTAAGACTGATCGTATGCGCGGAAGTACGGATCATAGAATCCGTTCTCGTAGAGAAGTTGATTGGCTGTCGTGGTCTGGATGATCTTGCCCTGGTTGTAAGGATCGTAGATGGGGTTTGCCTGTGTTCCAATACTGCCAGGGGTATTCGCCATCCAACCGTAGTTTCGAACCGTTCCGCCGGCGTTCAACACGGCGTTGAAGATATATCCCTGTTGATAACCGCTCGGCCCGTCGGTGGCAGCATGGTCACCGTCGCCAGCCAAAATGTTGTCTGTACCGCCCTTGAGGGATGAAGTGCGGTTGGTATAGGGCGTGGTTGCGCCGGTTGGGTCAAAGAAAAAGTCCCTTGCGGCAGTCGTATTCAGGTTGGATGGAATGTTCCGGTTCTGGCCTTCACCCTCATACGAGAGCCCCCGGTTCACGCGCGCATAATTTTCCTGCTGCGTAATCGTCTCGGTATTGGTCACGCGGCCACGCATCGACCAGGACCAGCCGTCCATTGATCCGTCGCCAGGATCCATGAAGTTGTCCAGGGTCACAAAATTCCGAGCCATGCCATGGAAGCTAGGTGTCACTTGTTGCCCGAACAGTGCTAGCGAAGGATCGCCATTCGAACCATTGCCAAGATCCCCCAAGATCTGATCGAAGGTGCGGTTTTCCTTCACGACGTAAATAACGTGTTTGATTTTTGAGTGGAGGAACTCCATCACGGCCTCATCCTTGTCAGAGATCTCGTGCCGATAGCCGTTGTTACCTGCTACATCTGAGGTCAGGTCCCAGAGATCGTCCTCGTCGGGAACCCGAGCGCTGACGAGCGAGGCATGTTCCAGTTGAAATTGATATTGATTGTTTGAATTGAGCTCCTTGGACTCGTCCGCATTGCTTTCTGGCGGGTCAACCTGGACGAACTGAATGACGGCCATATTGCCGTATCCATAGAGGGGGTTCGGACCAGTGTTGCTCTTGCCGTTAATGATATACATCCAGCTTCCGTCGGCACTGAACGCTATATCGGTCGGGTCATATGCAGTCGGTAGAAGACCGACGGTTGCGAAAGCGTGAGGGCCACTCAGCGGGATTACTGCGATAGAGTTCGAGCCCGCATTGACTGCATACAGTGTATTCGTGGCGCCATTAATGGCAACGGCGGCCGGCGCGGCGCCAGTCGTGTTCGCAGGAAAATTCAGACTTGCGGGTCCGCGCGTGTCGATTCTGTGGATGATCGTATTGCTTGCCGTGTTGATGACAGCAACCTGGTCTTGGTTATCTTGCGCAACAAAGAGCCTGGAACCGTCTGCGCTGAGGGTCATGCCGTTAGGATTGCCGTCCAGTTCAATGCGGGCTACCAATGATCCGGAGCCGGCAATGTTGACGGCGACAACTTCACGATCTCGATCGGCGCCCACATAGGCGACGTTCCCATCCAACACAACCGCAAACGGAAACGTACCGCCCTTGGTGCCGGCCGCGGCGCCCGAAGTAGCAAAGGGTCGCAGATCATATTCATACCTGACGGTTCCGGTAGCCGCGTTAATCACACTGATCGAATCGTTGTAGTTGTTGGCAGCCACGAGCGTCGACCCGTCGGCTGAAATGGCGAGACCCGCGACATTGGGTTCCACGCTGAGACCGAGACCGGTCTGATTGGCAGCGTTGGAGACACAGCCATTGGCAGCGTGGCCAAGGAGAATCTTGGCGCTTAACGCGAAGGTTCCACCGTTGTTCGTGTAGGCATACACCACGTCGTCACAGCCACCTGTGGCATAGATCGTCTGGCTGTTTGGTGCCCAGACCAGACCAACGTACGCATTCAGTTGCTGGATGACCTGCTTCAGGGCAGGGCTGGTCTTATTTGCACCTGAAATGTCGTAGAGAAAGAGGAACTGTGTGGAAGCGGTTTTGTCGACCTGGCCAATACTGGGATTGGTTGAAGGCTCACCAACATTCGGGAAGTACAGGGAGTTCATTCCGGCTGTCAGGATCGCAAGTGTTTTCCCATCCGGGCTGACCACTGCCTTTACCGCTTCACCGGCGACGAAGTTCGGATAATTGGCAAGGCCAGGGTTTAATACCTGCTGAACGGCGTGATCCAAGGCTGTTGGCGTTATGTACAGACCGGGCGGAGTCGGCGACTTCTTGTTTCCCTCATGATGACGTTGCGCGGTCGCAAAACCCGCAAAGATCAGAATAGTCAACGCGACAATGATTGGCTGGTGCAACTCGCCCAACTTGAACGGTCTCATGCTCTTCATAATTCTGTCTCCGTAGGAAGTCTGGTTGAATGCATTCAGGGTGCGCGGCAGAGAAACGAGGAGAACTTCATCGGTACAACTGTGATTGACATTATGAGTGGAATGTTACGGCGGAATGACAATCAAATGAAAACTTATTCACAGCTAAGTGACCCGTCGATCAAGACAATCAAGACAAGGGAGGTCCGCCGGGTTGCGTTGGGTAGTGTGGTGGACAGCGAATTCAGTCACGGGGCTTACCTGGATGCTGATTTGCCCTGCCTCATTGTCTAGAGGGCAATGGAAAGCTGAATTACGAGCACTATTGAGAATGGAGTCAGGATTCGATCTAAGGGTGGAGAAGTTCAGCGATGCATGGGAACACACCCATCTGAGAGACCCCCGAACGGGAGCCGCTGCGCCATTCAGCGGAATGCAAAGTAAAGATTAGTAAAGATTCCTAATGTGCAGATTCATTCATCAAGAATTAACCATCCGTTCACATTCCAATAAGAAAGACCTGCTATGCCTGAAACGGCACGCTTGAATCGAGAAAAAAACCGACGATAGCGCTTGCACAATCGCAGGTCTGGAGGTAGTGAATGTCGTACAGCAGACGTTACAGCATGCTGGGATTGCTTGTCGTACTGACCCTGCTTGGAAAGTCGAACGCCCGCGCAGAAGATAAAAACGATAACAATGGCCACATCAAGAAGGTTTTTGTCATCGCCATGGAAAATCATAACTGGACGCAACCGGCCAACCAGTTCTCCGGTCCCATCCAGCAGATTTTCCAGAATCCCAACGCTCCCTTCATCAACGGCCTGGTCGACGGAACGGCAGTTGCCACGATCAATGGCCGCCAGGTCAACATCAGCCAGCAGACGGCCTACGCCGCGAATTACCACAATGTCCTGGCCACGGCCAGCGGGGACAACCCCCATATCCATCCTTCCGAGCCGAACTATCTTTGGGCGGAGGCGGGAACCAATTTCACGATCGGCAATGATGCCGATCCCTTTGTCCCCAATGGCTCCACGAACCAAGTCAACAATCAGGACAATCAACTGCACCTTGTAAGACTGCTGAACTACGCAGGAAAGACCTGGCGGTCGTATCAGGAGGACATTGACCTGACCACGGTCAACGGCCAGCTCACCAACGTAGTCCTGCCGAGGAATCAGTGGACGGTTCCCCTCGCGAGCTTCTCCGGAAACTTTGCTTCCGGCGTGAATCAGTTCAACGGCTCGACTCAGTTTAACTACGCGGCGAAGCACAACCCGCAGGTGTTCTTCAGTGACAGCAACGGCGGCGATGATCCCACTCCGGCCAATCCGCTGTCCCAGCAGTATGCTCCCGTTCAGCAGTTGTTGATTGATCTGGCCAACAACACTGTGGCCGACTACAACTGGATCACGCCCGACCAGTACAACGACATGCACACCTCTCTCACGGGAGGCTTTTTGGGTGTGACCGGAGACGCGGCTAACATCAAACAGGGGGACAACTTCCTCAGCACAGTCGTTCCCGCGATTATGGCGTCCCAAGCCTACAAGGACAATGGCGCGATCATCATCTGGTGGGACGAATCTGAGCAGGACGCCTCGGGCGATAACCCCGATGACCTCAACCATACAGTTGGTGAAATCGTGATCTCTCCTCGCGCGCACGCGAACGAGGGCGGATTGCCGTTTGCCAGCACGGTCTTTCTCTCGCACTCCTCTGACCTGCGCACCATGCAGGAAATCTTCCAGGTGACGAAGCCGTTTTTCGTGGGCGACTCCATACACGCGAACGATCTCTCCAGCTTGTTTGACGACGGCGCCATTCCCCGCCATTAGACTGCTTTGCCGAGAGTTGTTTGATTCACGCGGAGACCCATCACGGGTCTCTGCGCTTTTTTACTTGATGGCGAAGCGCCACAAGTTAGAGATCGAGAGATCGCAATTAGCCATGTAGCTGATAGTGGACATCGGCTTGATCTTTGACGCGCAGTCCATCGCACAGATCCCTTCATCCAGGGAAATACGGAACCGGCCAGAATGGGCTTCGCTCAAGGCATGCGTTGGCGTAATATTCTGGACCGGCCTGGAAACCAGCCTCGCAAATGCAGACTGGCCGGCACGCCGATGACGCTCACCAAAGGAAAGGGAGGACGTTAAACGACCTGCTGGCGAGCGCTGAGGTTCCTGTGAAGCACAACGGACTATGCCACATGGAGCCGAGTGGCACGATTGAGGATCCGCAGGATTCACGCAGTTTCCAGGGCGTTTCAGAACTTCAATTCGGCATAGTCTCGGATCCGGCATAGTGACGGAGGTCATGAAATCGAAATCGACGCAGCCCGCATGCTCTAGGCAGGGGAAAAACCGGTAGTGAACGAGTTATTAGAGGCGTGGGAGTTCTGTCCGCGGTGACGCTTTCCCCCACCAGCCTTTCGTTCCCAACCCAGATTGTCTTCACGAACAGTAAAGTCCAGACCGCAACGCTTAACAACACTGGTCTTGGATACCTTTACATTACGAACATCGCGGCCACGGGCCCATTCACTCAGATCAACAACTGCGGATGCAGACGGTTGTCGAGACACCTACCTATCTCGCAATTGCCAACAAGCTCTTAGCGAGGAGGAGCGGGCGGACATCGTGACACTCGTTGCCACTGACCCAGAATGTGAGACCTAATACGTGGAACCGGCGGATTTCGAAAGGTCCGGGTCGCACGTAAAGGAATGGGGAAAAGCGGTGGGGCGCGGGTTGTGTATATCTGGCGCAACGAGAGATTTCCCGTTTTTCTTATCACCGTTTTTCCCAAGAATGAAAAAGTAAATCTGTTGATGGCAGAGCGCAACACACCAAGGAAACGGGCGGATAGTATTTTCGAGGCCTACGGGAGGTAGCATGAAAACGCAATTCGAGCGGATGATGGATGGCCTTAACGACGTTGAGGCTTTTCTTGCTGGAAAGCAAAAAGAATTCAAGGCGCACGTGCCCCAGGACGTTGATGTGAAAGCGATATCCTCAATCGACTTCGGTATGACACAAGCAAGGTTCTCTGACACATTTGGGTTCAGCCTTGATGCTATCAAGCACTGGGAGGGAGGGCGGCGGACCCCGGAATCGCCGGCTCGCACTTTGCTCACTGTCATCGACAAGAATCCCGCCGCCGTGCTCACCGTACTGAATCCCGCTGCGTTCGCTGCTGCTGTCGCCTCTTCAAAACCCACCACTGCCCATGTCAAGGTTGATAGAAAGCGTCAGACTTCCAGTGGTGTTACAAAACGGAAGGCTTATTCTGCCGAGCGTGTGACGAGAAGCATGATGTTCAGCCATGAAGTAAAGGGGAACAGGTGTGCCGTAAGTGTGCCGTGCCGTTCGATCCTCTGTGCGCCAATTCAAGCTTTTTCGCTACCTTGGAGTACTGCTTCCGTGCGGGCTCAGTTGTCCGGAAGTGTCTGATGTCATAAGGTGTTCGCAAGCTTGGAACCTGTTCCGACCGAACTAGTCTTAATCAGTAGGTTGAAGGTTCGATTCCTTCCGCGCTCACTATCTTTTCAATAGTTTGCAGCGATTCAGGTACGCGCTCCCCCGCCTGCGGTTGCACGGAGGTTGCGTTTTGTTGCTGACTTGATTTGCGATCCAAGCCATCGATCCACGTAATGTCAGCTCCCGCGATGAGATGCCCGTAGATGTCAACCGTCACCTGAATCGCGCCGCAAAATCTCCAGCGACGCTAGAAGACTTGCACCACGGGCTGATGGGTAGACTATTTGTGGTATACAGTGTATACATGACGGCAACGACGGCACAGAAGATCGCTGGCGCGGCACGCATGCTCCTCGATAAAGAGGGAGCGGAGGGCGTGACTATGCGGAGGGTGGCAGCCGCCGTCGGCATCACGCCGATGGCGGTATACCGGCACTACGCGAATCGCGATGGGTTGCTCAATACGCTGGCGGATGCAGGGTTCGTCAAGCTGACGGCGCAGCTTGCGGGACTGCGGCCGACGGGCAGGATCGATGGGCAGCTATTCAAGATACTCGATGTCTTTCTCGACCTAGCCTTCGACAACCCGCGGCTGTTCGAGCTCATGTTTCTTACAAAGCGCGAGGGCGCGCGCCAGTATCCAGAGGATTTCAGGGCGAGGCGGTCGCCGACAGCGAATGTGTCGGCCGATGTGATTGCGCGCGCGATGGAAACGGGCTACCTGAACAAAGACGATGTGTGGGAGATCGTCTTCGAGACGGGCGCGTTGATGCAGGGCCTCGTCATGCTTTACCTGGGAGGACGCATGGCGATGTCGCCTTCGGAGTTCCGCGCCTTCTGCCATAGATCATTCGGGAGGTATTTGAATGGCATTCTCACTTAGTTACCGACGGCTAGTGGAAGCAGTGCTCGCAGTCGTCGCGACGGCAGCGATGTGTTACTTCGGCAACGGTCTCGAGCCGTGGTGGCCGCTGATGTGGTTTGCCCCGCTGCCGGTGCTGCTGTATGCGTTGCGAAGTAAATGGTGGGCCGCGGCGGTGACGGCAGTGACCGCGATGATGCTCGGCAGTCTGAACATGTGGAGTTACCTCACGAAGACGCTCGGGGCCCCGGGCTCTGCGTGGATGGGTATCTTCTTGACTGCGGGTGTCGTCTTTGCAGCGGGAATGCTGCTGTTTCGCGTGCTGGTCTTGCGTGGCGCGGTGTGGAGCGGGCTTCTCGCTCTGCCGGCGGTCTGGGTGACGAGCGAGTATGTTCGAAACGTGACGTCGCCACATGGGTCGGCGGGAAGTCTTGCGTATTCGCAGCTGAAATTCCTCCCGTTTCTTCAGCTCGCTTCGATCACGGGGCCGTGGGGGATGAGCTTTGTGTTGCTGCTGTTTCCTGCCGCGATTGCGATTGGGCTGCACATGAGGCAGACCTCACCGAAGCGCGCGCTACAGGTTGCAGGCGCAGGCGTTGGAGTGGTCGCGGCTGTGCTGGTGTTTGGTTCGGTGCGGCTGGCACTACCGCAGAGGCAGACGCAGTTGATAAAGGTGGGGCTGATTACCTCAGACGAGAAGGCGAATGATACGGTTACTGATCCGGGTGTCGAGACCGAGCGGCTGTTTCGTGACTATGCGCGTGAAGCGGAGCGGCTGGCAACCGATGGAGCTCAGGCGATCGTGATGCCGGAGAAGCTTGGCGTGACGCTCGAAGGCAAGGCCACGGAAACGGATGGGGTTCTGCAGTTGCTTGCGGACCAGACGGGAGCGACTATCGTCGCGGGCGTGGTGGATGTGGACGCTCCGGTGAAGTACAACGAGGCTCGGATTTATGTTCCGGGTTCAGTCGTGCAGCGTTACGACAAGGAACACATGCTGCCGCCGTTCGAGTCGAACCTGAAGCCGGGGACGACGCTGACGATGCTGCCGCGACCGCAGCAGAAGTGGGGGGTGGCGATCTGCAAAGACATGGACTTTGCGTCGCCTTCGCGTCTCTACGGCGAGGCCGGTGCAGGGCTGATGCTGGTTCCGGGGTGGGACTTCGCGGTGGACGGAAGTTGGCACGGACACATCGCGGTGATGCGCGGCGTGGAAGATGGCTTCAGCATCGCACGTGCGGCGAAGAACGGTTTTCTGACGGTGAGCGACGACCGGGGCCGTATCGTGGGCGAGGTGAGCAGCAGCTCGGCTCCGTTCGCGACGCTGCTGGTGGACGTGTCGGCCGCACACAGTTGGACGGCGTATCAGTTGCTGGGCGACTGGTTTGCGTGGGTTGCGATTGCGCTCCTGGTGTTTGCGATGATGCAGATGGTGCGGCTGCGGGGCCGTGCCTAGGGCTGAGATTCGGAAACGGTGCGAAGGCTTTCGATAACGGGATCGAAAGCCGGTGGTTTCCTGTCATCTCCGATGGAGCTGTAACAATGGTCTCATTCGAGTTCCTTGGCGGTTACTCGTCGCCATGAATTGTGTCCCATCCACCGATTGGTCTCCGGCTGCGGCCGGGAGCCAATGCAAAAGGAACGCACCATGATAATAAGGATAGGGGTGCAGCGCATTGAAGATCCACATGATCCGGGATATCGGGAACATCGATCACCGGCCGCGATGGGAAAGCTTCTGAACCGGAAGATTGTCGAGCAGGACAGGAAGTGCCCCTTCTGCCACGAAGAGTTCAGCGATTGCAACGACATCGTGCCAGACTCGAGAGATAGAGGCCGTAAACAGGCATCCGCAGCCTTCACCCAGCTTGCTCGGAAGATCTGGAAGATGCCCCACTCCTTGCCGTTGACGTTGGGGAAGAAAATGCGGACGCCGGATGAATTCATCCAGATCGGCTACATCAATACAATGCGCCGCCCGCGAGGTTTGTAGAATTTAGGCCCGATTCCCTGACAGCTCCATGCGCGCAGCGTTCCGGCAGGAATGCCGGAATATTCCGCTGCCGCTTCGTGCCCAGAAATCGTCTTGGCTGGTTGGCAATGCTGAGGACGGTCAAGTTTCGCCTTCGTTTCTCGATGCTTCTATACTAGACAGGAATTCGGCCAAACCGTTCGGAGCGGTTCAGCAGCCAGCGAACAATGCCTCAGACGAATCCCTGACGTCTCCGCGTGAAAACAGTGTCCGCTACTAATTAGTGGTACGTGGCTCGCCACGGGCATCTCTGCGTGGCACGTGCAGCTTGAGGGGCAGAAATGGCACCATCGGGATATGTAGAGTTAGTTCCCGTTGTCCTTAGTTTTTCAGTTTGTGCCGTTCGCACGCCTCCACCGTTTTCGACGGATCTACCGCAGCATCGTCGACCTGCTCGTTGATGATCTTGCCTGATTTATCGATGAGGAATGTGGCGCGCCTGGCCGATGCCATCGAAATCCCCTCGATATCGAGCTTCTCGGTCAATCCATACCTACTGGTTACCGGGCCTCCCCAATCGCCGAGCATTGGGAAAGAGATTCCGTTCTGTTGGGCGAAGGCAAAATTGGAAAACGGGCTGTCCATACTTACACCCAGGACCTGGGTGTCATTGCTCTCCAGCTTCGCTAGGCTTTGCTGGAGGGCTTTCATTTCAGTGGCTCAACCACCCGTGAAAGCGAAAACGAAAAACGCGAGCGCAACGTTCTTCTTTCCTCGATACTCGTGTAACGAGATCTTCTTGAGGTCACGGCCGTCGAACGCAAGTAAAGTGAAATCGGGAGCCATATCGCCCACCTTCAGCTTCATGGGAGGCGGCGCCTGTTCTTTTTGGTTTTCTTCGTTTCGGGCCTTGCGTTGCGCTTCTAGACGGTCAAAAGGGGACAGCACTGACAGGAGTGCCAGTGCCAGCAGCACCTGGGATCTCCAAGTAGGAAGATACTTGAACGGTTTGTGTTTCATCGCGTGGTTCCATTTCATTGCCGACAAGAGCGCCTACGAACTGGAGGCGCTTTTAAGCAATTCAGCAAGACTGTTGATATCAGTTGCGGCCGCATCGCCGACTACGCAGTACCGAAGGCCACCCTGGCTCCAGGTTTCCATGCTGAACGAGAGTTCCCTCGTTACAGGAGACCGTTCATCCCACTTGCCCCGCAGAGTCGCCTCTTGGAAAATGAACACAGAAATTTCGTGCTTTCGTACTGCATAGATCAAATGCGCGCCAGGTGTTTGGTCAAGGTACGTCATGCGGCCCCCCAGCAGCGAGAACTCTGAGTTCTGGAGTTCCGGCAAATCGAACGCGAACGGGATCTTTCCCTGGAACCAGGGCTTCACAGTGTGCCGATCCGAAGAGACCACGTCGACTCGGGATGAGCTGGCCAGTGCGGCCACGTGCAGGTCGGCGATTTCGCCGTAAACCTGACCGCGGCGGGATCGTTGCACGCCAAGATAGGTCGCGAGCAAGCTCGCGACCACGAGAATGGATAACGCCGCAGCGAACATCCACCGAACACCGAAACTGCTTCGCGGCTTTATCGCAATACTGCGTTCCACACGCTGGCGAAAGTTGGACGTCGGGGTGAACCGCCTTCCGGCCGCTTGCACACTGCGCTTCATTTGCAATCGTGCGAGAGAATCTGCCGCGCAGGATGAGCAGCTATGCACATGGGCGTCGAAGGCGCGCATTTCCTCGGACGGAAATTCACCGTCGAGGTAGGTGTCGAGTTTTGCCGTCCAAGAATCACAATCCATAGTTTATCCCGCTTGCAACCGCGGCTGAGAGCGGTCGCGGTCCTTCTTGAAACTGCAACCTGAGGCGTTCGCGTAACGTCCTCCTGGCACGCGACAGACGAGACATCACTGTTCCGATTGGGATGGAAAGCGTTTCTGAAATTTCTTGATACGACATTTCCTCCACATCGCAAAGGAGAAGGATCTCCCGATAGTACACAGGCAGTTCATCGATTGTGCTCCGCATCAGTTGGGTGTTCGAGCGCTCGATGAAAATCGTTTCCGGCGTCACAGAGTCAACTGGCAGGTCGGTTCCGTCCTGCTCCAGATCGAGAGGTACGGTCATGGTTGCTTTCAATCCCGTGCGCGAGGTCAAGAATGTGTTGCGTAGGATGCGATACATCCATGCCCGGAAATTGGTCCCCAGCTGGAACGAAGAGAACCCTCTCAATGCCTTGACGTAGGTTTCCTGAACCAAGTCTTCAGCCTCGTCGCGATTTCGGGTGAGCCAGTGCGCGAAATTGTACAGCTGGTCAAAGAGCGGCATCGCCAGGTCTTCGAACGAATCGGATTGAATATCTGTCCTTGACACGTACACCAACGAAAACCACTGAATGACCGTTTTTTCTCAAGCCACGGGCAGATCAGCAGCAGCGGGGGAGGGTAATGCTTGCCCCCGCCGCTAGTCGATGCTGTCCTTTACTTACTCGATCCGACTTGCATGCCGTCAGTGGACTCCCCGAGTTCCAGACCAAACTTTTTCCCTTCGAAACGAAGCCCGGTGAGAGAGGGAGTCCCCTTGTCGTTCTTCACTATGACTATGGCATCGTTGGATGCCGGAGCGGCCAGTTCGACCTGATGAGCAGCTATTTTGGCGAGAACGCTCCTGCCTTGCATAATGCTCACTTCGACGTTGGAACCGCTGCCTTTCCACTCGACCTTGTAGTCTCCTGGCTTCAGAGTGGTTCCGTTGACCATCACAGGATGGCTGATCTGCAAACTGCCCTTCGTGGCGGCAAATACGTTTGAGGCCAACAGTAGGGCGAACCCCAGTGCCAGATTCTTTGAGACTGTCGCGAACTTCATACCTGCTCCTTCTTTCTCTCCCGAAGTCAGGTCGGGAACCGTGTTTGTAAGTGAGAATGGCAGAGCTGGTTGACGAACAAATCGACCGCGACGGATACTCCCACTGTTATCAAGAACTCAGCAGTGCGCGAAATATTCCCGCTTATTTCGTTCCGTGGCCTCAATTCTTGGGGAAAGGGGACCATGAGCAGTTCTACTTTCCAAAGCAATGACATGAATTTCGCACTAATCAGAAATTCATACGATTTCAGAATGTTGCTGAAACCGGACCCGTGGGAATCGCTGGTTCGGAGATTGCCTCGTGTCGCCTAAGCTGGGGAGTCACGATGTTGTGTGCGAGGATTTCAGGGTATTCGCAGCAGAAAACTGGAGAACCAGACGGTGTCCATTGAGGAGACGCGGAGCGACAACGTTCCGTCCGACGGCAAACCGATGAGGCGCAGAAGGTTTTGAAACCGCGGGTCAGAGCGCAAAGTATCGAATGCCGGCCGCATGAGGATCCCCGGGTTAAACCGCTCCGCGCAAGCTCGTTCAAGCCAGATCATCGCGTGATCCTTCTCGCCCAGACCCGCACAGATCAATGCAATCTCGGGAGCGTTCGAAAAGAGGTGAGCCGAACGGTTCGTCAGTTCATTCAGTATCTTTGACGCTTCTCTATTTTTGCCCGACACGGCATAGGCATACGCAAGATTGGACGTGCATGTCGTGCTGTCTCCTGACAACACGATCGCTTTTTGAAGTTCTGCGATTCCCTCGTTGTACATATGTTGCGTTGCCTTCCCAGAACTGGCGATGCCGCTGTTCGGCTCTCTGTACAACTTCGCACACTGGCTCACGCGGAACCGGGAAGATGCAGAAGACCTCGTACAGAAGACGTACGTCAAAGCCCTAAGGGGCTTCGACGCATTTCAACGGGGCACGAACTTTCGAGCGTGGATCACTCCTCGTCAGGTATTCCGATCTGCAATCAATTCGGTGTGCGATGGAGGAACTTCCGCCGAAGTTCCGGGAAGTCCGGTTGCTGTGCGATGTGGAAGAAATGTCGTACCAGGAAATCGCCCATGCGCTGTCCATTCCGATCGGGACCGTGATCTCGCGTCTAGCGAGGGGTAGGAGAGCCGTTCGTGTCGCACTGGGGAAGACTTCCGGCGCGATTCCGTATGGCTCAGCTGGAACGGAGAGAGTGGGAAGCTCTGGGGAATAAAGACTCGCAATTCCGGTTTACGTCAACAAGAGCTCTTTCGAACCGGACATGTGCGGATGACATTGAACCGGGCTTGCCGGATCAATGAAGGAGGACAAAGTAACAAGTGGGATCAGATCTGCTGCTGGCGTCCCGAGCCTAACGGCTGCATGTTTTGCACAGGAAGGATTGACGGTGCGTGCGAAGGGGAAGCAGACGTGGCCAGCCGCGGAGGCACAGAAAATTTACCGTTCGGCGTGCGCAGTGGTTCAAAGAGAGTTCAGCGCGAACCCCTCGGTGGCACCATCGGTCACGTTAGTTCTCGGCGCCGACAAGAACGAGGTAGAGTTCGGCCAACAGGAAATCAGGCTTAAGAAGTGGGACCGTAACGCTTTCGCACAAGGAGTTGTAATGGTGGCTTTCGGGGATCTCATGCACGATCGCAGGGCGGCTATGGCAAGGCGGGCTGTAACTTGGGCCGACCAAACCCTGGAAGTAGAACGGGCAGGGCACTAGCATCGTTCAAGATCATGCTTGTGCGGGATGCATGGCACAACTGTCAGTGGGGAGAAAACCATGATGAAGATCGTTTGGCGAAACCCGAACGGCAATCCGAACGGCATCATTCTAAATTCATGCGTCCTTCAGATCAGCACAAATGAGACGCAGAGCGGTCAAGTGCAAATCATCTATCGCAGAGGGACGGCTTCGAAGGGCCCCGCGGTTGACTACGAGGTTCTGGTGAACCGCGAGGAGTCCGGCTACGCGGGCCTGGGTTCGAGATGCTTGGACTGGAGGAAAACAAAGCGCCGGATGGCGACAAAAAGGGCCCCGACCTGGTCCGGTTCGACCCTCGAAGTAAACCGGGTTGCAGAGTAGTCCAGCAGAGCTTTGCGTGACGCGAGGCCGAATAACCGACCGTGGAAGGACAAACACTATGGCTTGTAAGAATCTGATAAATCTGCGAGGCAACGGTAGGACACGACTGAACGAACTAAGGGACATCGACGGCGCAAAGAACAGCGAGGTAGAAACAGTAACCAGAACCGCGACCGGAACAGAAGATGGTCCGCTCGACGACGTTCAGTTCTTGCAAATGGCGCTGGCACGCGCGTTCGACCCGGACGGTCACCACGATACACGTAGTGTTGACAAACCGCCGAGCCTGACGAGGAGAGCTGGATTCGAAGAAGTTTCCCGCGCGGTACCCGCCTCGGTGCTATTACCTCTCGCCTGGAATGAACTTGTGGCGCGCGTGAGTGCGGCCCTCCGTCACTCGAAAGGGATAGCCGATAACAGAGTGGCGAGGTTTGGTGATGTCCAGGTTGACTTGTACGAGATGGCGGTGAGTCGATGCGGCAAACCAGTTGTCCTCACGACGCAAGAGTTCAAAGCACTCAGATTTTTCTTGCTTAATCCACGACGGGTCCTATCGCGGGAGGAATTGCTAAATCAAGCCTGGGGATATGAGTACCATCCTCTCACTCGCACTGTAGACAACCACGTCGTGAAGCTAAGACAAAAACTGGAAACCGATCCCTCCAATCCGATGCATTTTCAAACAGTACACGGTAGGGGATACAAATTTGTTCCGTAGGCACAGTTCGGACAGACGCTCTCCATCTCTCATCCGCTTGGAAAGATCACAATTTCCGGGGAGGTGTGGCATTTCTCTCAGCCGTTCGAGCCCAGCAACGCCGTTGGGAATCTCTGGGCAGTTTCCTATCCTGTGCGCAAGAACTTGGTAGTCGACGGAGGGTTCGATCATGGGCTGACAAAGACGTCCACTCGATGGGAGGTCTTTGTGGGGTTCACGTATCTACTGCCGCATCGTCTTTGGAGCGCGCATCGTGATGGCCATTCCCTTTAGTGTCGCTTTGTTTTCTTTGGGCAGAAAAGGCCGGAATATTTCGTGGGAGCGTCAGTTCTATAAATATGAAGTCATGGGTATTGGCACGACCCTGAGTGAGGAGCGAATTGCCGTGCATCCTTTTGATCCGAAAACAGTGTTCCTGGCGAAGCACGCACAACATGTCGTGCTGATCCACTTTCCAATCGCTCTATTTATTGCCGCGGTAGCCTTCGACCTGATCGCGCAATGGACGAAGCGACAGGGGTTTGCGGACGCCGCCTATTACAACCTGTTAGCGGCAGCGATTTCGACTTTCCCGGTTATCGTTACGGGTCTGCTAGCGTGGCACTTCCAACTCGAGGGGCAGAAACTGAAGGGCGTATTACTGCTTCACCTGATATTCGGGATAATCTCGACCGCGATGTGCTGGCTGGTCTGGCGCATACACTTCCGCGCGCGCCGGGGCAAAGCCGCTCTGCTCCGCTTGCGCCTGGCTGTCGAGTTCGTGGCCGTTTGTATCTTCGCGCTAACTGGTCATCTGGGCAGCTTTCTGAGCGGCGTAAACGGACCAAGTTAGGAACGTGCGCGAGAAACCGCCGACAGGAAACGAAAGAGCTCATTGCATTCGTCGGGAATATTTTGCTTCATGTCAAGTTCTATGGCATGAGTGAACGATCACAGTAACTCATTCTGGCCTCCCAATTTCGCACCGGCAGATTTCCCGCAGTGGCCTGCTGTCACTCCCTTTGCTCTGGCGCGCGCCGATGAATTTAATCAGGAGCCGCCGCCAGCACTGACGAGCGACGGGTATACGAGGGTCTTTAGCGAAGTGAAAAGTCTCTGGAGAGATCGACAGCAAAACTCGTGCGTCCGATCGGACTGTGATTGGAAACTTCTGGAATGGCGACATTCAGGACTTCTGGAACGAAATCGCGCAGACCGCTGCTCTCGGACATCACCTAAACCTGCCGCAGAGCGCCCGACTGTTTGCTCTGCTGAACATCAGCCTTGGCGGATACTACAACCGCATTTTTCGAAGCTAAGTACACCTATCAGTTCTGGCGGCCTGTCACTGCTATTCAAGCTGCAGGCACCGATGGTAATCCCGACACGCACCCCGATGAAGATTGGGTTCCGCTGACCACCAAAACTGCCCCGGATCCGTCCTATCCGGGCGCCCACAGTGCCATCAGTTTTGCCGCGGTCGAGGTATTGCGCCTCTCCTTCGGTTGTCGACACCATTCTGCTCCCGAGGTGAAGGGCGGTGGATAGCGAAACGTCCTTCATCGGACTGGAGGGAGATGGTCACAGCGATGCCGGTGCTCGTCTGTGGGCGCCGGCATCCGTGGTCATATCGCCGATTCTTGTCCACCAAAAGACCTGGTTCATGAAAAAACGCGACTTTTTCTTCGTGTCGCCTCACTTGACAGGGAATAAAAAGCTCTGGCCCCAGTTATCAAGTCTGAACGCTACAAACCCACGGAGGGCAAATGGCAGACAAGAAGCGAGATTTCATCGACCAGAAATTGCAAGACCTCAACAACGATGGCGTGGACCGTCGCGGGTTTCTAAAGTGCATGGCATGGGCCGGCACCGGACTGGTCTGGACCATGAGCGGTGGCATTCCTGTATCTCATGCCTTCGATAAAAGCAGTGGCAAGAGCGCCGTCAAAGGCGCGGGTTTCAGTTTTGTCCAGATCAGCGATAGTCACATCGGTTTTAACAAGCCGGCAAACCCGGACGTCACGGCCACACTGCAGACGGCGATCAATCGGATTAATGCGCTGCCCCACATACCCGACTTCCTCATTCACACTGGCGATTTAAGTCAACTCTCCAAGCCCAGTGAATTCGACACGCTCGACCAGGCCTTAAAGGGAGCCGCCGCGAAACAGATCTACTTCGTGCCCGGTGAACATGACATGCTCACCGACAACGGCGAGCAATATCTCCAGCGCTATGGCAAGGGCACAAAGGGCGCGGGATGGTACAGCTTCGACCAGAAGGGCGTCCATTTCGTCGGTCTGGTGAATGTCGTCAACTTGAAAGCTGGCGGCTTGGGATCGCTCGGTCACGAGCAACTGGAGTGGCTGGAAGACGATCTGAAGGGGCGCTCCGCCAGCACTCCCATTGTGCTCTTCGCGCACATTCCGCTGTGGACCATCTACCCAGATTGGGGTTGGGGAACCGACGACAGTGAGCAGGCCCTGTCTTACGTGAAGAAGTTCGGTTCCGTCACTGTGCTCAACGGCCACATCCACCAGGTGATGCAGAAGATCGAAGGCAAGCTTTCCTTCCACACGGCGATGTCGACGGCATTCCCTCAGCCGGCGCCGGGTACGGCTCCTTCGGCAGGACCGATGAAGGTGCCGGCCGACCAATTGCAGAAAGTCCTGGGGATCACGGATGTGAACTACCTGGTCAGCGGCAAGAGTCTCGCAATTGTGGATTCGCCTCTCGATGGCTCGACATCTTCCGCTTCCGAAAAAAGTTCCGGCTAAAGGATTGTGCCCAGAGTTGCGCTGCCGAGGGAATAAAAAATCAGAAAGCCGGCTATTTCCGGTGAGACCAGTCCACAGGAGGTGCAGGATGAAGAGTATCAAAATCAGCAAGGTGGTTGATCTCAGATGGAGCGCGATGGCGCTTGTCACAGTTGTATCACTGATGGCGCTGGGCGGTACGTTGGCGTCCTCGGCATCACAGTCTGGAGGCGGCTCGGGGACGGCTCACGCCGCTTCTGCTGGAGCGCCAACGGGCCCGGAGATGGAAGTCAAGATCGACAATTTTGTCTTCAGTCCTGGCGTGGTAACGGTAAAAGCGGGCACGCAAGTGACTTGGATCAACAAGGACGACATCCCCCATACCGTTGACAGTACAGAGGGCAAGTTCAAATCTGCAGCGCTCGACACGGACGATAAGTTCCAGTTCAAATTCATAGAACCTGGAGAATACCCGTTCTACTGCCGGATGCACCCGAAGATGACCGGAAAAATCATCGTGCAGCCCTAATAACGCAACGACGAACTCAGTGTGATCAGGCACATTCCTGAGACTGTGAAGACAACCATGAACGCAGACTCGGCGCAATTCGGAACAGTGGCAGGCGCAAGTCATGACCTTGATCTTGTCCATGCCGCCAAGAATGGAGATGTATCTGCCTTCGAGCAACTCGTGGGACGATACGATCGCAAGCTCCTCCGTATAGCACAACACGTCACACACAACCGCGAGGACGCCCAGGATGCTGTTCAGGAGGCCTTTTTGAAGGCCTTCCAACATCTGGCCCAATTTAGAGAGGATTCGCAGTTCTCAACATGGTTGATCCGCATCACTGTGAACCAATCACTGATGAAGTTGCGAAAGCAGCGTTCAGTGAGGGAGGTGTCCCTCGATGAGGACTTCCAGACAGATGGAGACATCCTTCCCATCGAGGTTGCCGATTGGGCTCCCAATCCTGAAGAACGCTACCGGACCTCTGAATTAAGAGACATACTAGCCAAGATGTTGGAAGACCTGCAGCCGATCTTGCGAACGGTATTCGTGCTGCGGGACATTGAAGGGCTTTCAATCGTTGAGACGGCAGAAGTCCTTGATCTGACTCACACCGCGGTGAAGGCGCGGTTATGGCGAGCTCGATTGCAGCTTCGTGAACGGCTCAACAATTACTTCCGCATGGAAACAGAATCTGCGCAAGTGGAATTAGTCTCCGAACGGCCGCATCCCGGAAGACCCATTTCGCAAGAATGCCTCTCGTTATAGGTGAGTGTGCGGCATGGGAGTTTTCTTGGGGGGATGGAGCTCTAG